>SDBT01021579.1_pt1 | contig 10066 bp, 16 predicted proteins | sample 2277101 | NCBI WGS metagenome assembly SDBT01 (sample SAMN10404973, study PRJNA504765) | marine sediment metagenome | isolation source: marine sediment core GS10_PC15, 103 cmbsf | place: Arctic Ocean: Southern Knipovich Ridge | collected 2010
CCATACTGTAGCAAGGACTGTTGCAAGGACGACGCTTCGCTTCACGCCGACGATTGTCAATAAATTGCAGTGCTGGAGGACACATTTTCATTCATTTACTGCACTTTGAAATATCCATGCAAATAGATCGTCGGTCAGAAAAAGATCTACGTCAGTGCAATTATAAAAATGGAATTCGTCTGAACTCACCCCCACACAGATATTATCTCGGAACACCCCTAAAATGTCGCTTGAAATGGACCCCTTCTCCACCACGTACAAGACAGAATTTTGCGAGCGCACATGTTCGCTCGGGTCCCGGTGTGTTAACGCTCACGATATTTCGGAACTGCGCCGGAACCCGAGCGAGGTAATATACGACGCGGACTTGTGCGATTTTCGCCATAACAAGGAACACAACGACAGATACTCCAGGTGTCATCACGCTCACAACTCTACGGAACGCGGTTGGCACCCTATGCGTTGGCACACAGAGAGATGCACCCTTGGTTTTAAATGTACCGACAGGATCCATTGTCCCTTTGCTCACACTAAGCAAGAGTTGGACCAGGGGCACAAACATCGCGATATCTACAGTGAACGTTTACGCAAACGCCATAGTACACTTTCGCCGACTACCTCTGTGGACGAAAAACTGCACTTGATAAACATGAACATTGAAAAAGTCATTGAAATGCTCGAGAATAAATTGAGTGAAAATCCTTAGAAATGTGCTGAAATTTATTTTTAGCTTTGGTAAATTCAACACTTTGAATTGATCGCTGCTCTCAACGCTCCATTAGGGAAAGGCCCGTTATCAATTTGCACATAATATAGAGATGGATTTAAGAGAATGGTTGTGAATAGGGCCGGGTCGACAAACACGTTGTCTTGCAGAGTGCCGGTAGAACCCGAAGCTGAGTTTGCGTTCAGTGGGATGAACACTGAAGCTTCGGTCGGGTCACCCTCGGACAAGGGACCGCGAATGTCCACACCGTTAGGTTCGGTAATCAGCGAATAAATCAGCTGCCAAGATATTTCTCCCGATCGGATATCCATCGTCAATGGTCCGTACGAGAACCCATTGGGGTCTCCTGGACCCGGTTTCACTTGGTCCCCGTCCGCTTGCAGGCAGAATCGGTGGATACTTTCCAAGTGAATCACTCGTGACCGCGTATTGCCCAAAAGAATCAGTCCAATCACTAGTGCTGATAAAGCAATGAGACAAATGATGGTCGTCAGCGTGTAATCACACCAATGCTTTCGGCGACTGCCATGCAGGTGTCTATAGTCGTGATCGTGGCCGCGGTCATGGTTGTACAGGTGACTGTCGCCGTGTTGGTGATGCCCAATTGGTTCTGGTTCGTCCTTTTTCCCGCCTAGAGCGGAAACGTATGATCCAGACATTTTCTCTTTACGTGCTTACAATCTACCAGTGTTGTGGAGGTGCTCTTAAATAGGGATGAAGGAGACAATTTGTCCGTATAAAGGTCTGCAAGAATATATGCATAGAAATGTTCTGTGTTCCACGTAAGATAATTCATGAACGATGTTCCGGTTGGCAATCTGGTCTATCCGAAACCGTTGCCCGTGTACACGGCGACGCCGTGAACGCTCAATTCAGTGAATCTCTGAAGAAATTCAATTTTCTCCAGATTTCTTGTAGGCGTCAGAACGCACCGGTACAGCAAATTCTTGACTATCTCGGCCAAATTATGGCATTACAGACAACGTTTCCGGGTTTTTCTCCCCAAGTAGAGTGGTCCCATCGATACCAGACCAACGAGAGGCGCAAACGGGGGATTGCTGCCGAACAAGATGCGCTTTACTTCAACTTGGCCTCCTCCTACATGGAAGAAGGTGCAGTGATGAATGATCTGAAGACAGCCTGCCACGCGTTCCAATACGCTGCTGGCCTGTTCCAGAATATTGGCGACCAAGATTCTCCACTGTTTTCAGCTCTGGTTGCTCTTTGCTTAGCGCAAGCGCAAGAGTGTTTCTGTCAAATGGCCATGTCCAAGGATACCACCCCGTCATTGGTAGCGAAAATGTGCATCCAAGCTGCCATATACTATGATCAGGCACGGTACTCGGCGTTACCCGTGGACTGGAGTTTGTATGTGAACTGTAAAAAGGATCTGCTCACAGCTCTCTCCCATCAGTACCGGGGACGCACCTACAAGGGGACGAACGACCAGGAAATCGGCCTGGCAATTGCCCACTACCGTTTTGCCCAAAAGACTCTGGAGCACATGCAGTGTTTTCAAGAGATTGTGAACTATGCTAATAGCGTGGAAACAAGTGTTACAGAGGAGCTCCAAGAATTGGAGCGTGACAATAACCAGATATACCATGTGTTAGTGCCTCGTGAATTGGAGAAGGCGCCTTTGAACCCGGCAAACATGGTAGAGTTGGTGATGCCAGATCTGCCTCAGGACGACACTCCGCTCGAATACGATCTATTCGAAGATCTACACGTGAAAGATCCTGTGGTGAAACTTGAAGCTGTTCAGCGCCGCGCAAAACAGGCAGCCACAAAGCTAACTGCTATCCAGAGCCTACTTACCCAGTTCACTTACGGTGAGTACGTAGACATTTTAGATCGTGCTCAAAAGGAAGACACCAAGCTCCACATCCAAGATCCCGAAAGATCGAGAACTGCCTTACGCTTTTACAATTCCTTCCTCGCACTACTGTGGTCCATTGGGAACATACACGGAAAGCGCGAGTGATATTTAAGTGGCCAAACTTTCCCCCGGATACATATACATATCATGGGTCAAGAAGTTGAATGCCAACTTTGTTCAAGTTCCAACAACCGTCTTCAAATGCTACCTTGCCAACAGGAGAATCATCGGGTGTGCATGACCTGTCTCCAGAAACTGCTAAGAGAAGATTACCGATGTCCATTTTGTCGACGAGAGTGGAATCGCCCCCAGTCTCCAATGCAGACTCCAATTTTGTTAAAGGTCGCGCAGACCCTCGCCCCTCATCATTCTCTCGCCACACAGGAGTCTATGGCATTAATTGCGCTAGTGACAAGGAGAATACCGGCAAAAATGAAAATGTGTTGAGTTACGTGTATATTTCTTCACCGCTACGCAAATTTTCCCTCAGTCATTTTGTGTGAGAACATAAAGTTTTTTGGCATCTTCATACCCATGCCCAGCTGAGATAGCTCCTTCGATGTGAATTTCAAACTCTTCTCCAACTCTACAATACCCCAATTCATGGCGAGAAAGTCTTCTTTCTGGAAGTGCAGTTGCTCCATGACGTGTTTCTTGGTCAGTTCCAGGTATTCTCGCCACTCGCGCAGTGGAAATTTAAACTGTTGAAAAGTCTGGACAGTCATGCCCAGTTCAAAGAGTGTGTCTGCTCTGCACCCCAGCACGTACAATTCCTCAACCGTGCACTGCAGTCCCAGTAAATGGTCCATCGTGAACCCGATACGCTGCAATGCCGGGATCGTCACACCAAGTTGGCGAGCGAGCACCTCAGGGATGAACATGCCATTCTCCCGCCGTATTTGCTTAGCGCGCAAACCGATTTCCACCAAATTGTCCCAGGTAAAGCCTAGATAGACCAAATCGCGAATTCCGAAGGAGCGATAAAGAAAATCGTCAATGGTCACACCCTCAGTGCGCAATTTCTCGCCACTGTACCCCCGCTTCTTCAAGTCTTCAGCGTTACCTCCATTTGCTATAATTTCAAGTCCAGAGTCGACATCATCCAAGTTAATCTTGCGCGATAACAGCCGTGACAGTGAAAATCCCCCTCGCTTCTCACCACTGTTACTGGTTTCGATATCGAGGGTGGCAGACGGGTGAATGGGTAGAGGGAGATCTGGAACATTAGGGTATCCCATCGTACTTGTGTCGTAAGCTCACAACAACATCCTTTATACTCGTTGATGGATCATTTATTGACGAAAATGTTTCATGTACACAACGACGGGGAGAAAGTGGTTTTGGGCTATTTATGAGAACCCTTTCACATTCCATCATACACGCCCGTGATGAGCAGCTCCAGTGGACTGTCTAATAGAAAAGATTCCCGTTGGAATTTCGAGGTAAATGACACAGAAAACGCGGGAGAGAGCAGAGAATCACTCCGAGAGACATCCATGCGAGTGTCAGCAATGGACGATGAGTTTCCCCTGAATATGATACCCAAGCGTGGGGGAGAGTGGAAGCCGTTGATAGAGTATGTCAACACGTGCGCACTTACAACTATAGCCTCAATTATGGTGCTAGGGACTGTGGCGATTATTTTTCTTCTAGTTATGGAATCTTCGGCAATCGCCAAGTCCACTAAGGAGATGGACGGGATGTTTGATATGATGGTGGACATGAACAATTTGACGAAGACCATCTCCGAGTCCATCAACCTGAACTCCCCCGAGACGCAGATCAAGATCAACGTGGCATTTCTACAAATTCTTGACATGATCGACATTACTCATGGCGTTGTGCAGAATGTCACCGGCATCGTTGAGGACTCCATGGTCCAAGTGAACGAGGTGAACCACTTTTTGGACTCTCTCGAGTACGAGGTGTTGTTCGAAGATTTTGAGAAACTCTCTACGTTACTCCAGACACTTCTGGGGCACTTGGACGCAAATGGGATCAATATTCATCTGAATACATAGATGTGAATGCTTTACAATGTAGTGCTATTTATGTTACATTTTCTCGGGATCATCACACACCACCATGAGCCATTTACCCTCGGAAATTAAGGAAGCTGGTCTTTTCGTGGACCGTCTCGTCTTTGCGTTGTCACTGATTTCCCTAATCGATCAAAACTTGGAAAGTCAGCAGGAAACGTATTTTATTCGCGGGTTTATTGTGTTAATAATCCTAGTGTATGCTTCGTACCAATTCAAGAGGATGATCTTCCGGTGGACTCGTACAAGTCCTGCACTGCTGAATTTGGTGTGGTACAAATATCTACTCAAGCTCGCTACGTTTTTGCAGTACTTTTTTACCTTTTCCTTGATTCGCGTACTCAGTCGTCGCATGGACAATTACCTAGGCAATCAGACGATTCTCTCTCTACAGTTTATTCGTCCCATAATTGTCGCGGCAGCAGTGATTTACATGTTTGTGGCACTGGAACATGAAATTTACCAGTCGGAATCGAGCAGGCAACCTCAACGCACCGTGGCTCAAGAGGTAGAGGAGGCAAGCCACCTGCGACGATTGGGTGATGATATAATGGAGGAGGAGTTTGCCTGAAATGCATAGTAAGCATTCCGTGATATAAGTACTAGTGCATGTGCCTGAGGTACTTGCACCTTTGGATATGGGTACCGCCGAACGAATGTCCGACATGGGAGACTTTCAGGACTCTGTTCCAAACCAGTTGCCCGGTGTTGACATAGTCGTCCCCGACGGTCACAGCGCCACCCAGATGTTGATGCGCCTTTTGGAGGGTATCATTTACCACACTACACCGAGCAATTTTCTGTACATACTGATCACTGTACTTGTTGTACGGCTCATACTGCGACGGATCCGTGATTAATAGAATTTCTGAAATTAACAACTAAAACAATAGTTACATTTTGCATTAACAGTCCATCCCCTCCAACCCATCGCATGCCCTAGTGTACTGTGCGTGCAATTGGGACATATCCCGTTTTTCCAACTCTGCTCGGCTTTGTCTGGATCTTTTAGGAATTCGTTACGTCGGTCTTCTTCTGTCCGACTTTGCATAACTTTTCCTGAATATTTTCTTGATGCAACACGTTTACATCTCTCACAAGTCGGTGAACAATCCATTTTGAGAATCTGATGGGGAAGGCAAGTTGGGCCTGACTTTAATTCCCACAAACGATCTTTTTACAAAAGATCTTTCCCCACTTCACCTACATACGATCTTTCCCGCACCCCCCCCCAGACACCACAGTAATGGAAGACCCCTGTATTGTGGATTTGGACGAAAAGGGAGCGTTGTTTGGAGACGTTAGCGAGGTGATTGAGGCACTGGGTGATGGTAATCACCAGAAAATGCAAATCGTGGCCGTGGCCATGTTCGGCCGGGCCACCGAAATATTCAACGGCATCTACGGGCACACCGTACGTTGCGTGAACGAAGCGGGACGCAAACGTACCAAGATCTCGCGAGATATTGACTGTTTAGAACGCGCACAAGCTATTGTGGAGGAGGAAGGTGGTAAGGGGACGGACGATGTGTTGGCTGCTGCGCGTAAGAGCCGCAAGCGTGCCCTTACTGTTGCAAATTCCGACGAAGTAAAGGCGAAACGTGCTCGACAGGAGCTTACAGAGGCGTTGGAGAAACACATCAAGGAATTCTCCGATATTACCACTCCAAAGATCTTGTGTAACATCTGCCATGAGCAAGAAGTGAACCGGGTGCTGACCCAGTGTGGACATGCACTGTGCTCGGACTGCCTAGAAACGCAGGCCAGTGAAGTGCCCACGAACGAGAAGATTGAGTGCCCCATATGTCGCGATTGCTTTGACCTCAGCCAAGTGAGGACGTTACACTTGTGAGGAGTATAAATGTTCACGACATTGTTATTTTCATACTTCCACCTGAAAATGCCCACCATCTACGATGTTTACGGATTGATGATGCCCACATGTGTAGGGGACGGAAGTGGATTTCACTTATTCCTACTCGTCATCACCATATTCACACCAGCCGTATTCATTTTCCTCATCCTACAATGGGTGTTCACGCTGAATCGGCAACAATTTCTATTCATATTGAGCATCGTGTTGAATTCCCTGTTCAACTGGGTACTAAAGGTGATTATACGTGCCCCGCGTCCTGACCCACCGGCGTGCTTGCCGTCATTCGGGATGCCCAGCGGACATGTGCAGTTTGTGTTTGGGATACTTGCGTACGTGGTGCTAGACGGGTTCCACCAATACACGCACATGTGTCCCGATCCACACCGGTGCAAATGGCACCTACCCGTACCCCACCCCGTGTGGACGGCCATACTGGTGCTGGTGTGGGGGGTGTTTGTGGCAATTAGCCGCGCAGTTTTGGGGTACCACAGCGTGGCCCAAGTGATTGTCGGAGCTTTGGTGGGTGTGGCATTCATCATGGTATACTACTTTCTGGTATCCAGCCTCATATGGCAGGAGTACATATGGAAACAGAGATACAAACAGACCCACAAGCGCCAACTCGACGTACTGGAGCCACTCACCAACACCCGTGTAAGTGTGGGAGAGCGCAAGTGGGAATTCGTTTCAACACAATAAATTTGATTAGATTTTATTTCATCGCATTCCCGGACATGATCGAATGTTGTGTCCTTTCTTGTGGCAATGCGAGCAAGTCGGTGAACAAGTGCCGCCATGCTGTTTCTTACCGCACGTGTAACAACGAGGGTACATGGGACATCCACTGTATCCGGAATTGTGGTTGTTGCTACCACATCTGTTACACAAACTCATTGGAAATAGTGTGTTGGTAGCCACACAATGGTCTTTTATACACAAAACCCCCAATAACTACTGTAATTCAATCTGATTGTGTTTATTCACTTACGCCGATGACGCCGTTTTCGTCCTCCACACACTACTGCCATGTAACGACGTTGGCGATCACTGAGTTTGTGACCGCGCACCTGGCCATGGTGGAGAATTTTGCACGCCTTGGCACGACTAATGCGTGCACCAATGTACTCATTATCATCCTCGCAAAACTCCTCATGAAACTGGGACAGCTCATCAGCGTGAGCGTTAAATTCCTGCTCAGTGAACGGTGCAGCGGTTAGATCGACACATACGTATCCGTGAAAAGAGTTCCAATCTTCGCTCTGACACTTTCGGCTACAGTACACGGCCTGCTTGCACTTGGAACATTGTTTCAGGGAATCTTCACTTTCACACACCGCACAACAATCATTCATTGAGTTATTTACGTAAATTAATTGACCATTTATATTGTCAAAACTGAAAGTTCTTGCCCTTGGCATCACGCCTTTTTCTGCCCGAACGTCGAGAACCATTGTTAGTTACTCCAGTACCTAACGCGGGAACAAATCCTTGATTTTGGGACGTGCTAATGTCTCCCGCGACATATAGACCATGATGGTGTATGTGGGGATGCCGTACACGCCCGCGCCCAGACATAAACAGACAGAACAACAATGCCGAACCACCGACTGCAAGCAAAATGGGTATCACCAACACAGGAGGTGGCGGAGGAGGACCTGGAGTCGGTGGTGGCGGGCCTGGAGTCGGTGACGGAGTTGGCGGTGGCGACGGGGAACATCCGTCTGCTTCCTCAAAGCATTGCTGACCCTGCGGACACTCAATCGGAAGACCAGGCCCACAGTCACCGTCCCTACACGTTTCGTTACCGTCACACACCAGTTCGTTCAGACACAGCGTCCCATCGGGCAACTCCACCAACACACAGACCTGCTGTACACATTGGAATTCGTGACACGGCAAATCACACGGAGGACAATCCGTGTCGTTCTCGCACACTACTGGCGGAGGTGTTGGTGCCGGAGTTGGAGGCGGTGTCGGTGCCGGAGGTGGCGTCGGAGTAGGTGGCGGTGTTGGTGCCGGTGGTACACATTGTGTACCATTTCGACATATTTCACCATGAGCACAACAAGCTTGACCACAGACTTTGCTTTGCGGACAACACACTTCCGGTAGGCAAATCAACCCAATTGGACAACACCCTTCTTGACCATGTTCTGTACTATTACAGCAATTTTGCCCATTTGGACAACAATGAGCATTTGTCGGACAGAACCTGTGTCGTGGGGGACACGGAGCCGGAGTTGGAGGTGGAGTCGGAGGAGCCGGAGTTGGAGGCGGCGTCGGTGGAGGCGTTGGTGGAGCCGGAGTTGGAGGCGGCGTCGGTGGAGGCGTTGGTGGAGCCGGAGTTGGAGGCGGCGTCGGTGGAGCCGGAGTTGGAGGAGGTGTCGGAGTTGGAGGCGGCGTCGGTGGAGCCGGAGTTGGAGGCGGCGTCGGAGTTGGAGGAGGTGTCGGAGGTGTCGGAGGTGGTGGTGGCTCACACACACCCGTGTCTGGAGCGCACACCTCTCCCATGGTACAGTTCACCGGTATCCCAGGTTGACATTGTCCCTCCAGGCACGTCTCGTTGCCGTTGCAAAAGTCTCCGTCCGGGCATCCAGTTCCATCCTCTTGCACCACAACCACACACAAGTCCAAGTGACAAATGAACTCGTGACACGGCACCTCGCACGGAGGACAATCCGTATTGTTCCTGCATTCGAAGAACGGTGGTGGAGTCGGAGCAGGAGGGGGAGGTGTCGGTGGTGGAGTCGGAGTTGGAGGCGGCGTCGGTGGTGGAGTCGGAGTTGGAGACGGCGTCGGAGCGGGTGGTGGACTTGAATCACAGCACGGGAACCCAAACTGACACGGTACACAAGTGTCCTTGTCGGGGTTGCTGTCCGGAGGCACCACATCGAAACAGAACTCCCCAGGTCCACAAGTCCCGGCTCCGTTCACAGCACACGGATTCTGACACACGCTCTGGAAACACACATAGTTGTTGTTCGGGCAATCCACGGCCGACGTGCACGGCGTCTTCATGCATCGCCCATTCGCATCCAATCCCCCAGGACACGATTCACACACACCAGTACAGTTGCAAATCTCATCAAACGCACAGTCATCCACATTGGAACAATTCCTAGGAGGAGGCGGTGGAGGCGTGGGAGGAGGAGGCGTCGGAGCAGGTGGCGGAGTTGGAGCAGGAGGTGGCGTCGGAGCAGGAGGTGGCGTCGGCGGCGGAGTTGGTGTAGGAGGCACACACTCGCCCGTCTCCGGTACACACGTATGGTCTACCGGGCATAACACTGGTTCGCCGGGCCTACATTGACCGTCCCAACACGATTCCGTACCGTTACACACATTGTCGTCTGCACACAATGTACCGTCTTGTTTAAGCGTCTCCACACACATATTGTTCAGACAGATAAACTTGCGACACTTGTTTGTATGCACACCACAATCTGCATCTACTTGACACGAAGGCGGTGGCGTTGGAGGCGGCGGAGTAGGAGTAGGAGGAGGCGTAGGAGGCGGCGTTGGAGGAGGCGGCGTTGGAGGAGGCGTCG
>SDBT01021580.1_pt1 | contig 10066 bp, 6 predicted proteins | sample 2277101 | NCBI WGS metagenome assembly SDBT01 (sample SAMN10404973, study PRJNA504765) | marine sediment metagenome | isolation source: marine sediment core GS10_PC15, 103 cmbsf | place: Arctic Ocean: Southern Knipovich Ridge | collected 2010
GGTTTGGTTGGTGAATTGGGCATACACATGGTGGTAAACCATGCGCAACGGGAATCACCAAGACCTTCATTATGAGGAGAGAGCTTGCATCGATTCAAAAGGATTGTCATTTTCGTAGTTCTTCTGGCTGGTGCTCTAATTGCTGGTTGCCAGAGCAATAGTCTATCCACCGGACAGCCGGACGAAGAGTCCAAGGCGGAAACATCGCAAACCCGGGATTCCTCGGACGTCGACTATACGATCGTGGGTACCGGTCAGAAAGATTGTTATGACGATGCCGGGCAAATCACTTGCCCTAAGCCGGGGGAGCCTTTCTTCGGTCAGAATGCGGAATTCCCGGGGGTAGGATTCTCCTATGAGGATAATGAAGACGGTACCGTGACGGACTTGAATACCGGTCTGATGTGGCAGAAATCACCGGATCTTACCAACAAATCAACGTATGACGAGGCGGTGGCGGGGGCCGAAGAGTTCGGTTTGGCCAATCACGATGATTGGCGGCTCCCGACGATCAAAGAACTCTACTCTTTAATAGATTTCAATGGCAGCGGCCGGTCGCAAACCCCGTATATCGATACGGACTTTTTCGATTTCAGGTTTGGCGATGAGGGCCAAGGCGAGCGTGCGATAGATGGCCAATACTGGTCCAGCACGGAATACGTCGGTACCACGATGAACGGGGACGCTACCGTCTTCGGAGTCAACTTTGCGGATGGGCGCATTAAGGGATACCCGCGGGATAGGGGGCCGGGCGGCACGCCCAATACTCAATTTGTTCGTTACGTGCGGGGCAATCCGGATTACGGTAAGAATGATTTCACCGATAACGGCGATGGCACGGTGACGGATAAGGCTACCGGGCTCACGTGGCAAAAAGCCGATGATGGCCAGACGAGAAACTGGGAAGAAGCCCTCGCAAACGCCGAGAACCTGAAGTTGGCGGGTCACGATGATTGGCGGCTGCCCAATGCCAAGGAGCTCCAAAGTATTGTCGACTACGACCAGGCGCCTGATGCCGCTAGGGCGGCTCAGCGGGGACCGGCCATTGACTCTAATTTCTTTGAGACTACCGAAGATGAATCGTATTTCTGGACGAACACCACTCTTCTGGAAGCCCCTCCGCAAGACGGGCCCGGAAGTCAGGCCATCTATTTTGCTTTCGGACAGGCATTCGGCTTCATGGGCGGTAGTGCGGACCGGACAAATGTCCACGGTGCCGGCTCACAGCGGAGCGACCCCAAGAGCGGAGACCCGGCGGACTTCGAGGGTGGACGCGGACCGCAGGGGGATGAAGTTCGCATAGATAACTATGTTCGGGTCGTGCGCGGCGGTAGCTCGGACAATTAGACTCTTGCCAATATTGCTATTGCCGTTGGGCGGTCCTTTCGGGGGCCGTTTTTTCATGCCTGCTCAGGCAAGTTCATGGGCAAAGCAAGCATGAAGTAGCCGCTCTGCCAAGTGATCGAGAAGTTCTTTGACAAGGGATTTATCGCTCCCCATAATTACAGCTTAAAGAGCGGACTATCTAATGTTGTGCTTTTAGAAGGCAGGGGCATTGTGGGGAAACTGCGTAGACTTAATAGGTTTGGTCTATTTGCATCGATCACGCTAATGGTTGTGGCGCTTAATCCCGTCACGGCTTCAGCCGGGGGGTTCACGACCACCCAACTGACCAATAATAGCGGTGCTGAAATGGCCCCTCAAATAGACGGCAATAATGTTGTTTGGGTGGGTAACGATGGCGATGACCGCGAGATCTTTTTCTACAACGGTTCAAGCACCGTCCAGCTGACCGATAACAGCTATGAGGATGAAAGACCCCAGGTAAGCGGGAATAATGTTGTGTGGTGGGGCAATTACCAGGTCTTCCTTTACAACGGCTCAAGCACCTCCCGGCTAACCAATGGCCGCGAACAAAATTACAGCCCCCAAATAGACGGCAACAATGTTGTCTGGGCGGGTTGGCTCAACATGGACGTGAGGATATTTCTACACAATGGATCAGGCGCCACGCAGCTGACCGATGGTTTCTATGGCTCCGGTATCGGCCCTCAAGTAAGCGGCAATAATATTGTCTGGCTGGGGGGGAGCAGTAACGACCATGAAATTGTCTACTACAACGGCTCAAGCGCCAGGCAGTTGACCTATAACCGCTACGATGACGAAAACCCGCGGATAAGCGGCAAGAATGTAGTCTGGGAGCGCTACGACGGCCATGACTATGAGATCTTTTTTTACGACGGCTCGAATATCACCAGGCTGACCTATAACGGCCACGATGATCGAAGTCCTCAAATAAGCGGCAATAATGTTGTTTGGCAGGGGTACGACGGCCACGATTGGGAGATCTATTTGTTCGACGGCTCGAGTATCGTTCAGCTGACAAATAACCGCCTTAATGACAGGGCCCCACAAATAAGCGGCAACAATGTTGTCTGGCGGGGCCACGACGGCCATGATTGGGAGATCTATTTATACAACGGCTCGAGAACGGTTCAGCTGACAAATAACGAATACTGGGATTCCGGCCCCCAGGTAAGCGGTAGCAATGTTGTCTGGCGGGGCTCCGACGGCTATGACAGTGAGATCTTTTTGGCTAGGCCATCGGTTTTATGGACCCCTGATGTTTCCACCAACCAGTCTAAAAGGCCCGAGTTTACGGTCAGATGGAAGGGATCGGATTCTCGAAACGGCGATGATTCATTCACGGTCAGAGTCAGCCGCGATGACCGCCGCACCTGGCATACGCTTTTGAGCGACACCACGGCCACCTCGCACCTATTTAATGGCAAGATGGGCCACACCTACAGCTTTAGAGTCAGCACCAAAGACAAAGCCGGGAATATCAAGTGGTCAGGAATTAAGAAAACCATCGTTCCCTATAACGAAGGGGCCAATATCTTGAGGAGATCCGGCTTCAATGGCTATTTCAAGGGCTCAAAGTCCAGCTACTATCTCTCCTCAACCAGATACTCACACAAGGCGGGGCACACTATCGTTTACAAGATACCGAACGCCAAATCAATCGGTCTTATCACCACCAAAGGACCCAAGCGAGGCATCGCCGTGATCTACATAGACGGCCAATATGTCAGAATGGTCGATGCCTACTCATCCAAGAACCGGCCCAGGCAACTGATTTTCAGCGAGACATTCAAAAAGAAGAAGACTCACTACATCAAGATAGTCAACCTTGGTATAGCGGGTAGGGCCAGATTTGATATCGATGGTATAGCCGTGGGGCGATAGTGTCAGAGCACCCACCAAGGTGCGAGAATATGTTTGCTAGCTTCCGTAATGCGCAATGAACTAAACGGCTGCCGAATATCCAGTTCGAAGTAGTCGGCAGCTCGCCGGTTTCGCGGGTTGGAGCTAGAGGTTGAAGTAAGCAATAAATATCGCCCATTTTGGGTGGCCGCAGCTATTCTTTTAGCCGGCATTATTTATGTAGTACTGGTTCCCTCGTTTTTCGCTCTCTCGGAGCTGCCTTCAAATGATACAACGATCAAAGCAGCGCAGGCGATCAACCTCGTTTTACTCATAGTCTTAATTGCCCTGTATCTCATCCCAAAATTGCGGGCTTCCAGGTTTTGCGATTAAGCCAAGAAACTTGAATTAGAAAATAAGAGCCGAGCGGTAATCGCTCAATCTATTGGAGGCCTGATCCTTGTGTTTGGATTCATATTTTCCTGGTGGCAGACGAGCATCAATGAAACGAGGCAGACTACAGGAAGATTTGCCGCGGCCGTCGAGCAACTCGGAAACGATAGTTTGGCCATCAAGCTTGGAGGAGTCTACGCTCTTGAACGTATTGCCAACGATTCCGAAGAAGACTATTGGGTCATAATGGAGGTCCTGACAAGCTACGTGAAGCAAAATCACCCAGCTCGGATTCGCGCTGATAGCTCGGTTGTTTTTAGGGAGCATGTGCCGGCTGACGTCAAGGCCGTTCTTGCGGTCATCTGCCGAAGAGACTCTCGCGATCTCGAAGCGGAAAACAGCAAACGCATAGATCTCCATAAAGTAGATCTTCAAAGAGTCGATATGGGGGGAGAGGAGATCAATCTTCAGAATGCGCTTCTGGAGCGGGCTGCCTTGGCCTGGGCCCGTTTTGAAGGTGCTAATTTTGATAACGCCGATCTCCATGCGCGTACCTCTACGGGGCCATTCTTAACCGGGCAAGCTTTCGGAAAGCAGATTTCTTAGTAGCCGATATGCGGACAGCTAAACTCAGACGCGCTAACCTGGGCGGGGCCAACCTTCAGCGGACAGACTTGGGCAGGGCCGACCTGCGCGGTGCTAACCTTAAATACGCGAATCTAAAAAAAGCGATACTCCATCGAACCGAGCTTCAAGGCGCGGATCTCACGAAAGCAAGAAATCTGCGGCAAGATCAGATAGATAAAGCGATCGTCGATGAGCAGACGAAGTTCCCCGATTATCTAAGAAACTCTCGTTTGTGCTGAGTTCCGATCCCGCAAGATTCTAGCCATGTTGAGCCCAAGTATATTGCTCTTGTCGCTCCCGTAGAGTCCGTTCAGCGATCGTATCTTGATGACTTCCGTTTCGATCGAAACGTACGGAGAGTCACTGCCTGAAATAATACGGAGAGCCCCGATCTCTTTGACAGCCTTCAATATTAGCTCCGGCGGCACCTTTGCCGTTCCCAAATAGATGTTTGGCGCGGACTTGGCCGCACTTATATAGTCCCCTTGGCGCATGTGGGCCATTATCATCGGAATATCAGGAAATTTGTTTGCCAACTCAGACATTTCCGGCCAGGGGGCGTACGCTGATCCCGAGTCAAAAACCACAATCAGGTCAAGCTCCGACACTTTTTTCAGAACTGCCGGGAGCCCCGGATGGTCGGGCATGAACTTTTGCGCTCGGGGGTGAAGCTTGAGCCCGGCCAGGTTTAGGTCGGCACCTATTCTTTCGACCTCTCGGACCGCCCCGGCAGGATCCGTCGGATCCACTCTGCCAAAACCGATCAGCCGGGAGGGGAAGTCGGCCACGGCTTCGGCAATGTAGTTGTTCGCCGACTTAAAGCCTTCGGTCGGGTCGGGATTGTTGAAGGGAAAGATCACTGCCTTATTAACGCCGGCTACGTCGAGCCCGCGAACGATCTCGGCGGCCGATTGAGCCTTGTGGTCGATAAGATCAGGACCCCCGACATGATTGTGGCCGTCGATGAGCGGCAGGGAACGTAGTATATCGCCGACCTCTGACTTTCGACTCCCCGATGTCATATCGACCCCCTGTGTTTGCTTAATAAAGTATATACCCAGCGCATGTTCTCTTAGCACGTAATAAGGCTGAAGATCATCTTGAGCTTGCTTGCAGAATAAGTAAGGACAAGTTTGGTTTTCTCCAAACAAGGGAAAACTAAACTAAGATGCTAGTACGCAGCAAGGTACAAGCGCGCCAAATGGGGGGATCTCTGTCGCGATTAGAACCAGCAAACAAATCTGCCCTTATTGCGGTATAGGCTGCGGTCTGATGGTCAGCGTCGACCCGGACAATGGCATCGATGTGCGGGCCATGAAAGACCACCCCCACAACAAGGGTGATATTTGCGCCCTGGGCGCCACCTTGCCACAATTATTTGAAGCAGAAGGACGGCTGACAGGCCCCATGATCCGGCGCCAAGGTGAACTGGAAGCCGTAGATTGGGGCGAAGCGATAACCTATGTCGCCACAAAGCTGAACCAGATCATTGACGAAAGCGGTCCCGATGCGGTGGCGTTTTACGGTGGGGCCACTAACCTTAATGAAGAATATTACCTCATGAACAAGTTGATGAAGGGCTTCATCGGTACGAATAATGTTGAGTGTAGCACCCGGCTTTGCATGGCGAGTACAGCGATGGGGTTCCTTTCCACATTCGGGGCCGACGCGCCGCCAGCCTGCTATGATGATGTCGAGTTAGCCGACCTTTTTTTCATTGCCGGCAATAATCTAGCTGTCTCTTCGCCCGTCATGTTCCGGCGGGTTTTTGCGGCCAAGAAAAATAATCACACTAAGGTTATTGTGGTTGACCCACGTCGGACCGAGACGACGGTAATCGCCGACATCCACCTACAGATAAAACCGGGGACGGATGTGGCTCTCAACAACACTTTGGCTCACATAATCCTAAAAGAAGGACTAGTTGACGAGGAAGTTATCGAGAATTACGCTTCCGGGTTCGCTGATTTTAAGCAGCTATTGCGGGAGTATCCACCGGAGCGCGGGGCGCAGATAACCGGCTGCCCAAAAGAGCAGATTGTCGAGGCCGCCCGGGCCATCGCTAAGGCTAAGGCTATGCTCACCTTGTGGCTTCAAGGGTACAACCACTCGACTCAGGCGCTTTTCAAGAACAACACCTTACACAACCTGTCACTGCTAACGGGAAACATTTGCCGGCCCGGGGCAGGGCCATTATCGATAACCGGGGAAGCCAATGCGCTGGGTAACCGTTGGGTTGGCACACTGTCGCATCTTTTACCGGGGATGCGACTGGTATCTGACTATAGGCATCGCCAAGAGACGGCCGACTTTTGGTCGATACCCGTTGAAAAGATTCAGCCTGTGCCCGGCCGCTCGGTCCTTGACATGATCGATGGACTTCACTCAGGGGAGGTGAGGGCACTTTGGATTACAACTACAAACCCGGCCGTATCCCTGCCTGACACGAGTTGGGTACGTGAAGGGCTTTCCAAGGCTGAACTGCTGGTGGTACAAGACATCTTTCATCCAACCGAAACCACCATGCTGGCGGATGTGGTTTTGGCCGGGGCACAATGGCTCGAAAAGACAGGTACTTTCATCTCGTCGGAACGTCGTGTCGAGTTGGTCGAGAAGATGATCGATCCGCCCGGCGCTGCCAAGCCTGACTACGAGATCATCTGCTTGCTCGCCCGTGCTATGGGATTTGACAAGGAATTCTCGTACAGCTCGCCCGAGGATATATTTGAAGAATTCAAAGGGCTCACCCGGGGTCGCATCTGTGATATGAACGGTATAAGCTACGAACGCCTGCGCGAAAATATCGGCCCACAACTACCTTGCCCCGAACCTGATCATCCAGGCACCACCCGTCTATTTGACGACTGGCATTTTGCGCGCCCGGACGGACGGGCCGCACTGCTGGCCCGCGATTACATCGAACCGGCAGAGACACCCGACGCCGCTTACCCATACGTCTTAATAACGGGACGTCTGATAAGCCAATTCAATACGCGGACCCGCACCGGTCGCATCCCCCGACTTAATGAGGCGGCGCCGGATAATATTGTCGAGATCCATCCCGAAGATGCGGCGCAGTTTGGCGTTAGCGACGGGGATGAGGTCAAGGTAACTTCTCGCCGGGGGAGCGCTCAAGGCATCGCTCGCTTAACAAACAAGATGCTCTCTGGAAACGTTTATATGAATATGCACTATGGTAGATTGCTAGGGGTCGGCGAAGGTGGGCAGGCCAACCTGGTTTGCAACCGGGCCTACGATATTCACTCAAAGCAGCCCGAATACAAATTCTGTGCAGTCAAGATTGAGAGAGTCGATGGCACGTAACCCAAGCATGAGGCCCTCAGGGCCTAATGAAGCATTTTGCACCCTTTTTGGGCGTACTTCGCGAGAGGTAGTCGAGACAAGCCTTTTCGTCTGGCTTGACCAGCTTGGCGACAATGCACCCCAGCGTTGGGCCGAGTTGGAGAAGAGTGTCAGTATCGAAGAGACTTGCCGGGACGTCGAATTCAAGATAAGAGACAAAACCGTCAGCGTCACCGCTGCTCTTATAAATGACGTATCCGCAGGGGAAAGCCACTCCATTATCAGCATTTGGCATGATGTCACACAGAGAAAGAACTTGGCCAAGTTCCCATCAGAGAATCCCTTCCCGGTTCTAAGGATCGCTGAGGACGGCACGGTACTTTTCGCCAACTCGGCCGCCCAGCCGCTGTTGGAAGAAAGGGATGTCGGCCAAGCGGCTCCCGATTTTTGGAAAAAGTTATCGGCCGAGGTCCTTGAGCATGGTGAGGTCAAAAAGAACATTGAGATAGAGCGCGGGGACAGTATCCTCGCTTTTACGGCTGTTCCCGTACCTGAAGGCGACTACGTCAACCTCTACGGGCTCGATGTCACCGAGCGTAAAGGGGCCGAGAAGGCATTGCTCGAACAGCGAAATAGGGCGCAAAACTATCTGGACGTTGCGGGGGTCATGCTGCTGGCGGTAGACGCAAATCAAGTCGTGACCCTCATTAACAAAAAAGGATGCGAGATTTTAGGCTATGACGAAAACGAGATACTCGGCCAGAACTGGTTTGATAATTTCCTGCCAACGAGGATAAGGGCTGGCGTTAAGAAAGTTGCGGCCCAGTTGTTGGCGGGAAACGTTGAGCCGGTCAAACATTATGAGAATCCTGTTTTGACCAAAAGTGGTGAAGAAAGACTGATCGCCTGGCACAACAGTGTGTTAAGAGATGAAAAAGGCAAGATTGTGGCGCACTTGAGTTCAGGCGAAGACGTTACCGAGAGCAAACGGGCCGAGAAAGCACTTGTCGACAGCGAACTGCGCTATCGCACGCTCTTCGAGCAATCACCGGATGCAGTTTTGATTATTGACCCTCAAACCGCTAAGGCGACTGAATTTAATGAAGTGGCCCATCGACAATTGGGTTATTCACAGAAAGAATTTGCGAACCTCACAATTTCTGATTATGAGGCGAGCGAGACACTCGAAGAAACCAGAGTTCACGTACAACGCATTCTCCGCAAAGGGAGTGATGTTTTTGAAACCAAGCATCGGACAAAAAGTGGTGAAATCAAAGACATACTTGTCAGCGCCCGGATGATTCAATTAGCTGAACGCCGCGTTTTCCTCTCAATATTCCGTGACATAACTGCGCAAAAAAGAGCCAAAGAGCTCAGTGACGCCTTAAACGAGATAAATAACGACATAAACTCAACTCTTGATTTCGATCAAATAATGCAAAATGTTGTTATTAAAGCCACCGAGTCAATGAGAGCCACGGGCTGCGGAATCACGCTGCGTGAAGGAGACGTCTGGTGTGTACGGCACGTGCATGGACCCCGAAAAGATCTAATTGGGTCAAAGCACAGTGATGAAGGGCTATCACATATCGCCATAGTCGCTCAAACAAAACAACCAGTTGTAATCCAGGATGCTCTAAATGATAAGCGGGTAGATCGCGAGATAATGGCTGAATATGAGATCCTGTCGTTACTCTCCATTCCTTTGATGATCAAAGAAGAGGTTTTCGGTGTCATTACCTTCTCTTATCATTCTTCCCCCGCCGCTTTTACCGACGATGCGGTCGATTTTGCTGAGAAACTGGGAGTGTCACTCTCGCTGGCTATACAAAATGCCAGAAGTCATGAAATGACGGAGCAATCGCTTTCCGATACGGAGGCTTTGCGTCGAATGTCGGCCCGCTTCACCCAGACTCTTGAGCTGGATGAAATTCTCGATACCGGGCTCAGCGAAATCTCAACACTCCTAGGTGTGACGCATGGGTGTATTTATCTCTTCGATGCGACTGGAAGCCTAGTTATCAAGAAGCAGGAGCAGCTTACCCGGGAATTTCTGGAAGCTAAAACCATAATCTCTGCGCACGAAGGCTGTGCCGGACAAGCGGCTGCCACACAAGAAGTCTTCGCTCCGGCACAGGAAGAACACGACTTTACTTGTGAGGACTCAAAAAGACTTCTGGATCTTGACTGCCTGGCAGCCATCCCCATGATAAGCAAAGGAGATGTCCTTGGTGTGCTGGAGCTTTTCGCCCCCGTGCATCGGCGACTCTCCGATAGAGAACGAAGAATGGCCATGACTATGGCCGATCAGCTAGCCTCCGCCATTGAAAACGCCAACCTCTACTCAAAAGAGCGAAACATCGCCAATATCCTGCAGGAGACGTTGCTTACAGTGCCCGAAAAAATAGAGGGAATAAGCTTTGGCCATCTCTACCGCTCGGCGACAGCCGAAGCGGCCAAGGCCGGAGGTGACTTTTATGATCTCTTTGAACTGGAACATGACAAAGTAGGGATAGTGATTGGAGATGTCTCGGGG
>SDBT01021581.1_pt1 | contig 10066 bp, 15 predicted proteins | sample 2277101 | NCBI WGS metagenome assembly SDBT01 (sample SAMN10404973, study PRJNA504765) | marine sediment metagenome | isolation source: marine sediment core GS10_PC15, 103 cmbsf | place: Arctic Ocean: Southern Knipovich Ridge | collected 2010
GCATTAAATCATAGAAAAAAATTTGATGCAAAAGAATGGAAATATGAAATTATAATATCAGGCAAAAATAAAAAGAAGCTATGGGGGCAGAATAGATATCTAAAAGATATAATATAATGAGATTTAATAAGAATACATTAATAAGAATTTTGGCATTCATATACTTGTTCAAAAATCCTGAGTTCTGGAAATTGGTTCCTCGCCTTTTATTTGTCAATTTATTTTGGGAAGGATTAGGAGGAACCATTATATTTATTTTAATGATTCCTGCTATGAGGTCAGGAGATATCCCAATATGGGTTGCTATTATAATATCCATTACTATGGGATTTGTAGGTGTTTTATTATCAAATACTTATGATAGATTTAATCCTTTAAGAGGAATTTTTGGGAAGAAAAATAAAAAAGATGCAGAATAAAAGAATAATACTTACCGGTCCTTCCGCGTCTGGCAAAAACATTTTAAGGGAAAGATTTGTCAAAAGGGGATTTATTCCGGATGTTTCATATACCACTCGCCCACAGAGAAAGGATGAAGTAGATGGAACAGATTATTATTTTATATCTCAGAAAAATTTTCTGAAAGGAATTGATGATAATTTTTTTTATGAGTGGACAGAGTATAGGGAAAATTTTTATGGAACGGGGCAGAAGCAATGGCATCATTGCAAAATCTTCATCATGGAAACAATAGGAATTTCAAAAATCCATCCTGAGGATAGAGAGGATTGTTTTATAATTTTTATCAATCCTCCACAAGATACGAGAATAAAAAGGATGGCTTTAGAGAGAAAATGGGTTTGGAAAGAAATTGTCAAAAGATTGGATTTTGATAAAGATTGTTTTAAAGATTTCCAAGATTATGATATAATGATAACTAACGCAGATTTTTAATGGAAAGAGATAAAGTAATAGTAGATGCTACCCTCTCAGAATTAGAGGATATAGGAATTGACCATGATATTGTTCATCATAATGGAATAATTACTCATGATTTTGAAACGGGTTGGTATGAAGTTGAGATAACTTATCGAGTTCATAATCATAAGTTTACATCTAAATTTGATATACCCGGGGATTTATTAAGAAAGATATGATATTACCAATAAAAATATACGGGGATTCAATACTCAGAAAAGTATCAGTTCCCATAACTGAAAAATATCCCAGTCTAAATCAATTGATTGATGATATGTTTGAGACTATGCACAAAGCAAAAGGGGTAGGACTAGCTGCTATTCAGATAGGTTTACCTATTCGAATTTTTGTTATTGAAGCTACTGATGAAGAAGCCCAATTCTACTTCAAGGGAGTTTTCATCAATCCAAATATAATAAAATTCGGGGATGAGAAAAAACATCTTCCTGAAGGTTGTCTAAGTATCCCTAAAGTTTCCGGCGTAGTAGAAAGACCTGATACAATACTGATAGAGTATTTCAACCAAAAATGGGAAAAGAAAACTGAGAGATTTGAAGGATGGAAATCCAGAATGATTCAACATGAGTATGAGCATCTTCAAGGGGAATTATACATAGATAATTTATCTACGATGTGGAAATCCATGTTAACTCCTGTTTTAGAAATGATAGAAGATGGAACACTTACCGGTGATTATTTAACATGCCAGAATCAGAGAGAAAATTAGGGAGAAAATGGCATTGGATGATGGATTATTGTCTACAAAATAATCTTCCTCCCGCCCAGAAGTGGTGCTGGGATTTAGCAGAAAAAGAATATATAAATAAAATGAAGATGCTCGCACATGAAGAAGAAATATATTCTCGAAGTCAAGCCAAGCCCCAAAGATGATAGGGACTTTTTAGTAGGGTCAATTTATTCCTCCCCCATAGTTTTACCAAAAATCATCGATTTTAGATTAGACCTACCTCCCGTAAGGGACCAGGGGGCTCAAGGAAGTTGTTCAGCTATGACTGCTGCTTCCATGAAAGAATGGCAAGAATATACTGATGTTAAATTCATCGGTTATATGTCCCCCCAGTTTATTTATAATTTAAGAGAGAATGCGGGAGAATATGGAATGTATCCTCGCGATACAATGAAGATACTTTCTAAAGAAGGTATAGTTCCAGAAAAGGAATATCCGTACGGGACTTTTGATAATATATCCGAAAGTATGTTACTTCGAGCTAAGAAATATACTATAAAGGGATATGCTAGAATTCATACAGTTAATGATTTGAAAAAAGCATTAGTAGGAAACGGTCCTTGCTATATGGCTTTTCCAGTTCTTAATTGGGGAGCAGAATTTTGGAGGGATTTAGGAGATAATGTTAATTATGGGGGTCATGCAGTTACATGTGTAGGATATACCGAAGATGCTTTTATAATTAGAAACTCTTGGGGGACTGATTGGGGATATGATTGGGGATATACTTATTTTCCATTTGAAGAATGGGGAGCTCACTGGGAAGCTTGGACTACAATAGATGCAGATAGTAATCCTGCTCCGCCTGAACCAGAGCCAGAACCTGAACCAATTCCTGAACCAATTCCTGAACCAATTCCTGAACCAATTCCAGAACCAATTCCAGAACCTGAGCCAGAACCAATTCCCGAACCAATTCCGGAACCTGATAAAAAGAAGGACTTGGAAGATGATTTGAAGAAAAAATCCAATGACCGTTTATCTTTCTGGCAGAAATTATTCTTCTGTTTCAATAAGGTAACCAACTAATATAAATTTTGGCATTTATGAAAAAGTTAACTTTAAAGACGGTTTTGCTAATCCTTCTTTTGTGTACGTGTACATGTACGATAGAGAAGGAGTATCCTGACCCCCCAATTGAAAAAATTGAAACTCAAATTAAAAATGAAAAATGAAAAAATTACTCGCACTAATTGTTTTGTTTGGGCTTCTTCTTTTATCTGGATGTCCCAAACCAATTGAAGATCCTGAACCAGAACTAATAACAGTATCTTTAGAATTTGACAGATTTATCGATGGGGTTCGAACCTCTCCATATGGTAGAATAGCAGCCTCAGAGGCTGATTGGGTTCATGTTTTATCAACAGGAGCCATAGCTACAATAGATGTACTAAATGTTAATAATCCCGCTGATGTTCAAAATTTTATTACCACATATTCTGAACTTGCAGCTGTATCTATAATTCTTCAAGTTGGAGAAACTTATTCTATAGATTTATCATATGCTGTGAATGAACACGCAGATGGATTAGTATTTGTTGCCAGCAGTGGAAATGTAACTATAGCTAGTTCCACTACTTCTATTCCAATGTCATCTATAACAACAGGACAATCTTTAGTTTTATTAGACAAAACTAATATCGACCCAGCATTCCAACCAAGATTTGATGATGCAAATGGAACATTACCATCTGCTTTTTCTATGTTTGAATCAACATTATTTTGGTATGTTTATGTTGAACCAGATGGAACAGATCCTTATAAATTTCAATATGGCCCAATGATCGGAGGGGTTCCTGGAAATTTGGTGGAAATTACGATTAATACTTTTATTCCAGAAACAATTTATTATATGAGTGAAACTGAAAAAGGATCAATATTATTAATATTTGATTATTCTGAATTATTTTCCAACGTTATAACCATAGGAAACTAAATTAAATGAAAAACTTTATATTAATAATTATCCTTATGATCTTTTTAGTAGGATGTTCAAAGGATAGTGAAGAAGAAATTATTCCAAAAGCTGAAGTTTCTTTTAATTTTAATGTAAGAACTTCTCCTTTTGGAAAATCTTCGGCAAGATCTGCTTCTGAATATAATGATGTTTTATCTTCTATATCAGTAGCTATAATTGATGTTATCAATCTATCTAATTCAGATGGTACCTTTAGAATCAGGCGCAAGAATTTTAATAATCTGGCTGATTTAACTATGTCATTATCGCTAGGTCATAATTATAGAATTGAAATTACATATAAAGCCCATCGCCATGATGAAGGATTATCTTTTAATGCTAGTTCAGGTGATATTTTTATAACTGATCCAATGAATCCTATAAACATGAATTGTTGGACTGATGAATCTTTAGTATTACTTGATAAAGAAGGAATAACTTCATGGCATATACCTAAATTTTCTGATGGCACAATTATGATTGAGCCTAAAATTCCAATTGCTTGGATGATGTTTGAGTCCCCTAATTTTTGGTTCATTTATATTCAAGACACTGTTAATACATATTACTTTCAGTATGGAGATGCAGGAGGAAAATTAGTTAATTTAAAAATTAATAAGAAATTAAAACCCGGAGATTTTTATTTAATAAGTGAAGTAGAATCCGGTCTAACGCCAGTTATAGAATATGATAGTTTATTACAAGGAGATATTAGGGTGATAAATTAATATTCAAATATAGTTTTTTACTAAGGTAATTATTAGTATATTTGTCTTAATAATAACAAACAGATAAAGAAAAGAGATATGATAGCAAAGAAAAAAGCAGAAATCGAAAGAATCAAAAAAATTATCAACTCTACTCCAAATCGTAGAGCGGCAATAAAATTCACTTGCGTAGAGATTGCAGGACCTTTTCTTACTGTAACTCACACCGCTGGTAAAGAGGGAACCACTTTTGAAGATATTGATGATCGATTGATAGAATTGGGAATTCCAACGATTAACGAATTAAAGGAATTGTTCGGTACATATGGGGAAAAAGGGCAGCCGAAAAATCATTACGTATATACTGCGAGAATGAAAGCTCTGGATCCAAACAAAGTAAAGATGGTAAAAGCCCGTAAGCTTGGAAACATCACAAATAAGATCGTACAATAAGTAAACAATAATTTTTGAATTGAAAATAGCTGGAGGGGTCCAGCTATTTTTTTTTATGAAATATATTTTTGGCTCATCGTCTCAAACCATTTCTGAAATTAATTCCAATACTAGAAAATCCGCTTAGAGCAAAATTTATGAAATATAAACCCGGAGATATTTTCTATCTTCGGGTTTATTGTGTACATTTGAACTTTAATACAAATAAAAACTAAAAACAAAACATGAAAGTATTTATTATTGCATTATTAGCATTGGTAGTTATTGGTGGCGGATTGGCAGTTTGGGGCGTTGGTGTAAGCAACAAAGAAATTGACCTCAGCATTAAATTTGAAGCCCAAGAAAAAGTTATGGGAGCATTTTATAGCAAAATGTTCGTAATACTTAAACAACAAGCTGGGGTGGCTGACCAATACAAGGAATCATTCGGTTCAATCTATAAAGATCTTATCGCTGGTAGGTATTCGGGAGAGGGTCAACCATTAATGAAATGGATACAAGAAAGCAATCCTAATTTTGATACCAGTCTTTATAACAAACTTATGGCTTCCATTGAGGGTCAAAGAAATGGATTTCATATCGAGCAAGTTAAGATGATCGATATCGCTGCAACTCATAAGAGCTTAAGATTAAGATTTCCTACTTCAACCATAGTTGGAAGTCGGGATGAGTTGGTTTATGTTCCAATATTAGCATCAGAAGCTAAGAAAGTAATTGAAACAAGAGAAGAAACTGCAGAGGATTTAGAATTATTTTAATATGATTATTCTTAAAAATATTGCTTTATGGATTTTATTAATATCTGCATTTGCAATACTAGCAAAAATATCAGATATTCCTCCAAGCTGGCAATTTATTAATGGGGGCTTTGTTTCAGTATACATAATAATCAAAACTAGATTAGAATTAGATGACTGAACGAGAAATGTTTGAGAAATCATTCTCAAGACCTAAAAATTATTTCAAGCTAACTCCTCGGCGACAATGGGAAATTGACGAGGGGCTTGGAATACTAGATTGGATGGGCGAAAGTCTTTCTAAAGAAGATATGAAACGTTTTAACAAACATTACGGAAAATAATTATGGATTCAGGAATATTAGTTTGGTTTATTTGTCTTATACCGGTTTTTACTACCATAGGATTCTATGTGCATAAAAGACACGAGTTTGTATGGTGGGAACTTTTTGTTCCCACCGCGGTATCTCTCTTGGTAACATTCTTTATTAAATTTATAACTGATGAAATGAATGTTCGTCATGATGAGGTTTGGAATTCTAACACTACAGAGCTTTATGAAAGCGATCCTTGGAATGAGTGGATACATCAAACCTGCGAAACTTGTACAACCGATTCAAAGGGAAACCAATCTTGTACATCTTATGATTGTTCTTATCAGGACGACCATGGTCCTCAATGGTATGCTGTAACAGATATTGGTGAACAATTTAATATGACCGAGCATTTTTATGACTCCATATTGAATGTTTGGGGTAAATCTAGGGCAATTCTTAGAACCCGGAGCAATCATTCCTCATCTTCAAGAGCATCCAATTCCTCTGGAACTAAATTTGCTAATACAAGAGTAGGAAGACAATCTCATATTTATAAATCTGTTTGGGATAATAGAGATATAACAAGGATTCCATATTCTTCTCGACATACATATGAAAATCGAATTCAAGCATCGGATATGACCGTTTTTGACATCAAGGTCGTAACTCCAGAGGAAGCAGATACACTTGGGCTTTTCCACTACATCTATCCAAATAAAGGAGGATTATTTTCAAGCGGTCATAATAATGGATTGTCATTTCCTACAATATTATCCCAGTTTAAATTGCCAGATTCGGTTCAAACCAGTTTCATGAAACTTAATGGAAAGTTTGGCCCTATTAATCGCGTAAGATTATGGGTTCTAGTTTATCAAGATGCTCCATCTTCGTTCGGAGCTCTTCAGGAAAATTATTGGGTCAAAGGTAACTTCAATGAATTTGTACTTTGTATCTCTGTTGATGGAGCAGGTATCATTCAATGGTCTCATGCTTTCAGCTGGTGCTTAAACGGAGAACTTCCAGTTGAAGCCAGAAACAAAGTGGTTGAATTAGGAGCTATGAATAAACAAGGATGGAATAATCTTTATGATTGGTTTGATGAAAATCTAGGACGTTATGATAAAAGAAGCCACGATGAATTCTCTTACATAACCGTAGAACCACCAACTTGGGCAATAATCATGAATCTTATTATTAGCACGTTAGTGGCAGTAGGATTTAACATTTGGGTAACCAATAATGATATTTATGAAACAGACCAGCATGGTAGGAAAAAAAGATAAAATGACTAAAGAAGAAATAATAAATTACATGGCTGAGAATGCATGGTATTATAGATCCGCAGCCTTTCATGATAAAATCCGCAAATTCGATGAGAAGCAAGCTTTAATTGAAATTGAAATTATCAAAAGAATTAAGTCTGGAGAATTTGATTGGTCAGCCATAACGGAAGAAGCTTGTAAAAAAGGGAACCAAATTCTAAAAGAAAAAGCTAATCAAAATAAAATAAAACGTTTAGCTCAAGAAGAAAGAAACTTGAAAAATGGACAGGAAATTAAAGCACTAACAAAGCCTGGTGATATTCTTAAAGTAAGAGGAACGAACGATGGGAGGGGATATCGATTGGTTGTAAAAATAGAAGATTATAAAGTAATTTGTCAAAAATTGTCATGGAAATTTCAGCTAAAAAAATTCAAAAAAGAAAACTATATGACTACCCATGGATGGGATAAAGTATTCGATATCTTGCATACAAAGGAAGAGGTTAAAAATAAAGAATTAATATAATTTTTTTCTAAAGTTTTTTTTTCGTATATTAGCGCTGATGAACGATACAGTATTAAATAATGAACAATTAGAGGTTGTAGCTTTCTGCATGAAACATGGAATGCTTGCAACCGTACACACGTATGATATAGATCTCATAAAAGAGGCATGCGTTCGAGTCCGCTTTGATTATGATAGGTGGTATGAAGAAAACATGGTTATCCCATGTTAATCAGACCTATATCCCTATTTTATAATAGATTGGAAACTTAACACATATAATATCCGACATCTCTTCGAGATGTCATAGTATTGTGCAAATCAATTTATATCAATATTTAAATAATTTTTATCAATTTAAAACAAAAAGAAAGAGTATGAAAAAATTACTAGTAGCTCTTCTATTCCTTTTTGCCTTCACGGCGTGCAATAAGTACGAATATGTGATGCCAACAGATGGAATAGATGGAATTGACGGCGTAGATGGCGTTGATGGAACAAATGGATTTAATGCACTATGGAAAACTGCATTACTTTTGCCAGGTCAAGATGAATCATATCCTGCGGGAGGATTCTTAGTTACACCTGGATGGGATACTGATGGAGACGGAGTTCAAGACATTGAACAAGAAAACGGAAAATTTATTGTATCAAACGGATTGGATGGAGAAACTCCAGTTGGAGCACCTATTCCAGTTTTTGAAATCAGAGAATGTACATTATATCAGGACGGTGTTGCGTTAGGATATGTTTGTGGATTAGATGGAACAAATGGAACTAATGGAAGCAATGGAGAAGACGGAGAGGATGGGGCTGATGGGTTAATCAGAATTCCATTCCCTCTTGTAACAGAAATTCCACCAACAGAAATTCATTTAAATGGGGGTTGGCTTTATACTTGGATTTATTTAAATGAAAATCTTAATATAGTTGAAGAAAATCCTATAATGAGAGCTTATCCAGTATATCATGGTAATAATGGAATTAATGGAACTAACGGTACTAATGGTGAAACCCCATATATTGGTGAAGATGGATATTGGTATGTAGGAATTTTCAATACTGGATGGAAAGCACAAGGTGAAAAAGGAGATCCAGGAGTACCCGGAGCTGATGGTGAAACACCATATGTTGGTGAAGATGGTTTTTGGTGGATTGGATTCATTAATACTGGATGGAAAGCACAAGGTGAAAAAGGAGATCCGGGTGCACCAGGTTCTAATGGATTAACTCCATTTATTGGAGAAAATTTAAATTGGTGGATTGGTGGATTTGATACTGGTCATAAAGCTGTTGGAATTGATGGCGAAGATGGCGAAGATGTAAAATCTCCATTCATAGGAGAAAATAATTATTGGTATGTATGGTCTGATAACGAAGGATCTTATATTAATACTAATATTTATTCTATTGGTCAACCAGGAGAAACAGGTACACAAGGTATTCAAGGAGAACCTGGACCAGCTGGAGGAAATGGAGAAACACCATATATTGGTGGAAATGGAAATTGGTGGATAGCAAGTGCTGATACTGGCTTCCCATCTCAAGGCATTCAAGGACCTATTGGACCACAAGGTGTTCCAGGTATTCAAGGACCTCAAGGTGACCATGGATTATCACCATTTATAGGATTTAATGGTAATTGGTGGATATGGATTAATATAGGTAATTTTTCAATTCCTATTGATTCTAGAGTGGGTGCTCAAGGAACTGCTGGACCACAAGGCGAACAAGGTATCCCTGGTGTTTCAGTTGTTGATATAGATATTGTCAGCGTTGGAGCAAGATGCCAAGATATTACAATTAACTTAAGTGATAATACATCTTATACATTTACTGTATGTGATGGAGAAGATGGAATATCTCCAGAGGTTGGAGTAAATTCAGGTGGATGTGTATCATTGTCTGATGTATATTTAGTACGAGAAGATTTTGATACTGAAACTTTACCATATGGATGGGAAGGTGAAGCTGGTAGATTATATGATTTCATTCCAAATAGATTAGTTGTAAAAGCTAATACTTATTTGAAAACTTCGGAATTTTTACCAACTAGTTTAATTGAAATTTCTATAGATGCTGTTGAATATAAAACATCTAATAAAAAGTGGATTGAAGCTATTGTAATAGATTCAAATGGTTCAGAAACATCTCTAGGAAGTCCAATTTTAGTAACGCAAGCTCATAATAATAGCTTAGAACCATCTCAAACTATAAGATGGATTAATATTACAGGAACAGATATTGTTAGGGTTAAATTTGTTTTTACAACAGATGCCACTCAACATAACAAGCAAAAAGTTGTTATAGACAATTTAAATGTCATAGGTAATATTACTTATTGTATTGATGAAGAAGATCCTTCATAAACTTAAAAATATAGAAATCATGAAGAATATATTAATAATAGTGTTTTTGTTCATCTAAACTCTTGGAATCTATATATTATTTGAGTACAACTA
>SDBT01021582.1_pt1 | contig 10066 bp, 21 predicted proteins | sample 2277101 | NCBI WGS metagenome assembly SDBT01 (sample SAMN10404973, study PRJNA504765) | marine sediment metagenome | isolation source: marine sediment core GS10_PC15, 103 cmbsf | place: Arctic Ocean: Southern Knipovich Ridge | collected 2010
CCATAATGGTGACTCTAAACCTTTTTTAACAACAATGCAAATTTATTATAGCGAAGTAGCTGAGCGCCTGGGGCTCTGCTACGAAATATGACAAATGGATATTTGAAAAACGAAAAAACCAAAAAACAGAATTCTTGGGGACGTGGGCTTATAAATATTTTAGCTCGCGCTCAGCTCCCGGGGTGGGGTCTCGGATCGACGTTTTAAACTATACGGATCAATGACTTAGCTTCTTAATGTCCTTAGATCCTGGCGCCTCGCCCTCGATCGTGAGCCCTGAGCTCCCAGGCTCCCCGTCGTCTAGCACCTGGGACACAATCACACGTTGAACGATCGTAATCGGCTCGCCCTCGGGCCCTGTGATCGCCTGCACTGCTTTTCCATCCAATCGATCGATCAAGGTATTAATTGCCGCCATGCGCTCACTGGGAGATCCGTTGAACGCAACCCATAACAAACTATGTGCGAGCTCTCGCAGCGCTTCACCACGTCGAACTATGCGCCCATTCTTTTTTACTTTGTTCTCGTAGTTGGCGAGAGTGTGGCGCAGCGCATCCTTAAACTTATGAAAATTTTTTGAGTGATTCGGTGGAGTCATGGCCCAGATCTTATCACATTTTACAAAGGACCAAGCACCAGGCGCCCCGGGAAATTGACTCCCTGGGACGTTGCCGCTCCAGATCCGGGGAGTTTTATTTCTAAGTGATTAATATCTGAGCGGCTTTATTTCTGAGGAGATCCCAGAACATAGCCCAGAACACGTCAAAAAAGGGCGCCACTGACATTTAAAAAGAAATGAAGGCCCCAGGAGCCCTGCTACAGCAACTACAGCAAGTATATTTTGGTGTAGCAAGATAACTATATAATTTATATGAATAACTACAGCAGCTACAGCAACTACACTATTTTATAAACTAGTAGCAAAAGAAGAAGAAGAAATATAAAAAGAAAGGACAATAGGCGGAACGTGTAGCGCCTGTAGCAGATGTCTCTAAGTGCTTGGTTTTATGTATTAAAGTCTGCTACAGCAAATTGCTATATATATGGGTGAAATCCTGGCCGGAATTTATTTTCAATTATTTTCGATTTATTTTCCAAATTCGCTTGACATTCCCTGTTCGTTCATGCGAAGATCTGTTCACGGGTTGCACAGATGCAAATCCGCCATTACTTAAGGAGTAATTACCATGACCAGAAAAGACTACATCCTAATTAGCAACATCATAAACCAGCAGCACGAATCATGCGCCACAGTTAACCTCACATTAGATAATTTATCTAAAGAATTGGCCGGGGTCCTGCAGGCCGACAACTCACGCTTTGACCGTGGTCGTTTCTTGACCGCTTGTGGGGTGAACTAATGAAGATCACCAAATCACAACAACGAGCACTAGACCACATCAGGCGCCACATCGAAGAAAAGAACGGTGGCGAGTTGAAAGAACATCCGATGATTATCACGGAATTCAAAGTGGAAGAGCTCGGCGCCCATGGCCGCTTGACTGTAGTAGTTACCAAAGACACGCCAAGCTTACCCTGGGACGGTAAGGGCAACTTGTTAAGGTTTATCAGCAAAGAGCACTGGCACCTCTTCGTAGGCACACATGGCGGGATCGAAGCGATTAGCTACCCCAAGTCCTACGAACAGTTTAAAGGCCGCCGCGCCTTTGGCTTCACCTTTCCAAAAGGATATTAGAAATGAAATATAAAGCCTACGAAGAAGCAACCCCTGGGAGCTGGTTTATTAACACTTACAAGAAGGGCGGCCAGCAGTACGGCAAGCGCTTCCCCACAGAGCTCCAGGCTAAACAAACCGCGGCCTTGTGGAACATGCAGGAAGCCCAGGTCCAGGTAGACAAGCACTGGAGAGTGCTCTACGAAATGTCAGAGCAGGACGACATGGACCGGATCAAGTTAGAAGGAAGAGACAGCTTTTCAAACCAGGGGGACTTCCTCTGCTAGTGTTCTTCGGCCTGGGAGAGATCCCAGTCCAAAGTACATTTGTACTTTATAACGTAACGCTGAGGAGAAACAAAAATGACTACTAACTCACAAAGATTCTACGCAATATCTGAAGCACTGAAAGACTTGGACCAACGCGGCTTAACAGTAGGCTGGTCAACATACGCGGTAGAGTTTCAGAAGTTTGTTGAACAAGCAGGATCGGCGGAATTTGTACGCGAAGAAAGCGCCAAGATGACCGACAAAGTTTCGGCCCTACATAGTGAGCCCGCCAAGTCCCGCAACCCTCAAATTAACAAGATCTTTGAGGTCTTACAACACGCTGAGGATCTAATCGGGATCATGTACGGCGAAGAGGTCAAGAAGTACGGCAAGGACACCCCGGCGATGGTAGCAACACGGGAAGCCCACGACCACGCCCAGCAGGCCAAGACAGCGATCCATTTCGCTACGGAAGGCTAGACAGTTAACCCGGTCCCAGGGAGCCTGGGGCCTCTTAAGGAGAAGCTAAAATGGAATACAAGATATATAGACACAAAGGCTACCAGGGCAGAATCAACTTCAGAGAAGCATTCGACCATGGGAAGTATGTGGGGACCATTAGAAACCTTGGCGGCAACCACCGCCCTTCTAAGCAGTTCCTAGTGACCCAGGGCGAAGTCAAAAACATTTTTGATACTGTATTTGAAGCAAAGCAGTTTTTAGAAAATAAGGAATAGTCAAATGGAATTTGTAACTAAAACAGGAATTGTTCTTACGCTGCAGGTCGGAGATTTTTACGGCAAGGCTGGACCCTATACCCATAAATCATATTATGGCTGGGAAGCAGTGCGCGAAGATGGGAGCAACTTTGAAGGCCGCTGCATAGCCCCGATAGATGCTTCTGGGTATGCAAAGGTCGAATTTAAAACTCGCAAAAGTTTATTGCAGTATTTGAAAGAAAATTATTAAGGAGAAACTGACATGCAAACGATGGATAGATTACCAGAAGGCTTCGACAAAATTATGCCGGATAGTGTGGAAGATCTTGTCAAAGAAATGTTGGAGTTTGATCCGGTGCCGGATTATTACAACCATCCACACGGCCCCTATTGGAATAACGATCAGAAGTTCAGGCGGATGGCTTATGCCATGGTGATGATAAGCGCCACCGCCGCATTTAGACATAGCGACCCGATCACTGACAAGGACCTGGGGACTGAAATAGTAAAGCCGCTTAGAAGAAATGCTATGAAATTAATGGTTAGAATGGGGAAAGCTAAATTGGTTAAGTACGGCGACCAAGATGCTTGGAAACGGGCTTAGTTAACACGGTCCCGGACTGATCCGGGGCCATTCTTAAGGAGAAACTGAAATGGAAAAATTGACAAATAGCGTAAACGTAATTTTAGACTTGCTGGGAGACCATGCCACAAAGGCGCAGCTCGCACTCTATCGGCACCATGTAGCAAATGGCACGGTCCCGAAGAACGTTCCACCATGGGCCAAAAAGGCACCAGTGCACAAGGTCCCAGCAATACCGAAGGGCGCAGTCTATCCGGCCTGGACGTATAAAAGGGCCATCAAGAACATACCGGCTCAGATCCCCGGCGTGCAGTTCGACGGTGTTTCAACTAGCAAGTATGTGGCCGAGTTCGATCGGCTTAACGGTTTCACCAACTAAGGAGAATGAAAAATGAACACGATTAAAACAGGAATGATTTTTTCAGTACAAGAAAATGGCAGCTTTCACGTTATCAACGACGGCGAAAAGGTCGGCTTTATTAGAAAAAACGTTGATAAAAAAGGATGGCATATTGACAGCGGTGATATTCGATTTGGGGTTTTCCCCAGCTCATCGGATGCAAGGAAACACGCCACCGGAAACCCTGAAATATTTTAATTAACCCGGTCCCGGGATCGTCCTGGGACCATCTTAAGGAGAAGCAACCATGAACCATACTATTAGACAAGAAACAAATGTAGAAGCCTTTGGGCGCAGAATGCACGCGGGCCCGGTGATATCAACCGAGGACGGGCGCATTATAAAGCAGGAGATCAAGGAAACGGCATTCTATACGGAAGATGGGCACGACTACAGAATAGTGGTCGAACTCTCCTTCGATGATGACTGCCGCAATGGTCACGAAACTTTTCACGTCACTGCAGACATCCGGGAGAAAAAAAAACACAACACCTGGGCGGAGCACTCGGGCGGATGCTGTCATGATGAGATCGCAAAAGCCTTCCCGCATCTGGCTCACTTAATCAAGTGGCACTTTATGCAGATCAACGAGCCCATGTACTACGTTGAAAATACCACGTACCACGCTTCGAACCGGGACCACAATGGCAAGACGGCCGGGGAGCCTATTCACTTTAAGCAGGGCGTAGTTTTTGGAGATTCCCCGCTGATAAATAACCTCGGGGATAAGTTCGCCAAGTTCTTAAAAGAGCGCCAGGGGACCGGAGATTTCCAGATCCTGGAAGTGCCGCATATAAACAAGGACGGGGACACTTTCAAGTTCGCCCCTAAATATACGTTTATCGGCTTTGAGCGTGAATGGTATCGTTGCCCGTTTGATACCAAACGCCGGGCGCAAAACTTCGCCGAGGCCATGCGCCGCTGTAAGGTCGAGTTCGTGGAATTTTCCGAGGATCAAGCCGAGGGCAAAGATCGAGACTTTGACGGCGCCCGGTCCTGTGCCATGTGGCCCGAAGCAACCGAGGAGCAGCTGTCACTCCCGAAGGCCGAGCTTACCAAGTTACTGCAGGACCGGCTTCCGCAGCTCGTGGTGGACTTTAAAGCTGACATGGATGCTTGTGGGTTTGTTTATCCCACGTTGCTAGCAGCCAAGCGGGGCGAGTGATGTTTACGATCGCAGGCGGTATTTTATTGGCTGTGCTGGCGCTAGTGTTTTGGCCTTATATCTTCCTTCTATTATGGATGATCTTGGCCATTGTACTGACGATCGCGGCCTTCGCGCTTCTTTTAGCTGTCGGCGCAGCCATTCTTCTATTGTTACCGGAGCCGATCAATTACATAGTGTTTTTCGGTATTCTCGGGCTAATTATATATGTAACGAATAAAGAGGAGAAACAACCATGATCCCGGCCGAGGTAATAGATGGAGTTTTATTTTACATTGCAATGGGGTGCGCCATTGGCGCTCCACTGATTTTTATCACTTACTTAATAGAGAGGAGAAAGAAAAAATGATGAACTCTGCAACCCTTAAAACCATGCGCGAAGCCTGCGGGCTTAGCGTGTCAGATCTGGCCGGGCTTATCCCATCACCAAAGGCCCCCGGGGAGACAGTCAAAGAGCGGACCGTCCAATACTGGGAGAAGGGCCGAAACAATATCCCCGAGGATGTCGCCGAGACTATCCGAAATATTGACGCTGCGATTAACATAAATGTCAATTTTTATATGGACTCATTGCCGAAGGGCGCCAGCTCGACAACGCTCTACCGCTTCAAGGATGTTGAGAACTTTTGGCGGCTCTATCCTAAAATGGCCCCTTTGCCGGTGACGTGCCATGCGGCAATGCTCAACCGTATCCGGCTCCGGCTTGATTCGGCTCAAATTGAGTGGTACGAAAAATGAAAAAACTAATACTTACCGATCTCTGCTTAACACTTGGATTTGTAATTGCGTTAGCAATTTTTCTTTAAACAGTAAGATTTTTATAACTAAGGAGATTCAAAATGAAACAGATAATAATAGCCATAAGCATACTAATTTTTTCAACTGCGGCTTTTAGTGAGAACTTTCTGGAAGAGCGCTGGAGATTAGATCGAGAGTTCAACCAACAGCGAGAACAGCAACAAAGGCAACAGCAATACGAGAGGCAACGCATCCAAGAACGTTATCATCAGCAAGAAAGGCAACGTTATGAACGTGCGCAGCAACAGCAACAGCGAAACAATAGATATGGTTACTAGACTTCTTAAAACTGTGCTAATATAAAAAAGCTGACCCGGACACGGCACCTCGTTTTTCTTCCCCTTGGAACGTTAAATTTGGGTGCCAACACTCCTCAGCAAGGTGGCTCGGGTTGGCCCTTAATCTTTTGATAGCTGAGTTATCAAAGGCACCTAAACGCTGAGGGTGGGTTCCGCGTAATATTATCTTAGGGCATTTTAATGACTAAGCGTAAAAGTAAAAACAACGACCAGAGATCCAACGATCTCGCCAAGGTCAAACTAGAGTCGTCCGGCCTCACGCTCGACGATGCCAAAGAACTCCACATTAAGATCATTCCCGACGCATCCAAACTAAATACATCATTTAAACCAGTTCGCGCAATACAATTCAATTACCGAACACCGGACAACAAACCGATGCTCGATATGCCAAAATCAGATCCTTTTTATCGGGTCCGCTATTTAGAACAGCCGACGGATTTCGCTTCACTCACTGATAAGAAGGAAGTTCGCTATGTCCAAGAACCAAACACCGCGCCTTGTGCTTACTATCCAAGTAACATCACCACCTGGGTCGAAATCGCATCCAATAAAGATGAGCCTATCATTATCACCGAGGGAGAGCTCAAGTCTGCAAAAGCTTGTAAAGAGGGCTTTCCAACTATCGGGCTTGGAGGTGTGCACTCATGGCAATCCCGAAAGCTCGGGATCACTTGGTTGCCATCACTTGACCTTATCAATTGGCCCAAGCGTAACGTCTACATCTGTTTCGATTCCGACTACCAGACCAACCCGCAAGTCTGCATCGCCCTTAAAGATCTAGCCGACGAGTTACAAAAACAAGGCGCCTTTGTCCACCTAGTAACACTACCTAACCTCCCCGAACTATCTAAAGTTGGCCTCGACGATTTTCTTACCCTTGCCGGTAAGTCCGCCAATGCACAATTTCGACACTTATTAGAACGTGCGGAGCCGCTAGGGCTCACCGGGCCACTGTGGGATTTCAACAAGCAATATGTCTACATTAAAAACCCGGGCCTGATAATCAACCAGGACACTAGATTTAAAGTCGCACCCGGGGCGTTTAAAGATCACCTGGAGTCGAAAGCGAGCTATCAGGAATGTCTGATGACTAAAGATGGGAGCGTTAAGTATCGGCCGGTGTCCGCAGCTGGCGCCTGGTTAAAATGGCCATTGCGCCTGGACGTGGGGACCTTAACGTACAAACCGGGGGAGTCTAAGTTCACAACTAACTCAGGCCCAGCGTTTAACATTTGGCCGGGCTGGGGATGCGAGCCGAAAAAAGGTCCGGTTAAATTGTTTTTGCAACTGATCGACTGGCTATTTACCGGCGCAGAAGAGAGCGCTAAGCGTTGGTTCCTGCAATGGTGTGCACATCCATTCCAACACCCAGGCACTAAGCTTTTCACTTCTTCAGTGCTCTACGGTATCAAGCAAGGCACTGGTAAATCACTGGTCGGTTATACACTTGGTCGAATCTACGGGAAAAACTTCACCGAGATAAATAACGTAGATCTGAATTCAAATTTTAACGAGTGGGCAGAGGCTAAGCAGTTCGTCCTGGGTGATGATGTAACCGGGGTCAACGGTAAGCTTGCCCGGCCCATTGCGGATATTTTGAAGAAACTAATCACGCAGCAGGAGCTACGGGTCAACCCGAAATACATAGCGTCCTACGTGGTGCCCGACTGTATCAACTACCTTTTTACTTCTAACCATCCCGACGCATTCTTTTTAGAAGATGATGACCGGCGCTTTTTTATCCATGAGGTAACAGTCGAGCCATTGCCCGATGAGTTTTATCGAGACTATTTTGCCTGGCTAAAGGGTCCCGGGGCCGCTGCTATTTTTCAATATTTATTAAAATTGGATCTCACGGGCTTTAACCCGGCGGCCTCAGCTATAAAGACGTCCGCTAAGGAGCGCATGATTTCCGATGTTAGATCCGATCTGGCTGCCTGGGTGCGACAACTGATGGCCACACCGGATGCTGTGACCACCTCGGGGCACTTAATCATCGATAAGGACCTCTTTACTTCCAAGGAATTGCTTAATTTCTACGACCCCTCGGGTAAGACGGGTACTACGGCCCAGGGGCTCGGTAAGGAGCTGCGCCGAGCTGGTGTAAAACAGATTTTCGGTGGTCAACCAATTCGTACTCAGGGCGGCCAGGGGCGATATTTTATAGTGCGTAATGATGATAGCTGGGTCGGGTGCCAACCAAGCAAAGCAGTTAAGCATTTAGATGACTGGAGCGCTAAACAATCAATGGAGCCTAAATACTAATGTGGATTAAAGTTACCTACGCTTTCAATAAGAAAGAGGTTCACATTGACATCAGTAAGGCTTGGCGAATCAAAGCTAAGCCCCACGGATCTGTTATTTACTTTGACAATCACATGAAGGAAGAACGCGAGATTGCGGTAAAAGAAACGCCAGCTGAGCTGATCGATTTAGTTAACCATGAACGCATTCGAAATACTTAATTTGCCGGTCACGGCTACCGCTGAAGAAGTAAAGGCCAAGTATCGAAAGCTGTGCATGAAATTCCATCCTGATCGGGGCGGGGATTCTAATGTATTTATCAGAATTAAAGAAGCGTACAAAGAGGCAATATGCCAGACAGCTTCGAGGCAACAACGACAAGCAGGGCCTTCTTTTTATTCAAGCGGCGCAGATGAGATTAAACACAACCCTAATTGCCTTCAGTGCCATGGGCGGGGATACGTCACAATGTACAGCGGATTTAGCCAGATAAGATACTGGTGCCCAGCATGTACGCGGGTTTTCAGATAATTTGTAATTACCTGTTTACATATCTAGTTACCTGTGGTAAGGTATTTACTCATTTCTAGCTGAGGAGGTTACAAAATGAACGACGTAATTAAAATGAAGAAAGAGCATCTCTTTTCATCGGTAGAAGAAGCCAAAGCATTCGAGACTTTTATCGAGATAAATTTCAACGGTATGCCAGAAGCTGAGCAGTATCCGTTGGCCGAGGCATTTGTGGACGGCGTGCACTTTGGCCAAAGCCGGGAATTAAAATGAAAAAAAGCCAAGAAATTACTGCTCTATCTAACAACGTTATGTCGCTGGTGGATGATTATGCGAGTGCCAAATCGATGTATGAAGTTTCTCTCAGTAAGAATACATTAAACCCAGCTTCCCACTACCGCGACAAGCTGACGGAAGCCAAAGCCAAAGTCGAGACATTTGCCGATGAGTATGCTGTCCTGAAATACTGTTACTCACCGCACTCAACTTGTAAAATCATAGGAGATATTGACCATGAAAAAAGTTTATAAATTTCCAGCCAAAATTGGCTTGTGTGCAGACAGATTGTATGAGCTCCGCGAGAAACGCCTCGGTGGCCAGAAGGTAGTTGACGAGGTGAAAGCCGAAGAAACCGCGCTTAAGATGCACATCATTGACACGCTGCCTAAATCTGAGGCGTCCGGTGTTGCGGGCAAGATTGCCAGGGTGTCAGTCATCATTAAGGAGATCGCCCAGGTTAACGACTGGGACAAGCTCTACGCCCACATTGAAAAGACGGGTAACTTCGATCTACTGCAGCGCCGGGTAACAGATGCTGCGGTTAAGGATCGATGGGAAGATGGCAAAGAAGTTCCTGGTGTTGGCCATTTCAATGTTGTTACCGTGTCTCTGGGTAAGGTGTGATTATGAAGATAAATGCAATCATAGAAGAGCCTGGGGATCTGCAATGGTGTTCCGGCTCTGTGTACTATCATAAAGGAAATAATAAGTTTTACTTCTGTGTGCACACTGGAAAGTTTAGCGGTCTGATTGATCTTAGTAATGGATCTATCTGGAGCAGCGAAGAGGATGACTGGAATGTTGAGAATCCAGAAAAGGTATTCATAGATGTTACTAATAAAGTAGCACTAGGACTAAGTGGGTAGACGACTATCAAAGGCGCTGAGCGAGATCCTGTTTTGGATCTTCTTCGCCTCAATGATGTTTCTTATGATGTACTTTATTTAAGGGGGTGAAATGGTTCCACTGCTAGATGTTCAGATTTTATTGCATTACTGCACTGCCGATGGACGCACTGAAGATCTTCCCTTGGTCCCTAAAAGTAATCTTGAGCATCTAGTTCAACAAAATATGTTGGAGCACACCACTAAAGATTTAGATAGGGACATTCAACCAAGCTAC
>SDBT01021583.1_pt1 | contig 10065 bp, 11 predicted proteins | sample 2277101 | NCBI WGS metagenome assembly SDBT01 (sample SAMN10404973, study PRJNA504765) | marine sediment metagenome | isolation source: marine sediment core GS10_PC15, 103 cmbsf | place: Arctic Ocean: Southern Knipovich Ridge | collected 2010
AAATAAACCGGAGTATGTTTAGCGAGGACAGGCGGAGCGGTCATGAAAACCAGCAGAATTTCACGTGTAGTTCGATTATTGACAACATTGCAGTCAGGCAGGGCATACAACGTGGACGCCTTAGCGGAGCTTCTCGGTACCAGCCGGCGGACAGTTTTCCGGGACCTGAACGAACTGGAAGCAATCGGTGTGCCTTACCACTACGACCGCAAAACAGGGGGATACAGCATAGACCCTGATTTTTTTATGCCGCCGTTAGACCTTAAACTTGAGGAGGCATTGAGCCTGTTTGTGCTCATTCACGAGGTCAGTAAGCATATTCAGCTGCCATACAGGAACAGCGCTTTGTCGGCTGCTTTGAAGATAGAGAGTAATCTGCCACCTCAAATCCGGGAATATTGCAACACAGCCCTACGGTACACCTCCGTGAGGACGACGCCACAGTCGCCGACAGCACAATTGGATACAAAATTTGCACAACTTCAGCTGGCAATAGCCAAGAAGCGGAAGGTTCATATGGAGTACCACTCGCTTTTTGAGCGTAACATCCTGCGGCTGGATTTGTGCCCCTATCACCTTTTATATAATCAACGGGCGTGGTATGTTCTTGGTTTCAGCAGTGTGCACAACTGTGTTCGCACATTCAAGCTTAAGCGTATCAGAGAAATGCGAACACTGGATAAATGTTTCGTGGCTGAAAAGAATTTCGACTTAGGCGAGTACCTTGGCAGGGCCTGGTCGATGATACCCGAAGGCCGCATATATAATGTCAAATTACTATTTTCGCCAAAAGTGGCAGAGAACGTAACAGAGGTGCTGTGGCACAGCACACAGAAGAACAGACTCAACGATGACGGGTCAGCTACAGTAGAGTTTCGAGTTGACGGTCTGGGAGAGATAACATGGTGGATACTGGGATATGGAGACCAGGTACAGGTACTTGCGCCGCGAGCGCTGCAGAACAGAATCATAGCCGCTGCCAGAAAGATGATTGAAATGCAGAAAACCGTCCAGGGTCTGGCTAAAGCAGCAGCGTATTAAGGTGCAAAAGGTAAAGAAGGCTATGGATAAAATGTTGGAAAACCAGTGGTATAAAATGTGGCAAACAAAGAAGTCAAGCCAAGATAAAAGGGAGCTGTTTAAAACAAGTCGGCAAGTAACAAAGGACCTAACAGGTTATCCACAAGAGAGAAGTTACAAAAAAAGTCATAAGTGCAGAACAGACAAGTACCAAGCAAAACAGCCCGCGAATACTTAAAAATCACACAGAGTATAGTAATATTATTATGATATTTAGTGAAGTATAATATATAATATTCTCAGACTACACTACACCACAGAACTTGTTAACGGTTCACAAGCGGGGCCTGTGTTACATATACTTTCAGGCAACGACAATATATAAATCGCAGCCAATACAGGTGGAAGAGCAGCGGTATCTTTTTTAAAAAAAATATTGTTAAAACAGGTAGTCAGCTGTAAAATGTAGTATTGCTTCTTGCTCGGAAAAGTGAGTCGTCCTAACGTTTTTTGGATTGTTTACAGAGGATAATTATGAACATAAATTTCAACAGACAGGCTCTTTTGGACTGCCTGAGCCTGCTAACATCGGTAGTACCAAGCCGCACGCCCAAGCCTATTCTAAAGTGCGTTTTGATATCAGCAAAGGACAAGCACATCAGACTTTCAGCTACAGACCTTGAGGTGGGAATCAGCTATGTTCTATCCGAAGCGGAGGTTGTTGAGCCGGGTGAGTTTGTTGTGCCTGCAGACCGGCTGGCAGCGATAGTACGGGAGAGTACGGATGAGGTGCTCAGATTCACCGCGAGTGAGGATGCTTGTCAGATACGGGGCTGCGACAGCCAGTTTACAATCTACGGGCATAAGGCTGAGCAGTTTCCGCCGGTATCGGTGGGCGATAAAAAGGGTGACGTTGAAGTTGGCCTTGAGGAACTGCAGGCAAGTGTTCAGCAATGCCTTTTTGCTACGGCTAAAGAGAGCAGCCGATATGCTCTCAACGGCGTACTCTGGGAAATTAAGGGCAAAAAGCTGTTTCTGGTAGCCACTGACGGCAGGCGGCTTGCGCGGAGCAGGGCTGGATTGGCAAGCGCTCCAAGCGAGCGGATGGCGAAAGAGAAAATCATAGTACCTGCGAAGGCAATGGCCCTTATAGAAAAGTTACACGCCGGGGACAAGGACCGTGTTTCAGTGGCACTTTTGAACAACCAGGTGCAGATAAGCTGCGGGCACGTGGAGATAGTTTCAAATTTGGTTGAGGGTAATTTCCCCAAATACGAGGACATTATACCAAGCGATTACGATAAGAAACTGGTGCTTTCGACCGAGGCGGCGCTTAGCGCGGTACGTCGCTGTGCGCTGCTTACCACCGATGAGTCACGAGGTATCAAGCTGTCGCTAGACAAAGGCACGATTGTTTTTTCGTGCAGAGCACCCGAGGCTGGGGACGCGAGGATTGAGTTGGCGGTTGATTACAAAGGTGCGGCAGTTGAGATAGGGTTTAACCCGCATTTTCTCATAGATGCGCTGCGTGTGATTCCTGCGGCGGAATTCGAGTTTGAGTTAGGTCAAGCCGACAGACCAGGCCTGATAAAAAGCGGAGCAGATTTCCTGTATGTGTTGATGCCGTTGAACCTCGGTTAGTTTCAGAAGTGCACGGCGCAAGAAGGTTTTTTTTGAGTTTATCCAAGTGAAACGCCGGGGCCGGATGCAATGAAAGACCAACATAATTACCAGAGACCTAAAAGTAAGTGTAGGCGGGGCCGGGCTGTAAGAATAGGTGAGGTCGTTAACGAGGTTTTCGAAGATGCAATATTGCAGGGACAAGACAGGCTCAGAGAACTCAACAATAACTGGCAGCAGTTGCTGCCGGTCGGCCTAAGCAGGCATTGCAGACTTGGGGGTCTGTCGGGGGGGGTCTTGCAAATAGAGGTAGAATCGGCATTGTACGCAAGTGAGCTGCAATTGTGCAAGGCAGAGCTTTTGGGAGAACTTCGGCGGCGGTGTCCGAGAGCGAGGATAAAGGCAATGAAATTGGTTATTGCCGGCGCCGGGCGGGTATGATCTTGCGCAGGAGTAGGCAGTAAGTCAGGGAAATTATGAAAGAGCACAAATACGATGCGAGCAGGATTAAGGTTCTGGGGGGTATTGAAGCGGTGCGCAAACGGCCCGATATGTACATCGGTGACCGGGGCAGCGGGGGACTGCACCATCTTGTGTACGAGGTTCTGGACAACTCTGTTGATGAGGCGTTGGCTGGGTATTGCGGCAGGATAATGGTGCGCATCCATGCAGACGGCAGCTGTTCAGTTGAGGACAACGGTCGCGGAATACCCGTTGAGATGCACGAAACCGAAAAGACCAGTGCGCTGCAGGTTGTTTTAACGACGCTGCACGCCGGCGGGAAGTTCGATTCGGAAAGTTACAAAGTGGCGGGAGGGTTACATGGCGTTGGTGTAAGTGTGGTGAACGCACTTAGCGAGTGGCTGGAAGCGGATGTTTATCGGAACGACCAGCACTATCACTTCGAGTGTAAGAGAGGAGCAGCACAGAGTCCGGTTCGAAAAGTCGGCAAGACTAGGAAACAGGGTACCTTGATTAAGTTTAAGCCCGATGAGGATATATTCGGGGAGGCGGAGTTCAGCTACGATATACTTTTGAAGAAAATACGAGAGCTGGCATATCTGAACGCCGGGCTGCAGATATCGTTTATCGATGACCGAGAGAACAAACAAGAGGTTTTCCTGTTTAATGAGGGGATCAAGGCGTTCGTAAAGCACCTCAACGAGGGCAAAGAGACACTGCATAAGGATGTAATTTATTTTTCAAACGAAGACGGCGCGGCGATGCTGCAATGTGAAGTTGCAATGCAGTACAACAGCGGTTACACCGAGAATGTACTTGTATTTGCAAACAACATACGCAATATCGACGGGGGGACACATTTATCGGGATTCAGGACAGCGTTAACCAGGACAATGAACTACTATGCAAAGACCAACAACCTTTTCAAGAACAGCCAGGGGACAACCGGTGATGATTTGCGGGAGGGATTGACGGCGGTGGTTGCGGTCAAGCTGGCAAATCCGCAATTTGAGGCGCAAACGAAGGTGCGTTTGACAAACCCGGAAGTAGGCAGTTTTGTCGAGACGACAGTTAATCTGCAGCTGGGCCACTACCTTGAGGAACATCCTCCGGAGGCCAGGCGTATTCTGAACAAGGCCATTCAGGCGGCAGCTGCGCGAGAAGCGGCCAGAAAGGCGCGTGAACTGACGCGTCGCAAGGGGGCATTGGGTGCGAATAATCTGCCCGGCAAGCTGTGGGACTGTGCCAGCAAAGAGAAGTCAACGACAGAGCTTTTTGTTGTCGAAGGCGATTCTGCAGGGGGTTCGGCAAAGGCGGGGCGCGACAGGAACATACAGGCGATTCTGCCGCTGAAGGGTAAGATTCTGAATGTGGAAAAAGCACGGCTGGAGAAAATGCTTGCGCATGAGGAGATTCGTACGATTATAAGCGCGCTGGGAACCGGTATTGGCGTCGATGAATTTGATTTGGACAAGTGCAGGTACGGCAAGATAATACTTATGACCGACGCCGATATCGACGGGGCACACATTCGCACTTTGCTTTTGACGTTTTTCTTCAGGCAGATGCCGCAACTTCTGGCGGAGGGCAAGATGTATATTGCCCAGCCGCCGCTTTATGAGGTGAAGTTTAAAAAGAAAAGCGAATACATTCTTAACGAAGCCCAGATGCGCAGGCGCATGATAGAGCGCGGTCTTGAAGGCACGGAGCTTATAGTCAGGGACGGTAAGAAGGCAGGAAGCTGCAGGAAGGTCAGTGGAGAGCAGCTTGCAGAGCTGGTTAAATACCTGTCGGAGATTGAGCGGATTGCGGCAGTGGTGGCCAGACGGGGCATTAACTTTGCGGAATTCGTACAGGTGCATTATAACGGTAAAGAACTGCCTACATTCCGGGCGCGGGTCGAAGGACAGGACAAAATTTATCGCAACAGAGACGATTACGAGAAGCGGCTTGAGCAACTTAAGGAAGCGGCTGGTGAGGCTGACGAGACGGAACTGGTTATGGGTGAGGAGCTTCACGAGCTGGTGCGGGTCAATGAGATAAACAGAAGGCTGCAGTCGCAGTTCAAGCTGGATTTGAAGGATTTTGCAGCGAAGGTTGTTCGAAGTGATTCGGGCCAAGCGGCGGCGACGAAATTTCAGCTTGTCAATAATACAGACACATATGATGTAACCGGTCTTGGTGACATCTGCCCTGCGATAAGACAGATAGGGGGCAAGGGGGTGGAGATAAAGCGGTTCAAGGGGCTTGGGGAGATGAACGCTGAGCAACTGTGGGATACGACGATGAATCCGGGCAAGCGGACGTTGCTTAACATCAAGGTCGAGGATGCGGGTGAGGCGGACAGGCTTTTCAGTATTCTGATGGGCGATGACGTTGAAAAGCGGCGGAATTTCATTCGTGAACACGCGCTCGAGGTGCAGAACCTCGATGTTTAGACAGGGCGGAAGTCGGAGGTCGTGGACAGCGTAAAGCGGGTAGACGAAACAACCCCCCAATAATCCTTCGACGTGTTCAGGACAAGATAGGGGGGCTGATATAACAGGCTAAACCGGAAAATTCCTCAAATCACGGCGATTTCGGCCATATAATTACAGTTTTTGCAGATTTTCAGGCACAAAGAAAAAATTTTTCATTTTTAGTTTGCAATGCAAACAGGTTTGCGATATGATGTACGACGAAATAATAGGTTCAAAGCCGGAAGGAGCGAAGTTATGACTGCCGGACAAAATGATGTGGATATCGGACAAAACAAATCATCGGAGGATATGGAAAGACTCAGAGAGATTCCGGAATGGGCGAGGCGCTACGCTGAAAGCAGGACAGTGCCTTTGATTATTTTTTCATTGGTTTTTATTGCATGCTTTGGGATGGTGTCTTTGAGTGTTTATTGTTTTTTGAAGGGCAACTTCATATTGGCACCAATTATGATGATATTATGTGTGGCCCTGGTCATATACTTTATTATTACATGGGACAGACACGAGGCTTGTTATTTTACAAAGACCGGAATTTCTCAAAGCGAGAGTGTAAAGCAAATAAGAAAGTTTCTGCCGCTTCCATTGATACTATGTATTGTTATCAGCGTGATAATGGAACAACGCGGTGTTTTCCCTGCTCATCTTAGTGTGCCGGTTTCGGCACTTTATGTATGCCTATTGTTAATATTTGCAAACTGGCGGTGGGCACGCAGCAGCTTTATAGGCTATCTATGGGCGACACTATATGGTGCCTGGGCCATTGCAATACTTTTTAAGGTGCCAATTCTGACATTTTCAGAAGGCGGCCAACTCAAACCAGGTGATGAGATGTATTTGACAGCTCCCGTGACAGGTTTAATAACTGGCTTGATTGCATATATCTACAGCCGATATGCGTTGAAAAAACTGAAAACAGCAGCACATTTGCAGGAGGATACCAATGAACATCAAACAAAATAATAAATCACAGGATCAGAATACCGAAAAACTCAAAGAAATCCCGAAATGGACACGACGTTATACGGAAAACCGAACATTGCCCTTTCTTGTTGGGATGGTAACATTCTTGTTATTTTTTGCTGCCATCGGTATTCCGTCATACGTTGGCGGTAATGCATACCGGGCGGGAAACATGTTTTTATTCTGGATTTGCATGTTTGCCGCTCTACTAACATTCGCAGCATTGATATTTTTTTTAATCCCTAAGTGGGGCGGAAAATTTACTGAGAAACTAAACTTGAAATTATACCGCAAAGAAGGACATGTAGTACTTATGCCCTGCCAAAAAACAAAAAAAGGCCGACTGATAGCCTTGATTGTAGGACTGACGTTCGGTGCCTGTGTTATGATTTCAGTAGCATTAGGAGTGCTTGGCTATATACCGATTGAATATATGCAGCCTGTTTCAGCAATTTATGTCGTTCCGTTTATTGTGTCTATCGGAATCTTGCAAAGGCCGACCGTCAGCCCTGCCGGCTTTTTGGCCTGGCTATGGCCAACCCTTTATACTATTCACGCTGTCCTGATTGTTGCGGGCGTGCCCATTCTATTTCATAGACCCTGGATAGCACTAAATATGCTTATACCGATAGCAGGGTATGGAATTCTATGTGGATTGATAGGCCATATCTACAGCCGATATGCGTTGAAAAAGCTGAAGAGGATCACACGCCTTGTCCGTCAGGACTCCTTGGTAGAAGGAGACGCGGCTGATGGAGTTTGACAGGGTTATTCATGAGCCGGCACGGCTGAGAATTATGATGATTCTGGCAGGAGTTGAACAGGCGGATTTTACTTTTCTGGTTACGACTCTTAGTCTGACGAGAGGAAACCTGTCCCGGCACGTGGAGAAACTTGAGTCCGCAGGCTATCTCAAAGTCAAAAAATCCTTCAAAGGCAAAGTCCCAAATACCGGCTATGAACTTACTCAAAAAGGCTCCAGGGCTTTGGCACAATACTGGGCGAATCTGGATGCCGTTCGTCAATCAGGTCAATCGTGATGAACACCGGGTCCAGCCAGTTCGGCGATGACCGCCTGAAGGCCGGATACGACCCTCGCCAGGCAGTCATAATCGAGCTTGTCAGGGGTATCCTGCGGCGTGTGGTAGTGGGGATAGCGGAACGCAGCAGTGTCTGTTACCATAATTGCAGGATAACCCTGTCGCCAGAAAGACCAGTGGTCCGACCAGGTGATGCCGGGAAAGATTTCCGGAAGAGCGCCTCCCTGCGATGGAAACTTACAGTTGTTTCGAAACGACGCCACGACCCTGTGAAGTATTTTGCGGGATGAAAGGTTACCGACAAAGCCTATGAAGTTACCGGTTGAGGGATATACGAGACTAAAAGGAAAAGGGTATTTCTGGGTGTTGGGCTTGTCTGAATAATAACCGATGGTCTCGAGGGAAAGCATGGCGATAATGTTATCGCCGTGCTTTCGGCAGCTTTTGGCATAGACCAGGCTGCCCATGCGGTCGGTCTGGAAGAAGGGGGGCTCTTCGTTGGCAAAAAGGACCAAGCGCAGTGTTCGTGCAGGATGCTTTTCGGCGAAGGCGCGGGCAATAGCCAGCACCGCTGCGACAGCAGAACCGTTATCATTGGCTCCGGGACTGCTATATATGGAATCGTAATGAGCGCCGACGATGATAATCTCATCAGGGTTGTTTGTGCCGGTAACCTCGGCCTCAATGTTGTAACACGTCCTGCCTTCGGCCTGGTACTGCTGCCGATTGACTTTGCAGCCGGTACCGGTGAGGTATTTTTCAATAAAATCGGCGGCAGCAGTCAGATTTTGATATTGCCAGATATTTCGTTCGCCAATCTCGCCGGCAAGGAACTGCACATGGCTGCGAAGTTCATCTCTTAACAATACCTGAGCGTCAGTTAAGGGCGGTAGCGGGCCGGAATGGGTTTGTCCGGGCATTTTGACCATTTTGAAATATCCCCATACGCCAATGGCGCCAAGAAATCCGGCCAGTACAGTCAGCCTGATAACTGCACCGCCAGTTATAATTTTTATGGTAAACTTCAAGGGCTTGCGGTTAAGCACGAAGATAGTATATGCAGACGGACGGTATGGTCAAGCAGCAGCATTGGCGCAATCTGAATCCGGCGGGAGTGATTGGATTTTTAGTTTTTGTGTTGCCGGGTGGTTTTTTTGAAGATGGCGGGGGCCAGCAGAGCCAGTAATGCAGCAGCGGAGGTGTACTTCAGCCAGGTGGGTAACATCCATCCGCTGAAGGTGCCTATTTGCAGGTCAACATCGGCGACAAAGTAATCCAGCAGGATTCCGCCCAGAAGTGCACAGCCGGCAACGGTAGCCAGGTATATAACAGCGGTGGTCCGGCCGAGGACTTTCCAGATGGTAGTGAACGTGGCGGCGTTTGTGGCAGGGCCTGTCATAAGAAAAACAAGCGCAGCACCGGGGGTGATTCCTTTTAATATCAGCGCCGCCGCAACGGGCACCGAGGCTGTAGCACAAACGTAAATAGGTATTCCCAAAGCCATCATAACAAGCATAGGGACAATCCCGGTACCGAGCTTTTCGGCAAAGTAATCCCTGGGCACAAGGGCAGAAATGACCGCGGCGACCAGCAGCCCCAAAAGCATTGCTTTTCCGATGTCACGGGGCAGGGTCACGAAGCCGTATTTCAGGGCAGCGAGCATTTTATTGCCCCGGGTACAGTGAGGGCAGTTTTCGGGATTAAGTTTTTCCTGCACGGCGGTGTCGGTGGGGTCAAATAGATTCACCAGGCCGCCGCCTATGATTCCGGTTACGAATGCGGCCAGCGGTCTGAAGATTGCAAACAGAGGACCCAGCAGACCTAAAGTAACGAGGATGCTGTCGATACCGGTCTGGGGCGTTGACAGCAGGAAAGACAAAGTGGGGCCTTTTCCGGCACCGTGTTTGTGCAGGGACATGGATACGGGTATGACGCTGCAGGAGCACAACGGCAGGGGTACGCCAAACAGGGACGCCTTGACTAACGGCCACGGGCCGGTACCGCTGAGGTGTTTTTCGACCAGCCGCTGAGATATAACGATAGAGAGTATGCCGGCGGCGAAGAAGCCGAACAAAAGATAAGGCGACATCTCGGTTACGGTAGCCCAGAAATCTACCATTATTGATTTTATAAAATCAGCCATCGTGTAATTATGGTATAAGTTTTAACCAGGTTCAGGCGAAATAGTAATCTGCTTTTGCAGATTTTTGTCGGAAGCAAATCTATAGTCTTTGTCCGCCTGTAAGATTACATCATTATTATCTACAGTTATTGTTATTTGCTGTTCGGGATTTCCTGCATGAATTACGTTTGCCAGCAGAAAGGCCTTTTCTATGCCGTCGGCGCGGCGGTAATTTGCCACTTCGTCGGGCTGGGCGAGTCTTTTACCGTGATAAATAGAGACATTTGGCATCTGCTGGAGCCAAAGATAGACCTGCTGGGCGGACATTTGTTCGGTCTTTTTTATGGAAACGGGGCTTCGC
>SDBT01021585.1_pt1 | contig 10065 bp, 8 predicted proteins | sample 2277101 | NCBI WGS metagenome assembly SDBT01 (sample SAMN10404973, study PRJNA504765) | marine sediment metagenome | isolation source: marine sediment core GS10_PC15, 103 cmbsf | place: Arctic Ocean: Southern Knipovich Ridge | collected 2010
GTATCCTGCTTGCGCAGCACGTTTTCGATGATGGGCTGTTGCAGCGGGCGAAAATTAGGATAGCCGAAGATTTTCTGGAGTAAGGGCGCGATTTCAGGGATTCGCTCCTCGTAGGTGATCCTATCCGTCGGGGCGGAGAGGCTCGTCTCCCTCTTCGGGGGTGATTCCGTCAAAAACCAACCGCATAGCTACACGTAGCAGCGCTGCACCCCGGCGGTTTGCAGGGCCTCGAAAAAGGCTTCTTCGCTAAAGCCGTAAACCCCAATCGTCACGACGGTCATCATCACAGAAACAATTCTCTGCTAGACAAATCCCATGTCATTCTTTGAATTCCGTGGTATCCGTGTTCTCGTCCTCATCGCGATAACGCTTCCTTGAAGTAAGGTAAAAAAAACATCCCCGAATAGGCTGGGCTGCCCGCCCGTCAGGCGCGAGAGGACGTCTTTCTGGCTAATGACAACATCCTGTTCGTCGATATGCAAAATCTCGAGTCCCTCGGCGGTGAGCGTCTGACCGATCAGCTTGCTGCGGTGACAGTTTTCCGGTTTCCCCTCGCTGCACATCAGGGCGACGCACTGACCCTGACGGCTGGCCTTTTGCAGGCGTTCGATGCCTTGGCGGTAAAAAGGCCGTCCTGCCACCTTTTCATAATCCACCTTTCCATCGGTGTAGCAGTCCTCATCATCCGGCTGACCGCCGAGTGCCTTGCCCATGAAAAGGTAACGAATCTCGTGGGACTCGAGAAAGGTTTGCAGGGCGTTTGTCGAGAACTCTGGTTTGTAGCTTGAATAGGGGCTGCTGCGCACGTCGATCAGGTATTGAATCCGATGGGCTCGCAATACATCCAGGAAGGCGTTGATATCGCGTGATCCGTAACCGATGGTGTAGATGGCTGCTGCTGACATGTTTTCGGTCCATACTCCCGGCGCGCCACGCGGCTGAGAGTTGCTCTAGCCATTCTTAGCAGTGAAAGGAGTATAGCAGAACTCGGCGATACGGTGACAGGAGCCGAACGCTATCAATATTTTTTCAAATTCTTGTGAAGTTTTCCGCCGCCCCTGAACCGTGACCTCTTCACCGAACCCTATTTTGTGACCTGTCAGGCGGCGCTCGTGCGCGTAGGTCCCGACGAGCCTCCGGTCGACGGGAACGTTCGCGAGGCGCTCTGCGGAGAGTTAGCGGCCGCGGACGGAAGTGTGTGGGAGCTACAGGTTGATTGTTCTAGCTCAGATTAATCGCCAGCTCGAGCTTCTGGTGGCATTGAGCACAGGTCGTTAGAAGCTCTCACCGTAGAGCCGGGCTCGGCTATCCCAGTCCTTGGCCTGAGCCGTTTTGGAGCTGATCTCATGGACGGCTTTTGCCCAATTCCCGACGTCGGCCGTCATCTCTGCATCGTCCGTCATCTTCTGAGGTTCGAGTGGGACGACCTCGAGAGCTTCAGCACCTTTGTTCCACGACTCTTCCGAGGGATTGACGATTCCAATCCACATCTGCTCGACGGCCCAATAATGTCGGAGCATGTGGGGAACAGTGTCGATCTCGTCGGCTGGAGAGAGTCCTCTCGCACCCAGCTCCGGCATCCGTGGAGTAGCACCCAACCTTCCGGAGCTCCCAACAAGGAGTGGTTGGCGGCCATCCAATTTGCCGCTCCAGAGACGTCGTCGAGATCGCCACGGATGACGGCTTTTTGTATGGACGAGACCTGCTCGAAATGCTTTCCCATGTCTTCAGTTATCGGCTCGGTTGACTGCCGCGGCTGAGCTTGCGGCGCCGGTTGTTTATCGCAGGAGCACAGCGCAAAGGCACAAAGGCATAAGAATAGAACTGCGAATCGATAAATACGAGGAAGCATGGTAAAATTTCCTAACTGATTGCTCGCGCCCATGATTTTCCTCCTCGATGGGATATTCGTCAAACCAAAAACGCAAATGGCGGTTCGAAACCCAGCGTTTCCTTTAATTTGATTTTATTCTTCCGGATTTGAGTTTGGGTGGAGCTCTTTGGGCGGCCCACTCCGACTGAGGCCAGGAGCCCTTGTCACTCGTCATTATGGAGCTCCCCAGGAACGCAACCCCGCTGCCGGGTAGTTCTCGGAAATAGAAGATAGAGGCCTTGGGATGGAAGCTCTGGCCCTGGCTCTCGAAAACGCGTAAGTCCAGTTCTCCTTCGGTCCCTTCCAGAGATCGAGAAGGCGCTGGAGCGCGCGTGGCTCGGTGATTCCGAGGTAGTCTCCGGCGAGCAGGCGCACCCCCCGTCATGGAATCAACGATTCCGTGTGCGGCAGGGTCGTACCTCCCACGTGGTCGAATTCCGAGCCCTGGGTCAGCGCGAAGGATACGTAGAAGTAATCCGGCCGCGGTTAGTTTTTATAGGAGAGCAGGCCGACAGCCTCCAATGTGTCCAGGTAGTTGACAATGTCAGCAAGCTGTACGGCGCCGCACTCCGCGCTGACGGCATTGCGAATCTCGAGGATGTTCAGATTTCCATCGATGAACGCGTTCAGCTCATAAAGCGCAAATCCCGTGATGGTGTTGGCGTAGTCTTTGCCCTGCTCGGCGAGTTTTTCGGCAACGTAGTCCATGGAGATGGGTCCCGGAAAGCTAGGGTTGCGGAGGGGTATCCTACTCTGGGCCCGTTTTTCTTCATCGGCCAGATCGGGAACGGAGCCGGCCCTTTTTCCCTTCCGTTTACAGAGCTCACGATAGAACAGGTTGATGGAGTCTTCGATGTTCTTGGTGCTATTCTCGAGCGCTAGACGCGAGCTCTTCACACGCGCCGCAACCTCCTGGTCACCGGGGAGCAACTTGGCCACCGATGCCAGAGCTTTGTGCTCGCGACGCCCCGCCCAAGCGAGGATGTTCAACGCTTCCTTCAGGCCGTTTCCTGAATGATCGCTCGACTCGAGAAGCGTCCGGGCCCGACCCGCCGCTTCCTCCATCCGGACGAGAGAGGCATTGAACGTGTGGTCGAGCAACTTGGACGCGCCCTCCGTCTCCATTTGAGCGATGCCGGCGCCCAGCATGACGCCGTACACCACGGCGCGCCGGAGTTGTGTGGGATCGCTCTTGTCGGGCGTGTCGCCGCTCGAGTGGTAGAAATAGTCGGGCCAGCTGCCCAGCATAGTGGCGGGGATATTGACGACACCTCCCATGAAAAAGTAGTGATCGCTGCCGCCCGAATAGGGTATGACCTCGGCTTTCCAGGTCTCGTGAGTCCCGAAGGGCGATACGACCATGTAAGGATCGATGAGCTCCCGGCCCGGCTGATAGTTGTGGGCGAGCATGAAGTCGAGCTCCAGTTTCAAAAGGTCATTGAAGTAGGAGGGTGTCGAGTCCGGGGTACCAGTTACTCGGAATGTCGATCCACAGAGCGCCTGGTTTTCGCCCACCATGTCCATATTAATGACGGCCACGGCCTTCTGGGTTTCTTCGAGATGCCGGCTGCCGTAAGCATAGGGTCCTTTGATTTCCGGAACCCAAAAGAAGCGGATGGTCCGCCGTGGTTCGAGAACGCCCGAGTCGATGAGACGTTTCAGCGTTTGAGCCGCCTCCAGAATACCGGCGCTCCCACTGGCGTTGTCGTTGGCGGAGGGTCGGCAGTGGTCTATGTGCGCCACGAACCAGATTTCCTGGTCGGCCAAATCCGTTCCGGGGATGTGACCCATAACGATACCGTAATCGCCTGCTGAGAGCTCAGCCTCCACTTTGGCATGAAGAACGACTTTCTCGCCCGCTTCCAGGAGTCGTTTCAATTGCCAACCCATCCGCTTCGAGATGCAGAAGCCGAATGTGGATAGTTTTCCGTCGAGCTCGAGCGTCCAAATATGGTCCCAGGCGATGAGATCCGGAAAGTCGTCGAGGTAGTAGCTGCGATAAGAAATAACGCCGACAGCACCCCGCTCCAAGACCGCCAGTCGATGCACGGTCTCGATACGGCCCTTCCCCTGTGGCGACGAAGCGAGAACCAGCTTTCCTCGCACATCCTTGCCTTCATAGTCGGAAACGAGAACGCCTTCTCCTACATCGATGAGCTCCGCTTCGACGTCCGCCGAACGACTGTTGCTCGCCAGGACAATGGGACTTTCGGCAAAGGAGACGAGGTGTTTTCGTGCCGGTGAGACCAGGCTCAGCTCGGCGGATTGGACCGTCCACTTGGGAAGCGTCTTGTCCGTCGAGTAGTAGATCTTTCCGTCGGATGGAAACCGCTCGATCCGAACGTCCTCGAGGCCGATCGCCTCGGCTTGGGCTCGAGCGTATTCTGCGGCTTCGAAGTATCCGTCCGAAACGAACCAGCGGTGGTGCAACGTCAACTCGCGGATGTGATTCAAAGCCCGGTCACCCGAAGCGGTATCGATGATGGCTCGAACCTGCTCCAAGGTAAGCCCCGGCGGGGCACCCGTTTGGGACCCTGCACTTCCCGGAAGGAGAACGGCAACAGATAAAAGGGTAAAAAGGCACGTGATTATTCTTCTCATCGAAGAGCTCCTTTCCCATTCCAAAAGCTATCACATCCGACATCACTTCGACAGACGATGTGGTTTGGTGGATCAGACAAAAGATCGTTGATCTCGGATTGAGGACATGGTTCCAGTCACGGGCGGATACAACCCACTGATATGACCTTTTGAAAAAACGGGCCGGATTTGTGCTTCGAATCGATAAATCCGGCACCGTTGATCCAACTCCTGTTTCTCAATAGGTCGTCAGCCTGAATTCCACCGGCAACGAACGCGCAACCCTGTCGTAGACCGGAGAGTACAGCGCCAGTTCGGTGAGCTCCTCTACGTTTGCCTCGCTCTTGACGCGCATGTTGACCGTAACTTTGTTGAAGCCCTTGCGCACGACGACGGCAAGGCCGAAAAGGCCGCCGACATCCATGTCGCCCGTGTACGACTTCGCGCCATCTTATTCGCACGATGCCAGACTGGTTCGGCCTTTGTCTGTACAAGGGAGTCCGGCGCGGTGACCTCAGCCTCGCCCCCCGCGGAGTTGGGGTCCTTTTGGACCTCGAACGATCGCGTTTGCTCCGTCCCGTTCACGGCGAGCGTCACGCTGTAGATTCCGGGGGCTTGGAGCACCGTCATGGGGCTCGTGCCCGGAGCGTCTCGTCCTTCTGACCCGACTTCCATGTGATCTGCGTACATCGGCGGAGTCAGAAGACGGACCTGGGTGCTGGGCTCGTCCAACAAATCCCAATGGACGCGGTTCAGCCCGGCGTCATTGGTTCCGTCGAGGCTGCGGACCAGCTCCCCTGCTCCATTTTGAATCGTGATAGTGGGGGCCGACTCCGCTGGATTCTTGAGCCAGTAGTTGATCGACGCACCGTACTCCGGGTCTTCTCCCACAGTTGGATCATCATACGGCACCGAGGGCGGAGTGATGGAACGGAAGCGGTATGCAGCCCGCGGCTCGAATAAGTGAGCTTCCGAATCCATCACATCCGACGTGAGTTGCTGAAGCGGCGTCAGATCATCCAGGATCCAGAAGCCTCGCCCGTAAGTGGAGATCACGAGATCGTTGAAATGCTCCTGGATTACGATCCCCGAAACCGGAGCATGGGGCAGGTTCGTCTGGAGAGGCTGCCAGTTTTCACCGTCGTCGAACGACACATAAATGGCGTTCTCCGTGCCCAAATAGAGAAGTCCCTGGTCGTGTGCAACGATCATGCGGTTGGCATTGGTGGGATCGATCCACATGTCGTGGTGATCACCTCCGGGAGCGCGCATCCGAGGCACGGCCTCCAGGGTATGCCCACCGTCGGTTGACCGCGCGAAGGACGCCGTGAGGAAATAGGCCTCGTCTTCATCATCGGGAGAGACAGCCACCCGGGAGTAGTAGTGGGCTCTGCCCATGGCGTTTCGGTTTCGGGTGATCAAGTCCCAGTGGTGACCGCCGTCTTCCGACCGCCAGAGCTGCCCGCTCTCCGTGGGCTCTCCGTCCCACGGAATGCCGTCCCCGGTCTCGAACATGGCGTAGATCCGCTGGGGGTTGGAAGGCGCGATGGCCACCGCGACCTTTCCAACCGGTTTCGCGGGAAGCCCCTTGCCCTCGAGACGAGTCCAGGACTCCCCTCCGTCACGGGAGATGTGGAGCCCGCCTCCTGGCCCCCCGCTCCTACGACCCCAGGTATGGATCTCCAGTTACCAGGTACCGGCGAAAAGGATTCGTGGATTGGAGGGATCCATGGCGAGATCGGAATGGCCCTGCACAAATGAATACTCACGAACAAAGAGTATTCCATTGTGCGTTGAGATGCTATAGTGCTCCTTCAATATGACGGGGCGCATCTGGTGGGAATTGAATGAAGATGGGGCAAGTCATAATATCGAGGATTCAAAAATGAAGAGTAGTCGCAGGGATTTCTTGAAGAGCGCGGGAGTAGCGGGAGTCGGCTTGGGCCTAGGAGATTGGTCTCCATTCGCTTTTGCTCAGAGTCTCGAAACACAAGAACGTCATCTGCTGCCGCCGGACATTCTGCCCGTCGTGTTCCTGAGTGGCTCCGACTTCGAGATGGGATATCAATACGGCCAGCAGGCAGCAGCCCACGTCTATCTCAACACGGAAGCTAAATGGGCGTCGGCCTTGCAGCGCCTCAGCCACGATGAGGTCCGCAAGGGTCTCAGGGCTTGCCAGTACCATATCCAAAAACACACTCCAGAAATCATCGAGATGGTGAAGGGCATGGCGGCTGGGGCAACGGCGGGCGGATACGATGTCTCCTATGAAGATGCTTTGATGATGAACTGTGTGCTGCCCGACCCGGCCGCGGCGCACTTCCCACCCGGCGCGGAAGACAATGAGCTGCCGCCACGGAAGAGTTGTTCAGTCTGCTCCGCCTGGGACAGCGCGACAAGGGATGGGCGTCTCATCGGCCTGGATACCGTCGACGGAGGCGGGGACGCTTTTCGCGCCGTAGTCATCGTGGCATTTCCCGACGACGGCCACAACTACATGTGCGGCGCCGTCGCTGGTGAGATGGGTGAACACTTCTACATCAACAACAAGGGCATGTTTATCGGCAACAGCGGGGGCGGTGCCTCGCCTAGAGCAGAAGACTACGACTACGGTCTCTGTTGGGCGAATGCATTGCCGCACATCATTCGCTTTGCCGACAACGCCGTTGAAGCCCGGGATATGATGACCTCGTTCCCGATCAACTTCCCCGAGAACTTTCATTTCGTCGACCCACAGCACAACTCATTTGTCGTCGAAAAGACCGCCGCTATACAGGCAGTTCGCAGTTCGGGTGATTTCGGTGAGAACGACTTCCTCTTTTCTACCAACACGTTCCTGCACGAAGACATGGGAGTCACGAAGTTTGGACCTTTTGTCGGCCAACAGGGTGGATTTGACCCATACTCGTCGCCGAGAAACATGCTTTTCTGGGACATGCTCCATAACTACCATGGCAAGATCGACGCGGATTTCATGAAGATGATTCTACGCTTTCCCGGAAACCCGCCTCCACATCCTCCGGCGGACGGATGGGATGCCAAGATCTGCCGTCCCACGAACGGCTGGGTATCGGTGAGCGTTCCGCATGCCGGCGACGAAGGGGTCGCAAACGTCTGCACCGGGCCCGCCGGTCGAGTCATCCACTCCTCTACGGCATCTAATGGAAAGGAGTTGCGGACCAACTATCAGTACATCGACGGCACGCATACCTTCTATCGGTTGAGGCTGGCCGCCGATCCCAAGGCAGTCGTAGATCAGGCGAGGGTCGACGCCAAGAACGACATAGCCACCGCCTACGCCGAGTTGATGCAGCTCAACTACCGGGATACCGGCTACGCTCGGTTGGAGGACCTCTTTTCTCTGGCAAACGCAGAGTATTACCAGGGGAAGAATGCATCTGACCAGGCGCTGCTGAGCAGTGGCAATGACGCACTCCGGCATTTCGCAAAGGCAGCGACGAAGTATACGCGTTCCCAGGCCCACGCCAGGCAGGTTTACGAAGCACTGGTCCCGCAGCCGACCAGCCCCTCAGACCTGGGTTTGAGGTTCTTCGGCGGCGACTGGGCCGGCTGGGAAACCACTGTGAGATAAAATTGCTCACGAGGTGGATCCGGTAGCGCTTCAGGATCGCCGTGCCGTCTATGACGTTCCCATGAAAATGAGCGAGATACGTGAATCAGCTACTGACTCGCTGAAAGAAGCCTTAGTCTGCCATGGTCACATTCCGAGCCACCTAGGTCATCCACTGCTCGTCGGGATGCGGCGTGACGCCGGCAAGGTGAACCCTGCGCGTAGCCAGGTGGATGAAAAAAACACGTAGTAGGTCACCAGCCCACCCTGAGTCCATACCTCCGCGGTGAAGAAGTCCGTTGCGGCGAGGACATCCATGTGAGAGCGGATAAACTCCTTCCATGTCGCTGTCTTCTCTCGTTGCGGCGCAGACGGAAAGCCATGCCGCTTCAGGATGTTTCCTACGGTTTGATCGCTCACTTCAGACACATCGCCCGCATTGCGCGGGCGCCGAGAGAGACGAGGAAGATGAGAACACAGAGCATAGCCGCGCAGTTTGACGGGGTCATGGAGCGGCCCAAAAGTGCATCCTTTTGGAGTCCAAGGTGCGTGTGGTCCGCGTGATAATACGTCACATAAGAGGTCAGCAGTCTGCGTAGGTGTGGCTCGTTCAAAACTACCTCTGCTTCGCCAAAAACTGGAACATGGCCTCTTTGGCTTCCTCGATCGCCGGTAAGCGGTGACGGTGGCTGATCTTGAGGCCCAGCTTAGGCACCAGAGGTTGCAGCAAGTGCATGAGACGATCCGATCGCACCCGCAGCTCGCTCGGCCGGAATCCGGCACGGTTCAGCACGGACACAGCTTTGTTTGGGATCTGCTCCCACATGGCCACCATTCCCTCCAGCGCTTGGAAAACCTCGTGTCCAAGGATTTGTCCGCTTTTCGGCTCGGCAGCCAGAAGAATGTAGAAACAGCTTGGCTGCGTTCCCGGCTTGTCGATCTTCCCCGGAGCGAGGAAGAAGTCCATTTCCACACGCAGTTTTCGACGGGGCAGGGCAGCAAAGGTCTGCAAGGCCGAGACATCGACTTGGAACTTCAGTATTAGCGGTTCGGGCGGAGCGATACGCCGCACGGAATCTCGCCACACCCACCCATTCTCGTCACGCTCCGCGACACGCATGAGATAGCTCTCGGCATCGTCGCGCTCGAGCAGGAGCGGGTCATCCTTGAACCTCAAGACGACGCCCGGTGTTTGCTCCAGAGCACAGGCGAGCCATTCCACCTCTCCGTCCTCCAAAAACCAAGGAACGTACCCGGGGTGATAGCTCCTGAACATCGGCCAGGATTTTTTTCCGCGGAACTCGAGCCCCAGGCGACGGATGATTTCGTGGTCTTTGTTCTCCAAATTTCCACGATCCTCGAAAGACACCATTATTTGGCGCATCTCCATGACCGCGTCGGCATCAGCGGTGCTATGTTCGTGGTGGATGCCCCAGAAAGTACCCAGCGCGTCCTCCCCCAGATATACGGAAACGGCGTAGTATTCTCCCCGCGCACCCATGACACTCACGAAACCGAGCGAATTCGTGCCGGGGAACTCAATGCCAAAGATGTCTGTTTCGTCCATCCACTCCCAAGGAGCAACGTCTTTGACGCGCCGCGCGGCATCGTAGAGTCTGCGCCAAGCGGTAATGTTCTCGTTTTCTCGACCCATGCCAATCCTTCAGCGGCGTTAGGATACTACGTCCTCCACGGGATGAACATCGAACGGCGCTCCCGGGCAGCAGAGTCCTGCCTACTGCTTTCGCTTGCCTCGCCCCGCTCGATGCTTTGATCCTCGGGCCTGCCGGCGAACCAGCCAGTCGACGAATCTCCGCGTCGACCCGGGGTCGGCCGGGGGCGCTCCATCTTGAGCGCGGTCACTTGCTGCCGGCGCGCCAAATTCTCGATCACATAGTCGGCTCGGCGGCGGCATATCGCCCGGATCGCACCGGCGCTGAAAGAGACGAGGAAGAGGTCCTGATGTGTCGTCAGCCCCGCCCGCAGGGCGCCACCCGCAAGCCGCTCGAGCCTTGCCCGCCCTCGCTCGGCGGAGCCCTTG
>SDBT01021586.1_pt1 | contig 10065 bp, 18 predicted proteins | sample 2277101 | NCBI WGS metagenome assembly SDBT01 (sample SAMN10404973, study PRJNA504765) | marine sediment metagenome | isolation source: marine sediment core GS10_PC15, 103 cmbsf | place: Arctic Ocean: Southern Knipovich Ridge | collected 2010
CATAAACAATTAGAGAAATTTAGTTTTGAAAAATTGGAATCGTTATTTATTACAAGTGAAAAACTAACTAAAGATTATTCCGGTAAAGAGGATATTATTGACTCTATCATGGATGCAATTATTAAACAAAAAACATGTGTTGTAACTTATCATGCTTTCAGTACTGACGAAAAAAAAGAATTTCGCATTGATCCATTAAAGATTTTCGAACACCAGGGAGGGTTATATGTTTTTGTAAATGTAACCCGATTCAAATCAATAAGGATATTAGCGGTAGAAAGAATACAAGAAATAAATCTACTTGATGAAACCTTTGAATATCCTGATGATTTTAATCCGGAAGAATTATTGGACTCAGCTTTTCAAATAACTTTTGATGATCCAATTGAAGCCAAAATATGGTTCTCGAAAGACCAGGCGAGGTATATTGAGGAAAGAAAATGGTCTCAGAATCAAAAAATAGAAAAACAAGATGATGGATCTATTATTCTAACTATTAAGACTTCTGGGATATTTGATCTGAAAAAGTGGGTGTTGTCTTTTGGTGCTAATGCAAAGGTTATACAACCAAGTTCACTTAAAAAAGCAGTTATGGAAGATATCAATTTAATCAGAAAGATGTATTGATCCTAACTTAAATCTTGAACTATTACCGCAAAGGAATCTATAGGACCACTAGTACTTGTCCAATAATAATTATTATATTTAAAAAAAGGATGCCCTTCAGGAAGATCTAATGTCTCATAATCAATAAGACTCTACAGCCCCTCTTACATTAGGTAAACGCCAGCCATCATATCCAGACAAAACATATCCATCGCAAGCTATTATAGCATTAAACCAAGTTACTCCTCCCCTTTGTCGAGAGCTTTGTTAGTAGTCATATGTAAAGCGCCTCCATGACTTCTTTGACCCACCTGCTATCCCCTTTTCCTTGCGGATGAACGGCCACGATAACCCTGGTTACAATGCCGGAGTCGAGACTACACTGACCGATGGCCTCAACATAACTATTAGAAACCCGCCTGAAACCGGGGGAAATATGCCGTAGGAACGGCTCAGCCCAACCTAATCCGGTCAAGAGTAGAAAATGACTCGGACGGTAAGTGGATAGCTCCATCTCAATAAGGGAGAGGCATCCAGAAAACTGAATGTCACAGAGCTTACTGCCTGGATTTCCACCATCTGCAGGTGCAACTTTGTAGAGGTTTGACCAGACGAGATGTGAAGGCCAACTGCCCTCGGCTACATTTGCAATGCCCGATTCGCTAACCACTGCCCGAATTACCCGCCAGAATGCTGAACGTTTGATGTTGTAATCGCTACTGGAGTTACTCCAGCGGTCTGTTACCCATGTCATGGGGCAACCACCGTCTCCTGTGGCGCGGTCAAAGACTTTCGTCGCATAGTCCCTTCGATATGGTTGGTTCAGCAAGCTCATCTGGAAGGATCCCTTCGACCCATCCGTTTACGGCACGCCCTACGATCATCAGCTTTTTATCATAGCGGTTTCCCTTCATCGATAGAAACCCGGTAACTTTGTGACCGGAAAGTCGGGTAGCATTTCTCCCAACTGAAAATAGTATTTCTTTGGCAAGAATATCCCGTTCCTTCGTCGTCGCCACTACTGCCTCCTTTTTTTTATTCTTTGTAACAACATTGAGATCAATTTAATCCATGCTTATCATACTCTATGTAATTAAGATTTTAACTATTGTATCCCTGCCACAGTGCTACTTGAGATTATCTTACCCCTTAAATTAAGACATTCTACTGGCGGTAATAGGTAAAGGCATCAACATTATTTTGCACCTGCCACTCTAAGCAGCTTGGCAACCTCTGTATGTCCCTCATCTGTTGCGTACATTAATGCTGTTACTCCCTCCTTGTCCTTTGCATTAACATTTGCTCCTTTTTTGATAAATAACTCGACAACCTCTGTATCTCCCTCTCCCGATACCCATATTAATGCTGTCCATCCCTCCTTGTCCTTTGCGTTAACATCCGCTCCTGCCTCTATTAGTAGATTGGCAACCTCTGTATGTCCAAATAGCGATGCGTCCATTAATGCTGTTACTCCCTCCTTGTCCTTTGCATTAACTATTTGCTCCTTTTTTGATAAGTAGCTCTACAACCTCTGTATGTCCCTCTCCCGATGCCCATGTTAATGCTGTCCATCCCTCGTTGTCCTTTGCGTTAATATCCGCTCCTGCCTCTATTAGTAGATTGACAATATCTGTATATCCCTCCATCGATGCATACATTAATACCGTTCCCCCCTCCCTAGCCTGAGCATTAACATCCGCCCCTTTCTCTATTAACCTTTTTACTTCATTAGAATCACCACTTCTTGCTGTTTTAATTAACATTTTTGGAGTTGTTGCACAGCTATTAATAATCAATACAGCTAAAACAAGAATTAAAATTGATACTAATTTTCCGGTCTTCATTAGTTCATCCTCCTTTTGTTCTTAAATCTTTTTCTATATGCGAGTGGCAGAATAAATGTGAGTAAAGCTTGTTAGTACAAAAGGTTGTTAATCATGTGAGCTGTTATTTGCAATTATTGTTTATTCTATCATTTTTTTATTTGTTGTCAAGATGAGTTTTTACAAAAGATGGGAGAGACTTGAATATATATTACTGTCGGATAGAAAGTGCGCCGGAAAAGTAAATAAAAAAATACACTTATTTTACTATAACTTTCTGGCCGTATGATTTCTCTCGCAACAGCGCATGTAAAGTACAATATATTTAATAGGTATTACCCCCCTTAGCCTACCTCTCTATATTGTATTAAAACCGCTCTACGTGAAGATATGATTGTTTAAGAAGGTATTTTTAAGGACTGCTTTATCATTTACTACAATGCCCCTGGGTGTCGGTGTCTATTAACAGGGTCCTGGTCCCTGCCATAGCAAGCCCGGCAGCCACATTAACAGCGGTTGCTGTTTTACCTACTCCGCCCTTCCGGTTTGCTATTGCTATTTTTCTCATTATTTAATACCCCTGTGTCCGTACACCTTTTTTTAAAGTTAACTCTAATATACACTGGCAAATCCCCTTTTTTTGCGTCTACGTCGATTCTACAGCCACTATCTGACTTTTACCCTTTTCTTTAAGAGTCAGCCCTTTATAGTGTAGATTTTTAAAGCCTTTCGCTAACTGTTTTCTAGTAGCTTTAGGCAAAGAGCAACTCTTTTCCTTTGGTAATTGCAAGTAAGGAAAACCAGTCGATAAAGGACAAGGATTAATCCCACACCATAAATATCGCGGGCAACCTTCATTTGCTCTGCTTTCCACTTTCTCCGCTTATCTCCTAAGTTGTCTCGTTTACTAACTCTGGTACAAACACCACATTTATCATCATTCTCGATGGTTTAAGGTTTTAACTATTGTATCCCTGTCACAGTGCTACTTGAGATTATCTTACCACATATATTAAGACATTCTACTGGCGGTAATAGGTAAAATACAGGGGATGATCCGGATCTATCTCAATTGGATAGGCTTCAGTTGAACTAACGAATTCCCAAGTTAGTCCCGAATTACTTATCTTATGCAATTCGTAAAATGGTTTTGCTCCATACGTTTTGCCTCCATACTCCGTAATAAGCTTATACCAGATATTACCTTCAGAATCTGTCCATTTGTCTATAATAGTGTATTTTAATGTACGATAAGCTATATCTGCCATACCACCATCTTCTTCCCATGTCCTGTATAATACAAGCGTATGGCGTAGGAAAGGTGCAACACGAGCGCGCGATCGTTGGGGCACGTAACTCGTCATACTCACGCCCTGGATAGAGTCTGATCAAGGGATGAATCCTGCCCTCAGAGATACACCACTCGGTTTACGTCACTTCACCGGAAATGTATATCTCAGCCCTCAATCGCCTTCTTCATTTCCTGGAACTGCTCTGTCGTTATTTCTCCGTTCGCCAACCGCATCTTGAGCTTATCTAAAGGTGTGCTATCTCCCTGCGCTGACGACATGGCGCTATCTGGATTGTCCATCGAGCGTCCGCGAAACCTACCGAACATGCGCTTCCGAAAGAAGAACATGAATAGCATTGGAAAAACAATCGGGAATAGAATCGGAAATACCCAGGGGAAAAAATTCGAACTGGATTCCATAAACATAATTTCAAGACCTCCTCATCTCTTGTTTTAGAATTTGAGCGCATGGTGGTTCAAACCCCGCCTTTTCAAATACTTCCATCATCTTCGACATCCTATACGCAACGAATGATGGCAAGTGTTTGATAAGAATAGCGATCGTGAGTCCTGCTACTAAGCCAACAACTGCGCCGATTATGATGGCTTTTGGGATAAGTACGTTCCCTTTCTCAACATTTTCCATGCTTATTCCCTTCTTTTCTTCCCAATAACTGATTGAACTGCAAATATGAAGTATAGTACCCTAATAAATTTCATTTCCCCCTCTTCCCCCACCCGATAGTCAGCTTCCTTTTGACTTTGTCCCAAAGTTACGTGATAACTCTTCAAAAAATGAAGAAACTTCAGTTTTGTGTTTACAAATAAAATGACAGGAAACTTGGTCAGGACTTTGGCTTCACTATATAATACCAGGCAATACCTGAGGGTATCAGTATCACGCCAAACATCAAACAGCCCCAAGCACACATCAGAATCCCACCGTTCATAAATGTCATGTCGCCAACGCTGTTGCCGATGAGACAGAATATGCCGCACCACAGTGCTATATACCCAACAGCTATAAGGATCGCACTAATGCCACCGTTCATAATTTCCTTTATGTTGTTCATAACTACCTCCTTTTTGTACTGTTCAATTTAGTTGATAATATTGTAGCATTATCCTATTTTGTCAAGATTATCTTACTAATAATATATATTTTGTTCTTTTTATATATGGATGAAAGAAGGAAAATGCGCCGGAAAAGAATAGAAAAAAACGGTATTATATTATTCTTATATTACGATACTATATTTTCTTGGTTGTATAGCATATTTCTCTGGTCGCTAAACATCTCTCTTTAAGGCAATCTTGCTGGTCGTGGGCCTTCTCTCACAACAACGCGTGTAAAGTACAATATATTTAATAGGTATTACCCCCTTACCTTACCACTATATGCTATATAAAATCGCTCTACGTGAAGATCTATGTTTCTCTACTGTCTTTTACTTAAGATCCAATCTTACCTGAATCTTTAACGTGTCTTACTGAGTTATTCTCCAGCAACACGTCTGGTGATAAAATGATGTGATCGAATATCTCAGCAGATACACTCTCAGGGTTGCAATAGGGAACCATCGAATAATCAAAGTTGAGAATGATAAGGTGTCTTTTCGTTACAAAGACTACGTTCGTAACAATAAAATGAAAATCATTAGTGTTGATGCCTTCGAGTTTATCAGACGGTTCTTTCTTCATGTATTACCTGACCGTTTTGTAAAGATCAGATACTATGGGCTCTTGGCCCAGAGAAACAGAAAAGAGCTCTTAAAAGAATGCCGTTCTCTGCTTGGTGTTCTTCCCCAGGATATAGATACCACAGATATTCCTTCTGACTAGCAAGAACTCTATCTCATGATTACAGGAGAAGACCTGACAAGATGTCTCTTCTGTAGTGAGGGGAGAATGATTTTAAAAGAGGAGATACCGGCAAAGCGGTACAACAGTCCTCCGTGAGAAAATATATGATGGGTTTAATAAACATTCAAAAACAAAAATATTTTTACATTAATGTTCAAGTATATACATGCGCCTTCGGGGTCATCCAATTTTTCATTATTGTGATTTTTACTCGACAAGGACATACGAAACCTGTTATAATCTCAACAGTCGAAGTTGGTTCTATATTTAAAGGTTCCATTTACACAATTTAATCAGTCAACACATCAAAATAATAAAGAAGTTTCTTATTGAAACGCCATAGAAGAGGTTTGTTCATGCAGTGGCATAATCCAACTCCTTCTATCTGTAACTGACGCTTCAGATAGAAGTTAAAAGTTATGTGGAGCAAGTGAGAGGCAACTATGATTGGCGGAATTGCGGGTGACATAATGGGCTCTGTTTTCGAACATATCCAGGTCAAGCGCAAAGACGTCACAATAATCGATCAGTCCAGCAGGTTCACTGACGATACGGTTCTTTCAATAGCAGTGGCTGATGCAATCCTGTCAAAACGGCCATACAAAGACGTGATTCTTGAATACGGACTGAAGTATCCCAACGCCGGGTACGGAGCCGGATTCCACAAGTGGCTCTATTCGACTGAGCATGCTCCCTACAATAGTTATGGAAATGGTTCAGCGATGAGGGTTGGGCCAGTTGGATTGCTTTTCACATCTCAGGATATGATCCTTTCAGAAGCAAAAAAAAGCGCGGAGGTTACGCATAACCATCCCAGGGGAATCCTGGGTGCTCAGGCAGTAGCGATGGCAGTGCATTTAGCCTATACCGGTAAGACAAAGGAAGAGATTCGAGACACTGTCAAGAAGATGTTTGGTTACGATCTAACCAGAACCCTGCAACAGATAAGGGAAGACTATTCCTTTCAGATGTCCTGTGACAATACCGTTCCAGAAGCGCTCACCGCTTTTCTGGAATCCAACTCTGTTGAAGACGCTATACGGAATTCCATATCACTTGGCGGAGATAGTGATACGATCGCTACAATTGCTGGAGTAATCGCCGAAGCCTATTTTAAGCACGTTTCTCGGGACACTATAGCTCTAGCTGTGAAAAAGTTGGACAAGCCTCTGGTAGAAGAGGTCCTCGCCGTATATGAGGTGCTGGCATATGACAATACTAGGAGCGACATCCGGGAACTTGCTGATCTCTACTCGCGGCTGCTGCCTGGGAAATCGGACGCAGTCTATCAAGTGAGCCGTCTTTCGAATACTGTCCTAGTCAATTTTAGTGGATTCAATGCGAGGTCCGAGCCTTCAAGAGAGATTGAACAGCTGGACTTGTTCAATTTCGAGTACTACGTATTTGATCTCACCAATTACCGCGGAGGCTTCAGCGCACCACAAGTAGGGCTTCTTTTACTACCATTGCGAAAGAAGAGAGGAGTCTTCCTGACCAACATACCACATTGGGTTAGGGAGTCCCTCAAAGGAAGAGATATCGGCCAATTCGTGAGTGTTTTTGATACCGTTACTGACGTCTACAGGTATTTGAATGAAAAGACGAAAACAGAACTTGAAAGTCTCCTGGGAATATGACGAATTGCTCCACACAACGTGGCGCTGGAATTGACCGCATGGGGGCATCTGGCACGGGCGGCGCAGCCGCACAAACAAGAGGTGCGCTGTGTGTAGGTTCGGCAACTCAGCTTATCGTTAGACTGTTTAGTATTTCAAGATTTTTTTATATACAAAATTTGCAACTTTCTGATCTATTTCTTGACTTTCTTTCTTAAAAATAGATGCTATTGCTTTGTAGTCAAATACTCCATCTGATACTAAGATGGGAATAGCTTTATAGTGTTCTGGGCGGGTTTCTCCGGTGTCAATAAGGTGATGAGTATAGCCGGATTTTTTTCTCCACGTTAATGCATGCTCACTCTTATTTTTATCATAACATAGTTGAAATCCTATAATTTTGTCTTTTCCATCCAGCCAAACTATTAAATCGAAATATTGGTCTGAAAACCATCTCCTTCTAGATTCTCCTTTAAGCTGTCTCGTATTTCTATATTCGTTTAGCATTATATTATTTTATCATGTAACACTTACTACCCGAACTTCGTTACCCGGGATATTTACCCTAAATTTAGTACAAAAACTGTGAAATGTCAAAAACTGATATGATGTGATCTTTGTCAAGCGTGTTTTGTTTAAGGATACATTGGCGGGTTTTGGTTCATTCTCTGCAATTGCATTGTTTGTACAGCTTAGATTTAGTGTCCCCAGGCTTAGTAAAACTACAGATAGTAAAACATGAATAATTATTTTTCTGGTCATATCAATCTCCTTTTAGTGATGTAATTTTTACCGATAATCTTACATCACATCTCTATACTTTAGCTAATCACTTTTTAACTATTGTATCCCTGCCACAGTGCTACTTGAGATTATCTTGCCCTAAGATACCGTAATCTAGGGCCTCCACCACATTATCCACTCGGGAACGGATCTTTATCTTCCGCTCCTGCTTCTCTAAGCAACTGGGCAACCTCTGTATGTCCACTGTACGATGCGTTTATTAATACTGTCCTTCCATCAATGTTATGAGTGTTAACATCCGCCCCTGCCTCTATTAACTTTTTTACATCTGCTAGATCACCACTCACGACTGACCGAAAGAACACTTTCGGCTTGACAAGTCCTCTTTCTTCTTCTGTCTTGGGAGTAGTTGCACAACTGTTAGTAATAGTCAATACAGCTAAAACAAGAATTAAGATTGATACTAACGTTCTGGTCTTCATGTTATTGCCTCGTTGAAATAGTGTTTACAAGTATGCATAAACCAGATGCAGATCTGATGCGGGGTATATCAAGACATTCTACTGGCGGGAATATATAAAATTACTACCATCATTTGGAACTATTTCAGTAGGATAGTCAATAATGGAAAAAACGGTTTCTAAGGTTGTTCCATTATCACTAATCTTAGTTAGTTCAAACCTTGAAAGAATTTGTCCGGTTATGGTATAAAGAATCTTATACCAAATATTTCCTTCAGAATCGGTCCATTTATCTTCTATGGTAAACGTAGCTGTCTCATAGGGTTCTGTATCTGAAGTGCTCATATATTTCATCAATGTTCCGTCCTGGTTGTGAATTCTCTTTGCCCTAATAGTTAAGAGGGATCTATCGTAGTCTGTGTTAACCCAGGTGCCGTAATATTCTTCTTTTTTTGAACCTCCTGCAAGTAAAACAAATACAGCCATAGTAAGAATCAATACTACAATCAACGTTCTGATCTTCATTTTACGGCCTCCTTTTTTATTATCAATAAGGTGCAATAACCAAATGCATTTCAATTATGTATGAAGGTTTAAATTACTTTTTCATCTTAAATCTTTTTCAATATGCGAGTGGCAAAATAAATGTGAGTAAGGTTATAAAATTTATGAGTACAAAAGGTTGATAATCATGTGAGTTGTTACTTGCAATTATCGTTTATTTTATCAATATTCCGTTTTTTGTCAATGATTTAATTGCTAATTTTTAAACAATAGGGGAGATTCATATAATAGTGAATAGCTAATCACAGGTTTATTATTGCATCCCTACCACAATGCTACTTGAGATTATCTTACCCCACAAATTAAGTCATTCTACTGACGGTAATAAATACAGTAATATAGCGGTTCATAAGGCTCAACATTAGGGTCAGCATTAGAGTCAATTTTAGTCGGATATTCACCACCATGGCCAAGTTTGAAGTTCTTTTCAAATGTCTTCCCTGACGTATCAAGTTTCCACAATTCTTGCTGTCTTCCCATGCTATAGTAGTTTACGTCAACTATACAATACATGTTCCCTTTTGAATCCGTCCAACTCTTCGCTACCGTGTATTCACCTTTAAAAGAAGGATATTCACTGGTAGCGGATGCCCAATTCTCTATTCTCCCATCTGAAGTTATGACGAACTTTTGTGGATGGTGAACGTCTTGACCTGAATATTCTGTATTAACATAAACCCGCTCAAATTGTTTCATAGCATCATCAACAGAAATTATCTTTTTCCCAGTCGCACAACTTCCAGCAATAACTAGTACAGCCATAATAAGAATTAATACTGAAATCAGCGTCCTGCTCTTCATTTTGCATTCCTCTTTCTAAAATTACAGATTTGAGATTTTTTCAAGCTGCAATAGTAGATATCTCGAGGTGCAAAAGGTTCAAGAGATGTGCAAAATATTTATTTGTTTAATTATCACCTCCTTCGAAATTTATTTCTTCTTCCCCACCCGTAGTTAATGTTAGACATCTAATTCTTACTCTGGGATAGGTTCTATTTTTTCACTTTCACTTTTCATAACTGATTGTAATTTTTTATTTGATTCTGCGGCAGCCTTTAAAAGCTTATAGTTTTTTTCAATCTGTTTGGCATTTGCAA
>SDBT01021587.1_pt1 | contig 10065 bp, 8 predicted proteins | sample 2277101 | NCBI WGS metagenome assembly SDBT01 (sample SAMN10404973, study PRJNA504765) | marine sediment metagenome | isolation source: marine sediment core GS10_PC15, 103 cmbsf | place: Arctic Ocean: Southern Knipovich Ridge | collected 2010
TCGTTACCAGCAGCAAACTTCAGCAAAATACGTGAATTGTGATTTGCTTTTAAGACCTGGGCCCAAAGTGGTATAGTTGACAAATTGACCTTACAATTACTGCCGAAAACACCGAAAGTCACATAACCATTTCGAATAGCCGGAGGCGGCACTACAGAAGGAGCAAACTCAACAGGTCTGTAACAGTAAAATCCATCCGGTAAAAAGACTAATTCTTCAGTATAAAACTTTTGCGATTGGGGCTGATCAGCCAGGTGGTCAGTTAAGATATAGTCAATCGCCTTCATTGCGGTTGTACAGAGGTATCCGAGGTAGGTGATCTGAATTGGAGCAGGTTTGTATGCCAATACAAGGAGGCGATTGTCGGTGGTGTGGCCGGTGAGATCCACGAGAATATCGATTTGGTCCCGCCCAATCATCTCGGCGACCGCCCGGTCGGCAACTTCACGAATATTTCGATAGTAATCAAACTTCCGCTCGAGGCGCTGCGTGACTTCGCTGGGCCCTCTAACATTGCCATAGCCATAAACCTCAACGTTTTGACGGTCATGTCCATCCAGGAGGGGTTCGAAGAAATATGTTACGGGATGCATGCCGAAGTCCGGTGAGATATAGCCGATGCGAAGCTTTCGATGGTGGTCCGGAACATTCTGGTGTGATACTTTTGCCTTAGTCGGCGGAGCATGAAGACCGGCCCAGTTTTTATGCTCATTAAAGAGCATTTGTGGAGCTATATTCGGCAAACGATGCAGGTGATACAAGAAGCTGGAACCCATCGCGGCGTTTTCAGGGTTTTTTTCGATTGCTTTTCGGAACAGCTTAATGCCTTGCATATTTTGGCCTGTTTCAATGAGAACGCCGGCCAAATAAGGCCAAAACTGCGTCTCATGAGGGTCTGTTTCGACAGCTTTTTTATAATAGAGCATTGCCTGGGACAGTAATCCGAGACACTGGCAGATATAACCTAATTCAAAATATACGAGGGCATTTTGTTCATACTGCAAGATCTCTTCATACCATTTTTTTGCCTTATTGATTTGCCCGGTTTGTCTCAACAGGATGGCGAGAATAAACATGACATCCGTTCTGGATGTGTTTTTTTCCACGAAATTGCGGACAATTTCCACAGCATTGTCATTCAGGAGACTTTTGGCCTGCTGCATGCGGCCGGTCCGAAGGGCGGTATGGGCTTCGAGGAGAATTTGCGGTATGTCATCATTCGAAAGTGTGAAGTTAATATTTCCATTTTCAAAAACAAATGAAGCAAGTCTTCCCTGGTTTTTATTTGTTGACTCAAGTGTGGTAGTCATCACACAACTTTCTGAAATCACTTACATATCACTGTTTAAGAATGCTCCTGACACCATCGCAGCCACATTTTTCGATATTCGGCTTCGACATTTTTTGCAAAGGCTTTTGCGCAGCATAATCCGCCGGTCGCCATTCGGGCCCTCATGGAGTTTCGAATGTTGGCAAGGGCCGGGCGATTCTGGGCAAGGGCGGCGGCTTTGGCAACATAATCCTGATGTGCAGAGGAGGCAAAGAAATCAAGACCCAGACAGCTAAGGACACTGAGTCCGAACCGGGAGGGATGACATTGTCCCACGAGGGACATTGTGGGTACGCCCATCCACAGGGCTTCGCAGGTAGTTGTATGGCCGTTGAGAGGGAAAGTATCCAGGGCAATATCCACCTGACTGTACATTTGCAGGTGTTCGGCGGGAGATTTCCAGCCATCGATGTCCACCCTGTCGCGAGCAATTCCTAACTGCTCGAATTGATTGAAATAATATTCTCGAAGTGTCCGGTCATTGCCACCTTTGAATCTCAGCAGCAGACGGGAGTTTTGGTTAGCATTCAGTATCTGGACCCAGAGAGACATGATAAAGGGGTGCATTTTGCAGCCGTTATTAAATGAGCCGAATGTAACGAAACCATTTTTCTCCGCAGGAAGCGGTGTTAACGGCGGAGCATATTCAGGGGGCTTGTAACAGGCGAAAGTTCCGGGCAGAGCAATTAACTTTTCGGTATAAAACTGTTGCGATTGAGGGGGATTAGTCAGGCTATCGGTCAGACGATAATCGATAGCGGACATGCCGGTTGTATCGGGGTAGCCGAGGTACGTTACCTGTACGGGTGCCGGTTTTTGGGCGAATACAGTCAGGCGATTGTTGCCGGTGTGACCGGTCAGGTCAACAAGGATATCTATCCGGTCGTGCGTAATCAAATCAACAACGTCCTCATCGGTTTGGCCGTAGATATTTCGGTAGTGATCAAACTTACTCTGAAGGTGGTCTGTTATTGCGTCCGGCAGTTCGACACAGCCGTATCCGTAAATTTCCATTTCACGGTGGTTGTGCCCGTCAAGCAGAGACTCGAAAAAGCACATTACCGGATGCGCCCGGAAGTCAGGTGAAACGTAACCTATGCGAAGTCTGCGGTCAGAGTCGGGATTATTTTTGTGGTTTTTCCGGGCTTTTGTTATGGGGGCATGTATTTTCGCCCATTTTTTATGCTCGTCAAAAAGCATTTGGGGGTCAAGGTCCGGGAGGTGATGGAGACGAAACAGCAGATTTGAGTGTACATGTGGATTGTCGGGCATTTTTTCCACGGCTTTTCGCAAGAGGTCAATACCTTCCTGTGTTTTGCGAGTTTCGATGAGTACCCGGGCAAGATTGGCCCAGAGTTCGGGTCTATCGTGGTTGATATCCAAGGCTTGTTTCTGGTATTGCAATGCTTCATAAAGGCGTCCCTCATACTGACAGATGGCGCCTAATTTATTGCAGGCAGCGGCGTTTGGTCCGAAGTTTAATATTTTTTTGTACCATTGTTCAGCTTTGTCAGGCTGAGCGTTTTTAAAGAATATTTCCGCGATGATGAATATTATGTCCGTTTTTGAAGGGTCATTATCGACAATTTTCCGGATAGTTTCGATGGTTTGGTCATTTAGAATGTCAGCAGCTTCTTTGACTCGGCCGGCATCTAAGGCAGATTTAGCATTAGCAAGAAGTTGAGACAGGTTGTCCTTAGTATGTATTAGATTCGAGGGTGGGGGTTGTCTGAGCCTGGTGTTATCGGTACGCAGATTCATCAAAGTTTTGGCTTGAATCATTCGGGGCCTTTCTTAATTAAAGCCAGCTCAGGTTATCATGGCATTGCTTTTCGGCCAAAAATATCAGCGAAATATTTGAACATATTGCTGTGACAGATATTTTATCGGCAAAAACGGTGGTTTGAGGCCAGATTTTTAAGGAAAGGTCAGCTTTGCGCCTCGATAAAAGCTCTCCAGAACCGCAGGACACTTTCGGCCTCGAGGTCAGGAGAGAATTTTGCAGCGGTTGCGAGTGCGTTTTGGCGGATTTTTTCAATTTGGCTGTCGTTTGTTCGCAGCTTCGGGACAATTTCTTCAAGCTTCTTTGCCAAGTCAATAAAGTTCATGGATTCGGCGACGATAAAACTTTGGTCGATGTTGGAGTCGATGCTGACGTCCCTGCCTGCGTTACCGTTGAGGACGGCACAAACGCAGCCGCAAGCCATGGCTTCTAGTATAGGTAGGGGGAAGCCTTCAGATATTGAAGTGGTCAGATATATTGTTGAATCTCTGAGCAGCCGGGCATAATCCTGTATATTGAGATTTTCGATTGGTATGAAATTCAGGTCGCCAGAGGGGATATTTCTTGATGTGAGGATTTTCTCGACGATTGGTGAAAGGGTATCTTTTCTTTTTATATAGACGATTTGCGGGGTTTTCTTACCCGGCTTATAATAGAACAATTCATGGTCGATAGAGGACTCAATAATATGAACGTTTTCGATACTCATGCTCCATTGTATGAATTCTTTCGTTGTTTTGTTGTTTGTCATAACCCAGTTTACCCCGTAATGCTTCCAGTTTTCTCCGAGTGGCATGGTTTCGAAGATATAGGCGAGGCTAAGAGCAATAACTACTTTTTTTATCGGAGAAGAGGCGAACTGCTTTAAGACGGCCGGGAAACCTTCCGGAATTACTAAAATGTCGTCGGGGCCAACAGCGGGTGAATCCGAGGAATATACAACCGGTGCCTGCGCGAGAAACCAGGCGGGCTTAAAGCCCTTATTGGTGTGCATGATATAAGCATCGAAGCCGTTTTTGCTCAAGACTTCGACGTGGGTATAAAGCCTTTTTATGCCGCCTGAGGGAAACTCAACATCCGGACACAGGTAAAATATTCGCATTGCTGTTACCCTTATTATTTCACAGAAACCTTTATTGTACCAGGCCAGGTATCTGTTGGCAAGCTAAGTATTGCTGTAATTGTCAGAACGCCCCGGCATATACGAACCAGGTCAATAAATCAAGTGCCCAGGGGGTATTGTCGATAATAAACAGGACAGGAGGAATAAAAAATACGGTATCGATGGTGCGAAACCTGCAAGGGTGGTTCTTGAAATGAAGGTGAATTTAAAGAAAGAATTCTGATTGATTACGGAGTCTGCCGCGATGGCGTTGGTGTTTTTAACAGATCCGAAATTGGCAAGCTCGCTGATAAGAGGTGAACAGATAGCAAAGCGGCTAAATGTTGAATGTAATCCGCCCCAGGTGTCGATTAATGATACGGCTGTACTTGTTAAAGCATGGACCGACGAAGTGAAAAAGCTTAAAAAGGTTTACCTGGATGTAGTAGATAGTCTGTGGACTTTAGAGTTTGTGCAAGAAAATCCGGATGTGAATATCATTGCAATCAGTGATTTGGCAAAACAGTATATTTCTGCAAGGATTGAAAATGACATAGTGGTTATTCAAGAACAACATTGCAATCAAGAAAATGTGGTAAGGAACAGAGATGAGGTTAATACGGTTGGGTATATAGGCAGCAAGGTCAACCTTAATTTGGATATTGATGATTTGAAGGAGCGATTGAGAAGCATAGGTCTGGATTTCAATTATTTGTTTATCGAAAACACCTCGGTCAGCAGGGAGGATGTTTGTGATTTTTATAAACAGATTGACATACAGTTGACGTTTAGAAAACCCAAGATAATTAAAGATATGCCTCCTGAGCTGAAAAATCCGCTGAAACTCAGTAACGCCGGTTCGTTCAAGATACCAACCGTCGGCTATCCGGAATTGAATTATATGTGCGAGCTGCCGGATTGTTTTGTTCCGGCAAAAACTTTAGATGAAGTTGTCCGGGCGTGCCGGGATCTGAAAAATGATTCGGATTTGTATAAGAAGTATTCTGAGTACAGCTATGTTAAAGCCCAGGATTACCACATTGACAAGATCGCCGAATTGTACAGAGAATTGGAGGATAGATGATTTCATTAAAGCCGCTGCCTGAGTGGTTTTCACAAATAGAGGCCAAGGGCGAAGAAGCGGCGGTTTTATAATAAGGATTAGAGCCTCTAACCCGTAATCGCCTTCCACCCCTGATTAAGCTCTTCCATAAGCGTTATTACTTCCCGAATCATTTGAGGGTCACGTTTTGTATTGGCCTGTGAGAGATGGTTATTCATGAAGTGGTAAAGTTTGCGCAAGTTTTGAGCCATTTCGCCGCCAGCTTCGGTATCCAGGACGGTGTTGAGTTCGCAGATTATGTTCTGGGCTTTTTTCAGGTATCGGCCCTTTGCCTCATAGTTTTCCGCCTCCAATTCCCTGATTGCCAGCTTCATGAATTTGATGGCGCCCTCGTAGAGCATGACAATAAGGCGACCCTTGCTTTGAGTGGTAACTGTTGTTTCATGGTATGCGGTGACTCCATCCATAATTATTACTCCGTTATATTGCGGTAAGTGTTAATCTGATTATGATTCTATTTATTAAGCTAAAAGATCGGGTTGCTTTTCGATCGATGTTTAAACTTATGAGGAGATGGCGGAGCCGAAACTCCGTCATCTCCCCTTTCGGTCATTTAATACCCGAAGGTATTAGAGTAACTGCAGTGCCATCTGCGGCATTGAGTTGGCCTGCGCCAACATCGCAATACCGGCTTGTGCCAGCACCTGGTTTCTGGTCAACAGGGCCATTTCAGTAGCCACATCAACATCAGAAATACGAGATTCCGCTGCAAGCAGGTTCTCAGCCTGAATGTTAAGCACCGATACGGTACCTTCCAGTCGGTTCATCTTATAACCGAACTTGGCACGGGCAGTATCCTTAGTGCCGATGGCGGTGTCCAGAGTGGTCAAAGCACCCTTTGCACTGGCAGCCTTGTGGATGGTCAGGCCGGTGATGCTAAGACCACTTGAAGCACTGGTCAGGACACTTCCGACGATGTCAATCTTATCAGAAGTTAATTCACCGAAGTGGATGGATATAGTACCAGTGGTGTTTAGCATGCTGATGCTGTTAAACTTGGTGGCACCAGCGATACGGTCGATTTCCTGACGCATTTCGTCGAACTCGTTCTGCATGATAACCCTCTGTGCAGAAGAGTACGACCCTGTTGCGGCCTGCTCGGCCAACTGCTGCATACGCACCAAGGCATCATCTATGGTGGCCATGGCACCTTCCATGGTCTGCAGCATGCTGATACCATCAGCAGCGTTACGTGAACCCTGCTGCAGCACAGCGATGTCTGCACGCATTAACTCACGGACAGCCAGGCCTGCAGCGTCGTCCTTTGCACTGTTAATTCGCAGGCCGGACGAGAGCCTTTCGACAGATGCGGCCAAAGCGTCGTAGCTCCTGCCTAAATGTCGTGCGGCATTCACTGACATAAGGTTGTTTTTGATTGCTAACATGTTTTTAAACTCCTAAAAAAAGTACCAAATGGTTTTTTGGCCCTGTCAAGCCTTGATAACCAATTCAACGTGCAACAAGCCCGCTGAGAAAGTTCGCTTCTACACCTATTATCTGAAAAAAGCGTTTGGACTTAAGGGCTTTGGGAGGGGAAAATATGCCGAAATCAGATGGGCCTGTAATAATACCGGTGTCGATACTGGTAAGTGAAAATAATCCGTGGATGGTAATAAAAAAAATTTGAAAAAATCTAAAATTATTGTGCGGATTCTCACCATGGTGTATATTTAATTACTTAATGGAAACGCCAGGCGAACAAGACCACAGAAAAACGCTGCTTGTATTTAACTGCCACGAATCCTGGGTTTATCAACTTGGGTCGTTGGGTTATGACCTTGATATAATTATCGGACTGAAAGGGCAGTACAAAAAGACGTGGGACAGGCAAATACGGCCGGTGCCGGTCAATTCGAGATTGATAAGTTTGTCCGAGGCGCAACAGTCGGAAAGGTCTTATTACTGCATCATAACGCACAATATAACCGATTTACTCGATATCAAGCTACGGTCTGAACCGCGGCTTATGGTCATTCACTCCACGCTCGAGGGGCGAGTTATGGAGGAAAAATCCAAGGTTGAACCGGGAAAAATGAAGGAAATGCTCCACAAATACCTGGAATTGGTGGGCGGCCATGCGGCGGCGGTTTCTATGCTCAAGGGTAAATCGTGGGGATTTACCGATGACATCGTTACCTTCGGCAGTGCAGGAGAAGATTATTTGCCGTATTCGGGTAAAAAGGCGTGCGGACTTCGTATTTGCAATTTTATTTCAAGCCGAAAAAGGATTCTATTATGGGACCTTCACGAAACGGCATTCGAGGGAATCCCTGTCCAGCTTGTCGGACATAACCCGGATATGCCGGGAGTCGAAGCTTCCAAAAGCTGGGACGACTTAAAGAAGATGCTGCAGTCTCACAGATTCTACATTCACACCGCCGATGCTGAGCTTGAAGACGGATATAATATGTCAACGGTAGAGGCGATGGCGGCGGGGTTACCCATTTTAAGCAATAAGCATCCCGGTTCGCCAATCGAGCATGGTGTTAGCGGTTTTCTTAGTGATGACCCCTGTGAATTGAATAAATATGCCCGGAAGCTGCTTGAGGACAAGGCCTTAGCCGTTAAAATGGGCCAGGAATCGCGCAAGATAGTTTCGGAGCGTTTTTCGATGGACAAGTTCAAACGAGCTTTTCTGCAATCCATCGAAACCGCCCGGCAAAAACACCAAGGTAACAAAGGCGATTTATAACTGTGCTTCGGCCAGAAAAGGCATTGTCATTGTGTGCTTTTTAACCAGGATTCGCAGCTTTTGTGTTACATCGGCAAAAACATCATCCCATTGGTTTTGTTTTTTCTGGCGAAAAAGTCTCATGGTGGGATACCAGGGGCTGTCGGAGCGATTGAGGAGCCATCTCCAGTCCGAAGGATAACCGAGAATTGCCCAGGTTGGCTTTGCCATTGCCCCAGCTAAGTGCAACACGGCGGTATCAACTGAAATGACCAGGTCGAGGTTTTCGATGGCAGCAGCGGTGTCGGAGAAATTGTGAAATTCGTCGCCGAGGTTAGTTATGGAGATTTTATCGGACAACTGGCTGGATTGTTTGGCTGCGAGGCCTTTCTGGAGACCATACACCTGTACACCTGGAATTTTCATTAACGGTGCAAAATATTTAAATTTACAGGAACGGTTATGGTCATGGCCATAGGATGGGCTACCCGCCCAAACGATACCGACCTTGAAATCGGGACCAGCGAGTTTATTTTGCCAATAACGCACTTTTGGGGGGTCGGGGTAGATGTATGGCACATTTTGGATGATATTTTCAAGAGTAGTACCGAATATCCCCGGCAGATCCAGAAGAAGGGTGTAAAGGTCGAATGTTGCGGACTGGTTTCCAACGACTATTTTATCGATTCCGGGGAAATCTTTCAGCAAGGAGTATAGCTGTTTGTAGCCGCCAAGAATGACGGTTCCGCCACGCTCTTTTACCATCGGCAGGTATCTGATAAACTGGATATTGTCACCGAGGCCTTGTTCAACTCGAACAAGGAGCGTTTTTCCGGCGAAATCAGAGCCGTCCCAGCGGGGCAGACCGTGGTAATATTTTCCCCAGGATTCATCATGTAATCTCCAGCGGTAGTGTCTAAAGCCTTTGGTGAAATTGCCGGTTTGCAGCAGCACCATACCCAAATCGCTATGTGCCTGAGCGTAATCCGGTTTTAAGCGTAAGGCTCGTCTAAAAGAGTCGATGGACTCGTCCTGTCGTCCAATTATCTGCAGAGAAACGGCCATTGTCTTGTGTACCTCAGCGAGATTTAAATTTAAGTCGAGTGCCTTCTCGAAATGTTCCACGGCCTCGGTATGTCGGTCGAGTTTCTGCATTGTTACGGCGATGTTGTAGTATATGTTAGGGTCATCGGGTTCGAGCAAGAGGGCATGATTGTACCGCTCGATTGCCTGGGTGAATTTGTTCAATCGCTGGAGTGAATTGGCCATATTATAGCAGGGCTCGTGGTAATCCGGGGCCAGGTTCAAAGCCTTGTTGAAAGAGACAATTGCATCATCGAATCTTTCAAGGGCATTAAATACAACGCCGAGGGAGTTGTGGAACTGGGGTGTTCGAGGGGCATTTTCGATGGCTTTTGATATCAGTTCAACGGCCAGGTCGCGGGTTTGCCGCCGATAGGCGATGATGCCCAATGAATGTAAAGCGACGGGATGATTGGGCTGGTTTTGCAGGACCTTTTGAAACAAATCCTGAGCCTGTTCAATGCGTTCAGCATGGAGGTGTTCGATCGCAGAATCTAAAGTTTCATTGATATTTGTCATCTGTATATTAATTCGAGAGGAGAAATCTCACTGTGAATCAGGCTTTCAATTTACTTTCGATTTTCTTTATTTTATCCATGATTTCGGCAATCGTCTCGGTGTTATAGAATTCTCCTTCATAAGCCAGTGTTTTATATAACTGTCCGGTCAACCATTTTTTAGCAAAGTAGATCATATCCTTCGCCTTGACATTCTCTATAACTTCATCAGAACTCATCCGGGAGACGCCGAATTCATGAATCCCCCTGGCACGGGCTATTCTGAAGACCTGCCAACCTCTTGACCTGGCGGTGAAACAATAATCGCTGTCGCTTCCGATTAAGATGAAATTGTTATCCAGCAGCCCGATTTCCTGAATCATTTTCTTTCTTAAGATCATGCAGGCCCCGTTGGCCCAAAGTACAGGCTGATTTTCGGTGAATTCCGATAAGAGTCCATGCTGGTGTTTTCCCAC
>SDBT01021588.1_pt1 | contig 10064 bp, 11 predicted proteins | sample 2277101 | NCBI WGS metagenome assembly SDBT01 (sample SAMN10404973, study PRJNA504765) | marine sediment metagenome | isolation source: marine sediment core GS10_PC15, 103 cmbsf | place: Arctic Ocean: Southern Knipovich Ridge | collected 2010
AGGTGGAGCGGGGCTGCAATTGGGGTTGTCGCTTTTGTCTCACCAGCCAAGTCTTTTGCCCCATGCGCTACCGCTCCATAGATAAGCTAATCGCCCAGGCTAAGCTGGGACTTAAACATACCAAGCGTCTGGGATTAGTTGGCGCCGCCATCCCGGACCACCCCCAGATAGAAGAACTGGTGACGAGGCTGCACCAAATGGGGGCAGGAATCTCCATCAGCTCGCTGCGCATGAGACCGCTCTCCCGTATACTTTTGAGAGAAGTGGCTAAAAGCGGAGCTCGAACCATTGCTCTTGCCCCTGAGGCTGGCTCCCAGCGCCTGCGCCAGGTCATCAAAAAGGGTATCTCTGAGGACGACATCCTGGAAGCAATGGACAAGGTTGCTGAGCAGAACTTGAAACAGCTTAAGCTCTACTTTATGATTGGTCTGCCCTCGGAGACTGATGAAGATATAGAGGAAATCATAAACCTGACCCTCACTTGTAAGAAATACTTTGAGAAATGGCAAAGTGGTTGCCGCATCAGCCTCAATGTTGCCCCCTTTGTACCCAAGGCAGGCACACCCTTCCAGTGGTTACCACTGGCGCCCCTGCCCACCTTAAACCACCGTTTATCCTTACTCAAAAGAAACCTAATGCCAAAAGGAATTAAGATTAAAAGTGAAAGTCCAGCCTGGAGTCAGATTCAAGGGGTTTTGTCCCGAGGCGATATTAAATTAGCTGAGGTACTGGCTAATATAGAAGAAGCAACGCTATCAGGCTGGCGCAAAGCCGTAGCCAAATACCATTTAGATATTGACTTTTATGCTCACCAGAGGTGGGATACTAATCAGAAATTACCCTGGGCCATACTGGATTCAGGTACCGAACCCGCTCACCTTGAACTTGAGCTGAGAAGAGCCTTGTCTCAGACCTGAGGGGGTTATGAACATTAGATAAATTAGGGCAAGATATTTGAAGATGTGCTGGGTGCTGTTTGTCCCGCTAGCTTTCTGACAGCGCCGAAGGATGATTCAGCATGGTCTCTAAGCCAGAGCCAGCCGGAAGGAGGTATCATAATGAACCAAGCGTGGTTGTGTACATGGTTTTTCCCCGGTTATGGCTCCTCGCTGGTAAGAATTGAGGTAGTGACAAGTGGCAAACTACCAGCGAGGAGCCAGACGAAGGTTCCTGAGCTAGATCCACAGAAAGAAGGAGGTGACCATGGCTAAGAAATATGATGTGATCGTAGTTGGTGCCGGCCTAGCCGGGTTTCTGGCGGCCAGGGCGGCTGGAGAAAATGGGCTCGAGGTAGCCCTCCTGGAAAGGAAAGCCGACCCTGCACAACTCACCAGAGCCTGTACTCAAATACTAGTTTCTATGAACGGATATTATTTTGGGGATATAGTGGGATACAATGCCAGGGATAAACGAATCCTTTTCCCCGTTTATGGCTTTTCCTTCAAATATGATGGCCCCTACCAGAATCTATACGGCTCACAGATGTATACTCCCAATGGCCACAAAATACAACGGGGTAACTTAGAAGAACAAAGGAAAAAGGGAGACCATGGGAGGAATGCCATTGTCTTCGATAAGGAAATACTACTCCGATGTCTGCTAGAGGAAGTGAAGGCGTGCCGTGTTGATGTCTTTCCCGGGATAAATGTGCAGAAGGCAACCGCTACGGCTGATGGGATAAGGGTTGAGGGAAGCGGACAGAGCTTTGACGGCAGTTATGTCATTGCCGCCGATGGAGCAAACTCACCGGTAGCTGAGGCGATGGGATTTAATAAAGACCGCTATTATTACTTTAACCTTTACAGCCTGGGGTGGTATATGTCTGGTGTAGAGCCTCCGGAGCACAACGTGCTTATATCTACTCACGGTTTCCCGCAGGGAATTGGCGCCCAGTTCTTTGTAGTACCTCGAGCCGCTAAGGGAGAATACATCGTCCTGGCATTAGCCATTGACCCCGGACTAGACCTTAAAGCGGCTGGTGATTACTTTATGAAAGAGGCATTCTGCGCCCCCTGGTTTAAAAATGCTAAGAAATTAAGGGCGTTCTCCGCGGTAAATAATTTGTATTCTCCCATCACCGAAGCCTATAGAGACCGTGTTTTAGTCGCCGGAGATGCGGGTGGAACCATGGAAATCGAGAATACAGGAGCCATGATCAGCGGTTGGAAGGCAGGGCAGGCTGTCTCCACCACTATCCAGGAGGGAAATCTGGGATTAGAAGTCACGGCTCTCTCCCAGTATGCCAACTGGTGGAAGGAGACCTACATCGACTGTTACCATCCTGAAGAAATTGCCTGCAAATTCTTTGCCGTTCCCTATACCTTGACCACGGATGAAGATATAAACTACGTTTTTGGCTTTATCAGGGAAACCTTGCCGCCCCCTACTAATCCCTTTGCACCGGGACTATCAGAAGCCTTGGAAAGGGTGGTCCCTATCATGCAGCAGGAGAGGCCTGAAGTGCTCCAAAAACTACGAAGAACAAGGTTACCAGCTAGGGAAATTTTTGCTGAGGTGACTAAGATCAGTAAACCAGTATCATATCAGGGATAAATATGCGGAAGGTAACCGCGTACATAAGATTAACAGCGGAGGTAACCATGGCTAAAAGATATGATGTCATCGTGGTTGGTGCTGGTCCAGCCGGGTTGGTGGCAGCCAGGGCGGCTGGAGAAAACGGGTTCGAAGTAGCCCTCCTGGAGAGAAAAATGACCTTACAGTAATGGACAGGGCTTGTGCTCAAACCCTGGACTCTCCCCTCGGGTACCTACACCTCGACCTCTACCGATGTAACGTAAGGGATAAGCGTCTCTGTTTTCCGGCCCATGGTTTTTCCGTCAAATATGATGGCCCTTACAGGAAAGCGTACTCCTTGCAGTCTTATTCTCCCGGTGGTAACAAAATGCAATTTGGTATCACTGAAGAACAAAGGGGGAAGGGAGACTATGGGATGCGCACCGCTGTCTGTGATAAAGAAATACTATTCCGATGTCTTCTAGAAGAGGCGAAAGCCTGTAGCGTTGAGGTCTTTCCCGGGATAAACGTGCAGAAAGTAACCACCACGGCTGATGGAGTGAGAGTAGAGGGAAGCGGACAGAGCTTTGACGGCAGATATCTCGTCGCCGCCGATGGAGTAAACTCCCGAATAGCTGAGATGATGGGGTTTAATGAAGGTCGTACCTATTACTGCCAGCTTCGTGGCATAACCTACTATGTGGCTGGTTTGGAGGTGCCGGATGTCGATGCGTCTTACCATATATTTGGCTTTCTGAAAAGCGGCCCTGTCCAGTTATTTATGTTTCCTCGACCTTATGGAGAATTTATTGTATGCCCGGTAACCGTTCACCCCAGGGTTGAGCTTGAAGCGGCTTGGGATTACTTTAGCAAGGAGGCATTCTGCGCCCCTTGGTTTAGGAGGGCCAAAATATTGAGGACATTCTCTGCTAACGAAAATTGCTATTTCCCCATTGTTGAGCCCTATAAAGACCGTGTTTTACTCACGGGAGATACGTGTTGTACACAGGAAATGGAAATAACAGGAGCCATGATTTGGGGTTGGCAAGCAGGACATGCAGTTTCCGTCGCCCTGCAGGAGGAAAATCTGGGATTAGAAGTCACGGCTCTCTCCCAGTATGTCAAGCGGTGGCAAGAGGACCACATCAGCCATCACAGCCACAGCGATTACATGAAAAACTGGATCCTTCCCTATGTCTTGACCGAGCCGAAGGAGATAGATTATGTGTTCGGCCTGTTCAAGGAGCCCCTACCCACTGGTGGTAATCCCTATAGCCAGCGAGTAGGAAAAGCCATGGTAAAGATGAGGCCTATCATCCAGCGGGAGAGGCCTGATATAGCCAAAAAACTAGAGAGAATGGGCTTACCGAGTATTGAACTTTATGCCGAACTGACCAAGATTAGTAAACCGCTGTCATAGTCTATCTTTATTCGGAAGCCGAGGGTTGGTTTTCCAAATGTTAAAGAATTGAGGGTGCTATTCCAATAACCACGGGTGTTATTGCAACAACTCAGTTACTACCGTATTTATCTCTCGCCCATCAGCCCTGCCCTTAAGCTGGGTGATAAGCTTGGGCATAACCTTCCCTTTGTCGCCAGGTCCTTGCGCTCCCACCTGCTCAATAACTCGGCGAGTTTCAGCTATAATCTCTTCCCGAGACATCTGTCGAGGTAAATACCCCTGAAGCACAGTTAGCTCAACCTCTTCTTGAGCCACTAAATCCTGACGGTTTCCTTGCCTAAAAGCTTCGACACTCTCACGACGCTGTCTGGCCTCTTTAGCGATAATGCCCAGAATGTCAGTGTCATCCAAAGCAGTTTGCCGAGCAATTTCAGTATTCTGAATGGCAGCCATCACCAACCGGATAACCGAAAGCTTTACCTTATCCTTGTCTCTCATCGCCTGTTTGAGGTCACCGGTTAACTTTTGTTTTAAAGCAGGTTCTGCTGCCACCTTCAGCCCCCAGTAGAAATTCTATAGTCACCTTGAGCCTCTAGCACTCTTGCGCCGCTTAACCGCTTCCTTACGCTTACGCTTAATGCTAGGCTTCTCATAGTAGTTTCTACGCTGCATCTCAGCTAGTATGTTATCTTGCTGTACCCTTTTAGTAAACCGCCTAATTAAACTCTCAAAATTCTCATTCTCCCCCGCCACTTAGCATCACCCTCCTTCTTATCACCGACTCATAATAACCAAGTTAACACCCTCTGTCAACTAAAGGCAACCAGATGGCACCCTCCTCAGCTTCACCACCAGCTCTGTTTTACCCTGCCAGTACAAAAAGCAGTATAAGCAACCACAGCCGCATCACAGAGATAGTGGTTAAACCCAACTACATAGGCAAAAATATTGGGCAACAGACCATTAATACGCCGTTTCAAAAATGCCAGATCCACCCAAACCACAAACCAGATGGCAAGGCGAACAGGAAATGCAAGCGCTACCCGAGTCACGAGCCGGGCCCTGCCGTCCATCAATGTCCCTGCCCTTCTCTAGGAGCAGGACATCCAAGTTAGCTCCTCGGGACAACTCTAAAGCGGCAAAGATACCCGCTGATCCACCACCAAGAACGATAACACCATATTGTTTAGCCATTATAATTCAGCCGTGCTATTATATACTCCCTAGCTCTAGCCATCAAGGAATTACACTCGTTCAGGCAATTAGTGCTCCTACCCCCTTCTTAATAAGGTAGCGCTCAAGAGGAGCGTCAGCACTCCCCTCTTTTCTAATTTTTCTCCTCTCCTTTGAAGGGAGGAACAGGGGGCTCAACGTTAAAAAGTCCAAAAATTCCCTTGACATTTGCCAAATGGCAAATTATAATTAATATTATGGTCACCACTAGTAACGATTTTGGCAGAATAATCAAGCAGCAGAGAATTGCTTCGCAGCTGACACTGCAGCAACTGTCCGATATGTCAGGAGTATCTCCATCCCACCTAGGCCGGATTGAGCGGGGACAGCGTTTCCCCTCGGCCCATATCCTGCGAAAAATCGCCCAGCCTTTAGGCTTTGATGAGGATGAGTTATTCACTCTAGCTGGCTACCTGTCCTCCGAGCCACTTAGCGTAGCCGAGAAGGACCCACCCTACAATGGTAGACGATTAGACCCCTATGTAGCTGCGGTGCTGTCACAGGAGTCGGTCGAGATTCAGCGAGCTGTTATCGGAATCCTTACCCTGTTGAAAAATATCGGCAGGAGCATGAACCAATAATGAACCGGCTAAGGGGATTTGCTACCTTCACTACCGGTCTGTGCTTATGATTCTGGGTATAGGTATGTGGCAAAGCCCTGAGATGGACGGGGAGGGTTTTTTGGCAGCGTAGTTTTCAGTAACGAACCGGATAGCCAGGTTAATACATGACCCTTTTTCTGTGCTGGGAATTGTAGTGCTGGTAACCGGGTTCTTAGTGGCTGTCAACGGATTCCGACATGTGGTGCAGAGATAAGAATTACAACCTAAACCAGTGGAGCTGTAGCGAGCCATGGATAAACTGGAGCAAGGGACTAACGAAATAACAAAGCAAGACCACCACAGAGTAGATTTTATCACTGCTAATATCCATGAGCTTAAGACCTCTCTCACCGCTATTATCGTCTCAGCCGAACTCATCACCGATGAACTCCAGCCAGTCGAAGATAGCCCACAGGGGAAGCTTATTCAAAGCATCATCCGAAATGCCTATGCGCTAAATGAACGGCTGTCTCTCCTCTCAGAAATGGACAAAACACGGAAGGGGGATTTTCGTTGCCAACTAGAGCCTATTGAAATTGAGCAAATTATTAATAGCGTGGCGGCACAGTTTTACCCTCGGATTCAAAGCAGGAAGCAATCCCTGACGCTGGAATTGCCTGATTCTCCAACCCTGGTCACGGCGGATAGAAGGTATCTAGAGCAGATTCTACTAACTCTAATAGACAATGCCGGTAAGTTCACCCCAGAGAGAGGTCAGATAAAGGTGAAAGTCTGGTCGGATAGCGATAACTTAATAGTTCAGGTAAATGACACCGGAGTCGGTATTCCAGATAAGGAACAGGAACGAATATTTGAAGCCTATTACCAGGTTAAACAAGACAAGGAGAGAAACGACGCTGGCAGTGGGCTGGGGTTAACTATTGCTAAACTTCTTATTGAGCTTCAAGGAGGCAAGATTTGGCTAGAGAGCATAGTGGGTCAGGGTAGTAGTTTCTTCTTCTCCCTGCCTTTACAGAGTAGTGACACTATATAAGTGGCTTTTGAATTATGAAAGTAGTAGTAATCGATGACTCCCCCGACATTATAGAGGTTGTCTCGCTGTGCTTCCAGTTACGCTGGGGTAGCGCTACTGTGGTCTCGGCAAATAATGGTAACAAAGGACTAGAGCTTATCGAAGCCGAGAGCCCTGATTTGGTTATTCTAGATATAGGGCTGCCCGACATGGATGGCTTCCAGGTTCTTCGTGAGATACGACGCTTCTCTCAAGTGCCGGTGATAATGCTAACCGTTAGAGGCGAAGATACTGATGTTGCCCGAGGGCTTGAGCTGGGGGCAGATGATTATGTAACCAAGCCCTTCAGCCATATTGAACTGATGGCCCGGGTGCAGGCAGTATTGCGCCGCGTCCAGGGATTACCAGTTACCGAAGAGCACCCTTTTGTCAGTGGCAAGTTATCAGTCGACTTCGCCCGTAATGAGGTCATGATAGATGGCAAACCGGTAAAGCTTACCGCCACTGAAAGAAATCTACTCTATCATCTAATCAAGAACGAGGGACGGCTCCTCTCCCATGAGAACCTGTTAAGAAAGATATGGGGGGAAACATATCTTGACGCCAGAGACCTGCTCAGGGTACATATTCAGCACCTGAGACAGAAGTTGGGGGATAGTATTGAGTCACCAAGCATTATTGTAACCGAGCATGGGATGGGTTATAAGTTTGCCCGATCGCCATTGCCTCGATAATTAATTAAAACAACCACCATTCCGCCTTCGACTACATCGACTATGTATAAACGGCTATGACCACTGCCTCTTTGGGGTTATGGTTGTCAAAGAATATGACTGCCACCTTTCTCCCCAGAGCCATCTCGGCCGCCGGCAGATTCCTGGCCACAGCAACACCTTCCAGAAAAGCCTTATAGCTGCCAGCGAGCTGGATAGTGGCGGTGTAGTCACCCGAGTCGAAGCTCTTTAGTATTGCCTTCCTCAGATTCATTTCCTATTATCTCCTTCGCCAAGCTTTTTTTAAACCTGTAAAAACTGCGTTACACTGAGCCTGCTTGAAATCGGGCTACACTACCCCCAGTGCCAACCGCTGCTCATATTGGGCACGGCTCGGATTAAAGACAAGAATTAGCCCCAGAACCCTTTTCTTCTCGGCATTAAGCCCTGCCCGACTATCGGTGATATCAACAACATCGTATAACTGCTGTCCACAATTAACCGGGATTCGAATAGCACCGCCACCCGACTGTATCTCAGCCTCTCTTAAATAGGCTTGCCCCCGAGCCTGGGCTTTGGCTACAGTATCCAGGTTCCCATCCTCAAGTTGCCTTAACCTATCATAGAGCTTATCTATTTGCTCCCAATCAAAGCAATTAACGATAACCGCCTCATCATTCACTGAGTCATATCCCTCAACCTGAATGCGGTTATATTCCCAGGCTCCCAGTCTATATCTTCCCTCAAATATGGCGTGGGCTGTGCCGTAGCTATAGACCGAGCTATCCGAGGACTGGGAATTCACTATATAGGCTTTATTGCCTTCAATGAACAGGACATCGGGGACGAAGGTTAATAGCTTATTGATAACCGCGTCACCCCGGTTATCAGGGTTAATGGTAAAGTCAGGGTAGTAGCCAGTTATCACCGACGACTGGGATTTTACCTCGAGTTTTAGACCGACTCTAGCCAGCACAAAAGCAAGAATATCTTTAACACACATCTCATCGCTTGTCTTATTCCAGCGGAACTGATGCCTGGCTCTCCAGTTTTCAATCAGGTTCCAGGCATCTGAGGCATATAAAACCAGGCTAGCCTTACCTGCTGAGCTGGTATGCTCATAGGCATCAAGGGTAAAGGCTTGCCCTGAGCTTGATTCATTACCAGCCGAGGTGCGATAGCCCGGACTAAACTCCAACTGACAGCCGATGTCAAGGATTGAGAGGTCACCACTCCCCGGTGAGGCATAGCTGCCATCGTCATTCCTCAACTCAACGACCAGCCTGCCCCTACTCTCCTCCAGCTCTTCCCTGACCGAGAGCACATCATTGGTTAAATCAACGCTCTGTTGGGTCAGCTTAGCTCGCCAGACTCCGTAAGGGGCAGATAGCCAGCAATAATCGCCATGGTGAGCAATAGCCAGTCCATAGCTGCTTGACAGATTAAATGGCACCGGCTCATGCCATAGATTACTCAAAAAGCTGCTCTCGGCGACGGTGTGCGACCAGAAAGGGCGGTTATAGGCTTCGGTTCCGGTATACTTCTCAACAAAGAAGCCTCTATAGACGTCCGGTTTGTCCATAAAGGCTCTATGGTATTCAAAGTCACCATCTGACGGCGCTGAGGCAATCTCTTTCAGCGCTGACCAGGTGCCAGCAGCAACATCGCCGCCGTCGCCATAAACAAGTGACCAAAATTTAAAGTTATCCCCTGAATCCTTCCCGGTGACAATGAGGTTCCAGTCGCCCTCATAGACGGTGGCTACCCCGGATAAAACACCGGTAGACTTGTCCCAGGCAACTCTACCGCCCCAGCTATCATTTATACACTTCATTACGTAGAGGGTTGCCTGGTCAGCAAAGAAGAGGGCAATATCGCCATTAGTCTTGTAGGCGGCAGCAATGCCGTTTATGGCAGTGCTTGGGGAATAGCCTAAGAGGTCGGGGCTGTCCCAGCTAGCGCCGTTGTCGGTACTCTTTAGCTGATAAATTTCCCTATCGCTGTTTATCCAGAATATAGATACCTCTGCCCCCAGAGAGCAGGCGGCGACCACAACCACATTATACTGGTTAGTATATGTCCAGGTGCTAAAATCAGAACCCGGACTCGGGTTAGCTACCCTCTGGCGGTAGAGCTTCCTGGAATCGCCAGGTGGGGTTATCCTGACCCTGATTAGTGAGCCATCTGAGGGCAGGGTGACGGCATGGAAATAATCATCCTCAGAGCCGGTATAAAGCCTTTCCCAGTCGTATCTGACCACGCCACAAATGGTATTACAGGCTTCAACCTTGACATAGGGAATACGGCTAGCTGCCTGCTGAGTGGCTAGTAGAGTTGATGATAGACTTCTCATTCTAATCGCCCCACTAAAATCACCAAAATAGATGCCCGAGCAGAATACCTAGAACACCAAAGAGGAGGAGCCACCACAGCGGATGTTTCCTTTGGCTCCCCCGGATAATCTGGGTCCAGGGTCTGCCCCCTACTCTCGACCATAAAGCTTCATACAGTTTCTCTATCATTTTCCCTTGAACCTCAAAATGGCCCTCTCACCGAAGTATTCAATGATGACCACCGATACTAATCCAGCTAATAGGGCGGGGACTTCAACCCCCGTCATAACGCAA
>SDBT01021590.1_pt1 | contig 10064 bp, 7 predicted proteins | sample 2277101 | NCBI WGS metagenome assembly SDBT01 (sample SAMN10404973, study PRJNA504765) | marine sediment metagenome | isolation source: marine sediment core GS10_PC15, 103 cmbsf | place: Arctic Ocean: Southern Knipovich Ridge | collected 2010
ATTGATAAAGGAGTTAAAATAACATATACCCCCACCAAAGAGGATTTTGGGAATAATCTATCTTATAAGACGAGGAAGGATACCTCATTTCTTTGCGTATTAAAAGAGATTATAGACAATAAATCTCAACCCATTCAAAACGCATATGATAAGGTACTCGAATGTGACGATGTCGTCTATGAGCTTGTCTTTCATGATTCGGAAACCGACGAGTCTGAAAATGAATACGTGAGCAATGTTTTGAAAAGTGATTCTGGGGAATCTGAGGAAGAATCATCGAAGGAGGAAGAATCGGAAGAGGAAAATGATGTTTTGGAAGAATCGTCGGAATCGGAGAAAGAATCATCAGAATCGGAGGAAGAGTCGGAGGAAATAGAAGAATCGTCGGAATCTGAAAAGGATTTCAATGAGGAATCGGATGGAAAGGAAGAGTCGTCGGAAGAGGAGGCGTCCGAAAGTGAAGAAGAGTCCGATGAAGAATCGGATGAAAAGGAAGAGTCTTCGGATAATGACTCGTCCGAAGAGGAGGCGTCCGAAGAGGAAGAATATTCGGAAAGTGAAGAGGAGTCCGATGAAGAATCGGAGAATGATTAAAAATAATACAACATTTGAACAAATTCTTTAGACTCGTCTAAAGAGTTCCAGCTCTAAATTAATTTATACTCAAAGATTATAGATAAAAACGAAATATTTTATTAAAAGTAACCACAATTTTACGATATTCATAGGAAATGTGCGATAATATCAATGATAAAATAAAAAGATTATGGAAAAGTAGAGAAACAATTCTTGATGTTCTAGCCGATAGAGGTTATGATACAAGTGAGAGTCATATTTCATATGAAGAGTTTAAGGAATGGGCGGATAATCTCGGAGAATATATTGACGAAAGAAATATTAGAGAGGAGATGAGGCTTTGTTTTGAAAAAAGTAAGGAGGATATAATTTATGTATATTGGCATGGTGCGAAATTAGGAACCCATCTGTCGGAGCTTGTTAGGGATATGGAGAAGAATTCTATCACAAGGGCTATTATAGTGTCAGATGGAGGTATTACAACTTGGGGAAAGCAATGCATAAAAAATCTCCGTAAATATCATATAGATATATACACATTGGAAGAATCTCAGATAAATATAATGAAGCATAAACTTCAACCAAGAGTATCTATTTGTAGTCCTAAAGAGAAAAAGAGGATTATGGAAACATACTCGACAAAAATTAAGGATTACCCTTTTATTTTAAAGACGGACAAGATTTGTAGGCATTTTGGAGCCGAAAGAGGCCAACTTTTAAAAATAATACGAGACTCCGAGACTCAACTTGGTTACGAATCTATAACCTATAGAATGGTTGTATGACACCATTCTACAGTTGTGTGATACAACCATTCTACGGTTGTGTGATACCACGGTTGTATGACACCATTCTATAGGTTATAGATTCGTATCCAAGTTGTGTGACACCATTCTACGGTTGTGTGATACAACCATTCTACGGTCGTGTGACACGATCATTCTACGGTTGTGTGACGACTCGTTTGAAATTATTCATTTAGCTATTCCGTTAATGTTGAGGGAATAGCTAAATGAATATTGATTATCTCTTTATCAACATTGATAAAGAGATTTGTATTGATCAGAAAAAATGAGAAAGTAAATTGATATTGATAAATAAATGAGTAATAATAAAATATATTACAGATGTCGAAGAACGATTCTAATTTTACCATCTTGTTCAATACAGACCTCCTTGAGATGTCCTCAAAAGAGGCGCAGGTCATTGCCCAACAATGCAACTGTACGTCCAAGAAATCTCGCGGTCTTGCAGAAGACATAATTGAAAAATATCCGTATGCAGATTTCTATTCTAAAAGAAAAATCAACTCAATACCCGGAACTTTTAGAGCCAAGGGTCCAAAAGAAAACGGCAGAACAGTGATTGCAATGTTTGCCCAATTTAATCCCGGAAAGGTTAAAAAGAGTGGGAAGGACACGGCCGAAAACAGAGAGGGGTGGTTTAAGGATTGTCTAACAAAAATTGGAAAGTTAAAAAAATTGAAGAGCATCGCTTTTCCATATCGGATTGGTTGTGGATTGGCGGGAGGAGATTGGGAGAGATACCAATCTATTATTGAGGATTGGGCAAAAACCATTCCTAATAAAAAGGTTTACATTGTGTGTAGGGAAGATCCACCCGAGGAGGAATCGGATGATGATACTGAGGGTGAAGAGTCTGACGAGGATGATTCCAAGGATGAAAAGTCTGATAATCCTTCTTTCCAAGGAGGAGAGAATCCTAAAGATGAGGAAGAATCGGAAGAGTCTGCAGATGAGGAAGAATCGGATGATGAGTCTAAAGAGGAAGAATCGGACTCTTTAGAGTCCGGTGATGAGTCTGCCGATAAAAAAGCTAAAGAGGAAGATCCCGATGAAGACTTTGAAAATAATCCTCCACCAGAGTTTCTTCGTCTTGTATGGAATGTCATAAAAGGTCATCCTTTAATCAACTTTAATCATTTAATATCTCTCTATAAGACCTGTCAGGGTAATTATACATCTCTTATAACTCCCACTCTTACCAAAAAACCTACAAGTGAATTAGACGCTTATCTCTCCGATCCAAAATATCGCAAATTAAAACCTAAAAAAGAATTGAATGATATTCTTTATAGTCCATTTGATCCCGAAATAAAAGACATTTCTAAAAAGGAAGAATCGTCCGACGATGACGACGAGGAAATAACCTATAAAAATACCACTCTTGTGGAGTTTACCAAAGATTTTATGCCAGAGGAGTGGAAAAAGTTCTTTAAGAAACAATTAAAGAGTGGCTGCATTGAGGACGTGTCCGATTTTCTTAAAAAGGAGGCAAAGCGTTTTACGATATATCCTCCATTGGAAGAGATTTATTCTGCATTCGATTATTGTCCTTTGGATGACATAAAAGTTGTGATAATTGGTCAAGATCCATATTATGCTCCGGGGGCGGCCATGGGGCTCGCCTTTAGCCACAATCCCGATCGCAAAAAGATTCAGTCATCACTTTTGAATATCTACAAGGAGTTGAAGAGCGATGGATTTAAACCCGATAGTACGTCTGGAGATCTTGTGGGGTGGGCTCAACAGGGAGTATTTTTAATCAATACAGCTCTTACCGTAAGACAGAATGTTGGAAACTCTCATGGCAAAAAGGATGGCCCTTGGAGCTACTTTACAGAGAAACTTTTCAAGTTCTTAAATGAAGAGTGCGATCATTTGGTCATTGTAATGTGGGGGAACGAGGCGAGGAAATTCGCGCATCTTTTCGACGAAAATAAGCATGAGAAAATCTTTGGCGTTCATCCATCGGGATTGAGTGCAAATAGAGGCTTTTTTGGCAAAAAATACTTTTCCCAGATTAATGCATGTTTACGAAAATGGAAACTAGATCTTATAGATTGGAATGATAATGTTGGAAATTACGACGATGAGGACGAAGACTAAGTTTTCATTCGACTGAATTTCCAATCATTAATATTCATTAATATTCATTAATATTCATCAATATTCATCATCTTTGATGATGAATAAAGCGATAGCGATGATGATGAATAAAGCGATAGCGCTTCGTTTAGCGCAAAGCGATGATGATGAATAAAGCGATGATGATGAATAAAGCGAAGCGCTTCGTTTAGCGCGAAGCGATGATGAATAAAGCGATAGCGCAAAGCGATGATGATGAATACAGCGCTTCGCGGGTAAATTACTCTAAAATATTTGATTTGCTTCAAGAAAAACTGAAATATTGACTTTACATTTACCCATTGATATCAAAACGATAAACATGAGTTCAAAAGAAGGATATGGTCTCGGAAAAGGCGGTGCCAAAAGACACCGAAAAGTTCTTAGAGATAATATTCAAGGTATTACCCAAAACGCTATTAAACGATTGGCCAGACGTGGCGGTGTAAAGCGCATCAACGGTCTAGTCTACGAAGAGATAAGAGGCGTATTAAAATATAATATGGAAAACATATTGAGGGATGCTACTACTATCACGAACCATAGACGAGCAAAAACAGTATCTCTTGCAGATATGTTGGGAGGAATTTATTCTTCAACAGGAATCCATCTTTTATATGAGGGGAACGGAAAAAAGTCTTCATCCGCATCCGCAAACGGTAACAACGGCAACGGCAACGGTAACGGAGAAAAGAAAAAGAAAAAGAGATCCAATAAAGGTTCTATTAATTTTAGAACCTATATTGAGAGGGTCTTAAAACAGGTACATCCAGATACAGGAAGCAACGGAGAGGCAAAGGGTGCTCTTAATGCTTTTACCAATAGAGTTTGTGAAACTCTAGTAATAAAAGCCATAGCTTTGGCCAAAGCGTCTTTTAAAAAGACTGTTTCATGTAGAGAGGTTCAGACGTCCATAAGAATGTGCCTTCCAGGAGAATTGGCAAAACATGCAGTTTCTGAGGGTACAAAGGCCATAACAAAATACAACTCAAACGAGTCGAGCAAAGGAAAAATGACCTCCGCAGCCAAGGCGGGATTACAATTTGCTCCGTCTAGAGTTAGAACTATTTTTAAGAATGAAGGGAATCTTCGAATAGGAAAGATGGGTCCCATATATATGGCGGCCGTAATGGAATATTTGCTTGCAGAAATTCTAGAACTCTCTGGAAATGCGGCAAGAGATAATAAACGTCAGCGAATCACTGTCCGACATATTCAATTGGCGGTATCTAACGATGAGGAGCTTGATTCTCTTTTTAAAAGTATGGGGTTACAATTGGCAAAGGGTGGGGTAATTCCAAATATTCACTCTTGTCTTCTTAAAAAGTCGAAACCAAAACCTAAACCCAAATCTAAAACAAAGGTCAAATCAAAGTCTTCCGTAAAGGCCAAATCCAAATCGGCACCTCAAAAATCAACATCCGAAAAAATTAAAGAGCCTCACAGGTATAGACCTGGAACAAAGGCCTTGATGGAGATTCGTCGATATCAAAAGAGCACAGACTTGCTTATCCCAGTCTCCCCGTTCAAGAGATTGACAAGAGAAATTGTTCAAGACTTCTCAGATGATATTCGATTCTCATCAGATTCGTTTACCGCTCTTCAAATCTACATTGAACAACATCTCGTATATTTGTTTGAGGATGCAAATCTAAATTCCATTCATAGTAAGAGCGTCACTGTTTCTCCCAAGGATATTCAGTTGGCAAGACGTGTTAGAGGAGAACGATCTTGATTTTCTAACGCTTTAGGCATATTCTTTAGGCACAGCCTAAAGAATTAAAGAATTAAAGAATTAAAGAATTAAATTTCCATTCCAAATCCAAGAAATACCAATTCTTTCATTGGCATCTTTTTCATTGTTATGTATCCTACATCCGATGAATTATAATATGTGATATTCTGAGTAATGAAATTCTCATCACCAACCTCGTCGATCGGTGATGTTTTCTCAAATATAATATCCTTGTTTACATTGGTAGTTCTAATAAATCCCATTTTTAGTAGAGTCTTGTCAGTATCCTCAGAGTAATAGAATCCTTTTGCTCTTCCGGTAACATATACATCGTTCCTCTCGTCGATAGTTTCCCTATCAATAACCACCTTTACGGACGATTTGAGTGAAAGATTTCCCCATCCCGCAAAATATGCCCCCCACCCCTTTGTCTTTATATTTTGTGTAAATCTCAATCGCATTCCATCCTCCTCTTGAATAGATATTCTGAATACCCGTTTTCCATTCTTGTAAAGTTTAATCTTTCTTGGCTTTTGCACCATATTAAATTTTGGACCAAGGTGTGGCAAAAACTTTATATGCATAAACCCCGTACTCTTTACATTGTTAAACTGAATTATAACAAACTGGAATATGACGCGGAGCAATTCATGTAGTTTCTTTAATTGTCCAAGGCCTAAACTTACAGGTTTTTCATCCATTTGATATAGCGATTCTTAATTCTTAAGGGAAAAATGAGATTTAGATATACAAATCTCTTGAATAAACAAAAATGTTACCTAAAAACGAAACAATGATTTTTAAGGAAGGCGAATACGACGAAGTTTATAAACAATATTCTACAAATGCGAATGGTGAATACCATGGGGTGTGGATCGATTGCTGGGATGATCATACTCGCAAGGAGACGGGAGTATATGAGAATGGGAACAAGATTGGATTATGGAAAACATTCTATAATCGAGAGGCAAAGCATGGAGGAGTACAGCATGGTGAATGTTATTATGGTTTATCTGGGGATGAACTTGGAAAGCGACATGGTAAATTCACAACATGGTGGGGACGATATGGTGATAGTGGTGTGCGATCAGTATGCAAGTACAGGTAAGGAGAAAAGGATGGAGTATATCAAGAATGGAATTCCGAGAGTGATGGAGGGAAATTATCTGAATTGATTGATTTCAAGGATGGAAAGAAACATGGGGAATCTATTTCATATTATATTAGTGGGAAAACATGGATGGTGGTAAATTACAAGGACGGAAAATTACATGGTCATAGAAGAATATGGAATTTGAAGAACGTTCTTGTGGAGGAATCAATGTACAAGGATGGAGTTCTTAGAGAGGAGAGGCTGTTGGATGGGTATAATGCGGGGATTACGACAAAGATTATGGAGGGGGCTACGAACGGGATCATGGAAGAGGCTATGACTGAAGTTACGACTGGGGTTATGGCTGCGCAAGGGACCGGGGGAGGGGCTACGACGGGGGTTACGACATGGAAGTGTAAATCTTTTTATAACAATGGGAAACCTTGTAGTGTGTGGACAGAGACACCCTCTGGGAAAAAGATAGGAAAGTTTGTGGGGTTTGGGCTACATGGGAAGGAAAAGTCGGAGTGTTATTTCAGTTCCTCTGGAAGTGGAAAACAGGATGGCGAGGTTAGATTCTGGGATGACAGTGGAGCTCTTATCCATATTACAGTGCTTAAAGACGGAGAAAAAATGTCGGAAAAAATCCTTGATAAGGAGAAAGAAATTTGGAAGTGCAAATCATGGTACAATAATGGGAAACGCAAAATGGAATGGAGTGAAAACTCCATTTGGAAAACGGTGGGAAAGTGTGTGGAATGGTGGGATGATGGAATTAAAACGAGAGAGTGTTTTTATAATTCTTCTGGCAAAAGAGATGGGCCCTATAAATTCTGGAATTGTGGAACTCTTGTGGATAAATCTGAATTTAAGGACGGTAAACTTTTGATTGAAAAAGATTTTATCGATAACGTTTGGAAATGTAAGGAAATGTTTTCAGATACGGATGGAATTAAAAGAAAGTGGTTTGAGAATAGTGAGGGAAAAAAGGATGGAAAGTATGAAGTGTGGTGGAGCAATGGAAAACCATTGAGAAAATGCAATTATAAAAATGGAAAAGTGCATGGAAAAGACGAGCGGCGGGCGGAAGATGGTACAGTTGTTACGGTCTCAGAGTATAATGAAGATGAACTTGTGTCAGACAAAAAGTGGTGGAATGATGGAATTAAAGCGAGAGAGTGTTTTTATAATTCTTCTGGCAGAAGAGATGGGCCCTATAAATTCTGGAATTGTGGAACTCTTGTGGATAAATCTGAATTTAAGGACGGCAAACTTTTGATTGAAAAAGATTTTATCGATAACGTTTGGAAATGTAGGGAAATATATTTAGATACCGATAAAACTAAAAGAACGTGGCTTGAGAATGGTGAGGGAAAAAAGGATGGAAAGTATGAAGAATGGTGGGGCAATGGAAAACCATTGAGAAAATGCTATTATAAAAATGGAAAATTGCACGGAAAAGACGAGTTTTGGAAAGAAGATGGTACATTTGATATGGTCTTAGAGTATAATGAAGATTTTTTAAAGTCAGACAAAGTATGGAACGGAAACACATGTTTATGGGAGTGCAAGAAATATAGATCAACATTTTATTTCTTGCAAAATCCAGTTGTGGCAACGTGGGCGGAAAATAAAGATGGAGATATGGAGGGTGAATATAAACAAACTTCTATAGGTAAGGGAAGACGTATGTCGGTGGAAGATTTTATAAAGGAATATGGAGCAATAAAAATATTCGCGTCTTTTCCTCTAGAAAGCTCTTATCAAGATCTCATTGACAAGGTTATTGTTAATGAGATCTCAAAGGATTGCATAAATGTAGAAACATTCTATGCTAATGGAGATAAATGCTCTAAATTCACTAAAATTTTTATTAAGGATACTTCTAATGACACTGGGAAATGGGCGATGGGTGGTAATCATAAGGAATTGCATGAATGTGAGAAGGAAGAGGAAGGCAAAGAGGTAAAATTGGAAACGAGCGAGTCTTCTGGCGAAATTTCGGATTATGGTAATCTTGAAAAAGTAGGGAAAAGTATGTCGGTGGAAGAATTTATAAAGGCATATGGAGAAATAAAGCCTCGTAAATCAAAGAAAGACCTATTAACAAGCGTTTCCCAAGATCTCATTGACAAGGTTATTGTTAATGAGATCTCAAAGAATCTCATAAAAGTAGAAACATTCTATGCTAATGGAGATAAATACTCTAAATTCACTAAAATTCTAATAAAGGATGTTTTTAATAACACTGAATGGTGGGGGATGAAGGGTGAGTATAATTCATGGTATGAATGTGGGAACAAGGAAGAGAAAGACAAAGAGGTAAAATTGGAGGATATAGAAAAGCTGGTAAATCTATCCAAAAGGAATTCTGACTTTATTAAACTTCCTGATAGAAATGAATTTGTTAAAAAGTCCAATGTTAAGAGATGGATGTTTGGAGAATTTAATTCTAGTCATACTTTAACCATTATGTTTTCTACAGATCCTAAACGTCGCGTTATCGATATCAAAAAGGAGAATCTCAATGAGATTGAGATTTTTTTAGAGGAAATGAATATAAATAATCCTTCTCTCCAAGGAGGAGAAGGATCGGGATTATCTCCTCGAAGAGGAGATAATCTAGAAACGGTAGATTAATTTATATTCCTTGGAAATAATTCTTATGACAATTGTCATAAGAATGAATAAATCGTATTATAGAAATATACAATTGATTTAATGAATCATACAAAAGAATCAAAGTTTTTCATTCAGCTATATATACTATTCGCAGTAATATTCAATCTAAATTTTATTTTAAACGTCGAGAATATTACGCGAGATACGAATCTTTACTCGGAAGATGACCGTATTTTACTCTCATTGTTGAAGGATAAGAATTAAAATATGTGACATAATTTCCTGTCCAAGGACTTACAGATCTCATATCAAACTGATTAATCAATTTGTGCATTGGATTCTGTAAACGGGGAGCATATGACCCCCAATATTGGTACGCGGCAACAAACGCATCCGGGGTGTAGAATGTGCCCTCGAATTCTGGTTTATTTTCCACACACCAGCCGTCCACACCTTTTGTCCAGCCTAAAGGTGCGGGATCTTTGTCGGGATGTAATAATTGAAAGTCCATACCCCATCCCTTCCTTACAAGAGCAGGATTTACAAATCCATCGGGATATCCTTGCTTTTTCCACATATTCACCTCGCACAATCCATCTTTAGTTTCTACAAGGTCTCTTGCATATGGAGCATATAACGGATCCATAAAATACTCGTCACCTTTGGGATAATAATCAAAAACAGGGAGGTTGATATTCATATTATACTCTTATTAATTACTGTATACTATTATAATATACGTCGAAAAATCAATTCTTTACATCAACGACAAGTATAATTCGATCTCCCTTGCTATAATTAAAAAACGAATGTTTCTTTTTTGCCAAAAAAGTGTTCCATATTCCCACCTTATGATGAATTACACCCTTTCCATTTACCCAACATCCCGAACTATTGGCAGGATGTGGCAACAGAATTCCCATACAACATCTAATAATTTTAGGATTATCTCCAGATGTTGAAACTTTAAAATCTGTCCTTTTTCCAAATATTGAAAAATGCGCGGATATCAAATTTTCTTTAAAATAAACCTTCAATCTGTTACAAAGTCTAATAAAACAATTTTCATTGGGCATGTTTTCAAAATTAAATACGGGAATAACCTTTGAAA
>SDBT01021591.1_pt1 | contig 10064 bp, 9 predicted proteins | sample 2277101 | NCBI WGS metagenome assembly SDBT01 (sample SAMN10404973, study PRJNA504765) | marine sediment metagenome | isolation source: marine sediment core GS10_PC15, 103 cmbsf | place: Arctic Ocean: Southern Knipovich Ridge | collected 2010
ATTCTCCATGGTTCCGTCTTCAATAATATTGATGAAATCTTTGGCGATACTTTTACCCATCTTATCACTGAAAATGGATTCACCCTTCCTGTTAAAATCTGCTTCAAAGGCGTGACCCATGGCTTCATGCAAAAGGATGCCTGATCCACCGGCTCCAAGTACAACAGGCATCTCTCCTGCTTTGGGTTTGGTGGCATCAAACAGGATATTGGTCCGGTAAACGGCTTCCTGAGCCAGCTCCTCCACAAGGCCATCATCCAAAAATTCAAAACCTTTCCGATATGCCCGGGAACTGTATGCATTTTCTATCTGTCCCTCCTTTTCCATGACAGACAAAACAGCTAAACTGGCCATGGGGCGATAGTCAGAGGTGAGCAGACCTTCGGAATTGTAGAACATTACATAGTCAGATTCATCCGACAGGAAGACCCTTACCTTTGTAACTTTATCATCCAGTTCGAAAACCCTGTCATTTGCTTTCTGAACATAGGGGATCTTTTCCTCAACAGATGTGTTTTCCCATTTCCGGGAAATTTTATAGTAATTGGGTGGTATTTTCTCAAGGAGCTCGCCCTGTTTAAAGGTCACAGGATCACTGGCAATATTGGCAGCGGTCTTAGCCACTTTCAGCATATCCGTCAGAGTGATGTTTTCGGTATACGCAAAACCTGTCTGATCTCCTTTTAACACCCTCACACCCATTCCGTAGTCCACATTGGAATACGCCTGATTTACCTTGCCGTCTTCCAGACCAAGGGTATTGGAGATCTTGTGTTCGAAAAAGAGATCAGCATAATCCCCACCCTTTGACATGGCTTCTGCAATTACTTTTTGCAGCATTTGAGGGGTCACTTCAAAATGGTCGAGATAATTTTTCACTTCAGGAGAAATTTGAAGGTTCTGGCAAGAGTTGAGCAGTGGAGGCAACACCATGGTTCCTGCCACTGCTGCACTGCCAGTCTGTATAAAACTGCGTCTGGTAAGATTCATTATTTATCAGTTTTGAGATAGAATGATTTATTATCAGGAAATTAAGGCAACCAATGTACAATTTTTCAATGGAATAGGAAATATGCTAGAAAACCAGATTATTACTACTTTTATTGAGCGTTAAACAGATAACCCAACTAAACACTTACCATTGTGAAATCGTATCGCTTGCTTGTTTGTGTGTTCTGCACTGTTGCTCTGCTTGGTTGTAGCACGGAAGAGTGGATTCCCCTTTTTGACGGAGAAAGCCTGGAGGGCTGGAAAGCCTCCGAAAATGCAGATTCCTGGAAAATTGAAGAGGGGGCCATTGTGACTGCAGGTGAACGTTCACATCTGTTTTATAATGGAGAAGTGCTGGATCATAGCTTCAAGAATTTTGAATTCACGGTGGATGTAAAATCTACTCCGGGTTCAAATTCAGGCATATACATACATACCGAATTCCAGGACGACGGATGGCCCTCAAAAGGATATGAATGCCAGGTGATTAACTCCAACCCGCCCACTGAAGATGGTGGTTATGTTGAACATAAAATGACTGGAAGTATTTATGTCATTCATAATGTTTGGAAGTCACCCGTACCCGATAACGAGTGGTTCAATTATCGCATTAAGGTTCAGGGCAAGACTATTCAAACCTTTATTAATGGAATGCTTGCTGCGGAATACACCGAGCCTGAGGAAATCTACAGAAGTGGAGGTATGGAAGGCAGGATCCTGAGATCGGGGACCTTCGCTTTCCAATGCCATGACCCAGGTAGTGTGGTCTATTATAAGAATATAAAAGTAAAACCACTGGCAGATGACCTGCCAACACCGGGTACTCCTCCACAAGACCTGGAGTTTGAAAAACAGCTGATCGACCTGGCCGGACAAAATTTTCCCCTCATTGATTTGCACACCCATCTTAAAGGGGGTATCACTGAGGAGGAAGCACTTGCTATTGCCCGCACCTATGGTTATACCTATGGTGTGGCATGGAATTGTGGACTTAAAATGGGTTTTGAATCGGAGGAGGAACTTGTCAGCTTTCTTGATTCTTACAATCCCTCGCCCTTTATCTGGACGTCCATGCAGGCTGAAGGCAGGGAGTGGCTGGAGCTGTTCAGCAAGGAGAGCCGTGAACGTTTCGATTATGTCTTTACCGATGCCATGACCTGGACCAACGACAATGGAAAGCGCATGCGGCTATGGTTGCCAGAGGAGACCGAGGTAGGTGATCCTCAGGATTTCATGGACCAGCTCGTTGACAGGATCGAGAAGGTACTTACTGAACCCATTGACATCTATGTAAATCCTACCTTTTTACCCGATGAGCTCAATGACAGGTATGATGAGTTATGGACAGAAGCACGAATGGACCGGGTGATCAAAGCACTGGTAGATAACCGAGTGGCCATTGAGATCAACAACAGAAGGAAAATACCCAGTGCTGCATTTATTGAAAGGGCGAAAGCAGCAGGGGTGACGTTCACCTTTGGGACCAATAATGGCGGTGCCAATGACTTTGGCCGAATGGACTATGCCATTGAAATGATCAGTGAGTGCGGCCTTACTCCGCAGGATATGTGGATGCCGGGGAAATAAAAAGTTAACTTCTACTCTTCTTCTGCCGGTGGCAGAAAGACATCCTCAACTACGTGTACCACTCCATTGGAGGCATCTATGGTAGCTACTATTTTGGATCCGTTCACATAGGTACCATCATCCTTCACCTCAACATTGATGTAGTGGCCGGAAGCCATATAAAGTTTCTGGCCATTTTTAAGCCCCTTACCTTTGTAGGTCCCGGGTGCAGCATGAAACATAATAATCCTCGCCAGGGTTTCCTTATTTTCAGGTTTTAACAAGTTTTCAACGGTCCCTTCAGGCAGTTTATCAAATGCTGCATTGGTCGCAGCAAAGACAGTCAGTGGACCTGGATTTGCTAGCACATTCAACATATCTGCAGCGGCAACAGCAGCTGCCAGGGTGGTATGATCTGGTGAACTTGCAGCGATCTGAAGTATGTTTTTGTCGGAGTCTTTATCGACCACTCCGGCCTGACCGTGGGTATTAATACTTTCAGTCTGACTTACAGTGGTGGACGAAGTATCGCCAGAACAGGCAGAGATTAGCAATGAGAGAACCACAATAATGGAGAAAAGATTGATTTTTTTCATAGTTGAAGAATTAGGTATATATTACAGATAATCAAGATTATAGAGAACATATAAATATTTTCCAAATTATTTTTCCTCTACTTTCTTCCAATAAATTTTCCGATTAAAATAAAATCCATACTTTTATCCTACCAAATAAGTAGGATAAGTAAAAATAGATGAAATTCAACACAAAAACAAGATATGGGGTAAGAGTTATGCTGGAGCTGGCATTAAATGCCCATAAAGAAGTAGGAACTTTTCAAAAGGATATTGCAAAGAACCAAGATGTATCGGTTAAATACCTGGATCATATTATTGCCTCTCTAAAAAAGGCCGGTTTGGTTACCAATGTGGGAGGGAAAAAGAGTGGCTACGCATTGACCAGGCCTGCCAGTGAAATAAACATTTACAATATATATACAGCATTTGAAGATAAAATGGCCATCATTGATTGTTTGCTCGATGACGGTGAATGCCCAAGGAAAGGATCCTGTGTTTTAAGAGATTACTGGTGTGATCTGAACAACTCCCTCCAGAGCAGCATGGAATCGATGAATATGGAAGTGCTGGCCGAAAAGCATAGAAAGGTTAAGGGTTCACAATCCGTTATATAAAGACTATCATGAACATAAGTAATACTATTAATAAACCTGATTATCCACAACTAAAATTAAAACTATGAAAGTAAAAGCTCTCAGAAACATGTTAGCGATTACCCTGATGCTGGTACTTATGGGTTCCTGCGGGGGTGGTGATAAAAATGGCTCAGGCGGACCGCTGGGAGCAGGAAATGCTGCTCAAAAAGCTTATGTTGCTCCCGGTGAATACGATGAGTTCTATGCTTTTCTCTCTGGCGGATTCAGCGGACAATTAAGCGTCTATGGACTGCCTTCCGGAAGACTTTTTAAGGTGATTCCTGTATTTTCTGTAGATGCAGAAAAGGCATGGGGATTCAATGAAGAGACGAAACCCATGCTTGAAACCTCACATGGATTCCTTCCATGGGATGACTCACACCATCCTGAATTATCCCAGACAGATGGTGTTCCTGACGGACGCTGGATATTTATCAATGCGAACAATACACCACGTATTGCCCGAATTGATCTCACAACCTTTGAAACCGTTGAAATTATTGAACTACCAAACAGTGGAGGAAATCACAGCTCTCCGTTCACCACGCAAAATACGGAGTATGTGGTTGCAGGAACCAGGTTTGCTGTTCCGGTTCCCCAGCAGGACATGTCCATCGACGAATATGCCGGAAATTTCAAGGGTGTCCTTTCATATGTGAAAATAGCTGATGATGGGAGGATGGATATTGCTTTTCAGATTCTGATGCCAGGATTTAACTATGACCTGGCACACTCCGGAAAAGGTAAATCGGATGGATGGACTTTTTTCAGCAGCTACAATACTGAGGAGAGCAATACATTGCTGGAAGTGGAAGCTTCAAAGTACGACAAGGATTTTATTGCTGCGGTCAACTGGAAGCTGGCAGAGCAATATATCGCTGAAGGAAACTATGAAGAGATGAATTCACCTTATCTCAGGAATTTTTATGATGAAGATACCCAGATGGCTACCACGGAGAAATTTGAAACGGTGAAAGTACTGAAGCCTGAAGACTGCCCGGGATTGGTATACTTCCTTCCCTGTCCCAAATCTCCCCACGGTGTGGATGTGGATCCTACAGGGGAATATATAGTTGGTAATGGAAAACTCTCCGCTGAACTTACAGTCCATTCCTTTACAAAAATGATGACAGCCATTGAAAATGAAGATTTCGACGATGAGAGATATGGCATACCGGTTTTAAATTTTGATGCAACGCTTGCAGGAATTGTGAAGAGTACCGGGTTAGGACCTCTGCACACCGAATTTGATGGTGATGGTAATGCATATACCTCTTTCTTCATTACCTCATAGATCATCAAATGGAAGGTGGGTACCTGGGAAGTGCTGGACAGGGTACCCTGTTATTACTCCATAGGCCACCTGATGGTTCCAGGCGGAGATTCACGTAAGCCTTTTGGTAAGTATTTACTGGCCCTGAACAAGATCACCAAAGACAGGTATCTGCCCACCGGTCCCGAAGTGAACCAGGCAGCGCAGTTATTTGATATATCCGGTGGTAAAATGGAGTTGATCCTTGACTTTCCGACCATTGGAGAACCTCACTATGCACAGGCAATTCCTGCAGATGTTCTCATTGAAAACTCCAAACAGATCTACAAACTGGAGGAAAATCACCATCCCCATGCTGTAAAATCAGAAGAGGAGGTAAAAGTGGTCAGAGACGGGAATGTGGTTCGCATCTATTTGACAACCATCCGTTCCCATTTTGCACCTGACAATATTGAAGGGATCAAGGTGGGTGATGAGGTTTATTTCCATGTGACCAACCTGGAGCAGGACTACGATGTTCCCCACGGATTCGCAGTGATGGGAGCCAGAAATTCGGAACTGCTGATCATGCCCGGTCAAACCGAAACATTACTCTGGAAGCCACAGTATCCCGGAGTTATTCCTTTTTATTGTACAGATTTCTGCTCTGCACTCCACCAGGAGATGCAGGGGTATATAAGGGTTTCGGCACGAAACTCAAATCCGGAAATGAAATGGAGTGTGGGAACGGATGAATAATGAGTATTAACAATTGATTTGAAGACCATGGTGTTTCCATAGCAGGTTCTGTCAAGGTATACGGGCTATTGTTGGGGGCTCTCTTGCAGGATCTGCTTATGGATAATCGTGTTTCTGAAATCAATTTATCCAACATTCATGAAATCCAAATCAAGAATTTTCATGCTGGCAGCAGCAGTCTCGTTATGTCTGATGTTTGTTTTCCCGTTGTGGAAAATTACGTTGCTTGCCCCGCAATATCCCGATGGCCTGGGTATGTTTATCTGGGTTACCAAATTTACCGGAGCGGAACCTGGCACACTTCAGAATATCAATATCCTGAATCACTATATCGGGATGAAACCCATTGAGCCTGACTCAATCCCCGAACTGCAGTACATGAAATATATCATCCTTGGACTGGCAGGTCTGGCTCTCATCCTATCCTTCATTAACAGGTGGAAACTGAACCTGGTGTGGTTGATTATCCTTGTGGCTGCCGGATCACTTGCTATATATGATTTCTATTTATGGGAGTATGATTACGGGCACAACCTGGATCCCCATGCTGCAATAAAAATTGAAGGTATGGCTTATCAGCCTCCACTGATCGGGAAGAAACTGATCCTGAATTTTACGGCCGTTTCATATCCGAGACTTGGTTCACTGTTCATGGCTCTTTCAATGTTTTCAGCGGCCCTGGCAGTATTTTTTGGATTAAAGCAAAGAAAGCAGATTAGATAAATGGAGGAGATAAGAAAGTATTTCTTTTTGTGTGCAATGTCACTTGTGGCATCCTGCAATGTCAGTGAACGTCCTATTTCTTATGGAACCGATGACTGTGACTATTGCAAAATGATCATCATGGATCACAGGTACGGGTCGGAACTTGTTACTCAAAAAGGCAAGGTCTATACCTTCGATGCCGCTGAGTGCCTGATAGATTTTCTGTACGATCATGAGGAGGTGAGTGCGACAGTGAAGTATTTACTGGTTACACCATACACACAGCCAGATCATCTGATTGATGCTACAAGTGCCACCTTCCTTGTGAGCAGGGAGATGCCAAGCCCAATGGGAGCCTACCTCACTGCATTCTCGGAACGGGACACTGCAGCAGCGTTTCAGCGAGAAAAGGGTGGTGACCTTTATACATGGCAGTCCCTATACAAAGATTTTAGAGCCATAAAGCGAAATGTCATTAAGGCGCATGAATAGGTTTATCTTCATAGCGGGAATTCTCTTCTGGTCCATAGTTTGTAGCGCCTCGGTGCTTGAAGTTGGTCCTGACAAATCATTCAGATCCATTCGGGAAGCTGTCTCCACAGCCCGCGCTGGAGATTCCATCAATATATTTCCGGGTACCTACAAGGAGGGAAACATTGAGATCAATAAGAAGCTGGTCATTACAGGATTAGATTATCCCCTGCTGGATGGTGAAAATGAATATGAGATCATCAGGGTAATGGCAGATAGTGTGATCATTAAAGGGCTCGCACTGAAAGATGTGGGCGTCAGTTATGTGGAAGACAGATCGGCCATTCGCATCATCAGCAGCAGACATTGTGTGATCGAATCAAACCGGCTGACCAATGCTTTTTTCGGCATTTATCTTGAGCGCAGTCATGAATGTATTGTGAGGAATAACCATATACTGGGCAGTGCCGAACATGAGATGAATTCGGGGAATGCCATTCACCTCTGGTACAGCAGCCGGAACCTAATTGAGGGAAACCATGCTGAGGGCCACCGGGATGGGATCTATCTCGAATTTGTGGATAACAGCATTATCAGGAACAACACTGTGGTGGACAATCTGAGATATGGACTTCATTTTATGTTCTCAGATGATGACCAATACCTGAACAACCGTTTTATTTCCAACGGGGCCGGAGTAGCTGTTATGTTTTCGAAGAACATCCGGATGGAGGATAACGATTTCCTGGATAATTGGGGCAGTTCATCTTACGGATTATTGTTGAAGGATATCACCGATAGTGAGATCAGAAACAACAGGTTCCAAAGGAATACCATTGGGATCTATGGAGAGGGTGCCATACGCATTATCATCTCAGGCAATGATTTTACCAGGAATGGCTGGGCGCTCAATATCCTGGGAAGTTGCAATGACCTTACCATTCAACACAACAATTTTTTAAACAACACATTTGAGGTCTCCACCAACAGCAAGCGCAACTATAACAATTACGACGGGAATTACTGGAGTGAAAATACGGGCTCGTACGATCTTGACAGAGATGGAGTGTCGGATGTTCCTTACAGGCCTGTAAAACTGTTTTCATTTATGATGGCGAATATGGAATCAACCACCATACTATTGCGAAGTCTTTTGGTGGATCTGATAAACCATGCAGAGAAAGTAGCACCGGTCATCACACCCCATAACCTGGTTGACAGCAAACCAATGATGAAGCGTATAGCCCATGATTGAGATTGAAGGATTAAATAAGTATTACGGGAATCATCATGTATTGAAGGATATCAATCTCGATATCTCAGAGCCAGGTATATACGCTATACTTGGGCCAAACGGGTCAGGGAAAACAACACTTCTGAAAACAATTTTAGGCCTGGTGAACCCAAAGCAAGGGGAGTTGAAGGTAGGCGGTATCCCTGTATCCGGAACGCACAGTTACAGGAAGGAGATATCCTATCTTCCTCAAATTGCAAAGTTTCCAGATAACCTTCGTGTGGTTGAGCTCATAAAGCTCATTAAGTCGATCAGGAATGAAGAGGCGGATGAAACCGGTTTGGTCCGGATGTTTCAGATTGAGCCGGATATGAGAAAAAGATTAAGGAACCTCTCGGGCGGAACCAGGCAGAAAGTAAATATGATCCTCGGATTTCTGTTCGACACGCCAATCCTGATTCTTGATGAACCAACCATCAGCCTGGATCCGGTTTCGCTGGCCAAGTTCCGGAAGATCATTGCTGAAAAAAGAGAACAGGGGAAGATTATCATCTATACCACCCATATTATGAACCTGGTTGAGGAGCTGTCGGATCACATTATCCTGCTGATGGAGGGCCGGATTATTTTTAAGGGAGGATTGCAGGAAATATACAGTGAATCTGGAGAAGCCACACTGGAAAATGCAATCGCACAACTGGTTGAGAAAAACGGGGAATGAGAAAATTCATCAGATACAGTTTTATGGATCTGGTACAGAGCTACTGGACCATCCTCTATTTTGTCTTTTTCCTGGTGGTCACCAGTACTATTCTTTATTTTAGTGCTGATATGACCAAGTCGGTAGTCAGCATGATGAACATCGTCCTTGTGTTGATTCCCCTGGTCTCCATTGTTTTTGGAGCCATATACTATTATAACTCCAGGGAGTTTACAGAGCTTCTTCTGGCTCAGCCAGTAAGAAGAAGGTCTTTGATCCTGGGACAGTATGCCGGATTGGCCCTCTCCCTGTCCATCAGCTTTGGAGCCGGGATTACCATCCCGTTTATGCTGAAGGGGATAATGGTATCGGAGCATCTGACCGATTTTCTGTTGATTCTGCTTGCCGGAATCTGCTTGAGTTTCAGCATGACAGCCATCGCTTATGCTACTGCACTGAAGCACGAAAACAAAATTCTAGGTTTCGGAATCTCCTTGTTTATCTGGTTCTTTTTGGCAGTACTGTATGATGGGTTGCTCCTGATCCTGCTCATAGTCTTCAAGGACTATCCTACAGATTCCCTGGCCATTATCCTGACCTTCCTGAATCCCATAGATCTTTCAAGGGTTATGATCATGCTTGGATTGGATATTGCTGCTCTTATGGGATATACTGGCGCCCTGTTTCTTAAATTTTTTGGTTCAGCGACTGGAATACTTATTTCCATTTTCAGCATGTTGTGCTGGATTGTAGTTCCATCGATTTTTATGGTAAGGATTGCGAAAAAGAAAGATTTTTAAAATGCAACTAATAAATAGTAGACCTATGGGCCAATTTCGCAAAATCGGCATTCAGGTAATGTTGATGGCCCTCCTCTGGAGTCCTGTTACTGGTCAGGATACCCCGGAAGAACCTGGTAAATTCCGGGCCGGAGAAAAGCATTTTCAAGGGATTGTTAATGCCGATGGAAAAAGCTGTGTGGAGTGTCACTATTTTGCTGAACAGGATACCATCAACTGGAATCCCTCGGCCATGGATCTGTCCGGACAAGTAGAGATTTATAAGGCAGACGGTATAGGCCAATACTTCAAAGCCCTTGAAGGTGAGGTGATAAAATCCGCCCATGCAGAAATTGAGCTTACCGAAGAGCAGGAGGGGGAACTCATTGCATACC
>SDBT01021592.1_pt1 | contig 10063 bp, 3 predicted proteins | sample 2277101 | NCBI WGS metagenome assembly SDBT01 (sample SAMN10404973, study PRJNA504765) | marine sediment metagenome | isolation source: marine sediment core GS10_PC15, 103 cmbsf | place: Arctic Ocean: Southern Knipovich Ridge | collected 2010
CCGAAGAAGGTCAAACTACATTCAACGTGGTTCTGACTGATTCCGGTGCGAATAAAATCAGTGTAATAAAAGCTGTCCGTGAGCTAGTACCGACGCTAGGTTTGAAAGAAGCAAAAGACCTGGTGGATGCCGCGCCAAAGCAAGTGCTTGAAGGTGCTGGAAAAGATGCTGCAAACGAAGCTAAACAAAAGCTGGAAGCCGCTGGTGGTAAGGTTGAATTGAAGTAGATTAAGACTTCTTAATTGGTTTATAGTACTTTCTACCCCACCAAACTAGACCGGCTACAAATATTACAAGCACAACGATTATTCCCAGATAAACTGCATCTGGTATGTCGATCGCGTTCTTGGCAGCCACACCGGCAATTTTTACTTCGATATTTTGAACTGTTTCTGGATCGGTAGATTCTTCTACTTCAATTTGAGCCGCCAGCACCTGTTCCCCAACGGTGACATTAACAAAGTGCTTCCCAGCTGCAACGTCTGTGAAGATAGCAACTCCTGTTTCACTCGTTGTCGTCTCTTCCAAACCTGGAATAAGTTTTACTTTTACTTTTTCCAACGGGTTACCCCGCTCATCCAAGATCTTTAGTTTTATACTGTAGCCTTTTGTCTTAAAACTGGTCACTTTACTTTTGGCTACGTTTCCAGCCTTGTCTTTACTTCTGACCTGATAGTAGTATTTCGAACCGGCAAGAAGGAGTTTTTTCGATAAAGAAACCTTGTGACTTTTCGCAAGTTTGCTATTTGAGGTAACTAAACCAAGCTTTTTTGACGGCCCATACTCTACGATAGAACTAGCTTTTTCATTTGTTTTCCAGGTGACTGTAGCGGTGTTTAAACCAACATTCTTTACTTGAATATCACTAATTTTAGGTACTTTTTTGTCTTTTGGCTTTGGTTTTGCCGCCGGAGCAGGTTCTGTGAAAGTAATAGTCGCCCCGCTGGTTGCCGACGCTACAACACTCCCCCCTTTGACTGCTTCGGAACCAGCGGTGAAACCGATTGAGGCCGAACCCGAACTGGGTACTGCTCGAAAGCTGATTGTAGCAATCAGATTATCACCGCTTTTTGCTGACAGCGTCCCTCTCCCAATCCGAATACTACCATTTCCGCCACTATTTTCAGCTTGAATTTCAAATGCGCCCCCTCCGTAGCTACTTAAAAACGTCAACTTATCCGCTGGATAAGAAAGATTGGCCTGCACCGCGTCTACCGCACTTGTTGCATTAACTCGCACGTAAAGTGAGATGCTGGATCCGCTTGCTACCGAGGCGCCACTTGGTGAAAGATACAAACTACCTCCCGCGTTTACCGAGGAAGCAGTAGAAAGAGAACTTGCCCCAAGAACCAAAACGGCTATTAAGATTTTTGACAGTGTCTTTTTCATCTGTTTATCTTCCCCAACGGGATAACAATATACTTAAATCGCGTATATTGACTCTACCGTCACCATTAATATCGGCTGCAGACTTCCTCACTCCCCATCTACTTAACAGTATACTAAGATCGCGGATGTTTATTCTAGTATCGCTATTTAGGTCTCCCAGCTTACGTTTTGGTATACCTACCGGTATGCTTACTCTTACGGAAGCTGATTTGGCGGATTGATTCCCGCTTGTATCAAACGCTGCAACGCGGTAATAATAAGTTTTCCCTGCTCCGACTCTAGTATCAGAGTAGCTTCGTAAGGAGGTCGTTCTTGTTAGTACGTTGTTTCGATAGAGTCTATACCCAGATACCCTAACATTATCACTCGAAGTATTCCAAGAAACATCAACTCGGGTGCTTGATATAATTCTTGCCTTCAACCCAGTTGGGACTGAAGGCGGCTGAGTATCCGGCGTGTTGGAAACGTTAACAGTAATCGTCGGTGACGTACCTACGTTGTTAGAAGTATCAACAGCCCTTACATACATACTGTGGCTACCATTGCTGACAGATGCAGAATTCCAATAGTAGGAATACGGCGCGTAGCTGTCGGTTCTCTTCCAAACACCATCAATATAGAAGTAGGCGTATTTCACTCCTTCGTTATCTGTTACTAAAGCGGTAATGTTTACAAACCTAGATACGGTGGCCCCATTTGATGGTGAAGTAATGGTAACTACCGGCGGTTGCTTATCTTGAACATTATCCACTTCTACATCGTGAACTTGAAACTGGTATTTCTTATTTCCCGCATCTGTTGCAGTAATTCGAAAGATGTATTTTCCATCACTTATTTGTGTTGTATCTACCGTAGCCAAAACCCCATTTATGACTTGGTTTGTCGAGGTAGCCAGCGTTGTCCAACTAGTAGGTGCTCTACCAAGCCCAGCCTCAATTTTATAACTAGCAAAGTTGGACCCCGGTACGCCTCCAGAAATTTGCAGAGAAGCGCCACTAACAATCGACCTACTCTTTAGACTAATAATAATTGGCGCCAGGGGGTTTGACGAGGTAAGATTCATTGAACCGGCTGCATTGATTCTACCATAACCAAAATTTCTATCCTTCCCCGCTGTTCCCAGATCATCAGCTCCATGACGGAGTATCTGTCGAAGTTCTTCGTTGGTCAAAGATGAGTTTTTAGACAATAGTAATGCAACAAGCCCTGCTACGTGAGGAGTCGCCATACTTGTGCCTGACACTCTGCAGTACCTTGTCCCCACGGTCCGAGAGCTATAGCACATCGGCGAGACTGACGCTTTCAAAGATAAAATATCCACCCCTGGAGCAGCCACATCGATATCCTCACCCCAGCTGGAAAAACCTGCCTTACGATCAAGATAGTCGGTAGCAGCCACGACGATGGCTCTATCAGCTGAGGAGGGAGAATGGTCTAGAGCATCGCTGTTGCTGTTTCCTGCAGCCGCCACCATTACCATCCCCTTGTCATGTTCATAAGCCACTGCATCATCCATAGCAGTGCTGTTACATATACAGCCCCAAGAGTTTGATGATACTTTTGCACCCATATCAGCTGCGTAACGAAGGGCTGCTATACCATCAGATAGGTAACCCGAACCGCCTGAGCCAAGGAATTTCAAGGCCATTATTTTACTGGTCCAGTTGACACCAACTACACCTACCGAATTATTTCCTACTCCAGCAATTGTCCCGACTGTATGGGTACCATGACCATGATCGTCCATTGGATTGTTGTCATCGTTGTACCAATCCCAACCATAATAATCGTCAACATAACCATTACCATCATCATCCACCCCATTGTTGGGTGTCTCGTTGCTATTTACCCACATGTTGTTTTTTATATCAGGATGGTTTCTATCCACCCCTGTGTCAATATCGGCAACAATAATTGAAGCCGAGCCTTTTGTTTGATCCCAAGCCGAGGCTGAATTTATTTTTTTGATTCCCCAAAGATCTGGATAGGACTGGCCCCAACTACCTGACGAGGAATAATACGGATCGTTAGGAGTGGCCAGTAAATCTACTCTGTAGTTAGGTTCAGCCTCTACTATATTGGCATCTCTTTCGTATTCGTTGACCAATCCTATCAAACGCGAAGCTTCATCGTTTTTGGAAGATAACTCTTCGGTGGCTTTGTTTATTTTAGCCGCGACTACCTGCTGCTTACCTGGCAGTGTTACCTTGTACCAACCGTATATTTCCTCTTTTGCATTCTCCTTACTCTTTTTTGGAATCACTCTCTCAAATTTCTTTACATTAAACTGCTCATTTTTCTTACTAATACTCTTGACGCCCACACTCGTGGGTTTAGCTGTTTCTTTAATTTTAGTTTGTAGGGACTTTTTTACTTTAATCAAAATTTCGTTTGAAGCAAATTTTGTATCCAGCTCCTGACTTAGCAGTTCGATTTCTTTATCCGTGTCTTTTTCCACGTCTAGGCTAAGGGGAGTGGTAGCTAAGGGAGTGGCACCAAGAAAAACAATCGTACCTATAATAGGCCACAAATCTTTTTTATTGTAAGGAGGATTTATTGATTTGCGATAATAACGTACAAACCTTTCAACAATACTCATGGGCAGTTACACTTATTATGGCCAATCGTATACTTGGTTGTCAACTTTATTCGAAAGTCGTTTATCTCGATCTTATCGGCTTTCCGCTTTAGATAGAAAAAGATACTCATATTTACGTAATGATATAAGAAGCTACCTTTAGTATAGTATACGTTCCTACCGAATCTGAGAATTCGATATTACTACCTATCAAATACTTGATCGTTCAATCTTAATTCATAGTATCTAATATCAACATTTGATTAATTGTACCCAACAAACTATTAAATTCTAAATTTGACATCTAATAGTTTTTTTGATAGGCTATAAGTACGATTTACCATCATGGCAGGCTGGTAAGAATTTACCATTATAAATATGGTAAAAGAGTCTGCCTTTTTTGGTGCGCAGGAAAATACAACTAGGTTAATACCCTACGATCAGTTTATCAATGAAGCCGTCAGGCTGGGAGTCAAATTCGGTAAAACCAACCCCTACCATCGTATCCGCTATTACATAAAACTCGGGCTTCTCCCCAACCCTATCAGAAAAGTTGACCCCAAAGTTCCTTTTGACCCCGACAAACCTCCTCACACTGTCGGTCATTTCCCGGCTTGGACAGCCAATCGGCTCTGGGAGATTGAGAAACTAAAGTCACTGGGCCTATCGGCAAATGCGGTCAAGGACAGGCTGACGCCTGTTTCCCAAGATGGAAAGGGTTTCCCAGCACTGAATCTTGCCAACCAAACCACGCCTAATCAAATACCAAATCGTACTGATCCTCCACCCACGAATCGTATCGAACCTCTACCCGCTGAGGACACGCAGGATATTCGTTTCTCACCCTTACTATCTAACCTGGCATACGCTTTTCTCACTCTGGTGTTGATAATAGCCACGTATTCTGTCACTTTGTATACTCTTTACCCACAAGAGGCCAATGAATTTCTAAACAATAAATCAAGAGTTCTAGGTACCTCAGACAACAACGGTGATACTCTATTAGAAAAAGTAGGAGGTGCTTTTAAGTTTATCCTCACACCTTTTAGCAGAATGACTCTAGGGCTGCTGAAAATTTCGATACCTGAATCTACCCCTCATGCAGATCCTCTAGGCGTTACTCAACTTGATCGTGCTTTTGTTTATGATATAGACGGCAATTTAGTTGCTCGTATTCCAATTTCCTTTGAGAGTGCAAAACTTTTAGTCCAAGACGAAGGTCTCGTGGAGCAACTCAATGCCGATCTGCTCGACGGTCACCACGCTGGCACAGAAAGCGGTCAAGTGCTAGTTTTGGATGAAGAAGGTGATGTGGACATAGCTGGTGGTGCCAGCTTTGGCAAAAATGTCACAGTCGGTGGAAAGCTGACGGTAAAAAAGTTCATTGGCAGCGGGGCTGGAGTAACCAATTTGAGTGTCACCAACGTTACTGGTACTTTCTCCTCTGCCAGCCTGCCTTCTTCTTTAGTCTATACTAATACATCATACGCCAATCCTAGTTGGATTACTTCTTTTGCCTGGACAAAAATTATCTCTACTCCAAATATACTTTCTTCCCTTGATGGTGTGGTAAACGACGAAGGCAATATTAATCTGATCGGCGGTGGTGGTATTAGTATTACCCCAAATAATGCTGCTAATACTATTACCATTAGTGGCGGTGGGGCAAGTGGGTTTGTCTCCCTTGGACCAGCCGCTGCCGACATCGACACTTCTGCCAACCCTTCAATATTTATAAACGACACCGGTGGCGGCAACTTGCTCCAGCTGCAATCTGGAAGCACTAACCGTTTCGTTATAGATAATTCGGGAAATGTCGGCATCGGTAATACTGAGCCGCTTGGCCTACTGCATATAAATGATTTGACTGGTGGAAGCGGTGAACCTACTTACCACGGTAAGTTAATAATCGCCGGGGAATCAGCACAGACTCTCGATCAAGACCTAGGGATAGAGTTCAAATCCAGCTGGGCTGGAAACGGTTATGGTTGGAGAATTAGTAACCCCGATCTAGGAAGTAGCAACACTCCCCTCGTATTCGAATCAAGAAATGATTCTGCTACCTGGTTGCCGAGAGTAACTATGCTAAATAGCGGGAATGTCGGTATCGGGACGACGGGGCCAAATAGATTTTTACATCTCAAAGGAAACGATCCAGATTTATTGATAGATATCAACTCTGCAAGTATTGAAACCTGGGGAGAAATTCATTTCGCGGTAGATGGCATAGAGAAATCAAGGATCCAGTATAACAAAACTACGGGAAAGCTTATTCTTCAGAATAACAATATAGATGCACTCGTTATAGATACATCCGGCAATGTCGGCATCGGGACGGCGAGCCCGTGGTCTAAGCTTACTGTTCTCGGATCTGATGCAGACCCATCATTGACACATGGGACAGCTGATGCTGTGACGCTTGGAAGTGCCGCTAGTCTTGTGTTATCAATGGGGCAAAACGCTTCAGGACCGCCATGGTATTACTGGATGCAGGTTAAGCATGCTACTGATGATACTTCGGGGACATTGTCAATAAATCCTTTAGGTGGCAACGTCGGCATCGGGACGACCAACCCACAAGCCCAGCTAGATATAGAGGGTGATGGTCGTATAAGGTTGAAAGACGCTGGAGGGACAAATGCATGGACAATTAACGTTACTCCAGATGGCAGCGGTAACACTTTCGAAATTATAGAGGCTTCTACACTACGCTGGAGCGCACTTTCTGGTAGCAACAATTGGCAATCCAACGGCGCTGGTACCATCAGTACTTCGAGTGGCGACTTAACGCTGGATCCGGCTGGTATGGTCAGCTTTGCCGGCAATACCCTCACAGATATCAATGCTATCTTTGGTGATAATTCTGGCGGTGTAGGCTCACTACAGATATACGGTGTGGCTAGCCCAGCCGTAGGTGTTGGCAATACGGTCATATTTTATACCGATGATAACGCAGGAGGAGAAGTCGAGCGGTTAAAACTAACCCGTGGAACCGCTCAAGGAGGGTCCCCTATCTTGATGTATGAGGATATCCAATTCGATCTGGCTGATGACAGGGCAATAAGAACACTCTGGGACAACCTAATATTTCGGGCAGATGAGGATGATGACAGCGGAGGAGATTTATTCTCGTTCCAAGGCAATGGAACTAATACCTATCTTTTAATAGACGACTCTGGCAACGTCGGCATCGGGGAAACAAATCCCGGAGGCAGACTCGAAGTAGCCTACTCTGTTGATGGAAGCGCTACACCACGTTATGGCCAACTCATTGATGTAGATATCACTACTTCCAACCAAACAGCCGATCTCTACGGTCTAGATATCAACCTCTCAACAGGTGCTGTAGACCTTGCTGGCTCTGCCAATGCTTACGGACTAAATGTTGATGTAACGGGTGTTGACGATCAATCCACTGGAGCCGTCTGGGCTGCCACCTTCCAAGGCGGTAATGTCGGCATCGGAACGGCGGCGCCAGCAGAGAAGTTAGAAATTGATGGCATAACTGATGCAGCTCTTTATTTTTCAGAAACAGCAGCATCAGGAGTTAAATTAAAATATGTCGCTGTATCAAATAGATTGGATATTATTGATAGATCAAACAGTACGGATACAGAAAGGGTAACTTTTCTCAGAACAGGCGAGGTCGGCATCGGGACAACGAGTCCTGATTATAAGCTGCAGGTCAGAGCCACCACAAGCGTAGGTAGCACAACAGCAGATGGGGGTAATACAGGCACCACTTCTTGTGCTTCAGGAGGAACTTACAGAAGCTATAATGCTTTGAATTATAAGATAGAGATAGATGGAGGAGACCCTGCTAATCCTAATACATTCAAATGGTCTGATGACGGAGGAAGCACCTGGGATGTTGAAACAGTAGCCATTACTGGTGCAGTTCAAACTTTAAATTATGGGGTTACAGTTACTTTTGACTCCACCACAGGGGCAGACACAGGAGATTTCTGGACATTCTCTACTACTGTTTCCAACCCCTTTTTAGCAGAAGATGAATCAGGCAATGATTTGGTGACGATATTAAATAACGGCTATATCGGTATTGGGGAGGTGACACCAGCAGAGTTATTACATCTTCATAGCGCTGTGCCAGTTTTACGGTTTTCAGGTGCTGCAACCGCTGCAATAGAGGCAGCTAGAGCTTTTGCTATAGATATAAATAATAATGATGACTCAGAAACAGATTATTTCAGAATTACGAAAGATAATTATGCCACCGAGTTATTAAGAGTTCAAGAAGACGGCAACGTCGGCATCGGTGATATTACTCCAACCGAAACCCTGACCGTAGCAGACGATTTCATTGGCTATGCGGGTAGCTTCTTCAATGACGTCAGCGATGACAGTCACGAAGGAGTCTTTATCCAAGCCTGTCTGGATACAAACCCAACTTCTAGTTGTAACTTCTTAGAGCTTCGAGATGGCGATGGTGACGTTCTAGGAGCCATCGAAGGAACTGGCGGTGGAGGGGTGACCTACGCCTCGCCAGAGGCCGACTACGCAGAGCTATTCGGTGGAATCCGCTCTGAGTTTGAGGAAGGAGATGTAATCGCCATTGGAACTAATGGTCAGGTTGTAAAGGCAGAAAGTGACTCACCTCTTCTAGGAGTCTTCTCTGCCCACCCCAATACTTTAGGCAATTGGAAAGAAGGATGGGAGGAAGACGGGAATTTAGTACCTGCTGGGCTGCTAGGTCAGATCGAGACCAAGGTTTCTGCTGAGAACGGCTCTATCGTTCCTGGAGATCCACTAACCAGCTCTAGCACGCCTGGTGTAGCCATGAAGGCTACTTCTTCAGGTCCTATCGTAGGAAAAGCTCTAGAAGCCTACGGAGGCTCGGGAGTGGGTAAAATAATGGTGTTTGTATCTACTGGATGGTACGTAGCACCATTATCAGAAGGCGGAGAACAAATAGCAGATTTAAGTGACATAAGCGTTTCTTCGCTGACTACCAGCACAATTCACACAGACGTGTTGTTCATCGGCGATCGTAAGCTAGACATGTCGGAAGATGGAAAACTTATAATCGACGGTACTGTCAACATCCTCGGCGATATAGTGATCGATGGTGACACCGAGATTGCCGGCGATTTAAAGGTAGGCAACGTTCTTACTGTTAATAAATTGGTTGTGAGCAATATTAATTTGGAGTCTTCCGGTAATTCAACGTTATCAGCTGGGAAAACGAAGATATTTGTGCCCACGCCATCTCTAACAAGTAAATCGCAAGTCTCGATAACTACTACTACCCTAACCGGAAATAACTTCAATGTTACCGAAAAAGTTGCTGGCCAAGGCTTTACGGTCGAAGTAGTTGACCCAGAAGATAAAGATATTAACTTCGATTGGTTTGTTATTAATTAAATATGGCTAGTAGGTATTTTATAGATTTCGTAGGGCGGTAGCAATGCAGCACTCAAGAGTACCTAATAATTGAGTGTTAACGAAATTATCTAGATACGAAGCGTGCTATTAGTTTATCGTCAATTAACCTTCAAATCCTCCTCTTGACAACTTCTTTTCTACTATGATACTTTAAGAAGACATTTGCTTACTTAAGCTACATTTGCTGCCTAGAAAGGAATCCTTTATGTCTCTCGGAGACGATTTACCAGAGCTACTAACAGTCAAAGAAGTCGCCGCCTTTCTGCGGGTGTCTCCTTTAACTATCAAACGTTGGGGCAAACGTGGAAAGCTCCCAGCAATAAGAATCAATGCACGAGGAGATCGCCGATACAAGAAAGAAGCGGTTCTGTGGCTACTAGGCGAGATGAAAAAAGAAACTGCTTAGCGCTTTTTTAACCTCGTTTCTGACCTATCCTTGACATCCAAGAAACGGTATGAAATAATTTGTATTAGTGTTACCCCAGGAAGATTGGAGGTAGTTTAATTTACTGCACTTTAAAAACCTGCCACACCTGACAGATCTGTAAACCTGCTCAAAGCAAGTGCAGTTAGTCAGATTTACCCTAACAAAGGAAGTAGGCGCGAGATTAACAAACGCCGGACCCTGTCCTGCCAACCGGCGGACAGTTGCCCCTCGTGGGGCAATTGAAAAACCCCACGAGGGGCTTTTCA
>SDBT01021594.1_pt1 | contig 10063 bp, 23 predicted proteins | sample 2277101 | NCBI WGS metagenome assembly SDBT01 (sample SAMN10404973, study PRJNA504765) | marine sediment metagenome | isolation source: marine sediment core GS10_PC15, 103 cmbsf | place: Arctic Ocean: Southern Knipovich Ridge | collected 2010
ATCCGATTGAGTATCTACAGTTCAAACTAATTTCTTTGCAATAAATTGACTTGCTATATAATAATTATCTTCATTCTTTTCAAGTCCTATAGCTGTACTTTTTAATGTACTAGCTGCTATCAATGTTCTACCTGAACCAGCAAAACAATCTAAAACAGTTTCACCTACATCAGTACTATTCTCAATTAGAAGATTTAATAATTCTATAGGCTTTTGAAGACCATGAACTCGTATTTGCGGTGCATCAGCTGATATAGATATTACATTTGGAACTGCTTTTCTTAAAGTCCTTAATTGAGGAGGTTTATATCCAAAGAGTATTCCCTCATAAGAAGGCAAATAATGATGGTCTGTAGGAGGAGCACTTATTCTTCTCTTATGCCAAATTAGAGGACAATCATCTATGATAAAACCGTTTTCTCTTAAACATTCTATTAGTTCAGTATAGAAACCATGACCGAAGAATATATATACATGAGCTCCATCAACTAATTTCTTAAATAGTTTAGGTACTAATTCTTTATATACTTGAGACATATCTTTCTCTTTACCTACATTTCCACTATCAACATTATAAGACATTTGGTTAGAACCACTTGCTCTTTCTACAATACCTTGTGCTGCAAAAGGAGGGTCAGTTAATAAAAGATGAACACTATTATCTTCAAGAGTATCAATTAAATCTTCACAAGAGCCTAATAGTAAATTAACATGAGGAATTATTTTTCTATCTTTTACTTGTTTAGCTAAACTTTCTGCTTTAAGAGTTCTGTTAATTACTCTTCTAGCTGCAGCTTTACTTAAGTTTTTAATTTTTTTAAGCAAATTCGGATTGTCTTTTAAGTCTTTGGCCAGCTTTATATCTTGCGAAACTGCCCCGATAGAGCTGTTTACGATAGATGCTGTATCTTCTAAACTCCAACCTTTGTTTTCTCGACTTTGTGTAGCTCCACCGAATTTTTTTCTTTTTAATTCATCGAGTTGTCTTAAGGCTTCGCATCTTTCTTGCCAAGTAAAATCTTCACGACAAACATTTTCTTCAAGTTCAATTTCTTTTCTTTGATTATCATCAAGAGTTTTTATAAGAGTTGCTTCTATGTCAATGAAGCCTGCTAAGATAGATGCTCTTACTCTTCTTTCTCCAGCAATTAAGATATACTTGAATTGTTCTTTCCAGTGTTCTCTTATATCTTCAGGATGTTCTAGAGCTTCATAATCATCTACTACAATCGGATGCAATAAACCATGTTTTTGAATACTACCAGCTAAACCACTCAAATCTCCGAAGCCTTTACGTACTCGCTTAATATTTTTAGTAGTTCTTTCAACTTTAATTTCTTTTATTAAGATTTTCATTATTACTGTCTCCGCTTAGGGTTAAAGTTAATAGGAGCTTTTTTAATAAATGAAGATTTTTCATAAGCGAATAACAGCTTATCTTTTGGTATTAGATAAAATGCCTCTCCTAAAATATCTTTATTTTTAAAATGTAAGATAGGAAAGATTAAATCGTATTCGTTTTTCTCTGAATTTTGAACCATAGAAAAATACACTGTAGTATTTTCATTTCTATGATGTTCTTCTTTAATTACTTCTCCTTGCCAAATGTCAGCACATAATTTTCCTTTAACTTCAACATTAGTTACTGGTTTTATGTCATGAATAGCTGCATAAACACCGAAAGATTTTATTCTAGCATTATTTAAAGTCATCTTGTTTTATTTTCTCCTTATTTTAAGTTTTTATTAAACCTTGTTTGGCTAAGTCTGCAAATGCTTCAAGACAATCATCTCCAGAACCGCACTGACTTTCTTGAATGTTCACAAAATCATCAAAGGAAGCAATCCAACCTGTGCCATCCTGAACTATTTGTAAATGCATCTTTTCAGCATATTTAACTGCATCTTCATTAGTGCAACCCCATTTTTGCTGAAGTTCTTTGATTCTTTTAATATTTGCTCCTAAAGCTAAAGCTTCAACTAAAATAGTCCAAGCACACTCTCGATATTCCTGCGCGAAACCCCAAGTTTCTACCACAAAATTAGAGTTGAAATGCTCTGGGTCAAATTCAACTACAATAGCTGGTTTATAGATTAAATCTCCATTTGTATGTAGATAGAAATAACCTTCTAATTTTACTCCTGCTTCTAATAATACTTTTGTCATTTTACTCATTTCTGTATCTCCTTCTTTTTACCTACTTTTAACATCGCATCAACTAGTTTAGTTCTTAATTCATTTTCTTTTTCTGGATAATCATCATCAAGCCAAGATTTATAATCATGGTCTAAATTAAATATATCAGACCAACCGATAAGAAGATCAAAATTTAAATCTTCAACAAATTTAGTAATAAAATCATCCATAGTCATAATTAAAACCTATCATTTTCATTTATTGAATATGTAAAAAATATTTAACAGCTCTAGTAGGAGTCGAACCTACATTTACCGCTATCACAGTACCAGTTGTGTCCCATATCTGGCTGCTATAGAGCTTAACCATTCAGAGTACGAATCCGAAATAGTTTACTGTTCAAACTTATAGTTCTCAATTACAGTAATAGGTTTCTTAACTCCTGTTATCTGATTAACTGATTCTCCAACTGTAGTAGTTGCTTGAAAAGTGCAACCTTTTAATAATTCTAGCTCAATCTCTTCTCCAGCTGTTACTTGGTCTTGAGTCATAATTCCACAAGACATCATCAGTTGAACTAGATGTGCTTCATTGATAGCTTTCGATTTTAGCTGACCATCAGTACTTGGATTCTTTAAAATCAGTATTCTATCAAAAACTTTTGCGCCTTTAAACTCATCTTCGTCTTGACAAATTAGTTCAAGATCAATCTTGTTGTTAACTGAAGGCTCCTTACATTTCTTAACAGCTACTTCATTTGCTACTTCAAAGGTGTGAAGACCTGGAGTGAGGACTTTTACTTTATACTCTTTAAACAGGTCTGGGTTACTAGTATCTACTCTTAATCCCATTTTTCTTTCTCCTAATAAATAAAGTTAATATTTTATTCCATCTGTCTACATTTCGTTGTATTTTTAAACCCACTAGGGCAACCATTACAACCAATGTTATTTTTGCAGTACTCCCATGCATCTTTACTTGCGTATATCGTACCATTATAAAAGTACTTAAGAGTTTCAGCTGCAACATCAACTCCTAATTTAATGCTAACCACAAAAGGGACGTACTAAAACCTCCAATCTGTCAGCATCGAATTTAGTAATATCGACTTTAGACATTGCTAGGGCTATAGCTGTCTTTTCACTTGTAGCACAGACACTAGTTGGCTTTAGAACAATCTTCTCAGCAAATTGATTGGATGCTCCATCAGCTAAAATCCCTACTGTCATTGCCTTTTCTAATACTGCTACTTGATACAACATGACTTTCTCCTTTTTTAAAATATTGTTACTATTAGTTAATTTTTCTTCAAACCGATTACCTTCGCAAAAACTACATGGAGGATTAATGTGACAAGAACATCCATCCATAGTAATTACAGAACAAAAACCACAAATGTCTGTATCATCATGTATACACTTATCACAATCATAATCAATAATCATTATTAAACTTTCTTATAATTATACTGAAACATTTTTAAGATTCCATCTAAGCCAATCTCATTATGAATAACATCTTTGTTGAAACCGCTTCTAGTTCTACATTTCACTTGGCTTGTACTTTTTCCAGTAACTATATAATCTGTAGATAATCCTTTATCTTTAACTTTGGTATAAATAACTTCATCAAAAAGCCACATTAAGTCGTTTAAGCTGTGCGGCCTGGTCATAGATTTTGGCATAAATCTTAGAGTATCTTTATTCTCTATAATCATTTCATGTGCTGTTATTAATTTTAAGCATTTTATAGATCTGATTATTGTTAGCATTCTTTCCATCTCAGTAATCATCATTCCCCAATGCTGAATTTGAGGCACTCTCATGGAGTCTCCTGAAAGTTTCATTACGTGCAGTTTAATAACTTTAGCCGCACCAGTTAAACTATCGATAGCTATTGTATCATATTTAAGTGTTCCAGCATGAGATTGTGTTGCAAATAACTGAAGTTTTTCTATTACTTTAATCCATTGTTTTGGTTCTGTAGGAGTTTCTTCAACATAAGTATCGAACTCAACATTTTGTCTTAAATTGAAGAACTTATCTTTAAGAGTAGCTGCTGTTCTCATTCCGTTATCAAAATCAAAGATATAACAATTTTTAGCTTGAGAAATTAAAGCAGTTTTACCGGTTCCTGCTGGGCCGTAGATAAGAATTGAAGGAGCAAAATTTAATTTAAGCAAATCTTTAGGTTTCATATTGTTAGTTCATTTACAAATATTTGATGCTTAGGTCTTACTAGAAATGTTCTTAGTCTTAATTCGCAATCATCTGCACTAACTGAAGAACAAATTAAAGCTCCTTTAATTCTTCCTATTATTCCTTTTCTATATGCAAACCATATCGACCTACCACAACTAGACAACTCTTCTTTAATTATGTATTTTCTTTTTTTCATTTCCTTTTCCTTCTTCTTACTAAATCTTCTAAATCTCTAATTATGAGAGTTTTGTTAGTTTTATCGAATTTATCAACATGCCTAAAAGTATTTAAATTAGCAATCATTCCTTTTAGTCTAAATATTTCATAGTTATTTTTAATTGCTTTATTTTTATTAGGATTTCTAACAAGATATTTACGTTTCTTTTTCATAATTATCTCTTTTCATAATTCCAAAATAGAGCATTATCTTCTGCTTCGTGTAAGAGCTTTCCGCATTTTCCATCATAGTTTAATTCATTATCTATTTCTAAATAACCATTTTCTCTAAACCATGTTTGTCTCTCTTTTACTGTATAGGGTCTTTTATGATGTACCCACTGTGATAAATTAGCAGCAAGTGAGAGATATAATAGTATGACAAGAATAGGTACTAATAGTATGTTAAGTATAAATTTTAGTGTAGTCATAATATTAATACTTATTATCCTTGAGTGTCTGATATACTTGTATCATTCTTATACAATCTCCACTTGCTAAAGCGTTTATGCCCTCGTTAATGTCCGCTTTTATCATTGTTGCAGCAAATACTCCTGGAGCACCAATTTTTTGATATGCAGCCAAAATCTCTTGATTGCGTTTAATTTCTTTTGGTAATTCTATTCCTATACTACTCATTATTTTTATTACCTATTTATTTTAAATGGATGAAAAGGTTCGTTAGATACAAAGAATCTAGCCATTTCTCTCCAATCTGCTCCATCACAGATATCTTTATAATCACAGTAATAACCGTGAGAGCCGAAACTGCTATATGGAGCACAGCCCGATGGATTTTTAGGCCATTCTTTTTTCTCGTTACAATAAAGTATTTCTTCAGATTTTCTCTTAGCCCAATTTATAAATGATTTTACTTGCTGATTAGATACAAATACTAGAGACATTTGATTTTCTACTTTTGTCTTACTAGTTCTTATTGCTTCTACTAGCATTCCATGAACATCTTTTCCTGTTAGCATAGAGAGAGCTAAAGTATATCCAACAGCTTGAGGGCTATTATGAAACTCTTTAAAGTAATTTTCTGTTATTATAGAGCTAGTCTTATAGTCATCAACCCAAATTGTCTTTGTCGCTTTATGCTCAACTGCTAAATCTATTCTGCCTGCGAAGGATAATTTACCTCCTATGTCGATTAAGAATGGTATTTCATTAGGAGATATAATATCTGCTGTTTCCGCTTTTACGTCAAATTGTAAGATATCATATTGACAATTAGTAGGTGAATGATTATAAGCAAATCCCATTAAAGAATCTCTTGCTGTAGTTTTATTTCTTTTGACGTCTTCTCCAGAATAATTTCTTTTATCCCAGCCAAAGTTGAATGCTTTAGAAGCTCTATCTAGTCCTTCAGGTGTTCCTGTGTAGCAATAAGGTAAAGCTGCATGCATATCTGTTCCGTAATCTAATGCTATTTTCATTCTAGCAGGAGATTCTAATCCTAATAATCGGCTTAGACAATAAGCTGCTGGGCATCTAGAGAATTTACAAAGACCACTTTGGTCGCAATAGTCAATATCGAATACTTTATCTGTATCTATCATTTTTGTTTTTTCTCCTTATCATAAAAACCTGCTTCTACCATTTTATATTCAGATATATACCATTGTCTATTTAATCCAATGCAATAATTTTTAGTGTCTGGATTATGCTTACAAGCCTTATAAGATAAACATCCGTTACAAGTTTTCATTTTATCCTTTAAACTCTTTAATCGCATCTTCTAATTTAGTTCCGCAAGTTCCAACATATTGGATGTTATCTTTCCACCAAGCAAATGCACTCATGCCTTTGATTATTCCTAGATTATATTTAGCATCTAGTTGTTTAGATAAATCCGTTATTTGCTTTTCTAGTTCAAATTCGTAATCAGTAACTGCTCCTTTAAGATTATGAATACACCTCATTTGCCAAAGATCTCCTTTTTGTGCTTCAAGTTCTTGAGCTTCATTGAATATAGTTTGTAGTTTGATTTTATCATTATCTTCATATGCCCAAAGTTTTTCAATATAATCTACATTATAGAACATGTGCTTAGAACTATTAACTATTTCATTGGGTTTGTGCTTTAAACCTTTAGTATTCTTGTGAAGATAATAATAGTTCATTATTTTAAGTTATGTCTCCATTTACAACTTTATCAATTTTATTACAGTAAGGACATGAAATCTTAATTTTAAAGCTTACCCAAGAAACATGACAACGATGACAGTATTGATTATAAAAATATCTTGTCTCATTTAACTTCATTTTAGGAGCTTTCTCTATCACTATTTTAAGTTTCTTTTATAGTAGTGCTTTCTAATTAGTTCTAATATGTAAGAGATTATTTGATTTATTCTTTGTTTAGATATATTCATTAAAATTGCAATTTCTGATTGTTTTAAGCCTTTATAAAAATGAAGCATTACAATAATGTAATCTCTAGGTTTTACTTGAGTTTTAACCAAGTATAGAATATATCTTATCTCGGCTATTTCTTCATTTTTCTTATTTTCGTCTGACTGCTTGTAAGATAGTTCTCTCTCATATTTTTTATCATTTTTATTGAGTTTTATTAGATAATTTATTATTGAATATTTTGCCCATTTTTGTAGTAATTTTTCATCTTTTAAAGTTTTACAATAAGCGTAAGCTACATTAACTAGCTCATCTATCGAAGTATTTTTATCAAGATATTTTAATCTTCCGGCCCAAAAGTTACAAACTCGTAGAAGATTATCTTCTGTTATTTTTTGTTTCATAATTATTAATCCTTTAATCTAAAAAACTATAATATGGCAGGATTGCCTATAAATCGCTACCTGCTAGTAGTTTGTATCTATTAGTCCTAGATACGTTTCCTCGTATATTGCTTATTCGCTCAACAGTTTACATCCTGACTATAGGAACTGCGTTTTGCCTTGAGCTCATCTTGCGTTTCACACACGCCGCATATTATAGCTTTTACTTTCCTAAAATTAAGTCTTGACATTCTTTTCCCATTAAGAGAAAAGCTTTTTCTAATTCTGGAGAAGCAAATTGCATTTTATCTTTCTTTTTTCTAGACGATTTTTTAGTTAATTTCTTTCCGACTTTTTTGGGTTTAGATACGATTAAAATATGCCTATCCGTTTGTAGTTTTTGAACTAGTAACCGTTTTTCGCTATATGTTAAAAGATGAAACATATTTTATTAAGTTCTTTCTTTAGCATTAGATTGAATTATTCTAGCACGTTTAATCATTTTAAGTAAATCATACTCTTGAGATATTGAATCATCTAATGAAATTGCACTTATTTTATTATCAACTGCTTTAAGCACATTCTCTTGTATGCTTAATCCCATTTTACTATTTGCATTTCCTCTTAAAATTTGAGTTGCTAAACAGTTTAATTTTCTTATGCTTATTATGTGTTTCATTTTTTACATTTTCATTTAATGAATATGTTAAATTATAATTACAAGACAGAGTGGCTAACTATTGGATATATAATCAGCCACTCTTAGGAAGAGGATAATGAATTACTCTCCTTAAATATTTATGAGTAGAGCTAAATTACTCTCCTTCAGTATCTGCAAGTAGCTTTTTTACTCTTTCAGCAATTACATCACCTTCAAGGAACTCTTTAAGTTCATCAACTTTACCAGCATAACTAGCTGCTTCTTCTGGTGTAAGAGTATTGAAAGCCATATCCCACAATTTGCCTTTACCCATTACTGTAGGAGTATGTTTAGCTCTTTCGTTACCCATTATGCGAACAGCATTTTGCTTGTTGAACATGTTGAGTATTCTTTCATCAGTCTCGTTATCAACTAGTTCCTCCATATTCCCATAAACAGGTATATCTACAGTTCCTACAACTTCTCCTGCATGTCTGACTTTCTTTAATTCTGTCTTCATTTTTAATGTTCTCCTTTCATAGAGAGTGATAAAATTAGTTAATTATTTCAATTTTCTTTGACTAAGTTCTTTTAAATTCTCATGTTTATTATTTATTAAGTATTTCTTCTTACAATTAGGACATGTTCTAGTTGTAGGAGTAGTATATATGCGACATAATTTTCCTCTTGCGCGCATTCTCCAAGAACATTTACAAAACATTCTAAATAATCTAAAGTGTTTCATTAATTTTCTCTTTTAACTTTTCCATAATCATCTTACCTTCTACAGTTAAATTCTCACTAATTAAGAACATCGGAGATACTATGTATCTTTTATTATTAACTAAAACCGTTGTAGTATATCGGTTATTTCTTAATACTTTACATGATGCTTTGTTTTTAATTAGTTGTTTAAGTTTTCTTTTAAGTGGAATGAATAAATCCGTAATTAGTTCTTTAACTAGAGAGAAAGTAACTAATTGATTTCTAGCTGGTCTATTTTCTTGACTGTATCGAGTTTCTTTTTTAAATAAGTTTTTCATGTTTTGTTCTCCTTAACAATTTTAGTAAAAACCTCTTCTCTGTGAATTATTATATGTTTATCTGCTTCAAAACCTAATCTAACTTTATTTCCTCTAATATCGTTTACAGATACAGTACAAAGAATTACTTTTTCTTTATTATCAGTTATATGATAAATTATTATCTTTTCATCTATTAATCTTGAGAGTACTAGCATTTTAAAAAACTCCTTTTTCTTTTAGCATAGTGAATATGTTTAAATCTTGCACCTTCTTAATTTTTGTAATTTCTAGTTCCGAATTATCTATGTATAAATTATGTATTGCTTCATTTTCTAAACTCAAGGCTTTTAATTGAGTGCAAATTTGATGAACTTTTACATCAAAAATTATAGCAAGTCTATTTTTATAACTAGGAACTCTTATTACATCTCCAACTTTAAATTTATTGTTATATTTAACTAATTTTTCTAAACTATTTTCATCTCCTAGAGCTAATAGTATAGCTAAAGCTTGTTCTAAATCTTTTTCTTCAGTAAACTTTAGAATATTCTTTAAAATCTGCTTATCATCTTTTGTTTCAAATTCTAAAGCAAATTTAATTCCATTAGGATTATTTTTTTCTTGTTGAGATATATACATAGTCAACTCCTATCTACTATTAAAGAATCTTCTTCTGTTTCTTCATCTTGGTGTAGGAAGTTTTCTAGAGAAATCTGATTGAACTTAGAGCCTTTAGTTAATTTAACAACAGCTAAAGCGTCTTCTTTTAATTTAATGTCAGACGTTTTTACTTTGCTTCTTGTTAGTGCAGTATCTACTATAGAGTATTTATACTGCTCATATATTTTACCTAGTCTTAGAATTTTAGTTCCAGTTATTGCATGTTCGGGTATTAGCCATACTGAGAGTTTTTCTAAAGATACTACGATTATATAATCATGCTTGTTTAAGATATTTTCGTTGAAGATTTTTACTATAGCATCGTCTTTATCTTTTGTCTTATAAATCGTTTTAACACAGCAAGTTTGTAATTTTCCTGCTAGCATTACAACTATTTGATTTTCGTTTGAAGTGTTTAGCCAAAACGGAATTTCTGTTATTGAG
>SDBT01021595.1_pt1 | contig 10063 bp, 11 predicted proteins | sample 2277101 | NCBI WGS metagenome assembly SDBT01 (sample SAMN10404973, study PRJNA504765) | marine sediment metagenome | isolation source: marine sediment core GS10_PC15, 103 cmbsf | place: Arctic Ocean: Southern Knipovich Ridge | collected 2010
ACTATATTTTTATTCTCTTTTCCAAGGTCGACTAATGTACCTCCAAATATTTTCCTTGGATCATCAAATTGTTCATCTTTTCCCCCAGGCTCAAACAATATTTTGCAGCTCCAATCTTTTAACCTTCTCTATATCATTTATTATTTTACTTATTTCTTCGTGATCACAATGCCAGTGATGAAAGTTAAATCTATTTTCACCATCTGGAAATCCCTTACATTTTATGGTGTTTGCAATAATACAGGAAGGTTTTCCTTTTTTAAAAGGAGCTTTTAAAAATGTATTATAGATCTGGTCAAAATTATGCCCGTCTATTGTAATGACTTCCCAGCCAAATGAAGTAAATTTCTCTTCCATGGGTGCGGTGTTCATAATTTCAGTTGTCTCACCATTGACCTGAAGACCATTTCTATCCACAATCACAGTTAAGTTGTCAAGTTTATAATGTGCAGATGTCATAATTGCTTCCCATACGCTACCTTCCCCACACTCTCCGTCACCAAGTAAAACGAAAACCCTGAAATCTCTCTTATCTGATTTTCCAATGATTGCAAATCCATTTCCTACTGAAAGCCCATGACCGAGAGAACCGGTAGAAAATTCAATCCCAGGTAACATGGCTTTATCAGGATGCATGGGGACCCTGGTATTAAATTTATTATAGGTCCAAAGAATTTCTTCACCAAAATATCCTTGATCCTGAAGGACAGGATACAGGGCTATGCCTTTATGCCCGGCAGAAAGAATAAATCTATCACGGTCTTCCCACTCCGGATTACCGGGATCATGTCTCAATATTTTATCATACAGGACAGTCAATATATCTATGCATGAAAAAGCTCCGCCTATATGAGTATCTCCATTCTTCATCATGTTTAATATTTTGATCCTGCTATTATATGCTTTTTCTATTAAACCCTTTATCTCTTCTTTTGAAAGTTTACCCATAAAATAAACCTCTTTTATCATTGTTTGAAAATTAAAAAATTACTCCACAGACCAGAATAATTACTGAATAAGGGGTGCATTCCCCTGTTCGAACAACTACCTTTGCATCAGGCAGCAGACTTTTCCATTCATCAGCCGTTATGCTTTCTACTTTTACATTATCAAATATATCCAGGATTTCCTTATACAATTTTGTATTACTTTCTAGCTGATTTGGAATAATTATTTTATCTACACACAATTCCTCACTTATTACTTTTACAGTTTCTAAGAAACCAGGTATATTTTTCCCAACAGCAACATCTATTTTAGAAACATCTTTGGGTACTGCAAGACCTGCATCTGCAACTACAAATATATCACCATGGCCCATGGCCGCAATTGCTTTTGATATATGCTCATTTAGAACTTTTCCTTTTTTCATTTAGCAGATTCTCCTTATTTATTAAAATCACATTTTAAAAATTATACCCTTAAGGTAATTTCCTGTACCTGGAGTCAAGTTCCATTATATGGTCGTTTCTTTCAATATGCCTTCCGCCTTCATAAGGAGTTGTTAACCACAGAAAGGCAATTTCCTTTGCAAGTTCCAAACCAATGACTCTTGCCCCCATTGCCAGTATATTAGAATCATTATGTTCTCTTGTCTTTCTTGCAGTAAATAGATTATAGCAGAGCGCGGCCCTGGTCCCCGGGATCTTATTTGCACTTATGCTCATGCCAATACCTGTACCGCATATCAATATACCCCTATCTGTTTCTCCACTCGACACACTCAGGGCTACCTTTTCAGCAACTTCATAATTTCTTGCAGGTTTATTTTCGTATATTCCAAAATCCTTGATCCCGTAATTCTTTTTTTCTAATTCTTTCATGATCTCTACCTTATATGGAAATGCTGAATGATCACTGCCAATAGCTACTTTTAGCATTTTTTCCTCCTACTTCAGAGCAATAACTATTTAATAAATAATCCCAGGCCCAACTGGATAATATGAAAAATATTTTCAATCTGGCTGGTTCTTTAATCTATTAGGCACTACACAAATAAAACTTATGCCGCTTTTTCCTGCCAGCAGTTGATGTACTTCATATGGAGGGATAAAAATACAATCATCCTTTTCAATTTTTGTTTTAACAACATCTTTTAGAACAATCCCGCTTCCTGAAAGTATATACACTTCATGTTCATAGCTATGTTTATGCTGGCCGGTATATCCATCCGGACCCAGCTCAAATAACCTCATTGAAAAGTTTGGGGCATCATCCAGGCGGGAGGTTATTAAAGGGAAGTATTTAACACTTTTATACATTTTAGCGTTTACAGCCAGAGGTTTTGGAACCAGGTCTTTCTTTTTTTTGATTTGTTCAAAGGGTAGCAGACAATCAGCCATTTTTTTGTCTCCTTTTTGTTATTGTAATTTGATGATTCTTATAAAATAATAATTATATATCACATAAACATTTCTCTTACAATATACCACTTTTCCTCTATTATTTTTCTATTGGATAAACTCCTTGACCAGACCATTTAAGAAATCTTTTAAACCAGTTTGGTTGACTGGATAATATTATTTAAATTATTGCGGTAGTATTCAAAATTTTCCCAGGAACTATTTGGTGGAATAGCATGATCAGCAAATGGTATATAACCACCCTGACTGATGAGCCATGACATATTTTCTAATTCCTTATCTATATATTGTTTTCCTCTATATAGTGAATTCTTGTCAAAACCTCCCAACATTCCAAGCCCTGGATACTTTTTTCTTATCTCGACCAGTTCATTTGAAGCTTGCCTTTCAAAAGGATACATAATATTAATCCCGGCCTCTAAAAATAAAGGTATCAATCCATCTACTTTTCCATCACAATCAACGCTAAAAAATTGAATACCTCTTGCCTTTAGAAAACTGATTAGCCGCTTATAATTGGGGGTCATAAATTCTTTAAAAAACGAAGGACTTATAAGTGAGCCCTGCTTCCCGGCCATGTCTTCCCAGAAAATTGCCAGATCAAAATCAATTTTAGCTGTTAATTCTTCAGCCATCGCTATCCATAAATTACATAAGTGTTCCAAAATATCTTTTATTAAAATAGGATCGTCATAATACATCAAGTATAATCTCTCCTCCCCCATAAGATATCTTAGCGAGCCAAAGAAACCAACTGGTGGGTCAAGTATTCCACTAAGTATATTATTATCCTTTATGTTTTTTGAAAAATCATCTAAATCTTCTTTAAATCTTTCATTTATATTTTCTAAGGAGAGCCTGTCCCGTTTTATATTTTCCCAGTCATTTCTATCTTTTAAGGGCCATTCCAGCCAAAAGGGCATACTGGAATTATCTTTAAAGATTTTTTTTCTTATTCCGTCACAGTCAATGAGTTCGATATATCTCTTGTCCTCAGAAATGATCTTCTTTTCAAAGTGTGGTAGAAACCAATAAAAAATATTTGCCTGTGCAATGCCTTCGTCAAGATTAAAATAATTACTGATATTAATATCTCTTTCCCAGATCTCACCGCTCCAGCTGGGAGAATAGTTACCGAGGTCACCAGAGCCCAGGATGCAATCGCCATAGTCATATTCTTTAGAAAGACCTTTTATTGCTAAAGGCCCTTCTTTATACCATCTATTTAAGGTACCACCCCAATAAGCAAACTCCCATTTTAATGTTCTTTCACATGGTTCAAAATTCATGACTTTTGAGAAAAGTTCCCTTGTTATATTATTTTTTCCCATTTTTACTTTCCTATAATTTAAAATAGCCCGTTCGATTCAAGTTAAAATATTTTTTACTTTTTCAATAATATCATTTTTACCGGGAATACTGGCTTTCTCTAAATGATAATTATAGGGTATGACTGCATTGGCCCCACCTAATCTTTGAACAGGAGTGTCTAGAAAATCAAATGCTTTTTCATTAATAACTGCACTGATTTCAGCTCCAACACCACCTCTTTCATATTCTTCATGTACAATTAAAACTTTATTTGTCTTTTTTACAGAATTAATTATAGTGTCTACATCTAATGGCACCAGAGTTCTTGGATCAATAATTTCTAAATCAATTCCTTCTTTTTCCAACTCTAATGCTGCATTGAGGCTTTCATGTACCATATACGAAGTAGCAATAATAGTAATATCATTACCCTGTTTTTTTATGTCCGCTTTTTTAAATGGGATCAAATATTCCTCTTCCGGTATATCGCCTTTGATTTGATACAATTTCTTATTTTCTATAAAGATAACCGGTTCATCATCCCTTATAGCGGTTTTAAGTAAACCCTTGGCGTCATAGGGTGTAGAAGGCATGACGACTTTAAGTCCGGGCACATGCACATACCACGCCTCAAGGCTCTGGGAATGATGTCCTCCAATTCCTCCCCCGATCCCTCCCTGCGTTCTTATTACTATCGGTGTTTTAAATTTTCCTGGTGTAAAATACCTTATTTTTGCTGCCTGGTTAACTATTTGGTCCATTGCCAGAGTTGAAAAATCAATAAATGAAATCTCAGCCACAGGTCTTAGACCCATAAAAGATGATCCAACGGCTGTCCCCACTATCGCAGCTTCTGATATTGGAGTATCTATTACTCTTTTATTACCGTATTTATCTATAAGATCCTTTGTAACTTTAAATGAACCTCCATAAACACCAACATCTTCTCCAATAATATATACACTTTTATCTCTATCCATTTCTTCAATTAATGCTTCCCGAAGCGCTTCCCTGTATTCAATATTTTTCATAACTACTTCACTTTAAAAACTTTTCAAGAATATTATTTATGATCTTATTTCCCTTCTATAATCTTCTATGGAAGGTAGGGGACTTTTCTCCGCAAAATCAACTGCTTCCTTTATTTCTTCTTCTATTTCTTTATATATTTTCCTGATCCTGTCCTGATCTAAGATCTTAAATCTTATAATTTTCTTTCTTGCTTCTTCTATCGGGCATTTATTTTCAGCATCGATTAACTCTTCTTTTGACCTATAGGAAGCCGGGTCATTTAGATGGTGCCCTTTCCTTCTATGTGTTTTTATTTCAATCAGACTCGGGCCATTTCCTTCTCTTGCCCTATTTATTGCTTTTTTTGACAGAATATAGATCTTCTCTATGTCAATACCATCTACAACTGAGCCAGGCATTGAATAAGCTTTTGACCTTACTGCAATATCTTTAACTGATGTGGAGTAATCAAAACTTGTTGACACTGCATATTGGTTATTAATACAGCAAAAAACCACAGGAAGCTTCCAGATAGAGGCCATGTTTAAAGATTCGTGAAAAGTGCCATTGTTGGCTGCACCATCTCCAAAAAAACAAAGAACTACTTTCTTATTTTTATTTGATTCACAGGCCAGTGCTGCTCCGACCGCTAAAGGAAATTGTCCACCAAGTATTCCATTTATTTGCATTATTCCCAAATCTGGAGCTGCTAGATGAACTGACCCTCCACGTCCCTTATTATAACCTGTTTCTTTAGCAAAAAGTTCTGCCATCACTCTTTTCATGTCAGCTTTCCTTGCCAAAAAAACTCCATGCCCCCTATGAGTGGGAAAAACAATATCATCTTCATTCAAAGCAAAACAGGAACCCACTTCAGCTGCCTCATTTCCCAGGCCCGGATGAAGATATCCGATTATTTTGGCATTTTGAAATAATTTTATTGTCTCCTCCTCAAATAACCTGATTCTGATCATTGCTTTAAACATATTTGAAAAGAGATCTTTATTTATATTTAATTTGAGATCATCAGATTTTTTAGAATTCATATATGCCTTATTTAATATCACCTAAAAATTTTTTAAGAGCTGGAATATATTTCAAAATTGTATTTAATTAACAATTGTCATAATTCTTTAAGCACTTTTTTATGGATTTCCAATGTTTTCTGGAGATCAGAATCTGTATGTTCTGAGGATACAAACATCGTCTCAAACTGTGACGGAGCTATATAAATACCTTTACTTAAAAGTTTTTGAAAATAGCGGGCAAATAGTTTTGTATCTGACTTTACTGCTTCCGTATAATTTCTTACTGGGCCTTCCTGAAAGTAAAAGCATGCCATGGATGAGATATAGTGGGCCGTACATGGAAAGCCGGCATGGTCATAATCACTTTTTAATTCTTTAAAAAATTTTACAGCCCTGGCCTCTAATTTTTCATAAAAACCATCTTTTTCTAACTCCAGAAGAGCAGCATAGCCTGCAGATAAAGCCAGGGGATTGCCAGATAATGTTCCTGCCTGATATACAGGACCATCGGGAGCCAAATAATCCATGATACGTGATGCTCCACCAAAAGCTCCAACCGGTAATCCCCCACCGATAATTTTCCCCAGTGTTGTGAGATCAGGTTTGACATTGTAATACTTCTGTGCCCCGCCTGAGCCGATCCTGAACCCGGTAATGACTTCATCAAAAATCAATACTATATCGTGCAGGTCGGCAAGTTTCCGCAAGCCCTCCAGAAAGCCATTCTCCGGTAAAATAACACCCATATTGCCGGCAACCGGCTCCAGGATTATTGCTGCGATATCATCCTCATTCTGCTCTATTAGTTTTTCAACATTTGAAAGGTCATTATAGACAGCATCAAGTGTATCCTTTATGGTCCCCTTTGTTACACCAAGGGTACCCGGTATGCCAAAAGTCATGGCACCTGACCCTGCCTTACTCAGGAAACTATCTGCATGACCGTGATAACAGCCTTCAAACTTTATGATCTTTGAACGTCCGGTGTATGCCCGGGCCAAACGTATGGCACTCATGGTCGCTTCGGTACCGGAACTTACCATGCGGACCTTTTCAATTCCCGGTACATGCCCCGCAACAGTTTCAGCAAGTTTGACCTCAATTTCACAATTAGCTCCGAAACTTGTACCGTTTTCTGATGCATTTTTTACTGCCTGTATAATATTTGGATGAGCATGTCCAAGGATCAGTGAACCCCATGAGCAAACATAGTCTATAAACTCGTTCCCATCAATATCCCAAATATGGCTGCCCTTAGCTTTTAAAATACACAGAGGTGTTCCGCCCACACTTTTGTATGCGCGAACAGGAGAGTTTACTCCACCTGGTAGAACTTTTTTTGCACGGTGAAACATTTTTTTACTCAGATCATACATTATGTTTTTCACCCTCCATCGGTATTTCATTAATAAAATATTTTATACTCTTCTTTTTAAATTCTTTTTCTGTAAACAAGACATCATATTGCTTTATACCGGTAGCCAGGCTAATTTTTTGAGCCACTTGCATGGCTGCATCCCTGGACCGTTCATGGATCATGGCAAACATATTATATGGCCATCCCGGGAATATTTGCCGCCTGTAACAATGCCCGACTTGCGGGAATGTGATCATCAATTGCCCCACCCGGGAAATACGGTCCTCGGGGACTTCCCATACAGACATGCCATTTGCTATAAACCCGGCTTTCTGATGCCGTATAAGTACACTGAGCCTACTTAAAAGACCGCGTTCATTCCACTTCTTGAGTAGAATAATGATTTCTTTTTCTGAAAGCCCGGTTTTTTTTGCCAGCTCCTTAAAGGGCCGCGAGACAAGGGGTATATCGTCCTGGATAAACCGGACTATTTCTTTCTCTGAACCTGTCATTGTATTATAAATTAAAACTCACTTCCCGCTTAAAAATATTAATGGCCGGCAACTCTGCAATATCCTTGATGCCTGTATTTTTTTTTATTAATCCAATTATTTGATTAAATTTTTCCGGGCTGCTTGCCGAAAGTGTAAACCAGAGATTATATGAATGAGACCGTTGATAGTTATGGGTCACTCCAGGGAACCGGTTAATATAGCTGGCAGCCGGCTCCAGTTTTTCAAGCGGTACTTTTGCAGCAAGCAGGCTGCTTTTATAGCCCATGTTTTTTGAATTAAAAACCCCTCCGATCCGGCGAATTAGTCCGTCTGATTTAAGTTTTTGTATTCTGGCTAAAACTTCTTTTTCTCCAATATTTAATTTTTTCCCGATTTCTAGAAAAGGCTGTTCACATACCGGAAAGTCTTTTTGCATTACATTTAATAATTGCCTGTCAAGATCATCCATTTGTTTTTCCTTTTGGCTTTCTCCTGGGCCGGTAAACACAATAAGGCTCTTCATCCAGGTAGTCTCCTGTTGTTGCATAAGCACGGGCACGGCATCCGCCACAAACCATCCTATATTCACAATAACCGCATCTTCCGTGGTAACTATCGATATCCCGCATCTGCAAAAAGACTTCTGATGTATTCCATATATGCTTCAGGTCATAACCGCTTTTTCTTATATTGCCGCATTCAGTCTCTAAAAAGCCGCAGATCTGTATGATGCCAGTATGGGAAATAAAAGCAAATGATTGCCCACCCATACATCCTTTAGACAGGGCATCCAATCCATGGGTTTTAGGGTTTACCGCGCGGCCTTCTTTTTTTTCCCTTTCCCGGAAAATGCGATAATAATGCGGCGCGCAGGTCGGACGCAGCTGAATGGGAACCTGCTGTTTTTTCTCATATATCCAATTTAATACATCCTCATATTCTATTGGAGAGATTTCCATATCTATAAGATCCTTGCCCCGCCCGGTGGGAACCAGTAAGAATGGGCTAAAAGCAACGGCCCCTATTTGTATTGCCAGGTCCAATATGTCCTTTAGCTCATGTATATTATATTTTGTGATCGTGGTATTTATTTGAAACTCAAGCCCTGCCTTTTTAGCCGCTTCAATACCTTTCATAGCATCTTTAAAAGCGCCCTTGACTCCCCTGAAATCATCGTGGCTTTCTGGTGTTTTGCCATCAATACTGATACTTATTCGTTTGATCCCTGCATCCATAAGATCGCGGGCCCTCTCTTCTGTTAATAATTTACCGCAGGGGCTCATGACCATCCGCAGTCCAAGTTTGTCACCGTAGCGGATAATATCATTCAAATCAGTCCGCATCATGGGTTCTCCACCGGTTAAGATAATAATGGGCTTTACAAAGCTTGCAATACTATCCATAGTTTTAAATATTTCCTCAGTTGTTAATTCATTTTCATATGGACCAAATCTTGCTGCAGCACGGCAGTGGCGGCAATTTAAATGACAGCTTCGAGTAATCTCCCATGCGATCAGCCTGGGGATATATTTTTTCTTTTGTTTTTTTATTCCAATAGGGTGTTTATCCATATTTTCTATCTTTTGTTTAAAAGTCCAGCCACATCTTTGGCAAAATAAGTTATAATTAAATCAGCTCCGGCACGTTTAAGGCATATTAGAAGCTCCAATACAGTTTTTTCCTCATCGATCCATTTTTTTTGTGAAGCAGCTTTTATCATTGAATACTCACCACTGACATTATAAGCAGCAACCGGCATTCCAAATTGTTTTTTTACCCTCCAGATGAGGTCCATATATGCCATTGCGGGTTTTACCATGACAATATCGGCCCCTTCTTTTATATCAAGCTCGACTTCACGCAGTGCTTCATCTCCATTGGCCGGATCCATTTGATAAGACCTGCGGTCACCAAACTGTGGGGCAGAATCCGCCGCATCCCTGAAAGGGCCGTAAAAAGCTGATACGAACTTGGCGGCATAAGACATAATAGAAATATCCTGAAATCCATTTTTATCCAGAGCTGAACGTATTGCAGCAACCCTCCCATCCATCATATCGGAGGGTGCAACCATATCAGCACCGGCACGGGCATGGGATACCGCCATCACTTTTAACATTTCCAATGTTTTATCATTATCGACTTCTCCATTTTCAATCCACCCGCAATGCCCGTGATCTGTATATTCACAAAAACAGACATCGGTAATAATAACTAATTCCTTGACTCTTGTTTTAATGGCCCTTATAGCTTGCTGTACGATCCCGTCATCGGCGCTACCTTCGCTCCCATGTTCATCTTTATGTGAAGGTATCCCAAAAAGAATCACTGCTGGAATCCCCAATTCCTGGATTTTTAGGCATTCATCAACAAGTTCATCAACAGAAAAACGGAAAGTACCCGGCATGGATGATATTTCTTTTTTTATCTTTTGGCCCGGTTGTACAAAAAGTGGATAAATGAGGTCATTAACAGACAATACTGTTTCACGTACCATGC
>SDBT01021596.1_pt1 | contig 10063 bp, 9 predicted proteins | sample 2277101 | NCBI WGS metagenome assembly SDBT01 (sample SAMN10404973, study PRJNA504765) | marine sediment metagenome | isolation source: marine sediment core GS10_PC15, 103 cmbsf | place: Arctic Ocean: Southern Knipovich Ridge | collected 2010
TTATAGAATGTTATGATCAAATCATTTCTCTCAAATTTTTAAAAATACTTGTATTTAAAATATTGAAAGAATAAATAAATTCTGTGTAAATTATTATTCTCTGAATCTTGAGATTGATTAAGACTTTTTGATCTCAAATTTTTTCTTTTTAATCATCACAAAAATTATAGAGATTACTCCTAATGCTATAAATCCTATGAAATAATTTCCCATTGGTATAATTCTGAATGTTGCTTCAACTCTAACTAATAATATTCCATCATCGTCAACATATTTTTCTAATACTAAAACACCACGTTGGTCATATTCTCTTGTTGCCGTATATTTTGTCTCTCTTTTATCAACGCTTGCTCCCTGTACAACATAACTTGAATCATGATCTGGCAGTTCTTCAAGATAATCATTTACAGGTGAAGGGATAAATATATCATCCTTATAATTCTCAGGATTCTCATAAACCTTTTCTTTTATGATATGTCCATCCTCTTCAAAATCATCTTTGTAATCCCAATATTCCACACTTAAGGTCCACCCATCGGTATCCTCATCAATATCTCGTATAGTTCTCCTTGTTTTATCGCCTTTTTCAAAAGCGGGCTCGAATCCAAAAGTCTTTTCAAATGCGTAAATATTTAGCTCTTTTACTTCCCAAACAAAAGAATCATCCTCATCTAAATCAAAAGTATATTCTGTCTGGGCATTAACATTAACACTCATGCACACCGTAATAAAGTTCATTACCAAAAGCATAATGAAAATTATTTTATATATTTGTTTCAATGTTCAATAACTTCTTCAAATTGATAATATCTAATATAATAAAAAGAAAAATATATATTTTTTTTAAAAATATCCAAATTAAAAATATGAAAAATTAAATTTCATATTGGTTTATCAATACAAAATAAAAAAGGTTAAAACAATGAACAAAGAAGATATATGTTTTATGTCTGCAGTTGATATGGGCGAAAAAATTAGAAGCCAAGAACTAACGTCAGTAGAAATAACTGAAACCCTAATTGAAAGGATTGAAAAGATAAATCCAATTGTTAACGCTTATTGTACAACTACATTTGATATTGCACGGGATATGGCAAAAAATGCTGATGATGCTGTTAAAAAGGGAGAGAAATTAGGGATCCTTCATGGGATTCCTACATCTATAAAAGATCTCATGGACACTAAGGGAGTAAGAACGACTTATGGTAGCAAAGTATATGAAAATTTTATACCGGAAGAGGATGCTATAAGTGTTGAACGATTGAAAGATGCTGGTATTGTATTTCTTGGAAAAACTAATACTCCCGAGAAAGGACATAAAGAAATGACCGATAATTTAATTTTTGGGGAGACAAAGAATCCTTGGGTTCTTGATAGAACTTGTGGTGGATCAAGTGGTGGTGCAGGAGCAGCCGTAGGTGCGGGTTTAAGTCCATTGGCACTCGGATCTGATGGAGGTGGATCTATAAGAGTCCCTTGTTGTTTTTGTGGTGTTTATGGAATAAAACCCAACTTTGGGAGGATTCCAATAAATATTACACATCTAGCATTTAGCGATCTTTCACATCATGGACCTATCGTTAGATATGTAAGGGATGCTGCTTTAATGCTAGATGCTATGGCAGGTCCGCATTATTTGGATAAATATTCTTACCTTCAAAAAGAGGGTAGCTTTCTAGACGCTTTAAAAGAGAGACCTAAAAAGTTAAAAATTGGTTATTCTTTAAATCTAGGATTTTTAAAAAAAATAAACAAGGATGTTGAAAAAGCTGTTATAGATAGTGTTCTTAAATTTGAACAGTTTGGTTGGTCCGTCGAAAAAGTTAACATTAAATTGAAAAAAGCTGCTAAAGCTTTAGGTTTAATAATGATGCCTGAGTCGTTACATGATTTTAAACCCTTATTGGAGGAATGGAGAGATAAAATAAGTCCATCTCTAGTTTTCCAGTTAGATATGGCAACAAAAGTTACCATTTCAGATGTGATGGATGCACATTCAATGAGGCTCGAACTTGAAAAAACTGTTTATCAATATTTTCAAAATTATGATATTCTTATATCACCAACTGCATCTGTCATTGCACCTAAATTAGATGAAATATTTCAAGCTGATCCTTTACCCTATGCCTTTAATTTAACTTGGAATCCTGCGGCTTCTATTCCATGCGGTTGGTCTAGTGAAGGGGTTCCCATAGGTATGCAAATAGTAGGAAGAAAATTAGATGAAAAAACGGTGTTTCAAGTTTCTAAAGCATTTGAAGAAATTGCCCCGTGGCAAGATAAAAGACCTACCTATAATTAAATCCTTTTGGATCTTTTTAATTATTTTTTTTTTTTATAATTATGCACGCGTTTATATTCAAACTTAACATATTTCTATCTATTAAATTAGTTTAAAAAAAAAGTGATATAGTTGAATAAAGACGATATTTGCTTCATGTCTGCGTGTGATATGAAAGAAAAAATAAGAACTCAGGAATTGAGTGCCTTAGAAATAACTGAGACATTAATAGAAAGAATTGAGAAGATAAATCCAATAATTAATGCATATTGTACTACTACGTTCGATATGGCAAGAGATATGGCAAAAAATGCTGATGAAAGAGTAAAGAATAATGAAGAAATTCCTTCTTTAAATGGTATTCCTACATCCATAAAAGATTTAGTCCCGGTAAAAGGTGTGAGAACGACATTTGGCTCAAAAATTTTTGAACATTATATTCCCGATGAAGATGCAGTCGTTGTAAAACGATTAAAAGAGGCTGGTTGCGTTATTTTAGGAAAAACTAATACTCCTGAATTCGGTTTCAAAGGAGCTACTGACAATTTGATATTTGGACCTACTCCCAATCCGTGGAATCTTAAAAAAACATCAGGAGGTTCCAGCGGAGGTGCTGCCGCATCAGTTGTTTGTGGTATGGGGCCTCTAGCTCAAGGTTCTGATGGAGGAGGATCAATCCGCCATCCTGCTTGTTTTTGTGGTTGCTATGGTCTCAAGCCCAGCTTCGGGAGAGTTCCAATTTATCCAAGACCTCGCATTACTGCACAAACACTATCTGTGGTAGGGCCTATTGTGAATTATGTTTCAGACGCAGCATTAATGTTAGATGCAATGAAGGGACCTTTCGAGGGCGATAGATTTTCTCTACCAGATGATAATATTGGTTATATTGATCACATAAACAAAAAGCCAAGGAAATTAAAAATCGGTTATAACTTTGATTTAGGGTATGCAAAAGTTATTAATAAGGAAGTTGAGAAAGCGGTATTTCAGTCCGTTCAAAAATTTGAATCTTTAGGATGGGAAATTGAAGAGGTGAAAATTAAAGGAGTGGATCCATCGAGAGCTTTTAGCGCAATCTGGCTTGCAACCTTTGGATATGAATACGAAACCTATTTAAAGGATTGGAGAGACAAAATGGATCCTGCTCTGGTTACATGGATCGAAGCAGGATTACGATTCCCTGCTTCAATATTACCTCAAGCGATGAAAACTCGTCTAAACTTTTATCAAACTATATTTGAGACATTTAAAAATTACGATTTATTAGTGACTCCAACAACTGCAGTCCCCGCTTTTGACATAGGAATTGATTCTCCTGCTAAAATAGAAGGTATTAATGTAGGTCCTACGGGATGGCAACCATTTACGTTTCCATTTAACTTTACAGGGCATCCTACAGCTACTATTCCCTGTGGATGGACAAATGATAATCTGCCAATAGGAATGCAGATAGTGGGCAAGAGATTTGAAGAACTTTTAATTCTGCAAGTATCAAAGGCTTTTGAAGAAATTGCACCATGGCAAGAAAAAAGACCTCAATTCAATTAAAAACTAACATTAGATTTTTTTTTAAGAAATTGTTTAAATTATAATTTATCTAAATATATTTATTCTAAGTATAAAAATTTAAAATAAGTGATAGTATGAGTAAAGAAGATATTTGCTTTATGTCTGCATGCGATATGTTAGACGCCATAAAAAGGCAAGAACTTACTTCAGAAGAGATAACGGAAGCCCTTATAGAAAGGATTGAAAAAATAAATCCTATAGTTAATGCCTATTGCACAACAACATTTGATTTAGCTAGACAGATGGCAAAGAATGCAGATAATGCAGTTAAAAAGGGTGAACCATTAGGAGTATTACATGGCATTCCCACAAGTATAAAGGATTTAATGATGACCAAAGGAATTAGAACAACTTACGGATCTCTGCTTCATGTGGACTTTATTCCTGAAGAAGACGATATTGCTGTTAAAAGATTATTCGAAGCAGGAGCTGTAATGATAGGAAAATCTAACACACCTGAATTTGGACATATTGCGCTTACTAATAATAAAATTTTTGGAGAAACTAAAACTCCATGGGATATAGAAAGAAATTCGGGAGGTTCTAGTGGGGGTGCTGCAGCAGCTGTTGCTAGTGGTTTAGGGCCATTGGCTTTGGGCTCGGATGGTGGTGGATCGATTAGAGTTCCTAGTAGCTGTTGTGGTGTTTATGGCTTAAAACCTACTTATGGGCGGATTCCAAGTTATCCTCGTATTGGTATAGCATTTGAATCTATGGACCATTATGGCCCTATAACGAGGTATGTAAAGGATGCGGCCCTTATGTTAAATGTTATGAAAGGACATCATCCCTCAGATCCAAATTCTTTTCCCGATGATAACATTGATTATGTTAAAATTCTTGAGAATAAGCCTAAGAAATTAAAAATTGGTTATTCTATGTCCTTAGGCTTTGGCAAAGTTCTCGAGGAGGAAGTAAAAGACAATGTGCTTAGCAGTGTTAAAAAGTTAGAACAATTTGATTGGGATGTTGAAGAGGCAAAAATAAAAATGAGAACTCCAGAGTTAGCATTTAATACTTTAGTTGCTGTGGGTTATGCTTATGATTTACAAAAAGATTATGATAAAAGACTTGAAGATCTTAGTCCAGATTTAAAAGCTACAATTAGATTCGGCCTTGATAATAGTGCGATGAATGTAGGAAAAGCTAAGGAGCAACGAAAGAAAGTATATGAAGTTTTGTATCAATATTTTCAAAATTATGACATACTGATTACACCTACACTTCCATGTCCTGCCATTAAACCAAAATGGCAAGAATCTGGGACAGTATTTCCTTTTATAGGTAAAAAAGCATTAAATATTACAAGTTGGATGACATATACATATCCGTTTAATATGAGTGGGTTACCCGCTGCATCAATTCCATCCGGTTGGACGAACTCCGGATTACCAATTGGGATGCAAATTGTGGGAAAAAGATATGACGAAAAAACTGTGCTTCAAGTTTCGAAAGCCTTTGAAGAAATAGCGCCTTGGCAAGATAAAAGACCCAAATTTAATTAGATATTTTGAAAAACACTTTTTTTTTTTAAATTTAAAAAGATTTATTAGAAGTTGTAATGGAGGAAGAATCTCCTAAAGTTATACCTTTTTTAATCAAATCCTCAAGAATGGAATAATCTCCGATAATACTATTAGAGGAAATAATTTTACTTAAGTGAGTACCGTTACCAATTACAGAATCAGATAAGATACACCTTTCAACTATTGCATTATCACCGACAGAAACATTGGGTCCAATTACTGAATCTTTAATGGATACATTTTCACCGATAACCACAGGCGGAATAATTTTGGAATCATTAATATTACCAGATTGATATAACTCATCATATAAAGGATCTGCTAATTTTAATTCGGACAGCAGTATTCTATTTCCTTCCAACAGACTCTCTGGTCTACCAAAATCAAGGATTTCACCTTTCATTTCATTGATTGAAAATTTAAAATCCTCCTTAATTAATTGTTCTATAACAGGTGTTATTAGATGTTCTTGACCATTTTCAAGCTTTATTTTGCTTTGTTCTTCTAATAATTCAAACATTCTAGGTACCATGCTCTTTCCAAATAAATAGGCACCTGAAACAGCATAATTTGAAAGGAATTCTTTTGGTTTTTCAACAATCCGAGTAATAAATCTTTTCTTTTCATCTAATTCAACAACTCCATAAAATTCCGGATGTTTTACCTGTTTGACATTAAAAATTCCATCACATTCTTCTTGGTGAAAGTTCAGAAGTACGGAACTGTAATCTTCCATTGGTAGCCTATCGCTTAAAAAAATAAAGCAATCATCGTCTTTAACAAGTTCTTTCGCAAGCAAGATCGCATCTCCTAGTCCGGAGAAATATGGAGTATCTGCGGTATAGCCTAATGGTATTTGTTCAACAAAATGTAATTTAAAATAATCAGAATGATGATTTTTAAGATATTCCATCATTTGTCTCTTTTTATAACCCACAATGAAACAAATATTCGTGCCCTGCGGAAATGTCTTCTTTAATTTAATTAAAATATGATCGATCAACCTTTTACCAGCAATTTTTAAAAACGCTTTAGGTTTAGAATAAGTGAAAGGTTGTAATCTTTTTCCTACTCCCGCTATTGGGCATACTAACCACATATTAAATAATAAAAACTAATATAACATAAATTTATTTTGGTCTTGAAAATTGAACATTAAAACCTTATGTTCTTTTCTTAAAGTATCAAAAATTATTAAAAGAATTTTCATTCATAAAAAAAGCACTAAAAAGTTATATAAATATTAATCTTTATAGAGATCTTAACACTTATCTTCTCTATGAATTTCCCTTTTCATAGAATATTTGAAAATTTATGATTTAGAAATGTACGTAGTAAAAACTCCTGTGAGGATAGCATTTGGAGGTGGTGGAACCGATGTTGAGCCGTACTCTTCAGATTATGGAGGTTATGTTATTAATACTACTATTAATGTATATTTTAGATGTGTTTTAACTAAGCGTGAGGACAATCTAATTAACATCTATTCAAATGACAAATTCTTGCCATATAAATTTGATACTATTGAAATATTAAATATTAACGGACAAATCTCTAATTTATTCGAAGCAATCTTATATCTCATGAAACCAAAATCAGGAATGGATATTTATGTGCATGGAGAGCCTTTAAAAAAAGCAGGTTTAGGAGCATCAGCAAGTTTATGCACATGCCTAATTTCAGGAATATTAAAAATCGAAGAGAAAGCTATTGATATAGGTGATATTTCAGAAAAGGCTTATTATGTTGAACAAAATATAATAAAGAATGTTGGAGGTCGCCAAGATCAATACGCTTCGGTTTACGGTGGATTTAACAGTTTGGAATTCTTAGGAGATTCTAATGTAAACGTTGAAAAACTAAATATTTCTAAATCATTCAAACAAAAAATAGAGGAAAATCTAGTTTTATTCTACACAGGAGAACCTCATATAAGTGGAAATATAGTAAAAGAACAAGTTAAGTCGTATATGGAACATAGGGAAACATCAACAAAACTTCTGGATAAATTAAAAGATATAGCTTTTCAAATGCAGGATTCAATACTATCCGAAGATTTTGAAAGATTTGGAGAATTATTATCTGAAGATTTAAAGTTTAAAACAGAATTCAATCCTCTACTCACAACTAATTATATGAAAGAGCTTAACAGATTAATATTAAATAACGGCGGTATTGGAGGGAGAGTGTGTGGTGCTGGAGGAGGAGGTTGCATGATTTGGTTAGTAAAACCAAATTCCAAGAAAAAAATAAGTGAATTACTATTAAATCAACAAGGTAAATTAATTGAATTTAAATTTACTCATAAGGGCTTAGAGATTTCAGAGGTCTGAATATTTAAAATTCAATAATCGCTTTCAAAATCTCGAAATAACTCGCCTCAAATAATTTTTCCTTAATTTCTGCATTCAATTTTCTTAAAAAATAATTATCTGAGTTAGTTCTTTTTTGCCCATGAAGTTTTTTATTAACCGCGATCCTAGTCTTTTCATCTAAAAAATTAAATGGAACCTTTCGAAATTGTTGTATTAATTGCCCTCTATTGTCCTTAATGCTCTCCTTTATATTTTTTTCACGTTCACGATTTAATTTTTTACTCAAGTTATTTATCCATATTTCAATTTTATCTATATCACCTTTCAGATAATTTCTCTTGTTTAACCACTCCTTAAATTCAAGAATATCATCTAATATATCTGTAGTTTTAGGATCATCAGCTTTTTCTATCTCCTTCTTTTTTGTTAATTCTCTTATTGACTTTTTCTTTAAATCCTGAACTTTTTCTTCTGGGAGTGCGTTATAAACTTTTTCTAGTTTTTCTCTCTTCTTGGGATCGCTTTCAGAAAGCCATTTATCAATAGACATTTTCTCTAATTAAAACTAAATATTCGTTTAAAAATTAATTAATTATTAATTATATAACAAATGAAAATTATAAATCAACCAATTAATTTATTAAAGATAAATTAAAATTAAGAACTACTTTATTTATTTCTAAGCTATGAATATTAAAGGCATTATTTTTGATTTTGGCTTCACTTTATTCGATTTTCAAAATGTGAGCATGGAGGCTTACAGGAATGCATATAAGCGGGGTATGCGTAAGTCCATTGAAGTAATGAAAGAGAAATACCAGATCTTTAAGGATCAAGCGACTATTGAAAAGTTTATTTCACTCTTTAGGCATAAGAGAACCAATTTTTTTCGAAAAAGTATGAAAACAAAAGATGAATATCCTACAACCTATGTTTTTAAACATATATTGGAATCAATGGTACAAAAGGGACTTATAGAGAGCTTGGACGATAAAGACGACGATTTTTACTTAGAGCTTGCAAATTTATATCACTCCGGTGAAGAAGAAGAGTGGATACCCTTTGAATTTACTAAAGATACTTTAGAAAGATTATATAATCTAAAAGAAATTAAGCTTGGGGTCCTATCTAATCACCCTCATCACCCTTTAGTAGAGCATCTCCTTAAAAAATATGATATGTACCATTATTTTGATGCAATTGTTACTTCAGCGCAGTATGGAAAGAGAAAACCTGACCCAGGTATCTTTCACTATACTTTAGAAAAAATGGGGTTGGAAGATAGCGGAGGAGAATGTTTCATGTGCGGTGATGAGCCGGCAGATATCGTAGGAGGTCACAGGGCAGGAGTAAAGACCGTTTTATGTGAAAGAGTCTATAAATTTCCAATTGAACGAGAATTCAGTGTACCCCCCCTCATTGAAATAAAGGACATTTCTAAAATCTTTGATCATATTTCTTAGATAAAAATGGTGAAGGAATGGCGACCCTGGAGGGATTTGAACCCCCGGTTTCCATTTTAAAGCATCTAATGCTTTAAATTTCTGGCTTCGCAAGCCAGCGCCCATTTTGGTTTTTACGGTAATGTAAAAATATCCAGGCTAGACTACAGGGTCTTAATTATAAGTAATCGTCAAAGTTACTTAATATAGTTTTTTTTCTCACTAATATTTATTTAATAGTGCTTTGTAGTTAAAACTATGTCTGCCATTGAAATAATTAGAGAAGCAATTAAACTACCATTTAATAATCTAAGTATTTTTTACATTTTCTCACCTATATGAATCAATGATATTCTTAAGTTAAGGTTAATAACCTATATGTGAATCTTTTATATTCGTCTTATAACTAATATTTTAAAATAAGTTTTCTTCTTATTAATATCTCAAATGAATAAATAATTATATGGAGATGCCTAAAATTAAAGAGAAAATGAATGTTTTGTTCATAATGACAGATCAACAGCGTGCAGATCATATGAGTTGTTCTGGAAATTCTATATTGAGAACACCTAATCTGGATAAATTAGCAAGTGAGGGAGTTCGATTTACCAACGCATTTTGTACCAACCCATATTGCATGCCTAATAGAGCAACACTGCTTACGGGATTATATCCCAACGTTCATGGAGTAAGGAGTAATGGTATGAGATTATCTGACGATATTCCTACTATTACAAAAACATTAGTAAAAAATGGATGGAGAACTGCTGCTTTTGGAAAACTACATCATCAATTTAATACATTGCCATTTCGAACTGAGTATAAATCTACAGAATCCTTTCGTGACTGGGTTTTCCCATCTGATAAATCTTACCCCGTGAGAGAAAATTTTCCGATTCCTTACTATGGATATCAAGAGGTTGAAAC
>SDBT01021597.1_pt1 | contig 10063 bp, 14 predicted proteins | sample 2277101 | NCBI WGS metagenome assembly SDBT01 (sample SAMN10404973, study PRJNA504765) | marine sediment metagenome | isolation source: marine sediment core GS10_PC15, 103 cmbsf | place: Arctic Ocean: Southern Knipovich Ridge | collected 2010
TCGCCTATTGTCCTGATACCATATAGATTAAATATGGCTTTGCTTTTTTTACCAAGGCCCCATATCTTGTCCACCTCAAGAGGCCATAAAAAACCTAAAATGTTTTCTTTTTTTACCTCAGTAAGGCCATCTGGCTTCTTTAAATCAGAAGCAATTTTAGCCGCCATTTTTGTTGGCGCAAGCCCAATGGATGATGTAAGGCCCGTTATCTTTTTAATTTTAGACTTAAGAAGTAGGCATGTTTTAAGGGGGGAACCGAATAAGTGCCAGCTGCCTGATATATCCAGAAATGCCTCATCAAACCCTAAAGGTTCAACGTGTGGGGTGAAGTCATAAAGCGCCTTATGAACGGTTCTTGAAACAGCGCTATATTTTTCCATATCAGGCCTTAAATACACCCCTTTGGGGCACTTTTTATAAGCGATCGATATAGGCATAGCAGAATGGATACCGAATTTCCGGGCCTCATATGAACATGTTGAAACAACCCCGCGGCCCTTACCGCTCTTCGGATCTGCGCCTATTATTACGGGTTTCCCGCATAACTTTGGATTATCCCGTTGTTCAATAGAGGCGAAGAAGGCGTCCATGTCAATATGGATAATATAACGTTCACGCATATCGGTATTATATCATACTAACTTGCATATTTAGCTTGAGATTTTCTGTTTTTTAGAGGTATAATATTGGAAAGGGACAGGTTTAGCCATCGGCGCGGGGACCAATGTCGCTGTAAGAAATTCAAACAAATACTTGACATATTATCTTACATATGATATACTTTGATTGACCTTAAAAGGAGGGGTTAAAGATGGGTAACTTCTACAAAAAGTTGTCACAGAAGATTAAAACGATTAGGGAACGATTAGGTTTTTCTCAAGAGGCCCTTGCTAAAGAACTTGGTATCAGCAGGGTGGCGATCTCTCAAATAGAAAACGGAGACAGAAAAATCAGTGCTGAAGAAATTGCCAAGCTATCCAAGACCTTGAATATGCCTACGGATATACTTCTTGATTTAAAAAAGGATATAGAGGTAGTGCTTGAAAAAGTTACAGAAGAAAAACCAAAGAAAAAAACCGGAATAAGGATAAGTGTCCCGCAGAAAAACCTTGCTAAGTTCAAAGAGGTTTTGCTTTATCTTTTAAGTAAGGTCGGATCAAAGCCAAATGTGGGAGAATCGGTTCTATACAAACTTCTTTACTTCATTGATTTTAACTACTATGAAAAATATGAGGAGCAGTTAATAGGAGCTACATATATTAAAAATCATTATGGCCCAACTCCGACTGAATTTATCAAAATCGTTGAAGACATGGAAGGGAAAGACTTAGAAAAGGTTCGGGACAGCTACTTCCAGTATCCTCAAACCAAATATTTACCCCTAAGACCTCCGGATATGAGTAAGATCAACATTAATGGTAATGAGCAGAAGCTTATCGATGATGTTATAAATTCGATTTCAGATATGAATGCGAAGCAAATAGGCGAATATTCTCATAATGATGTTCCTTGGCAGACAACGGAAGAAGGTGCAGTTATAGACTATGAATCGGTATTCTATCGTACCCCGCCCTATTCAGTAAGGGATTACAGTGACAAAGATATTCAATGAGATACGTAAACTTGCTGAGTTTGAAAAGGATTTCAAGAAACTTGCCAAGAAGCTTAGAACGCTCGACGAAGATCTAGGTACCTTTATCGCTAATCAGTTAAAGCTTACCCATAAGTTGAATATCGATAATAAAGGCGTTGTTAGGCTACCAGATCTTGGCATTGAACATCCAAAGATATATAAGGCCAGGAAATTTCCTTGCAAGGCATTGAAGGGTAAAGGTGCCGCAAGTGGTATCCGGATAATATATGCGCATTATGAGGAGGAAGATATTATCGAATTTGTAGAAATCTATTATAAAGGCAGTAAAGAAAATGAGGATAGAGAAAGAATTTTAAGGCATTACGGTAAAGAAGGGTAGGGGAAAAGAATATGCCAAATCAAAAAAGAAGAAAAAATATAAGGAACATCGCGATTATAGCGCACGTTGACCATGGGAAAACTACCCTTATAGATGCCCTTCTCAAATATACAGGCGCCTATGAGTTTAAAGATGGTGAGGTTGCTATAATGGACTCAAATCCTCTTGAGAAAGAAAGAGGTATTACCATTCTGTCTAAAAACGTTTCTCTCCAATATAAAGGGGTACAAGTCAATCTTGTTGATACACCCGGGCATGCTGATTTTGGCAGTGAGGTCGAACGTATTCTTAAGATGGTTGACGGCGTGCTTCTTCTTGTTGACGCTTTTGAAGGGCCCATGCCGCAGACTAAATTTGTTTTGAAGAAGTCACTTGAGTTACATTTAAAACCAATACTTGTAATAAATAAGCTTGATCGAGCCCATGCCCGCCCGGATGAAGTGGCGGATGCGACATTTGATCTTTTTTGTGAGCTGAACGCTTCTGATGAACAACTTGATTTTCCAATTGTTTACACTTCGGGAAAGAAAGGCTACGCGACCCTTGATCTTGATGAGCCGAGAGACTCCATGAAGCCTCTTTTAGAGACTATCCTGCATAGGGTATTACCGCCGATAGCTAACCCTGATCTGCCTTTTCAGATGCTGGTTACAATGCTTGATCATGACTCTTATGTTGGACGAATCGCTATAGGGCGGGTTTTTCATGGGTCTATCCACGCTGGGGATCCTGTGGCACTTGTAAAATGTGATGGAACTGTTGTCAAAGGCAAGGCAGCTAAAATTATGAAGTATCGCGGACTAAAACGTATTGAGGTCGATGAGGCTATAGCAGGAGATATTGTATCGATTTCCGGGGTAGAGGATGTAGAGGTTGGAGAGACGCTTGCGTGTATTGATGAGCCAAAAGGATTGTCTACTATGAAGATAGATGAGCCTACGATCTCTATGAACTTTTCTCATAATACAAGCCCTCTTTCAGGCAAGGATGGAGGCAGATTTTTAACATCACGACATATACGGGAGCGTCTTGAGCATGAGACTATGATCAATGTTGGCATCAAGGTCGAGGAGATCGCGGGAACTGAGCGGTTAAAGGTTTCGGGTCGCGGTGAACTGCATCTTGCTATTCTTATTGAAACAATGCGTCGTGAAGGGTATGGGATGGAAGTCTCCAGACCGCATGTTATCTTGAAGAAAATGGGTAATAAAACGCTCGAGCCTGTTGAAGAGGTGATAATCGAGGTGGAAGATGAGTACAAAGGTGCTATTATGCAGGCGCTTGGAGCTCGCAAGGCCGAATTGCGCGACCTAAAAATAACATCTTCCGGCACTAACCGTATGGAATTTGTTATTGCCTCAAGGGCATTAATTGGATTCAGGAGCGATTTTCTTATGATGACCCGAGGTACCGGTATCATGTACCAAAATTTCCTTGAATATCAGACCTATAAAGGAGATATGCCTAGCCGTCAAAGCGGTGTTCTCATTTCACATGGAAGCGGTAATGCGGTGGCGTATGCGCTTTATAATTTACAGCCACGTGGTGAGATTTTTGTTAAACCAGGAGAAAAGATATATGAGGGGATGATCATTGGCGTAAACAACAAAGGGACTGATCTTGTTATAAACGCCTTACGTGAAAAGAAATTAAGTAATATACGCGCCGCAGGAAGCGATGACGCGATCGCGCTTATACCCCCGCGGCAAATAACCCTTGAGTTCGCTCTTGAGTTTATTGAGGATGATGAATTGGTTGAGATAACCCCCAAGCATGTAAGGCTCCGGAAAATGCATTTAACAGAAGTGGCTCGTAAACGGGTGCGCCGTAATGCCCAATCAAAATAATAGACCTAAAGAATTAGGGACGGGGCTTTTTGCAAACCCCGGCATGTCCCAATTGATTTCCCTGGCCTGTCCCCAAGCTTAATTATCCGCGCAATTTGCCGCACTTAGTGCATTCTTTTACTAACTCAGGGTTTTCTTCTTCGCAGTTTCTGCATATCCAGAATCCGGGAGGTGGGTTTTTAAGGCGGTTTTGTCTTTTAAAATAAGGCCAAATGGAATAATAACCTACCAAAAACAATATCACCAGTATAAATATTATAATCGCGTATTTCACAAACCCGGACACAAACAGAGGAGCCTTTACATTATCCAGATTAATACCAAAAGCTCTAAGGTAATCTTCGATGTGTGCCTTTGCTTCGTGATAGGTGTCCATATCATCTACGTTTAAGATCTTTATTAAAGGGGCAGATATGGGGAAATCCCCGGATTCCAGGGTTTCCAATTTATTCAGATATTCCTTATAAAATCTTGATGCCTTATGAATGTTGCCGCTTCGTTCATAAGTAAGCGCAATAAGAAAAGCTGTCCCAAAATATTCCGGCCAGATATTGCGCGATTTATGGAATTTACTAAGCGCAGCCGAATAATCTTCGTTTGAAAGGGCATAGATGCCGTCGTTAAAATACCTCGCAAATGCCTTAATATCACTTCTGGAACCCGGCTTCCTCGCAATGACATCCAAAAGCTGCATGGTAAGAGCAAATCTCTTATAAGAGAAGAACTCTCTCTCGGTGAATCTGCTTTGTCCGAATATGCCGAAGGACAAACATATAATTGAGATAAAAACGAGTATGCCTACAGGCTTAATATAAGTTTTCATAGACCCTATTATGGACAATACCACGCAATAAGTCAAGTGAGTATAGTGGCATTTTTGTCTTGAGGCTTGTTTTTTTAGGAGTATAATTGTGGAAGGGGAAGGGATAAGATGAAGAATGATGAATTTTAAATTGGATAAAGAATATATTGAGCTATACATACTGCTTAAGCTCACCAATATAGCTGAAAGCGGGGGAGTAGCGAAGCATATTATAGCCGAAGGGCATGTTACGGTTGACGGAAACGTAGAGAAGCGAAAAGCGTGCAAGATACGAAAAGGTCAGGTTGTAAAAGTCGGGGATGAGACGGTTGTTGTAGATGTGTAAGGCTTATTAAGCCGTTTCACGCTCCCGGAGTGTGAATTTTCTTTTGAAAGGAGATGAAACAATGCCAAACATTACAGTAGAAGGACCACCGATAAGAGACATAGAAATAAAGCGAACATTGGTCAAGGAAGTAACCGAAGCCGCAATTAAAGCATATAAATTACCGGCACAGGCTATTGTAGCAGTGATTAAGGAAAACTTACCGGAGAATGTTGGAGTTGGTGGACAATTGATTTCTGACAGAAAATAAATAAGCATTAGTAAGCATTAGCATTAACAGCCGCCCCTTAAACTACTCCTGAAACTATTATCTAATCAGTTAGAAGAAAGAGGATAAAAATGGAAAATGTTGTAGGTCAAGCAAAGAATCTAACGAATCTGGTTAACTATCAAGACGGTTCAATTGTTAGTAAGGAAATAATAAAGAAAGATGCGGGAACGGTAACTTTATTTGCCTTTGATAAAGGGCAAGGATTAAGTGAGCATACAGCACCTTTTGATGCATTAGTTTATGTAGTAGAAGGTGAGCCAGAAATAATAATATCGGGTAAATCCTTTAGTCCAAAGGTAGGAGATGTTATTATTATGCCGGCAAATGAACCTCATTCTCTTAAAGCAATAAATCCTTTCAAGATGATGCTGGTAATGATTAAATCATAGCAAATTCTTTACTGAATTTGCGCGTTTCTTCTGTAAAACAATAATTCTAACCCCTTGCAATAAATAATGTTGCGAGGGGTTTTCTTTTTCGTGGTATAATGGCAAAAAAGGAGGCTAGCTATGGAAGAGCAAGAGATTGGGGTAGTTGACCATTTCTTTGACAAAATTTCTGTGGGAATAGTTAAGTTAATTGGCGCACTTAAAGTAGGAGACACTATTCATATTAAAGGGAAACAGACAGATTTTTCTCAAGAGATCGAGTCGATGCGGATAGAGTTCGATAACGTGACTGAGGCAAAAGAAGGGGATAAGGTAGGCATAAAAGTCATCCAACCTCTCCATGCCAACGATAAAGTATATAAGGTGATTGCTTAGAGAATATAATCTATGGGCGGGCCTGACACCAAACCTACGCCTGTCCCGAGAGGGGAAAGGTGAGGGAAAATAGAACCCTCTCCAAAATGACTTGCATAAATCAAAATAGGAGCTAAAAAATGGCCAAAGAAACTTCATCGTTCGATATTGTCGCAGAAGCAAACCTTCAGGAGGTGGACAACGCTGTCAATCAGACAAAGAAGGAACTTTTCCAGAGATTCGATTTTAAGGGAAGTAAATCTTCGATAGAATATAACCGCAATGAAAAGAAGGTAACGCTGATAGGTGATGATGATTTTAAATTGCGCGCACTTAAAGACATTTTTGCCCTTAAACTTGCCAAAAGGGGGGTTTCTAGAAAGCTCCTGATATTTAACGAACCGCAGAAGGTTTTTGGGGGTTGCCTTCAGCAGATGGTCGATCTCGTATCGGGGATACCCCACGAAAAAGCAAAGGAGCTCACCAAAATAATAAAAAAACTGGGGCTCAAAGTCCAGGTCCAGATAGAAGGAGAGAAGCTAAGGGTATTTTCTCCAAAAAAAGATAACCTCCAACTTGTAATAGCGCACCTACGAAAAATAGACTTTCCGATAGCACTTACTTTTTGTAATTATAGGTAGCAGTAATTAGGAGTATAATTGTGAAAGGGGACAGGTGTAATGTCGAATATCAAGACCTGACCCTCTATCTACGATTATTAGTCATGATAAAAGACAGCTAGGGGTCACATGAATCCTGATATGAAGCAAGCGAATAATGCCCTGAAAGAAATCAGTAATAGATTAAGCGCACTTGGTATTTATGAAAAGCGGGATATGGGTGATGAATATTGCGAGCTTATCTTATATAATAATGAAATAGATCGTTGGGTTAAAATAATTACCGACATTTTAGGAGGCGCGGTAAAGCCTCCGGGAACTAAGGCCAACGAAGAACATCTTCGTCTGACAGAAAAATATGGCAGTGTATATACCGGTCAAACATTGTTCAAAAAAGAGTTTGGCGACGATATTGTAATAGCAATGCTTTGGCCTTGGGGAAACCGCACTCATACTACCATAAAAATAGCCCTTCTAAGAAAATAGAGGTATATTTATTGCAGCATCAGGGACAGTTCTCGCAGCAAACCCACACCTGTCCCCATAATTCCCTAAGCACATCTTATACATTTACCTTGAGATTTTCTGTTTTTTAGAGGTATAATATCGAAAGGGGACAGTTTGAAATTAGATTCGCAAATTAAATTGAAAAAGGAGGTAGTTATGAAAAGGATTGCAAGAGTGCTTCTGCCCGTTGTATTAATAAGCTTTATATTAACCGGATGCGGAGGCGGAGTAAACGAGAACAAACCTATATCTGAAGTAAAAACAGAAGCCCAGGCAATGTCGGTTGACCAGCTTAAAGCCACTGTTGCTAAATTTCGAGCAGCAATTGAATCCAAAAAAGCTGAAATCGAAAAAATAAAACAAACCATCCGAAAAATTCCTATAGCTGATATGCTTGGTGAGGAAGCAAAAAAACTTAAAGGTGATGTTCAAAACATAGCTAAATCTATAAGAGCACTGACAGACAGGCTAAACGTCTATTCTCAAGAATTAAGACGTAAGACTTAACTATTTAAAGTCTTAATAGTATTGTACCGTTTCAGAAGAGGTATAATCTTGGAAAGGGACGGGTTTAAGTTTGGGTTCAGAACCGTCCCTGAAACTAGAGTTGGGAAATAAAGGAGTGAAATTATAATGCAAAATGCAGATAAAGCAAAAGGAACGCAGCAGAGAATCAAGGACATAAAAGAAATATCACTAGCAATTGATACATGGGATGATATCTTTTCTGATTTTGATCCTCGCGCTTTGAATGTTCGCGCGCTTTCAGAAGATTTTATAGCAGAACTTAAAAAAAGATATCGCGAAACACGCAAAGGTACTTTTCTTGTTACCATCTACGCGCCAATTTCACTCAAAAATGCCGAATCAGAAAAAGCGGTCATCCAAAGGTTAAAAAAACATTTTAAACATAAATCCATGCAAAGGCAGAAGGAGCTCAGCCGTATAAGAAAAAGAGGGATCGTTTTTGTTCTTATGGGAATCTGTTTCCTGGGTTTTCTTACAATAAGCACATATTTTCAATTATTTAAGGAAATTACAATTGAAATTCTGGGTATTATATTCATGCCCCTGGGCTGGTTTGGTATCTGGGAAGGTTTTTCGAAGATTATTGACACATCTCCTATGCTTATTCAGGATGAGGTATTATTTAATAAACTTTCAAAGGCGAATTACCAATTTAAACATATAGAAGAAGATACGGCTGATTGAAACATAGATTGCTTACATTGCCCTCAGAGCACCATAACTGCGATGCTGAAAAATGTTGGACTTTTGCAATTTAGTATGTACAATAGCTGTATCCTAGAAATTGTTGTCTAAGTAAATTGTTCGAAACCAGGGGGGAAGAATGAATAAAGATAGTATTATTAACAAGGAAAAGCTACATATTGAAGTGCAGAAAAAATTTATTCCTTATCTTAAGACAATGTCTGATATTCATGGGGATAATTTAATTTCTGTATTCGTATATGGCTCTACCGCAGGGGAAAATTATATTCCTAAGATTTCTGATATTAATTCAGTTTTTGTTTTCAGAGATCTTAAGTTCTCAATATTTAAAATCAGCCTAAAGGTAGTCTCTTCGGGAATTTTTAAAAAGATAGCCGCGCCCTTATTTCTAACCAAAGAGTATATTAACTCCTCCTTAGACGTCTTCCCGATAGAATTCCTGGACATGAAGGAAAATCATATTCTCTTATACGGTGAGGATGTTCTCTCCGGGTTAACGATTAAAGGTGAGCATATCCGTCTTTTCTGTGAACAGCAGATCAAAGGAAAATTGATCAGAATTCGTCAGGCATATCTGGAGATAGGGCTTAAGAAAAAAGGCCTGGAGGCTTTATTAAAAGAATCTCTTGGTTCGCTGATTCCTATTTTCAGAAATTTAATTCGGTTAAAAGGGAAGCAACCCCCTGTTAACAAAACAGAGATTATCAGGCAACTTTGTCAGCTGTTTGGGCTTGATGAGAATGTGTTTTTACCTATTTATAAGGATTCTGCCAATGATGAAAAGATAGCCAACCAGGAAGTAGTTGTTTTCTTAGAAAGGTATTTAAACCAGATTGAAAAATTGGCCGGCATGGTAGATAGGATATGATAAAGAATATGGGCAAAATTTCTAAATACCTTTTAGCTATCTCTTTCTTCTCTGCAGTGTTTTCTTCTGCAATCTTTGCAGGAGGAGAAGTGCGTATTCCGTCTCGCGGTCAAGATTATGTAAATGATTTTGCGGGATTGCTAAAACAATCCGATAAGCTTACGATAAGCAATTTTGCGCATGAATTAGAGAAGAAAACTACAGCTCAGATAGCCGTTGTAACTATCAAAACAACCAAACCCGAAACCATACAAGGGTTTTCTGTAAGGCTGTTTGACCAATGGAAGATCGGACAAAAGGGGAAGGATAACGGTATATTGCTTTTAATGGCGATTGATGATCGCAAAGCGTGGATTACAACAGGTTATGGCATGGAGGGGGCAATCCCGGATGTGATCGCCAATAAAATTGTTCAGAGCACGATGATTCCTTATTTTAAGCGTGGGCAATATTCCGAAGGTATTACAAAAGGAGCGATCGCTGTTATTAGCCTTGCCGCCAAAGAATATAATGTCGAAATAACAGGGCAGGAAACACAAGTTTATGAGGCGGTACATCGCAAGAAAAGTGTTTTAGAAATCCTCTTTCCAATATTGATTTTTATTTTCATTATAGGTTCCCGTTCCGGATTTTTGGGATATTTTCTGTTGGGTTCAATGATGGGAGGCCGCAGAAGAGGGGGTTTTTGGCATGGGGCCGGATCCGGCGGCTCTAGCGGAGGATTTGGCGGAGGTTTTGGAGGATTTGGAGGCGGCATGACCGGCGGTGGCGGCGGTGGCGGCGGCTGGTAGTCGATGAATAATTTAGTAATCCTATGGCGCTTTGCGCCTCAGGATTAATTCGCGCCTATAGC
>SDBT01021598.1_pt1 | contig 10062 bp, 6 predicted proteins | sample 2277101 | NCBI WGS metagenome assembly SDBT01 (sample SAMN10404973, study PRJNA504765) | marine sediment metagenome | isolation source: marine sediment core GS10_PC15, 103 cmbsf | place: Arctic Ocean: Southern Knipovich Ridge | collected 2010
CTTCCTCCTGTGCCGCCGAAGCGCCGACAAATGCCACAAAGACCGCCAGAAGCAATGCGAGTTTCTTCATCTCGACCCTCTTCTCCATCCCGAGCGGGACGTTAGGTAGGAAACTGCGGTTCATCGTCGAGCCTAACCCTAGTGGGGAGGGGGATCAACGAAACGGTCCTCGAGCCACCATGCAGAGCTGTGGGGCGGGCAAGGCAAGCGTTCCGCGGAGATCATCGGTGTCGTGCTACTTGCCTGCACGCCGGGCGACGAGGATCGGTCCTTTGGCTGCATTGCGGATGGAGTGACATGAAGACCTTTTCTTTGAAAATCCTGTCGCGTATATTTAACCTACAGTGAAAGAAAAATAAGGGAAGGCACATGTCTCGGGACAGTCTGGGTGATTTCGAGAAGTTGGTTCTCCTGGCCATTCTCCAGTTGAGGGCCGAGAGCTATGGGGCCCCCATCCTGGACGAGATAGAGAGGCGCACTGGCCAGACACCGTCCAGTGGGGCCCTCTACGTGGCCCTCCGCCGTCTCGAGAGGCGGGGCCTCCTCTCCTCCTACTTCGGGGATCCCACCCCTGAGCGTGGCGGGAGGGCTAAGCGGTTCTTCCGCATCGAACCCGAAGCAATCCGGCTCCTCCGCCGCTCACACGAACTCTGGAGCAACATGGCAGAGGGGCTTGAACCGGTGCTGGGGGGTGGATCGTGAGGGCGCCTCTGGCCCTGGTCATCCTGAGTCGAATCCTGGGCGGGAGCGACCGGAACGAGATCCTGGGAGACTTGGAAGAGGGATACCTATGGCGCGTGAACGAGATGGGTCAAGCGGGAGCAAGGCGGTGGCTGTGGCGCCAGGCGCTCTCCGTTCCGCTGAGACTCCGTGCGGACCGTTTCCTGGTCTGGGCACATCGCCATGAAAGGGGTGGTGTGGCGTCATCGAGGAGCGGGAAGAGGAAGGGGGCTGCCGGTTCGGCTGCGGGAGGAGGGCATCCTCGGCCAGGAAGGCAAGATGAGGTTCGGAGGGTAGGCCTCCTGGAGGGCGTTGTTTCTGATGTCCGCCACGCCGCGCGGGGATATGTCCGAACCCCGGCCTTCGCCGTTATCGCCGTGGGCGCCCTTGCCCTGGGCATCGGGGCGACGACTGCAATTTGGAGCGTCGTCGACGGGGTTCTGGTACGCTCGCTTCCCTATCCCGAATCGGAGCGGCTCGTACAGATCGGCACGATTCTCCGCCACGATCCCGACGGTTTCGGATCGGTGGGGGCCGCCGAGTTCGTCGATTTGGGAGCACGCACCACCACCCTCGAGTCCCTCGCCGCGTCAGGTAGCCGTTCGTTCACCATGCTGGGGGAGGGGAAACCGCGGGTCGTTTCAGCCGCGAGGGTAACCGAAGAGTTCTTCCGGCTCCTCGGCCCCGACGCGATCGTGGGCAGGACGCTCGGGCCGGACGACCAAAGGGCCGCCGCGACGCCTGTTGTCGTCCTCAACCATGGCTTCTGGCAATCGGTATGGGGCGGCGACCCCGAGGTGGTCGGCCGCTTGATCACTCTCGATGATGAGAACTACCTCGTAGTCGGGGTCATGCCACCCGACTTCTACCCCCCCGAGGCGCTCTGGACCCAGCGGAACGTCGATGTCTGGTTGCCGCTGGTGTTGTTTGCCTCGAGCGGCAAGCTGGTTCGAGGCCACCTCGAGTACAACGTCATCGGGCTCGTCGCGGCTGGCAGCTCTATCGAGGCAGCGCGAAGCGAAGCCGACAGTGTGTTCCGCACCATCGGAGAGGAATTCTACAATGGGAGCGTCTCGGGAGCTCGGGTCGAGTCACTCGAGAAACTCACCGTCAGCAACATCGCCGACACCTTGAGTGTCGTGCTCGCTGCGTCCGCTTTCCTGCTGGTGATTGCATGCGCCAACATCGCCAACCTGTTGCTGGCGCGAGGCACAGGCCGGCAGCGAGAGCTGGCGTTGCGGTCGGTGCTTGGGGCAGGCCGCCGGCGCATTGTGCGGCAGCTGGTGACCGAAGCGCTGCTCTTGGCCGTTGTCGGCGGCATAGCAGGAACCGGACTCGCCTATTGGGGGGTTCAGGCTTTCCGATCCACGAACCCGGGGGAGATCCCGCGCCTCGCCGAGGTTGCCGTCGACGCGCGTGTGCTCGCCTTCGCTCTGGCGATCTCATTAGGGACAGGCATCCTCTTCGGGCTCGCTCCGGCGCTTCATTTCGGCAGGACCCATCCGGCGCCGGCCCTCCAAGAAAGCGCTCTCACCGCCGGCACCGGCCGGCGCGCCCACCGGACACGTTCGCTGCTGGTCATCGCACAGACCGCCCTTGCGTTCGTTCTACTGACCGGAGCCGGGCTCCTTGCTCACAGCTTCGTACGTCTGGTGACCGTCGATCCGGGCTTCGACCAGGATGGCCTTGCCACCGTCAAGCTCAGGCTCCCGCACAGTTTCGCCGAGGGAGGCGAATCGCGGCGCTTCTTCAATGAGCTCCACGCCAGGGTGAGGTCGCTACCTAATGTGGATTCGGCGTCGTTGACCACCCACGTGCCCTACACAGGCGACGGAGCGATGTGGGCGTTGGTCCCCGAAGGCCGGGATTCGACCGAGCAACAGGACAGTAGCGTTTTCGTAGCGACGATCTCCGTTACCCCCGATTACTTCCGAACCATGCGGATCCCGGTGCTGTCTGGCCGCGGATTCGAGGACGCCGACCGCGAGGGCACGGCGCCCGTTGCCATCGTCAACGAGGCCTTCGCGCGTGAGTACTGGCCGGGCTCGCCCGATGTCATCGGCAAGCTGGTCCGCTTCAACGCCAGCGACGACCCACCCATGACAGTGATCGGCGTAGCCGGCGACGTTCGCTACCGACCGGAGCTTGAGGCGCTGCCCGAGGTATATGTTCCGTTCCACCAGCAACCATCGTCGACGATGAGTGTCGTCGCCCGGACCCGGGGCGCCGCGGCAGGCCTGGTCGCGGTGATCCGCCAAATGGTGTGGGAGATGGACTCCAAGCTGCCGATCCGGCGCGCCGCGACGATGGGCGAGATCGCCTTCGAGGTGAACGCTCGGGCGCGCTTCTACACCTTGCTGCTCGCAGCTCTTGCCGGCGTTGCCGTCGCGCTCGCCCTCGTCGGCGTCTACGGGACGCTTTCCTACGCCGTCGCCCAAAGGACCCGCGAGATGGGGATCCGCATGGCCCTCGGCGCCACCAGCGGCGACATCGTCGGGCTGGTTCTCGGCGGCGGCTTTCGCCTCGCTCTTGCCGGTGTCGTACTGGGGCTGGCCGGTGCTTGGGCAACGACTCGGCTTCTGTCGGGATTCCTCTTCGTCGTCACGCCGACCGACGGCGGTACGTTTGCCGTTGCAGCCCTCCTATTCCTGACCGTCTCACTGCTGGCTAGCTGGCTCCCGGCACGCCGAGCCGCGCGACGGGACCCCTCAATCGCGCTCAGGTTCGACCGATGAGGAGCGGAGTATCTGAATCTCGGCTTCGACGTCATGCGGCATCACGGCCCGCGCCTGACTATCCTGCGGTGGCCTCAGCGGCGCCGTCGCTCTGGCGCTCCTGCGCTTCACACTCCCGCTCCTCGAGGAAGTTCTCGATCGTGCTCAAGCGCCAGCCCATGTCGACTTGCGTAGCCACCCGTTGAGATGTCCAGGCTAGAACACGGGCACGGCGCGGGACTTCACGCGGCGCTTCGAGGGAGCATGACACCAGCCGCCAACTTGTCTGGATCAGCGGCTGCGCAATGTCTCTACCGGGTCGAGTCGGCTTGCCCGCCGCGCGGGGACCATAGCGGCCGCGAAGATCACGGCGACCAGCAGCAGCACGGCCACCGTCCAAGAGGTCGGATCGAGGCGCTCGACGCCGTACAGCCGGCTCTCGATAGCGCGGCTGAGCGACCATGCGCCGAACAGCCCCGCCGCGAGTCCCAGCCCGGCCACGGAGCTGGCGCTCTTGAGGACCAACCCGATTATGCGACCCGGGCTTGAGCCGAGCGCAACGCGAATGCCGAACTCGAAGGTGCGCTGGGCCGTTATCGCCGACACCGTCCCATAGAGCCCTACGGCTGAAAGCGCCGCTGCCACCGTAGCGAGGACCGTAAGCAACCGGGCGAGCATGCGCGACTGCGACGTTGCCTGGCGGACGGACTCGGCGACCGATTCGACACGACGCGGAGCTAGCGAAGGGCTGGCCCCGGCGATCGTCGCGCGCAGGATCTCCTGACCGTTGGCGCTTGGGTGGGTTTCCAGAAGGACGACCGCACGCGAGGCGTCGCTGCCGAGCCCCTTGCCCCTGACCACGTAGTAGCCAGGTTCGGGCGCTTCGGTGAGATCACCGAAGCGCGTGTTGCCGACCACGCCGACGACCTCGTAGTAGGTCGGGTCGGCACGGTACATCGGAACTTCGACCGAGCGGCCCAAGGGATCGACCTCTCCGAAGAGCGCCGAGGCCAGCGCCTGGTTGACCACCATCACTTGCGCCCCGGAGCGGACCTCGTCGGCGGTGAACGTCCGGCCCTTCACCAGTGGGATAGAGAGCATCTCGAAGTAGGCGTCCGTCACGCTGTTCGTGAGGACCTGCAGGTAGTCGGAATCGGTACCTCCCGCTTCCCGCGCGCGCCCGTACAGACCGTGCAAGGGCATCCAGGCCGACAACGCTACGTTGGTCGATCCCGGGTGGGCGGCGAGCGCCTGCCGCAGGCGGTCGAAGTAGTCGACTGCGCCCTCGACCGAATAGCCGATGTCGGTCGGGTAGAGAAACGCAGCGGTGACGTTCGATGGGTCGATCCCGGGGTCGACACGCACCATGTTGTCGATCGTGCGGGCAAACAGCAGCGCTCCTACCAGCAGCGTCAGCGAGGCGCTGAGCTGGGCCGCTCCGAAGACGGTGCGTAGTCTGTTCTTGCGGCCCCGCGAGCCGTCGCTCCCGGCCTGCAGCGTGCGCGCGGCGTCGACGCGCGAGGCGATCCACGCTGGGAACACCGAAAAGGCCAGCCCCGTGAGGAGCGCCAGCGCCGACGCGAACGCAAGCACGCGGGTGTCCAGAGACACGAACTCGACCATTGTCGATCCAACGAGCTGGGTGCCGGCGAAAGACCGCATCAGCAAAAGGGCGACGCCCAGGCCGGCGATTCCGCCGACCGCCCACAGCACCACGCCCTCGGTGAGCTGCTGACGCATCAGCCGCCAGCGGTTGGCGCCGAGCGACTTGCGGACGGCGATCTCGCCGCCGCGACGGATGCCTCGCACGAGCAACAGGTTGGCGACGTTGGCGCAGGCGATCAGCAGCACCAACGCCGCCATGCCGAGCATCAGGCGCAGCGTCGAGCCGATTATCGACCGGCTCAAAGGGTGCGTTCCGATTCCCGGGTAGACGTGGAACGCGACGGCCTCTGAGCCGTCCCTCGGCAAGAACTTGGCGTTGTCCTCGGGATAACGCTCGGCCAGCCATTGCGACGCCGCCGAGAGCTCGGCTTGTACCCGCTCCCAGCTCGTACCCGATGCCGCACGAGCGATGAACTCGTAGTAGCTGCCGCTGCCGCGCTCGGCGTAGTCGATCACGTCCTCGTAGTGGTTCGCCCATGGATATGCTGATCCCGGCAACCAGGCGCCCACGCCGCCCCCCAGCAGAGGACCCTCGAAGCTGTCGGCGGCGACGCCGACGATCGCGAAAGGACGACCGTTGACCACGAGATCGCGCCCGAGAACGCTGGGATCACCCCCGTACATGCGCCTCCAGGTGGCGCTGCTTATTACCGCGACGTAGGTGGGCGCCGCGGGGTCGTCTTCCTCCGCGCTGAACCATCGGCCGAGTTGCGACTCGAGGCCGAGCACGTCTACGTAGGAGGCAGTGACGAACTGAGCCGGGAGATTGATCGCCCCCTCGGTGCTGACCGATGCGCTGATGGAGCTGTTCGAATAGCCAGCGAAGGACTCGACCTGGGTCAGCCGGGCGGCGAAGTCCTGGAAGTTCGGATACGACAAAGAGCTGACTCGCAACCCACCCTCTACGTGGATCCCGAGGTCAACGAAGGCCAGTCGCTCCTGCCCGGCGACGCCCGGGACCGGGCGGAGCATCAACCAGTTGGCGAGGCTGAAGACCCCGGTCGTGGCACCGATGCCGAGCGCCAGCGTGATGACGGCGACGATCACGAAGCCCGGGTTCCTTGCGAAAGCTCGAACGGTATGGCGGAGGTCCTGAATGAGCGAGTCCATCAGAGAGGCTTCCTTGTCGTGTGGCGAGCGTCGCGGCCCGGGGAAACCGTGGAGCGGACGGCGACCTTTCGCGCTCGAGGTGAGTGCCTGCTTCCAATACCAGCGGCGTGCCCGGCGGCGGCCTTCGCACGTAAGCCGCTCCGCGAACTCCTCCTCGAGATCGCCCATCACGAGCTCATGAATGCATGGATCGAGCGCCAAGCGCAGCATGAGCCTCGCAGGAAAGGGTGGGGTGCGATGGCTCATGTCCGGGTGCCTTCTTCGAGGCCGGCGACAGCTTCGCTGATCTTCGACCGAAGCCCCTCAGCCATCCGAGTGTAATCCAGGTACGCGCTCTGAAGAGCCAGGATTCCGGGCGCCTCGAGCTCGTAGTGTCTCTTGCGCCGGCCGCCGCGCTCGGCGGTGGGTTCGCCCATTCGAGAGGACACCAGGCCGCGCTCACCGAGCCGCTTCAGCGTCGTATAGAGGGCCCCCGTCGAAACATCGCGGGCAGTGCGCGCTTCGATCTCTCGACGAATGGCGAGGCCGTAGGCTCCGGCCCCGAGGCGCAATAGCGCCAGCAAGACCAGCTCCTCGAAGCGTCCGAGGTAGGCGCTCATGCTCCGCTTCCTTGTTTGCTCTCAGTTACTAGCACATTGTAGTATATATATAACTCGCACGCTGTAGTACATATGTCAAGCTCTCGTTCGATCTCGAATCCAAAATGGTTCCTCATTCGCCGAGCGAAATCACGCCTTTCAGATATCTCTCAGCCCATTCCAGCCACCTCCCAAGCCCCCTCGACAAACCCGCGGGGATCTCGAGGCTGCAGTCTTGTAGAGATTCCCCGAAGGGCTGGGAGTCGCTGGCGGATAGCGCGGTGGTTGAGCGTCAGGGCGTCGGCGCGCCCTGGCGGCGGCTGCTACGCGTTGCTTGCTCTCCACGCAACTATCGCCACGGACCGTGATCTACTCCTTGTCTCCGGGCGGCGAATACCTCTTCTTCGTCAGCCACCGCGGCGCCGACCGTTCATTCGAGTTCTCCGACATGACGTACGACGAGTTGATGCGAAGAAACTTCGGACCGAGGAACGGCGAAGGAGACGTCTACTGGGTGAGCGCGGAGGTGATCCAGCGGATCCGCCCACGGTAGCGGTGAGTACGGCGTTCGTCCTTACTGCCCAGACGGGTCGCTGCTGTTCCACATGTTGCGCGCCAACTTCCAAGAGCCATCAGCCTGGCGCCGAAAGATCCAGACATTCTTGCCGCTCGCGCGCACCGTTTCGCCGCCGGATCGCGGCGTGAGGGCGCTCTCGTAGGTATCGCGCACAATGGCCCAGTCGCCGGCCACCACGATCTCAGCGAGCGAGACACTTTGGAGCTCGATGGCGTACGTGCCGAAAAAGTCCGCCATCAAGGATCGGACGGCCTCCCCGCTGGACAGCGTGCTCTCACCCGGGGGCATGAGCACTACGTCTTGTGTGGTGAGGGCCATGAAGGCGTCGACGTCGCCTTCTTCGAACGTAGCGATCACCCGCCGCCATTGCCGTTCGACGGCCTCGGTGTCAATGGGATCCTGCGCGATCCTGCCCTCGGCATCCACCTTGACCAAGAGATGGCTTCCGACGTGGTCCCTTGGATCGACATTCCTCAGCAACACGGTCTTGCGACCATCCTTCGCCATCAAGGTAAGCTCGACGTCCACTTCTTGTTGCCCGGGTAGTCCGAAGTGTACGGGCAACACGCTCTGGGCGTTGTAGCCCGAGCCTGTCTCGATCAGCCGCGTACCGATCAGTTGACGCGTGCCCGCCGCGTACAGCCTCACCTCGGTCCCTGCCCGCGTGTGGACGCCGTTCTCGTTGAGCACCATGACCTGCAGGGATCTGGCGGCCTGGCGGGTGGCAAGCCGGTTGCGGATTACGTAGTGGTTGCGGCTCGACAGGGCCAGATCCATCGCCCCGTCGTTGTCGAAGTCGGCCCAGAGAGATCCGTAGCCACCCACGTTCTCCCCGATGACCGCGGGCGTGACGTCGACGAACTCGCCATGGTCGTTCCTGTACAGGGTCCCGGAGGAATACAGGTCGATCCAGCCGTCGTTGTCGAAGTCCGCCCACGCCGCGGTTCCCCGGTACGCCTCGTGTGCCAGGCCGAAGTCGGCAGCGATGCTGACGAACGTGCCATCGTCGTTGCGATAGAAGCCGTCGGTGCCGCCCAACGTCGTGACGAAGATGTCGAAGTCGCCGTCGTTGTCGAAGTCGGCGATGTCGGGGCGGATGGTGCCTGCCATGTCGTGGTCGCCGGGGTTCGGATTGATGGCCCTTCCTCCCGAATCGAGGCCGAGTTGCGGGGCAACGTCTACGAACCTTTTCCCGTCGTTGCGGTACATCCGGTTCGCATACCCATCCATGTTGCCGAGGTACAGGTCGAGGTCGCCGTCCAGATCGAAGTCGAACCAGACGCCGCCCATCGTCGCCCGCGAGCCGGTGATCCCCATGGCTTCGGAGACGTCGACGAACTCACCGTTGTCGTTGCGGAAGAGCATGTTCGGGATGTCGCGAAATCCGACGAACAGATCAATGTCGCCGTCGTTGTCGAAGTCGACCCAACTGAGTTGGCGGGCGTGCCCCAGCGGAAGCTCGAGACCGAGCTCCTTGGTTACCTCGGTGAAGTGATCTCCGTCGTTGCGGTAGATGCGGTTGGCGATCTTGGCTTCGTCCTCCTCCGCTCCCGAGGTATAGCCGACGTATAGGTCGATGCGCCCGTCCGCGTTGTAGTCTCCCCAGGCGACCGCTCTTGTACCTTCCATGTCCGCAACGCCGAGCTCGGTGGCGACCTCGGTGAAGCGTCCGTCGTCGTTGCGGTACAGGCGATTCGGCTGACCGGGCCTGAACCCGACGTACAAGTCCAGGTCGCCATCGTTGTCGAAGTCGGCCCAGGCCTGGGTCATCGACCCTCTCTCCGCCAGGAGATCCGCTTGGACCAATTCGAACTCGACGCTGCCCTCTTGGGGCGGGGTGGCTCCCTGGGCCAACCTGGGAGCGGGGGCCGCGAACAGTGTGAGTACGAGGAGCGCTAGGAATGCGCGGCGAAGGGTGGACAGGGCGTTTTCGAGCAGAGTTACGGACACGCTGCGAGACACGAACATGACGACCCTCCGAGGCGGGTGTGGGCAATTGTGGGGGCAGTATAGCGCCGACGCGAAGCCCCTCTTCGATGTTCGCCAAACCCGCCCCCGCAACCGGCCGATCATGGCGACTCGACAGCGACTACTTTCTGATGATCACCTCCGGCAGACCGAGCTCGGAAACCGCCTCGTTGAATCGTGCGACGCGGAGCGGTATCCAGTCTCGCTCGCCCGCCATGGGATCGCAGAAGCCAGATTGCGGGCCGAATGTGAAGAATGTCCACCGGGGCCGCAGAAGGTTGACCCCGGTTCAGGGTCGCGACAGACTACGGGTGTGAAAGTCAATCGTCGCTTGATGCGTATCTGTGGGGTGTTGCTGTTGTGCACCGCGTGCGCGACTGTCGGTCCCCGGACCATCCGCCAGGGGCGGTTCAACTACAACCAGGCGATCGTGGACACGCGCAACGAGCAGATGCTGGCCAACCTGGTGCGTCTGCGCTACCGGGACCCGCCCTTCTTTCTCGATGTTTCCAGCGTGTCGACTCAGTACACCCTCAGTGGCGAGGCCGACATCGCGGTGGCTGGTGTCTCCGATGGTGCGGCAGGGGCAGTAGGAGCCAAGTTTACCTACGAGGAAAGCCCGACGATCACCTACCTCCCGCTGCAGGGCATAGACTTCGCCAATCGGATGATGAGACCCATCCCGATGGAAGTGATCATCCTGCTTACGGCTGCCGGCTGGAAGATCGAC
>SDBT01021599.1_pt1 | contig 10061 bp, 9 predicted proteins | sample 2277101 | NCBI WGS metagenome assembly SDBT01 (sample SAMN10404973, study PRJNA504765) | marine sediment metagenome | isolation source: marine sediment core GS10_PC15, 103 cmbsf | place: Arctic Ocean: Southern Knipovich Ridge | collected 2010
AAAAAAGCGCAGAAGTATTGCTTAAGGAAAAGAAAGAGTCTTTCGAGAAAGATCCTGACCAGTTCATAGAAATGAAGGATATCGTAGCTTGCATGATGCGTGTTCCTGGTGGCTTAGCTCACTTTATAGGTTCCGGCCGTAGGAAAGAATATGTTATAACTAAAGGTGAGCTGGATCATCAACTTAACAATGTTTTAACAGCAATAGACGAAGCGGTAGCTAAAAAGAGTAAGAGTAGCATAATCAATCCCTTTGCCAAGAAGAAGAAGGGAGCCTTTGGAGGTAAAAGATTCTAAGGAGATTAACTAATGCCTAAAGACAAAAAGAACCCTTTACCCCCTGGAGAGAAGAAAATACCTCGCGCAGAACCGGAGCTGGAATCAGATAATTATTCCGACAAGCAACGGAAAGACATCGGAGAGATGATTGCAGATGATTATAATGTCGGTATAAACACAAGTAAGGACTGGCTTCAGCAAAAACTTAAAGATTTACAGCATTATGATGGCGAGAGACCTTCTATCATAGAGGATCTTAGCAAGAGAAAGTGGATGTCAGACAGGAATTTGGGTGTTGCGGCCGCTACTGCAGACTCATATCAGGCTACATTGCTTTCTACTTGTTGGACTCCTGATACTCTTCATTGGGTAGCAATAGAGAGCAACGATTTTAACAACAGAGATAACATAGCTAAGTTTTCAAAGTGGGCTGTAAGCAAGAATGAGGGTGATGTTTTCCCTGAAGTAGACGATTTTATCCACAATAAGATAACTTTAGGCTTCTCAATCTTCAAGATATACTGGAAAGTCTGGTATGACTGGATAGATAAGAGGATACCCAAGAACGATAAAGAAGGGAACTTCGCTAAGTATGATATAAAGACAGTCAAAGAAAGGTTCGAGAAGGGAGTTATGGAGAATATCGCGGACATAGACGATATAGTAATTCCTGACTTTGGTAAGAATCTTCAGGAACAATCGTTCATAATCCACATTCTTCACATAGACAGTAACAAATTCAAAGACTTAGTTGAGAGAAAGATATTCAAAAACATACCTGATGGTGGCATAGATGCATTCATTAAGAAGTTAAAGGGCGCAAGCTTAAAGAGGGGCGAGACGCTTCGCGATAAGAAAGAGAAGCAATTAGGGTTAAGAGATAAGAACGACACTGATCCTAAAGTGTTTAGCATAGACTTACTTGAGTGGTACGGAGTTCATACGAAGGGCGGCAAGACAGAAAGATATCGCTTCATATACGAACCTTACCACGAGATAATGCTGGCCGGTAAACCTTTGAGAAAGATAAACAGAACAGGAAGGTATCCTTTTGTAGGTGGTCCTTTAATAAGAAGACCAGGTAAAGTAAGAGGAAAATCATTACTTAAGTTGATTGCACCTATTGTCAATGCTATCAACAACGTATTCAACCAAGCCTCTGACTTCCAGTTCGTAAGCAATTGTCCTTTCGGCTTCCATAGAGTAAGCGACGAAGGATATACTCAGCAAACGTATGAGATAGAACCCGGGACTTCTTATCCTACCGGAGACGATGATCCTTCAAAGTCTATATACTTCCCTAACCTATCGCGTTCATTCGTGTGGGAGTTCAATACAATCAATATGCTCTTTGAGACCTTAGAAAGACTCACCGGAGCTGCTTCATACTTTATGAACAACCAGAAGGGAAGATCTGGCACAGCTACGAGAGATGTAATCATCAACGAGAAATCAGAAACTCGCTTTGGTCTATGGGTTAATCGCATTCAAGAGGAGATCTGCGAGGCAGTAACAATGTTCATAAATATGTACCAAGACTGGGCGCCTCCTAATCTTGGGGAGAGAGTGCTAGGGCCTGAGGGAAAGAAACTATTCCCTAACCTCTCAGTGAAGTCCTTAAGAGGTAACTATGACTCAAGAATGACTCCGGATATTCACATGGGCTCAAAGACATTAGAGAGACAGTCATTGACCTGGGTTTATGAGAACTTCAAAGAGAATGTGTTCTTGAATCCTCAGATTAATCCTAAGGGATTCTATAACTTATCATCAGATGTATTGAAGAAAATGATGGGCGATGTAGATGTTGAAAGGTATCTCGGGAAAGAGCCTAAGGGCCAGCTTGGAGATATTAAAGATGTAGACGATGAATGGTCAAGGTTTATGCAGGGAGATAAGTTCTCTCCACCTGAAGGACCGACACAACAAGCTCTTCAACATTTCATAGGGCATCAGATCCAATATGCAGAGAAAATACACGAATTAGATGAAGAGTATAGGCCTAATTTCGAGGCTCATTTATTTGAGACTATGATGAATGTAAAGAAGTTTCAAAAGATTATGCAAGAAGAGCAAATGGCTAATGCCTTAGCTGGGCAAATGATTGAAGGAGAAGATAGCGGAACAGCTCCGCTCGAAACATGAGTGAGTTTTTAGATTTACCTTTAGTACCTATGGAGGACTTAATTAAAGAGATAGAAAGCCGTTGCGAAACATTTGTTTGCGCGTATGAGTTACCGGATGATAAGCAAAAAAGAGATGTATTTAACACATACTTTGGAAAGGGCAATCGGATAAGAGCTTGCGCCTTAGCAAATGTTTTAAGTAATGATTGTCTCAACAACTGGAATGGAGAACTCAAAACTCTCCAAAGAATAAACGAGGACGAAGAATGTTAAAGGAAGCAACAGTAGGAGAATTTTACGAGTGGAAGCAATTGCTAAAATATCCGGAATGGCAAAGATATGTTGATATATTAAAAGAAAATGAGAAACGTTTGCAGAGGGAGGCAAACACGTGCATAAGAAATAAAGATTTTCATGGGGCAACTAAATTTTTAGCCCAAAAGGACTTAATTCCTAAGCTCTTGGGCAAGGTAAAAGATCGTATTGGTTCCTGTAAGGACCAGAAGAAGGAGTAACATGGCAGTAACAATGAAAGGGAAGAAGGGCAAGAGATTGCCTCCACACGAGATTGTGGATGAAGATGTAGAGAGAGAGAATCTTACTCTTACTAAAGCGCAGTATCAAGCTAAGTATAAGAAAATCAGAGAGAGTAAGGCAAAAGCCAAAAAACTTTACAACGAGCTTATGGATGGAAAGGATGTAACCCCTAAGAGTAATGACGACATCGAAGTATTAGACAATGAGCTTAAGGCTACAATCAGGAAGCTCTCAGAGGTATCTACTATGGCAGACAGCCCTGAATCTGAAGCAAAGGCTAAGGAGCTGAAGAAGAGGGTAACAGTTTTGAAGGCTAAGATCACGAAGGCAAAAAAGGCGTTAAAGGATAAATAATATAGATATGGGCTTCGTACTTGCCCTAAAAGTATGGTAGATGGAGGTAAAATGACCGAACAAGAACAAAAAGATTTCGATAAGCACAAAGAGATAACTGATAACTTTAACAAGGAATCAGACTCTAGCGATAACGAGGTAGAAGCAAGGGACGCTACCGCTCTTAAGGAAAAGGATCCATCAACCTTGACCTTAGAGGAAAAAGAAAAGATCAAAGGCTACGATGAGAAAGTGAAAGGAACCAAGGAAAAAGAAGGTGTAGAGAAAAAGACTGCACTAGAGAAAGCAGAAAACCAAGCTAAGGAAGACGAGAAGATTCTTGACACCCCTGAAGATGAGCTTGATGACAAGGGCAAGGCCCGGAAGGCTGAGATCTTAGCATCCATTAAGGAGAAGGAAGACAATAAGTCTCCTGAGGAAAAAGAGAAGGATAAGCTTGAAAAGGAAAAGAAAGAGAATCAGACTAAGCTAGATAAAAGGTTTGGCGACCTTACCGGCCAGATTAAAGATCTGAAGAAAGATAAAGGTGCCGATAAGGAGAAAATCGCTACCTTGGAACAAGAGCTAGCTGAGGTCAAAGACAAGCTCAATCCTGAAAAGATCAATGAATCCAAGAAGGCCGAAGAAGCACGAATCAGCAAGTATCTTGAGGAAGACAAGGATAAGCCGCGAGAGCAGAAACGAGAGATGTCCAAGGAAGACCTGGAAGAGTGGTTGCTTGAAGACACCGTTGAAGCTAATGAGTGGATGGTTGAGAGAAGCTTAAGGCGTTCTGCTGAAAGAAAGAGTTTAGTTAGTGAGGAAACTCAGAAGAAGAATGTAGCACAGTTTGTTGCTTTAGTCGCTGATTCATCAGATAAGGTAGAGAAAAAGCATCCAGAACTTAATACTAAAGCTAGGGTAGAAGAGCTTAAGAAAGATAAGCCGGACATAACCAATGATGAGGTACACAAAGTTCTTTGCGAAGAGAACGAAAAGTATCGGACAATGTCTGAGATTATGAAAGAAGATCCTAATAAGTATTGGGGAAAAGATGCGCCCGAGCTGATGATGGTTGAGATGGAGAAGCGCCTTGGAATTGAAGAGAAGAAGCCTGGAGATGAAGACAAAGACAAGAACAAAGACAAGAAAACCTACACCGCAGCCGAGATAGAAGCTATTCAGAAGCAAGCTATCAAGGATGAGGAAGAAAGGAAGAACAACATCGATGAAGGGCTTACCTCTGATAAAGGCAAAGATCCGCCCAAGGGGAAAACTTACGATGCTGAAACTGAGAAGAAAATAGCTAGGCTCTGTAAATTATCTGGAATAACTAGGAAAGAGTTTGATGGTTCAGTTGAAAACAGAAAAAAGTTGGGGATAGGATAAAATGAGCTTGCGAGCTGATGCAGAAGATAAGCGAGGTACATACATTTGTGGTAGGTGCGTTACGCCTATTTTCTATCTGATATCAGAAGGCAAGCAATCTGAAATTCCATGCCCTGACTGTGGTTATGCTCACGGAGAGAGGCCATATATGCAACTGCCCTCAGACATTAGAATTGATTTAACTCAATATTAAGGAGGTCAGAATGAAGACAAACGTTTATAAGGCAGCAGGGTTTACCCTGTTGAACAAACTCGACGAGTCAGGGCTTTTAACTAAGCCGGTAGCAAGCGGTCTCACCATTTTAAAAGGTGATGCCCTTCACAATGTTAGTGGGTATGTTTCGAATGCTATTACTGCATTTTCAGATGCGTTCTTAGGAATTGCAGCTCATGGTGCAGATAATTCAGCCGGTGGAGATGGAGCAATTGATGTTAAGATAATTCCTCCTTTAGAAAAATATCAGTTTATAGTACCTGTCGAAGAAGATGCGTTAGTTACCTTGGCCGACGTAGGCGTAACTTGTGATCTACAGAGTGTAAACACTGTAGATATTAACGATACTACAGGGGATGCCAATGCTAAGGGTTTATTTATTGATGAGATCGACGTTTCGACTGAAGCAGTTGCAGTAAACGCACGTGGTTATGTTATTGGGCATTTTGTAGCTCATACAGCATAGGCATAATTAACTAAGAAGGAGGAATTGAAATGGTAACAAAAGATGTATTAGACCAACTTTACACCCCGATTTACGATAAGTTTCTTCTGCAGACATTTGCAGAGGAATCGCAAGTAGGGCCTCAGGTATTTGACGAGATCTCCGACAAGACATCAGAATGGAAGTTCGATGGCTTGAGTGGATTAGGAGAATGGGTTGAGGCTGAAGAAGGTTCAAGTGGTGGATATGAAGATCCTGTTCTTGGATATCCTAAGACCTTAACGCAGGCTAAGAGATGGAAGAAAATCGCAATTTCTTTCGAAGCTGTAGATCAAGAAGAGTATGCACTATTAGGAAAGCTTGGTGATGCTTCAACTATGGGTAGAGGCGCAAGGATGAATGTTGAGAAAGCTAAAGCAGGCGTGCTTATTGATGGTTTCTCAACTGCTTCTCCTGATGGCCAGAATCTATGGAGTGATTCTCACCCTAAGAATAGAGAAGAGACAGGCACTACCTATGACAATCTTTTGTCAGGTGCTTTCTCACACGACAACCTAGAATTAGCAGAGACTCAAATAGAAAATAACTTCTTTGATCCTAAAGGCATCCCTATCTCGCCATCAGAAAATCCAATACTACTTTACCCACCTGCATTAAGAGGCGCTGTAAAGAGAGTATTGTCTGACAGAGCATTAGAGCAGCCTGATACAACTCTTAGAAACATCAACAGATTTGCCGGAATGTATCGCCCTATTGAATGGAGATATCTTTCTGCAGCATTAGGTGGTTCAGACACAACTTGGTTCATAATTTATCCCGAGCTAAAACTATTGACCTGTGTATGGTCAGCAAAGCCTCATTTCACATCTTGGATAGATCACGAAGATGAATTTTACAATTTCAAGGGACGCATGCTTTATGATGTAGGGCCTTGTGATTGGAGATGCGGCTTTGGAGGAACTGGATTGTAAGTGCAAGAAAGGCAATAAGTTATGAAAAAGACTTGTCCAATATGTTCCATTGAATTTAACACTCGCAAGAGTAAACAAGTATGTTGTTCTAAATCTTGTGCCGGTAAACTTATGGGCATAAAGAATAGAGAGAAAAGAAATACTACTTGTCTCCAATGCGGGAAGAAGGTTAGTTCATACCCAAATTGGGTAAAAAGAGGTGGAGGAAAGTATTGTTCTTTGGAATGTCGTGGTATCGCTAAAAGGGATAGAGTAAAAAGAACCTGTCAGATTTGTAGTAAAGAATTTGATGCTAAACCTTCTGCTGTTGTGAATAGCGGAGCAAAGTATTGCTCTCATCAGTGCATGTGGGCAGGACAAAAAGGACAGAAGAAACCATCTATTCAGGGAGATAAGAATTACAACTGGAGAGGTGGAATCCAAAATTTTCCTTACCCTTTTGAGTTCAACGATGAATTAAAAGAAGCAATACGAAAGAGAGATAATCATACTTGTCAACTGTGTGGCTTGATTAACGAGGAACATATATTGGTGTATGGTTATGACTTGGTTGTTCACCACATTGACTACATCAAAGATAATTGCGATAAAGGCAATTTAAAAACTTTATGTATCCAATGTAATAGCAGGGTTAATTATAATAGAGGATATTGGGCAGATTATTTTTTAAAAAAGAAAACGGAGGTAAGATTATGAAAAAGTTTAGAATACCTTTAATTGCCATTTTCTTAGTGATGATGGCAGTTGGAGCTTACGCGGCCACTAACAAGGCCGATTGGGGAGATGATGTTTACATTAATTCCACTGGCATACTTTATGCCGGTCAGGGAATCAGTCTGGGAGGAGTAACTAAAAACTCTTGGGGTAGCGTTGTATCTCCATGGGAAGACGATGGTACTACTACTACTCTGACTTCTGCACCGACAAAGTTTATTTTGACACACTCTTCAGGATTGAATTTTGCAACAGGACTTAGCGTAGGAACAGGCGATATTACATTTGTAGAAGGCGGAAAGATTGATGGTGATACTGCTGATACCATCAAGTTTATAGAGAACAGCGATACACTCAGCCTTGTGTTTGACGGAACGGATATTCAGATTGAGGCATCGGATGGAGGTATAATCTTTGATTTGAATCAAGCAGATGGTACGGTTGATTTTATGACTAGCAACGACGATGATGATTATATTCAGATTTCAACTGTGAGCAATGTGCCGTTGATTAACTCTGTCGGCTCTTGCGATTTGGACATTACAGCATCGAGTGGTGAGATAACTTTTGACAATGAGAATCTTACCACTTCTGGAACGCTGGATGCTGGGCTTATCACAGGCACTTCATTTGTTATTGGCGACGACACGATTGATGTAGTTGTCGACGATCAAATGAGATTTGCATCTAATGATGAAGAATCTACAATCGAGGCTTATGGCTTTGAGGCTAAAGCAGCTGTTCTTCAGCTCAGCGCTGATGAAGGCGATGATGCTGGAGATAAGTTTCAACTTGTATCAACAACTAGCAACACTCTTACATTTACAAACGATACAGGCGTAAAAGACACTCACGCTGTAATATTAACTTTAGACAAGACAGGACTTTTAACGACAACTGGTGATATTGCTGTTGTTAATAATACTGCTACTACTAATGCAGTGGTTGATGTTTTATCAGTAGAGGCTTCGTCTACTGGAACAGCAGCCGATGGGCTTGGTGTGGGAATTGTCTTTCGGGTTGAAGATGAAACAACTTCAGCAGAAGAGCAAGGTAGCATAGACGTTGTTGTTACAGAAGCGGCTACTGGTGCTGAGAATGCTGATTTTGTACTTAACCTTAATAGCATAGGAACTATCAGGGAAGTATTGAGAGTAGATACTGAAGTTTCTGCAACTACAGGTACAGCTTTCGAGCTTACCTCGTGGACTATTGAAACCAATGCTGTTATTGATGTGCTTGAATTGACAGTAGACAATACTGCCGATACAGCAACGGATGATTTTGGATTAGGAATATCCATAGTCATAGAACAAGAAGATAGCGGAACCCCAGTAGAACAATCGTCTATTGATTTTGTGTTGACAGACGCTGGTACTGGTGCAGAAGACTGCGATGTTATCTTCTCTCAAGTTGTTGGTGGTACTTTGGCTGAGAGGGTAAGATTTGATGCTGATGCCAATAACATTTTGTTATCAGGAGCAACACCCGGTATTACTATAGGCGATGATGGTGCAGAAGATACTAATATTACGTTTGATGGTTCAGTAAACGAATATTACATTGCCTTAGATGATACAGGTGGATTGGCTGAAGATGCACTTGTGATTGGTCTTGGTACTGCCGTAGGAACAACTCCTATTCTTGGGTTTAATGCTACTCAGCAGATGATTCTTGAAAATGGGGAACTTTTTGACAACGTAACTGATGACACAATTTTGTTTGCATCTAACGATGCTGACTTAATTATCTCATTAGCAGGAGTAACTGATAAAGATGTTACTGTGGTTCTCGATGGTACGGCACAAGATTTTTACATCGGCTTAGATGATACTGACGATGATTTAAATATCGGACTCGGTACTGCACCTGGCACTACACCAGCTCTTGAAATCAACGAAGATCTTAGTGTTACTATATCAGTTTCTTTGAAAACACCTGTGGGAGCAGAGGTTGGAACAAACACACTGACCATAAACGAAAGTGGTAAGTTGGTTGTGTTGAATCATGCAACAGAGTTTACTACAACACTTCCAGCAGTATCAACTGCATCAGGAGTAACTTACAGATTTGTTCTTGCAGTTAATCCTGACACTGGAGTTATGGACATTAAGACTGATAGCGGTGAAAACAAAATTTACGGTGTAGCAATCGTAAATGGGGCCGTTATACCTGCAGAACAAGAGGACACAATTACCTTTACTTCAAGCGCAGCTCTCATCGGTGATTGGGTAGAATTAACTTCTGATGGTACGAATTGGTATGTTAGTGGACAGGCAGCAGCCGCAACTGGCATAGTGTTTACAGGAACATAAGAATTGAATTTAATATGGGGAGACAAGGTAAAATCTTGTTTCCCCTGTTGGGGTAAACGTCTTATAAAATATTTAATATAAAAACCCTAAACAAGGAGGAGTTATGAAGAAGTTGATTTTTAGTTTACTATTTTTAGTTGGATTTGGTGCCTCGATATTTGCCTCAGACGCTATACATGAGAGAAATAGAGTTAGAGAGGTTGTAGGGTGGAGTGTATTTGGAGCAGATGATGACATAGGAACTTCTCCAGAGCTTATAACCGAGTTAGACACTACTTATGCTCAATTAGCCGCTGAAGATGTACTTGAGGTTGTTAGCGCCGATAGTGGTGATTCAACCCAAACCGTTACTGTTTTTGGCATAGGAGATAACGGACTCAAAATATCAGAGAGTTTCATTCTAACGGCAGATACTGCTGTAACCGGAGCATTGACATTCAGATATGTCGACCAAGTGTCGGTAGATGCCGAGTGTGCCGGTGCAATAACTGTAAGGCGAGACACAGGCGATACTTTTATTACTTCTATCCCGATAGGATCACTAGAAGCTACTATGGTCCAGCATTTCAATGGAGAAGAAACATCTTACATCACAGGATGGAGAGCAAGTTGTACGTCTACTACAGGAACTTTGATTGTTGATTTAAGAGTATATCCTGATGATGCGGATTGCTTGGATGCCGGAGATGGCTTTAGAATTGAAGATCAGATAGTATTCACAAATGTTCTTGGTACACAG
>SDBT01021600.1_pt1 | contig 10061 bp, 15 predicted proteins | sample 2277101 | NCBI WGS metagenome assembly SDBT01 (sample SAMN10404973, study PRJNA504765) | marine sediment metagenome | isolation source: marine sediment core GS10_PC15, 103 cmbsf | place: Arctic Ocean: Southern Knipovich Ridge | collected 2010
GGAAATGGCTTCAAGTATCGACGATCCGCACCGTATACAAACAGTACCCTTGAAATAAAGCCGTGCCCTACAACATCTGCAGGTAACCCATCCGCTATCCACGTAGGGGTAGTTGCAGCTAATATATTCAACACGGGATTCTCGATAATGTCCTTCCCTTGGTGCTTTGTACTGTACTGCCATTTGATGTCTCCATCAAAGATGTCAGTCAAGAACTGGATCATCTTGATTCCACTCGGCTCAATCAAACTGGACAACTCAGTCGAGTGAATAGTCATGGCCGCCTGCTTGGCCATCATACTAATCTTGCCTAGCGACTTGATCAAGTCCTCTCGAGTGCAGGAGTCTGACCCAAAGTGGATACCGTCAAGACCTAGAAGAAGGTGACGACCTAGCCGAATTGAAGTAGACTTTCGTACCCTGCCCGGCGGGCCGATGAGAATGACGTACATGTTAGGGTAAAGGATATGGGTACCCTGGTCCAGCCAGACATTACGTCTAACTGCAGAACCTAAGATTGAGAGACCAGTCCAAAGATGGAACTGTTCAGGGCTTTCTGACTCGATAGTATACTCACCATACTTCAGTAGCCAGTTATCCAGCACTCGCTCTGTTTGTTTCTTAGGTTCTTCAGGATCTTCCTGCTGTACCCTACCCTTTTTGAAAACGACCATATCAGTTGTTCATTCGTTGAACGCCTGCTCGTCGATCTCGGTAGCTAAGTATCGAATGCCTTCAGGATTCACAAGCCACACTTCTACTTCCCCTTCTCTATCCCCAGAGAAGACCCTCAGCTCGACTCTTATCCTAATGGTCCCTCCCATGTAAGGTTCTCTTAACTTTGAGTCGAAGTACTTCTTTCTGTGCATGGTCCCTCTCTTTTATCGAGTGTAGGCATCCCGCAAGTGGTGGGAACTCAGATCACTACGGCATGTTCTACACTCTCTTACTCCTGTTCTAGGATGAGTGTAGACATTGTCATCGGTCATGAGATGTCCCCGCTTACACTTCTCTATTTCAGTCTTCTTTTCCATCAGTGCATATCTCCCCAAGAGTAACCCGTCTTGCCGTCAGCCTTGATCGTTACTTCTTCCTTTCCTACACGAATAGGCCAGACAATCTCACGCATCATGACCTCATACGCTTCGTCCTTCTTCTCCTCAGGAACTTGAAACATTCCTGAATCGTGCACGTGTAAGAAGACTTGAGCATAAGGCAGAGCGCGACAGACTTTGACTATGCTCTGAGTACATAGATCTCCAACCGTGCTTTGCGGTTCGTATGATACCATCTCTCGGTGTAGATCAGCTGTCATCCGACCTAGGATGTAGCGTCTGCGTCCGAAGGAGTTGTCAATGTACTTTTGATCGTACAGTGTTTTCTTGACTTGATCCCACCAGATCTCGAGCCCAGGATTCAATTCAAGATATTTCTTCCTGATGGTTCGGGCTTCAGTCCGTGAGATTCCGATCTTCGTGTCAATCCAGGCTCTATTAATACTCAGTGCAAATGTATCTGGACCTTCCACGTAGTTGAACGCGTGTCGTGACTTCTTCGATAAGAACCTTTCACGACAGTCGTCTTTCCCTTTCCCTTCTGCGACTAGCTTCGCGATCTTTGCGAGCAACTCCTCTTCTGTTAGGTTGAATATCCCTAGGTCGGCAGCCAGACGGGTGTGGATATCTACTCCTGCCGCAAGGTCATCAAGCAGATCATAATTGTACGTGAGGACTGCTACTACGACTGCCTCGGCCTGCCGGTAGTCAAAGCCAATAAACACATAGCCAGGGTCTGCAATGAAGATTCCTCGAGCGTCTTCCGGAACAGTCTGAAACGCCAAGCCTGGCCACCAGGGTATTGTACTAGAAAATCTACCCGACCTTGTTCCTGCAAGGTTCCAATTCGTACGGGCTCTTCCATCAGCGTCAACAACTCCGTCGTGGAGGTATCGAGAGACTATGTTTCGGTTCTGTCTAACCCTAATGATTGAACCTAGGATTAACTGCACTGCCTCAACATTGGTAGACCCAGCGATGTCCATTAAGTACTCTTGCTTCGACGTGCGTTTACTTCTTTTGATCCCATAGGCAGGAAGAAGCTGATCATGAACCAAGGATATCACTTGCTTGGATGATCTACAGTTGATAGTGTAGCCGAGTGTCTGAGAGAGTGCATCCTCGAGTTCATCTGCTTTCTCGAGATGAATGTTCTTAAGTTGGATTCGCTTCTCGTTGTCGAGGAGTATTCCCGTCTTTGTTGCTTCGATGAAGAAAGGGGCTGCCGACTTGCTTATTGCGTACCCTACATTCCCATTAGTGATTGGGAACTCTTCTTTGTGTACTTTTTCTAGTGACTCGAATTGAACTACACAGTCCGTTCCACAGTAGTACTGTCCCTTCTCTTCATCTCTCCCTACGAACTCAACCTCGTCCTTGTAGTAAGGTTGATCAGTGAGAAGGGAACAGATCGTATCCAATCCCTTTGCTCGAAGGCTAGCCCAACAACTGGCCCATGCTACCATCAAGTCATCTCCAGGGTTTACTACTTCTATTCCCTGTCGAGACAGTGCAGGTATATCAAAGGCCCATCCATTCTGAGTATCCTTCGGTACGTCGGAGCCAAGGATAGCTCTATAGGCACGTAGGGCTGCCATTGAGGTATTCGGGATAACGACTGCATAGTCTTTACTGTCTGCAAAGCCAATATAGGCGAGGCTGTTAGGGTTGTACCACTCAGTGTCGATCATGAGAGTGTCACAATGAGTGAACCGCTCAACAGCTTCCTCTATCTCCTGAGGAGTAGGATCTACTAGAATAGCAGGATTGGGTGATCTGATCTCAGGGAAGGCAGACTCTCGAACTACTCGTTGGAAGTCCCATTCGAGAAGGGCAACTTTGTGCCACATGTTTCTAGCATTGATGAAGAAGGCAGAATGGATAGAAGGGATAACCTTCTGACCTTCGACTGTCTTAGCCTCAAGGATAGAGCCACGCCACTTGGAGATCCCTTCATGTTGCATCATAGCCCACAGAGCGTAGTTGCCGAGTGGCATAACTACGTTCGGCTGGACCTCCCTAATCTCCTTCATGACTTCAATGATGCCGTCAAGATAGGCTTTGGTAGGATGTCCTGCTTGGAAGAAGAAGCCCCGCTTCTTGTCTCCCCAGGGCGGGAGATGGTCTTTGATTACGTTGGTTATATAGATATCAGACCTAGGTACTCCTCCTGCTTGGAATACATCGTTGATGAGGTCGCCTGACTCACCTATGAAAGGCTTGCCTCGCTTCCACTCGTTGTTCCCTGGGCTCTCACCCAAGACCATAATCTTAGCGTTCTTCGGTCCCTCGGCAGGGACTCTCACGATATGCCTTCTTTCTCCGCATTTGCGACAAGACGGTTCACGTACCACTGAGCTTTCTTCAGATCCTGCAGTGAGCAGTCCTTAAACTTGTGACGCAGGATGTACTTCACTGCATTCCCGTCAAGGTAACCAAGATCGAAGGCCTCGATTATGTCAATGACCTCGATCCCTCCTCGATTATAATGAGGAGGGCGATTCACCATGTCACTCATATTGCTCTTGGCCCTAGTATGGAGTCAGAGTCTTGTATCTCTCGTTCCATCAAGAGGATAAATCGAGTGACACGTATAAGCTGGACTGACATCTCTAGCTTTACCCCGTGCTGGATTTCTTCGACATCTGAAGCTACAAAGGAGTGCACTCGCCAGGCAGGATCCTCACCCGTGATTTCTTCGATGACCTTAGCCATGTTGAGATGACCAAGACAGTTTACTACTCGATACTCAATCACCTTCTTTCTCCACGTTGTCGAGGGCGTTGCGGGCGATCTCTACCGGGCAATGATCGGCGTGGGTTGTTGTTGTAGCCAGCGGACTTTCTAGCACGCCTCCACACTACATGCATGAGTCGTTCACGTCATACTCACCGTAGCTGATTCGCTCCAACGCCTCCACCAGCCTAGCGTCTAGCTCGGGTGGCTCCACGGCGACAGCGGGAAGATCCTTGAGCGGTGCATCTCGCCCACATGTCACGCAGCATCCATCTTCATCCACGGCCACGATCTCACAGTCCTGGCAGACGAAATACTTCTTGGGCTCGGGTGCTGGCTCCTCGGTGGGCTGCATCGAAGCACGGTCCCTGTCAGCGTTGCCCTCGTTGTCTACGTGGCATTCAAACTCGGTGGCCGCTTCAGCTTTGGGGTCGGGTGGGCTGACTCGTTCTTGAAACGTCGCCAGTAAGTCGATGGCGTCACCGACCACGCCTGTGGGATCGTCAACAGCCAGTAGATCTAAGGCTACCTCAAGAGCCCCTCGCCCGTTATCGGAGCGCCAATCCTCTAGCCAGTCATCCCCACCGCTTGTATCGCTTTCGGTGGGCGGAGCTACATATCCCCTACAGCCGCATCCGATTTTATTCAGTCCGACACTATGCCCATGTGTACAGGTGTGGCCTTTCAGTCCCTTGATTACCCCCCTGTGGGCCGTTTCTGCGTGGGAGCACCGCACACAAGGCGGAAACCTCTCGTGCTCACTCATCGTCTTGCTCCGGTTTGGTGGGATCTTTCTCTTGCCCTGCTAAGTGTTTCCATGTCTTCATATGAAGAATCCCATGTATAGAAGGCTGGCTTATACCGTATTCCCTGGCCAGAGCACTTTGACTTATGTTTTTGGCTGCATAACGAAACCTAATACTTATTACATCTTTCTCAGTCAGCTTCACACTGTAGTGCTCTTCACCTTTAGGTGTATTATCTGATCTCAACTGTTTATGACAACCTTGACAAATCCACAATATCTCTAGGGGCTTATTATAGTCCTCATGATGCCCCTCTATTTGCTTATCTGATCTACCACACTTATTACACACATCAGACTTAATCAATCTACCTGTTTTAACAGCATAATAGACCTTATTATAAGCTCTACTTTGCTCAGGAGACACTCTATTCATCTTTCTTTTTGTCTTGTGCTGCTAGATGGTGCTCACGTAACAACATGTTACCGATGGAAGCGGCTTCAGGGTTGAGTTCATACCCTCTAAATTCACACTCACGGTTAAGTGCTCCGAGTCCAATAGAACCTGATCCGGCGAAGGGATCAAGTATTCTACCCCCCGAGAGACTAACCATCGACACAACCTCCGTGCAAAGATCAGCGGGCATTTGCATACTATAATCACGCTCTGATCCGGAGAGAGAGTCGTAGATGAAGACATTGTTCCGCCCCTGTTTCATGAGAAAGGCACCGCCCTTCGACGCCAAGACCATCGCCTCAGCTGCTACGATCATGCCCTTTCTTGGATCACCTATCATACCCTGAGTCTTGTTAGGCTTGACCCAGAGAGCAGGGACAAGGGTGACATACGAGAAGCCGGCCTCTTGAAGCCAGAAGTTCAGACCCATCGAGTCGAATAGCAGCTTTCTAGCGTCCTCCATTTTAGCTAAAGGATGCAATCTCTTATATAACCTGAGCTGCGCATTGGAGTATGTGATCTTCCTGATGTCGAACCAGGCTGCAAACCAACTGTCGTTCTTGAGAACCCGGAAGGACTCAATCACAACAGTTTGAACCAAGTCGATGATGAGTTGCTCGTCATCTTCGTAAGGCTTATGCCCGCCCTTGAATTCGAGGTCTACACCAAAGGGGAGATTGGTAACTATAGCGTCGAAGCTCTCATCAGGCTCCTGCTTGATCAGGTCAGCCGCGTCTCCAACTATGATCTCAGCCCGTAGTGAGGGGGTCAATCCCTTCGCTCTCCTCTCGATGTCCCTCCTCTTCTCCTCCAGCTTCTTCTTGACATCTAGCTTCTGAAGAGCGCCACGGAGAGTCTTCTCAGTCTTCATCTCAGGGTTAGTCTTCACTTCGTCCCGAAGCTGTACTGATTGAGAGACTGTACCAAGAGCCTCACCTGTCATCTCGGCAGTCTTCCTCATACTCCAGGTTGGATCTTGACTCATACGAAGTTCGTGGATCTCAGCGACAGCCTCAGCCTTCTCCCACCACTCAAGGTTAGTTCGCTGAATGTTCTCCTCCAGCTCCATTTCCTTGATAGTGATCTCGTCCACTTCTTCGGACAGAGTGTAGGGGATCTCCTTCCAACTCAAGAACATCATGCCTTGAAGACGAGTGAAGCCGGAGACGAGCTGTAGCTTCCCTGGTTCAGACCCAGGTGCCATGAGAGGAGGACTGAACAGTCCGAAAGTCAGTATGGAGGTTGCCATCTTCTCAATTTGAGGCATGGTCAGAACATTGATCTGGGGCGCCTTGATGTCGATATCTGCAGGACTGATGGTTTGAGTCTCTTTAATACTCCACTTTAGAGATAAGCTTATTCGCTCGTGTTATATAGAAAAGGGCTCGTTCGTCATCCTCGTTGAGAAAGAAGTACATGAATACTGGGATGTAGGTGAGATCATAGATCGGATTAGCCATTTGTCCTATCTGCCAATCCACTACGTCTGAGCAGTTGAATGAGATCGACCCGCCAACTTTAGTGTCCTTTAACGAGATGGTATTGTTCAGTCCTACACCTCGTCGGAACGCAGATACTTGCTCTTTGATTACAGGCTCGACCTCTACCTCGGCCCAGATTGTCTCAAGGCTTCCATCATCCATACGTAGTATGATCTCGAACATATCATAGTACTTATTGTTAATATCTACTCCCTCCTCCGCGATCTACACGAAGTCACCTACAGATAGCTCTTCTTGAACTTTTGGGCCTAGAGCAAACACCCACCCTGAGGTAGGATACACTTCTGCGGCCTCTATTGGAATATGAAGACTACCAATCATTGAGTCGTTTTCGTTGCACTCTATTAGTGTGTAATCCCCGCACATTTCGAGCGTGTTAGCTCTACGGGTTAAGTCTTCTGCTATCTGAACAGGATGATCTAACATGTCAACCGAGGAGGAAGGAGAAGGGTTACGCCGCTCTAGCTGTAGACTTGACTCCTGAGCGAATATCTCCAGAACCTTTGGGGTATTCCTCATTTTTGATGTTGATGATCAGCTCTGCACCGACCAACTCGTCGGTATCGAAGGCGAGTTCTTCCAGATCATCAACGTCGTAATCGGTGCCGAGGCACTTGTTGATGAAGTCGACGAAGATCCCAGCCCCCTTACCTTCGATAGGCAGGTTGACGTAGAACGTCCGTCCCTCGCACTCGCCTTCGGAGATCTGAACCTTCACGGGGATGTAATGAGCCTTCGGTCCCTCGGCCAGCTCTCCACACTCCATCACGGTAGCAGGATAAGCATCCTCCGGAATCGGCTTAAGGCTCTCAGCCTCCGTTAGGTTTAGATTGACTCTCGGCATGCTGCAGCTCCTTTATCTTAGGTTTAGATAGTCGTACGTTGACAGATACTTCTAAGCCATTACCGCATCCTCAGCCTCCTCTTCAGCGAACTTCCTAGCCTCGGCAGTACCATGAGAAGCGAGCCAAAGGTCGTCCACGTTAACACCGTAAAACTTCGCAACCTTACTTTTTATCTTCTCGAAGTCTCCATCTTCTTCAGAATCAAGACAACCAAGACGAGAACGGCAACGCCTCATTGGGTCTGCAGTAGTCTGCAGAACACCGCGGTTAGCCTTGACTGTACCCTTCACTCGAGAGTACCAGACTTCATCGAAGTCCTTGGGAATTGACTGGCGTAGCTGGCCTGAAAGGAAGGGCTCGATAGCCCGAAGGTTACCTTTCTTGTCTGTGTTCTGATACTCATGGCAAATCAAGACGATGTTCTTCCCAGTCCCGAAGCACATGGTCATGAACTTGGAGAAGAGAGTATTCACTGCGCCACGGTCCTGAATCATAACAGGGGTGAGTCCCTTCTTCTGCCGCTTGGACCAGCTCTTGGAGATCTCAAGGCGATGAGTTTCCTTGAGAGCCTTGATGATCACTCCATTGGTCAGACTGGTACCCGAGTCAATAACTAAGGTGTCCCAATTCTGTCTGAAGATACGACCTTCATTCTTCTCGGCGCAGTACTCCGGCCAGTTCTTCGGATCAACGTCCTCATCTTCCACCCATTCGTCGATCTTATCAGCAGCGTAGTCGAATACATTGTTCTTAGACTCGTCTAGGCTAGGTGGAGGGGTGATCGTTTCGTACACGATGTCATCCAACGTTCGGTCGAGCTTGCCTGCTAAGATCGCCCACTCGACAGATTGCATCCCATCGTCGAAGTCCAAGGTTCGAGTGTTCGGTAGGCCGTGGGCTATGACTGTCTTCCACGTACCGAATGGACCGTAGATCATGAGATGTAGGCGCTTGCCTAACGTCCCGCTGCTTAGACCGGAGTGAGCTAAGGTTGTGGTCATTCTACCTCCTCGTAGGTGGCCTCAAAGATGCCAGGCTTGCAAGGGTAGAGTTCCCCTTGGACGCCTTGGATAATCCAGTCACCCCACGACACGTCGTGGTTTCCTTCGAGGGCCACAATCTCAAGTAGCCCATCATCCGCCCCTGCCGCCTTCGGCTGAAGGGCACCCTCGGCGTCCCGTAGCTCATTCCAGGCAGCGTTCATCCACTCAGGCCACTCCGAGTTGTCCCATCTCCGCTCTTGGGTCATCTGAAACGCCTCGATAACCACTGGCTTCTTCTTATACTTGTAGTTCATCTTCTTCCTTTTTGTAGGGGATCTGTAGATTGACGGCACAACTAGGATAATCAATCAGTGGGTCTGGGCCGTGTGGATCAGATGGGCTCATTGGTCTGTCTCCTCTCCTGCGATTGCTGAAGGATCCCAACGGCTCACGTCGAAGTTATCTCTCAATTCGAGAAGACGACCCTGCCCGCGGGGGTTGAGAGAGTGGACAGTGAAGAATCTGCACTTGCCGTATCGTGTGCAGTCACCCCAGTTCTTGTCCCACATCTCAGGCTGGTAGAGATAGTTCTCAAGCATGAAGTGGATTCGATCGACGATGCGCTTGACGTTGCGTTGCCACTCAGCCAGACGGGCTGCATCGTATCGAAAAGTACGCTCAAAGAACTTGTAGCTCTTGGAGATAGTATACATCACGTCGACAGTGATCTCCCAAACAGGGTCTGTCATCATCTGCCCAGAAGCCCAGACGTATCCAGGGAACTGGAAGGAGATCTCGAACTGATCGAAGTAAGTGGGACCCATCGCCTTGGTGGTCTTGTAGTCCCATACTCGAATCTTACGATTTCGGAGCACTCGTCGAATGGAGTCTATGCGACCACACCAACGTAGACCAGTCTCCTCATCAAGTACATCGAAGTACTGCTCATTCCGAAGGACTTCATACTCTCCTTCTCTCTTGAACCACCTCGCAGTGTAGTCGAAGTACTGCTCAATCATCCGGTCTTTCGACCGCTTTATCTTATCGACGTCAGGAGTGAGATAGGAAGGATAGATGTCTTCGATTGCCTTCAGGCCAGCGACTATTCGTGCATCCTTTCCTTGATCAGCGGCCTCCATGAAGGCGAACATTGCCTCATGCCAACAAGTACCCCAATCAAGGTTACCGTCCTTGGTAGGGTCCTTCCGCTTTGGTCGAAGACCGAGGACATAGCGGAGATAGAACTTCGACGGGCAATCCATGAAAGTACTACACATAGATGCATCTATAACGGGAGGGATTTTCGGTGTCAGTCCATACTTCTCTAACAGATCTTGTCCTTTAACTGAGACGATTTGGAGATCTGTCATAGTTGTTCATCGGTTGAACGTCTTATTCGCATCATACTTTTAGTATTCTTAGTTAGAGAGAAACCTCCGGCCTGTGCCCTAGGAGCTTAAACAGCCTACACCGTTCACAGGCTGCTACTCCGTCCAAAGTAACTTTCTCAGATCAAGGCGCATGTCAGGACCTTGCTGAGACGAGGGCGAAAACTTATCGTCAGATCTTGTTCTCGTCCAGCTTGTGGTCACCGCACCAGTCATTAGAGAACACAACTGGGTAACCGTTCATCGTTGGGCAGCGCCGACGACAACGACCAGTTAGTGGCTGCGTCTCCGGCGTAGGATTCGTCCTCGCTTTCTCTACGTACCACATGCAAGTCGTGCAACACATATTC
>SDBT01021601.1_pt1 | contig 10060 bp, 6 predicted proteins | sample 2277101 | NCBI WGS metagenome assembly SDBT01 (sample SAMN10404973, study PRJNA504765) | marine sediment metagenome | isolation source: marine sediment core GS10_PC15, 103 cmbsf | place: Arctic Ocean: Southern Knipovich Ridge | collected 2010
CATTTTATTTTTCGTTAACATAGCTTACTTTCCCCTTTAGCTCTTTCCTGACTTTTTTACCCAAAAAGAGATTCATCCTTCTCATATGTTAAAGATTATCGGGACTTGTTTAAAATTTTATTAATGTTTACTGCATTTTTCCGATAAAAGTTATTTTTAATGCCGGCATGCTGCCATTTTCATGTGAAATCGTTTTAAACACTAGGTTAGTGCGCATTAAAATAATTTTTGCCCGTCTCCCCTTTTTCTCAGATAAATCCTAAGATTTGATATTTTGAACAAACTCCATTATAAGTAAATGACATTAGATACAAACATACCGCTAAATATGAGGAGCACACCCCGTGGACGATTCCATCTTTCATGAAGTTGCAGAAGACCTACGTCACGAAAAATTCGTCAAACTATGGAAGGACTTTGGTATCTATATCATTCTGGGTATAGTCGCGATCATTGTTGGCACAGCAGCTACCCTATATTGGCGCCACCACGTTTATGAGCAAAGAGCTACTGAATCACGTGAATTTACCACGGCAATTCAAACCGCAGAAAAGGGCAGTCTTGACCAAGCATTGTCCCAACTAAAAAACCTCGCAGCAACTGGAGGATCCTACGCAGGTCTTGCTGAGCTGCAAAGAGCTGGCCTGATTATCCAAGCCAACAAAGATAAGAAGCCTGATGCCCCTGACTTACAGGAGGCTATCAAAATTTATAATGACCTTAGCAAAAATAGAAAAGTCGATACCAAGATTAGAAATTTAGCATTGGTCTTATCTGTTCTCGCACAGATAGATACGGGCGACCCGCAAATGCTAAAAGACCAACTTGCCCAGGCCACAACCTTGTCAAATCCTTGGACTGCTCTCGCTAAGGAAGCCGCAGCCTTGCTAGCAAAACGCACAGGAGATCATGTCCAAGCAAAAGCTTTGCTTAATGACCTAAAAGAGGATCCACGCACCCCTCCAAGTGTTAAGGAACGTGCAAATGCCCTGTTATTGCGCTTTTAGCTTTTTTTGTAATAGATATATATATAGTGAAAATGGAGTTTTGTAATGATAAATCGTAAATGTTTACCGCTTTGCTTAGTATTGTTAGGTCTAACAGCCTGCAGCAACCCCTTTAAAAAAGAGAAAATTCCTCTTGAAGGCGAACGTGAGACAATTCTATTACACGATAATGCACTAAAACCGACCTCTGCTGCTGAACAGCATCAAGTGATACTACCAACTGCTAAAGTCAACACCAACTGGGATCAAATAGGTGGTTGCGCAAGTCACTGTACACCTCCGGTAGCAACAGCAAACAATCCACAAGTGGTTTGGGAAGCTAGCATCGGCTCAAGTGCCGGAAGTTCTCGTCGCTTTTTGTCGCCACCCATCGTACATGACGGACGTCTTTACGTGCTAAATGCTGACCAATTAGTACAAGCTATAGATAGTAAAACAGGAGAAAGCCTCTGGCAGCAACCAATCCGACCTGCTGAAATTTCCAGTGATGTGTTAGGAGGCGGCTTAGCCTATGGCCAAGATAAAATTTACGTCGCCTCAGCTTACGCAGAAGTCCTCGCCCTTGATGCCAATAACGGAGAAATCAAATGGCGTACATCACTCAATAGCCCAGCACGATCTGCACCCACAGTACAAAATGGTCGCGTGTTTATCACAACCATAAACAATGAGCTTGAGGCATTCGATAGTGAAACAGGTAAATCTATCTGGTCACATGTTGGCTTTATGGAAACAGCTGGCTTATTAGGCGGTGCCAGCCCTGCGGTAGCCAATGATGTTGTGGTTACTCCATACTCTTCAGGAGAAGTTTTTGCCCTGCGCGCCGATAATGGTCACCCTTTGTGGTCAGAAAGCCTCGCCTCGTTCAAGCGTATCGACTCTGTTTCTTCTATTCCCCATATTCGTGCCTCCCCTGTCATTGATCAAAACGTTGTGTTTCTAGTCAGCCATAGTGGCCGCATGGCCGCCTTAAATTTGCGTTCTGGCGAACGTGTATGGGAGCGAGAAATCGGCAGTATTGAACCTCCAGCGGTTGCTGGTGACTCCTTATTTTTGGTCACAACCGACTGCGAACTTGTGTGTCTGACTAAGCGAGAGGGACATATTAAATGGGTAACTCCCCTCCCCCGTTTTGAAAATGAAACAGAAAGTAAAGGAAAAATCGTCTGGCATGGACCACTCTTGGTCAATAACGAACTCGTTCTAACCGGTATCAATCAAGAAATGATCGTGGTCAATGCCCAAGACGGTAAAGAAATTCGCCGCCAACATTTCTCTGATCGCCTTTCTGTTCCTGCCATTGCTGCCAATGAAACTATCTTCATCTTAACAGATGGCGGCAACATTGTTGCGCTGCGGTAATGTCTTCTTCAACTTCAGACCTTACACAGCAATTGCCAACTGTTGCCCTTGTTGGCCGCCCCAATGTTGGGAAGTCGACCCTTTTTAATCGTTTGGCTGGTAAAAAGCTCGCACTCGTCCACAACTATCCGGGCGTCACACGCGATTGGCGCGAGGCCCAAGCACGTTTAGGAGGGTTACGGTTTCGCATTTTAGACACAGCTGGACTGGATGAGGACACCACCAACCACCTCACCACCCTAATGCACCAGCAAACTCTAACAGCGATAGAACAAGCCGATATCATTTTGTTTATTATCGATATCCGCACCGGCGTCACCCCCCTTGATCGACACTTTGCCAGCCTCATTCGTAAATCGAATAAACCGACCATCCTGATCGCCAACAAAGCAGAGGGCAAAGAGAGTGCCTGGGCTCCAGCTATGGCCGAAACCCATCAACTGGGTTTCGAAGATCCCATGCTGCTTTCGGCCGAACATAATCATGGCATGTCATATCTGTATGAAAGCTTGGCAGTTTTGTTACCGAAAAATGCTAGTGCACCAGAAAAAAAAGATAAGGGTAAAGCACCGTTGCAATTAGCTGTTGTAGGTCGCCCCAATGTTGGTAAATCCACTTTGATCAATGCATGGCTAAAACAAGATCGTGTGCTAACTTCTGACATTCCTGGAGTCACACGCGATGCCATCGCTATTGATTGGACCTACCGCAACCATCCAATCCGCCTAATTGATACAGCTGGCATGCGTCGCCGACCAAAGGTCAGCCACGATTTGGAAAAGCTAGCCATTAGTGACAGCTTGCGATCGATTAAATATGCCCAAGTTGTGGTGCTGGTAATAGAGCCGCAAGAGGGGTTGAGCAAGCAAGATGCTAACATTGCTAACACCGTTATTAATGAAGGGCGAATTTTAATAATTGCCCTTAATAAATGGGATCAGGTAAAAAACAAAGACAAATTTATCCAAAGTCTTAATCACAGGTTAGAAAAAGTTTTGCCGCAAATTAAGGGGGTGCCCTGTGTGCCTATATCAGCCCTTTATAACAAAAAAGTGGATCAACTCTTAGACGAAGCCCTAAAGCTATATCAATTGTGGAACAAGCGGGTCACTACAGGTCTGTTGAACCAGTGGCTGGCAGCGGTACTTGCGCACCATCCACCTCCCATGGCTGGACGCGCACGGCTCAAGTTGAAATATTTAACTCAAATAAAAACCCGTCCGCCCACGTTTACTGTTTTCACTAACAAGCCGACAGAAGTCCCGGACTCCTACGCGCGCTATTTGCAAAACACACTACGGGAAGCTTTTGGCCTGTGGGGAATTCCCATACGAATAAAATTTAAGGGCGGGGAAAACCCTTATGTAAAGAAGTAACGGGGATAAGAAATGGGGTAGACCCTCTATTGTATAGAGGGTCTATAATTTAAGATTTAAGAAAAATTTGCGTTTGGAAATAAGTTATTCAGTTCTTTTACTAACATTTGCGAATTGTTCTGTAGAGCACTTATACAAGTGTTATTCAAATTTATAGAAGCTCTGTTTGTGCGACTAAGAAGACCTTTCACAGGATAGTTTAGATAGTCAATAAATTCTTGTACAAGTACAACCTTACAAACATCTCCTTTTGTATTTTTAATATTCGTTACCGTTTGATTATTATCTTTTACAATACATAATGCTAAATCATTGTTTGATGATATTAATTTTATATAGCTTGCAGTGTTGTAGCCAAATTTATTTTTTAAAGCGGATTTTGCAACATCAGAAAAAGTGTGGTTAACATTACCATTAATTTTTTCCGTTGGAAAACCCCATGAATTGTTTTCTTGGTGCATAAAAATAGCACAATCTTTATTAAGTCCATATTTAGGCTGTCCATATTCTTTTACAAGAATAATGCCAAGTTTTGTGGGCGAATTTATATTGATGTTACTTATTCCATGCGTTAAATTATTCATAATACCTATTCCAGGATTTGATGGCTTAATCTTGCTTACTACATCATAGTGCTTATTATTGCTAACACCATTCATGCTAAATTCTGACAAATTATATTTAACTTGGGAAGAATTACTGTTTAACCATTCCTGATGTATTTTCCCATATATATTTAGCACAGTACTTGCATCAATTGCACATATATTTTGCAGATTTATTTTACCAACAAATCCTTTGATAGTTGCAACAGTCAGGTGTGAAGTAAATCCAGAATGACTATTCTCGTATGAGTCTTGAAAGCCATAACTGATTTTATTATTTGTTATATCAGCTAATAGTGGCTCTACAACTTGTGAAAGTTTTCCCTTTTGTCCATCACTAGGATTAGGATTTGTACCAAAGCGCAAAACCACATGAGCATGAGTTAGTTTTGAACCTTGTGCACCAAAACCATATTTAGACTTATTGATGGTATTTGCCGCCTTACTACTATCACTGTAGTGATAATGAAGTTCTTGCCCATTCGCATCATAACCATGTGCAAACAAATATAATCCATAAAATGCACCGGGATATCCTTGTGTAATATTTAAATATTTAGCAGATATCTCCTCTAACTTTGTTACTTGTTGCTGTCTTAATTGTTGTTGACTATTGGTTGGTTCAACTATGGCGATTGATATATGCAAATTGTCTGGCTTAGATGCTGTAAAATAAATACCATTAAATTGTAGCCCCTTATTAGGAAGCAGCTTCCCATGTCGACGCAAATACTCTACTCTTATAGGATCAATAGCTTTCTCAACCGTTGAAAAAATCTGCCCACTAGCTTGATTAGAAAACTTACCCTTAACTGAAAGACTATCGTACCCGTTGGGTCTATCTGACCCGATACTGTTCGGCGATGACGCGACAATAACAGAAAAAACAAGTAAAGACTTAACTAAAAATTTAAACATTTTCAATACCTCAAAAAATTGTTAATAAAAAATAAACTTACAATACGCATATAATCACTAAGCTAGACATTGGCAAGGCTCTTATGCAAAAAAAGTGGGTAACTGCTAATTGAAGATTTCCGCTAAGTTCTAAAATCTGCTAATCTGCCTTCAAAAATAGATGCCTTCAAATTAAGTTGTATTCGACCTGAACTACAAAAATTTTGGGTCGTGTTAACGAACAAATCAGAATGAACAAACACATGGACACAACCCATACTTCTACACATCATCATCACGAACATCAAAGTTCAAGCCATGCCCATAAAATGCATAACCATCACCAAATGATGGTCGATGACTTTAAAAAGCGTTTTTGGGTTTCTTTAATCCTAACTATTCCCATTCTTTTGTTATCTCCCTTGATTCAGGATTTCCTAGGCTTGAGAGAAATACTGCGTTTCAAAGGCGATATTTACGTGCTGTTTTTACTTTCAAGCTCGGTTTATTTCTATGGCGGCTGGCCATTCACCACTGGTTTAATTTCGGAGCTCCGTTCGAAAAATCCTGGCATGATGACTCTTATAGGAGTTGCCATATCTGTAGCCTATATCTATAGCTCAGCAATTGTCTTCGGTTTGGTAGGCAAACCATTCTTTTGGGAACTTGCAACGCTGATTGACATCATGCTGCTCGGGCATTGGATCGAAATGAGATCGGTGATGGGGGCTGGCAAGGCACTAGAGGAACTCTCGCGGCTAATGCCTGACACTGCCACACTTGTCCTTAAAAACGGTGAAAGCAAGCTTGTTGCAATCGATGCCTTGAAGCAAGACGACAAAGTCCTCGTTAAACCTGGTGAAAAAATCCCTGCAGATGGAATTATAAGCAAAGGGGAGAGTTCATTAAATGAATCAATGTTAACGGGCGAATCAACACCTGTCGCCAAAAAGGAAGGAGATAGAGTCATAGGAGGCTCTATCAATGGAGAAGGAGCTCTAATCGTTAGGGTTGAAAAGGTGGGGGAAGATAGTTTTCTAAGTGGTGTCATCAAACTTGTTCAAGAAGCTCAAGCGAGCAAATCAAAAACGCAAGATATTGCCAATAGGGCAGCTTACTGGCTGACCATAATTGCCCTGAGTGGAGGTGGAATAACTTTTTTCACTTGGCTCGCCTTACCCACTGGAACACTCACATTTGCCATGGAGAGAATGGTCACGGTAATGGTTATCACTTGCCCTCATGCCCTGGGTTTAGCTGTGCCATTAGTTGTTGCAAAGTCAACGTCTTTGGCTGCACTTCATGGGCTGTTAATAAGGGACAGAACAGCATTTGAAGAAGCCAGAAATACCCAGGCTATCATCTTTGATAAAACAGGAACACTTACAAAGGGCATGTTTGGTATAACAGATGTTCTTCTCTTTGATCAGACGTACACGGAAGAACAGTTAGTCAATTATGCCGCCTCTATTGAACAACACTCTGAACATCCTATTGCCAAAGGCATCGTCAATGATAGTAAAAGCCGTTGGGATGTAGACAAATTCACCTCAATTCCCGGTAAAGGGGCCCAAGGTCATGTTAAAGGGCATACCATTAAAGTGGTTGGACCAGGTTATATAAAAGAAGACTATGTAAAAGAGAAAAAATTACAAACAAAGAGTGAGCAGATCGCCAAACTGAGTAAGCAAGGAAAAACGGTTGTTTACGTGATCATCGATGACAAGCTTATTGGTGCCATAGCTCTTGCAGACATCATCCGGCCCGAATCAAAAAAAGCAATCAAGAAACTAAAAGCAATGGGCATTCGTTGCCTTATGTTAACTGGTGACAATCGCTATGTGGCAGATTGGGTTGCACAAGAAATAGGTCTTGATGAGGTTTTTGCCGAGGTGCTGCCAGATCAAAAAGCACAGAAAATAAGGGAAGTACAGTCAAGAGGTCTAATTGTGGCAATGACAGGCGATGGCGTCAATGATGCCCCGGCTCTTGCCCAAGCAAATATCGGAATAGCTATTGGAGCAGGTACAGATGTTGCCATCGAGACAGCAGATATCATTCTGGTCAAGAGCAACCCTATGGATGTTGTCGCTATAATTGGCTTGGCAAAGGGTACATATACAAAGATGATCCAAAACCTTGTCTGGGCTACGGGGTACAATGTTTTTGCTATACCAGCTGCCGCAGGAGTTTTATATCAATTTGGGATTATATTAAGCCCAGCATTGGGAGCGATTTTCATGACTCTTAGTACGGTAATTTGTGCTGTGAATGCAAAATTTCTTAAATACGGGGATTAAAGTGGAAGTGTAATAAAATCTATATCACCGCATTTATTGAGAGATTACGACAAAATCACATTTTCTTGCAAAAAAACTGTCAAGGACTTATTGCAAAAATTTAAAAAATTATTGGGAAAAATGAAAAGGGGCGCATAGCTGAATAGTTACAGTAAAATTTACTTAGTAGATTGGATACGTAATTTTTCTGAGTAGATATTCATCATATTTTTTGTTTAACATCGTGAAATAAGGCAAACGGAGATGTTTGCTGCAACCTTAATATTTGAAAGGACTTATTATGAATATTAAAAAAATATCATTGGCGTTGTCGCTTGCTGTGAGTACAGCGATAACCTCACATGCGATCGCATCGATATCTTCTGAAAAAGAAGAAATGCAGTGTAAGAAATTACATTTCTATAAAGTAGAAAACACTAAAAGTAGTTCCTGTATCTACCTACTCGGGTCTGATCACTCTATGAATCTTGCTTGTTTTTCTGAAAAAGTAGTGAACACCCTTGTTTCCTCTAATCAGCTTTATACTGAGATTTTGCTGGATGAACCAATTGATGCAAAGAATTTAAATGCACAGATTATTAAAGAGCTTGAAAAACGGCTGGAACCTAAGGGCTTCTTTCGGAATAAAGAAGGAGTAGGATTTCTCGATAAGTTTCAAGGCCAAGCAATTGAAAATCTGAAGGGGTGGTTTGGAATTATAAAGTACAAAATTCCATTTCAAATCTTGGGAGAGATGAATAAAAATTTCCAGTCCTTAGGGTATAAGGATGCTGAATCTTTCTTTAATTGCTACCACCCTGCCGTTTTCCCAGTCTTGAATAGTCTTTTCAGCCAAGCATTAGATCCCAGTCCTTTTCTTGAAACAGAAAATGGCATGGACATTGGGTTGACCAAAAAATTTAAAACTTTAGGAAAACCAGTTAAAAATCTTGAAACGGATTTTGATCGAATCTTGATAAAGTTTGATGCAGATCTCAATGATTTTCTGAAAAATATGGGACAGCCCCCATTATATACGCTTGATGATCTCGAACATGTATGCTCTCTCTTTCAAGAGCAATTTGTTGAAGAAGAAAAGCAAAAGATTTCGTCAAATGATCGACAAAAGGAATATATGCAATTTCTAAAAAATTATATTTCTTCATTATCTAAGAATATCAACCTTACAAAACATATGATATCTGAAGCAACCTTAAATAAAGAGCTGGCAGAATTTAAGCTGTGTAATGAGAACTCAAAAAAAAATATCTGCAAGGAATCAATCTGCATAGGGCAAGAATTTATAGTTGAGCCCATAGAATTTATTTTGCAGTCAGAACAGGCCATAGCTTTCTTCCACAACAAATTAAGGGAATCCACATTAGAAGTTGAATCCTCTGAAAAAGATATCCAGGCTGTATCTATTGACCTAGAAAAATCTCAGGTTAAGTTACAGGATATTGAGAAGGACTTCGCTGAATTGAAAAAGTCTCAGAATGAATTACTTGATCTTGAAAAGGATTGCATTAATAATGATCCAACCTGGAATGCAAAAAAAGAAATCTACAAATCAACGTTTAAAAAACAGATGGTAAAATCTAAGTTGTATTTTGATCTAAACTGCAATACAAAAAAAGAGATCGGCAAAGCAACGTGTACAAAACAGCTGGCAGAATTCAAGTTGTATATGGCAAACTTAATGAAAAATAGCTACATGGAATCAATTTTAAATTTGCAAGAATTGCTCGTTGGTCCCTTACAATTTGTTAAGCAGGCAGAACCGCACATGGATTCCTTGCAGAACAAATTACTGAAATGCACACTAGAGGTTGAATCTGCTGAAAACTCTTTCCACGCTGAATCTATGGAGTTAAGAAACGTTCAGGATGAGCTACAGCGTCTCGAGAAAGAATTAGCTAATGCCAAGCAGCTTCAGCAAATTGATTTGGAAAAATCCATTGCCGAAAAAAGTACCGAAATTCTAAACAAAGATTACCTTGATGGAAAAATCAGTCAAATTGGGTTGCAAGTAGCCGAAAGCCATGACATCGTAAGTCGCAATAAAAATTGGCTTCCTATCTTGCTCTGTCTGTTAGATACAAATCAGACCAGTACAGTTGTTGTTGGTGCCGTTCACTTATATGGATCTTATGGTTTGCTAGAATTGCTCACAAATTCTGGCCAAATTTATTTGACAAGGTGGAATTCGAAAACCCAGGGTTTTGATACCCTATAACTTTAAGTAAGCTTTGTGCGGCAGGGTATAAAACCCTGCCAAACAATTGGAATAGCAGTCCCATAAACAACCAGCAATCCAGAATCCTATTATGATTTCTCAAAACACATATCCCAACATGTCGATACAGTCTCCTGCAAGATCAAAAGTTGAGAGTGTTCACTTAAAGATAGATGGAAGTGTAATATGACGGGTGCTGCCTGTAATATAGTGGGTGTTTTGGACAGACTAAGCGCAAATAACATTGACTTCTCTACTCATTTGCTAGAACATAATCTTAAATATACGATATGTTCCG
>SDBT01021602.1_pt1 | contig 10060 bp, 9 predicted proteins | sample 2277101 | NCBI WGS metagenome assembly SDBT01 (sample SAMN10404973, study PRJNA504765) | marine sediment metagenome | isolation source: marine sediment core GS10_PC15, 103 cmbsf | place: Arctic Ocean: Southern Knipovich Ridge | collected 2010
ACCTGTACTCACTCCCTGGTCCACCACCAATGTGGGGTGACTAAACAGAACGCAGTAAAAGCTAAAGAAATGGACGGTTACGAACTAGTAGCTAGGGCTAAAAACATATTCAACGAGAAGTGGGGTAGCGAAGACTGTGACAACCCAGATATATATGGAAAACTAGGAAGTATTGAGCCTAACAAACCTTGGGTAAGTGAAGTAGACCTGTAGACGTGGTACAATAAGGGTATCTGGAGGGAAATTAATCATTTCTCCTCTTTTGCATGGCATTACAACCAATCGAATACAACGCTTCATACTTCAACGATGGTGGTGATATAGGCGGATACACTAAGTATGACGAACTAAACTATAGGTATACCGACACTCGCACCAACCAACTGATAACCAAAGCACAAACTTATGGATGGGATTTAGTAAACGCCAAAGTCCTAGTTGTTGGCTGTGCTTATGGCTATTTAGTTAAACATCTAGTATCTCTTGGTGTTGATGCTTACGGTATGGACATATCACCTTACGCTATATCACAAGCACCACAAGCCGATAGGGTGTTTGTTGGTGATGCAAAGTCAGAGGCTAGTTTTGATGAAGCTAAAACACTAGCTGGACTAACTAAAAATAACGACAAGTTTGACCTTATAGTTGACGAGGATATGATTTGCTGTCTAACAGATGCGGAAGCGATTACTTTCTGTGACCTCGGTACAAGCTACAGTAATATGTTTTATCACCTAGTAGACCCAACACCGCATCTAATCCAGTGGTATAACTGGAAAACTATAGCAGACTGGAAAGCATTAATAGGCACAAACCCTAAAGAAAAGTGGTACTCACGTTTCACTTGGGAGGAATAGCATGGCAGCACTAGGAACATTAGTACCTACAGCCCTCGACTCTCAGTCAGGGACAACGTGGACAACAACGACTGTAGGCAATATAGATAACACCGTAGCTGCTCCTAGCGGTACTTTTGTAGTCTCTGGTGAAAATCCAACGTCATCTATTTGGTATGCAGTTACTGATACACCTGCATTATTTCCTGACGGGAGCATAATTACTCTTAACTATAATATTCGCTATAAGCTTGAATCAAATGCTGGTGACACCGAAACATTGTTTATTAGAGTGTGGAGTGCAGCAGGTGGCACAGCTTATACGAATGAAGCAACTGTCGCTGCATTAACGGCAAACCAAACAATAACGGATAAAGGCTCTACTGGCATGACCATAACTGCTGCTGGTTTGGCTGCGAGTAAAGCTGATTGGGACGCTGCGGTTATTGAAATGCGAACAACCCACAGCGCAGATATGGGTTCTGATGGTTCTATTTGGTCTATTGATGAAGTTGAATTGACTGGAACTTATGATTCTGCACCAACAGTAGCTCTTGGCACACCAAACGATTCAGCAACGGGAGTAAGCGTAACCCCAGACCTACTCTTTACAGGAACAGACGCTGAGAGTGATGAGATTGAATATAACGTACAGGTGGATACGGTAAATACTTTTGATGACCAAATCAACACATTAGCAGTTAACAGTGAATCAACTCAGGACAGTGATATAAACACTCTTGGTGGCGCACCACCAGGGTTTGTTGGACAAACATTTACGCCAGCAACAACATCTGAAATCACATCAGTTAAGTTCTTTCTGAAAAATACCACTGGTGCTACAGGAAATATGCCAGTGAAATTATATGCAACCTCGTCAAGTTTACCGACTGGTAGTGCTTTAGCAACTTCAAACACACTAGACTTGTCTACAGTAACAAGCTCATATGTTTTATACGAGTTTACTTTTGCTACACCTTACGAAGTTACGGCATCAACATTGTATGCCATAACAGCAGAAAATCCTGACGGTAGTAACAACTTAACTATGGGTCAAGACACTAGCTCGCCTGGTTATACTGATGGCAACGAGGTGCATCAAGTAGCTGGTAACTGGACTACTGGTAGTGGTGATTTATGCTTTTATGTATTTTCTACTGGTCCTCTCCTAGACAAACTCTCCGTCACCCCTGACGCTACCTTTGCTGGTACAGGTGACCCTCACCCTTGGCCGTCAGGAAATGAAATAACATACACAGTTCAAGCAGGAGATACTTTAACAGCTAGTACAGAATACTTTTGGAGAGTAAGAGGAACTGACCCAACAGGCAGTAATACTTATGGAGCTTGGAGCCCAGGGGATAGTGCTTTAGGGTATGATGGGTTTACGACAGGTGGTGGTGGCACTACAACGTCTACCACAACGACCACCTCCACAACTACGACATCAACATCCTCCTCGACTACGACCTCCACTACCACAACAAGCACCAGCTCCAGCACATCAACAACAACAACTTCCACTAGTAGTAGCACCTCAACTACCACAACTTCATCTTCCACATCGTCTTCTACCAGTACGACAACTACCTCTACGTCTTCATCGACAACAACTAGCACCACGACAACAAGCACTTCCAGTTCTACTTCAACTACAACAACCAGTACTTCCAGTAGCACTACCACAAGTACGACAACGACTTCCACTAGTACCACCACCTCTACTTCCACCTCAACTACAACGACATCCACTTCAACTACTACGTCATCAACTACCAGCACATCTACTACTACTACCCTAGAAGCAACAACAACTTCAACCTCAACGACCACTACAACCACCTCTACTTCCACCACAACGTCCACGTCCACTACCACTACTTCCACTTCGACATCAACCAGTACAACAACCACTTCTACTTCTACTACTACCAGCAGTTCGACTTCAACTACGACTACCTCCACGAGTACTACAACCAGCAGTTCAACCAGTACTAGCACTACTACAACTTCTACAAGTACAACAACATCTAGTTCAACTTCAACAACAACGACTAGTACATCTACAACGACCAGTACTTCAAGCTCTACTTCTACCACAACCACCTCTACGAGTTCAACCACTTCTACAACGACATCAACTTCAACGACCACAACGTCTACGTCAACCACCACGTCCACCTCTACTACTACCACCAGCACGTCCACTACAACATCTAGCTCGACCTCTACCTCGACTACCACAACGTCAACCAGTACTACGACTAGTTCCACAACTAGCACTTCAACAACCACAACATTAGAGGGGACTTCAACGAGTACCAGTACAACTACCACCACTACCTCCACATCGACCACAACCAGTACTAGTACTACGACGACATCAACAAGTACAACAACGTCTACTTCAACCACAACCACCAGCACTTCTACCACTACTTCTAGTTCCACTACAACTTCCACTACCACAACGTCAACTTCGACTACAACATCGTCGAGTACAACTACGTCCACCACGACTACTTCAACTTCGACCACTACTTCTAGTTCTACTTCCACCACCACGACCAGTACGTCCACCACTACGTCAACTACCACGAGCACAACAACTTCTACCACAACTACATCGACTAGCACAACTACCACGACATCAAGCTCCACGTCTACAAGTACCACCACCACTCTAGCCACTACATTCAGACCTGTAATGGAAGTTGTTCAAGAAGTACCAGTCTTTAGCGTGTCAGACAATGATGTGTCTATTGGTTTAATTGACAACCAAGAAGGACCAGAAATATCAGTTTTAGACAACCAAGAAGGACCAGAAATAGGATCAGTAGATAATAAAGCTGGTCCAGAAATGGAATTAGTAGATAATTAATGCTAAAATAAGTAATGAACACTAAACTTGTACATATATGTTAGTAAAAATAAGAAATCCAATAGAGGAATGCCACGAAATATCTGGCGTATCTAATGAAGCTAATGCTGGTGATTCAGCATTGACAGTCTTGAACAACGAGGGCTTAATAAAAGATGATTACATTGTTGCTAGAAAAATAGGTGATGAGCAGGCCGAACTTAGACAAATAGACTCTGTCTCTGGGTCTGGAACTATAAATCTAACCAGCACAACGTCATTCTCACACCCTATAGGTGCCATAGTATTTAAGATCGACTATAACCAAGTAGAAATATCTAGTAAAGCTAGTGAATCAGGAGCGTTTTCTGTTCTAGCAACCATTGACCTTGAAGTAGACGACGAGTTTACAATATACGACGACACCAGTGGCCAAACTACAGGCTTTTATAGAACCCGCTTAAAGAACGAGCAAACGGGGCAGTTCTCTGACTATTCAGCTATATTAGCTGGTACAGGCTTTTCTACTAGAGCAGTAAAGCCAATGATTGACTCTGTATTAGAGAGAACTAACGACCAAACAGCTGAGTTCACCACTAGAAGGATGGTATTAAAGGACTTGAACTACGCTTATCAGAAGACAGTTAACAAACTAATACAAGCATCACATGAGTTCGGATTAAAGACAGTAGAGATACCAACAGAGTCATTTAAACACCGTTACACACTACCAGATGCATTCCGAGAGATACAAACAGTAAGGAACGGAGATGGCGACGTAGTCCCACCAACCCCTAGAGATGATAGATCTGTAGTTGGATATGAGTTAGTAGGTAGAAGTATACTTTACATAGAAGACGTGCCTACTCCAGCAGCCAACCAAACAGTACCAACAGTTGTACTTATTAACGATGCCTTTGATACAGACGGTACATGGGTTGTGAGTGACGACGCCGTGAACATATCAACAGACCTAGATGAGTTCAAAGTGGGCACTGGTTCAATCAACTTCGACGTAGATGTGTCAAACTCTGTGGAAAACAAAGCAACAGTTTCAATACCAGACATGACAGCACAAGACTTAAGCGACTTCGAGGACTCTGGTAAATGGAGAACATGGATATTCTTACCAGACGTAACCTATATAAGCTCAATAGATATGAAGTGGGGTTCTAGCAGTACTGTCTACTGGACGCTCAATGTAATAAAAGACTACAAGAACACAGCCCTAAAGGATGGTTGGAACTTAATGGAGTTCAACTGGGCAGATCAAAATGTAAGTGAGGTAGGTTCTCCTGCAACATCAGACGCTGAGGCAATAGATTATTTATCATATTCAATCAATTACACAGCCAACCAACCAGACGATACTGACTTCAGACTAGATGCTATTCAGATTGCTGACACATGGGCTCACAATAGTGTGTATGAGATAGACTACCTATCACAACCAGCGCAACTAACGAATGAGATGGATGAGATGGACCTACCAGAAGGGTATCAAGAACTGCTACTAGACTACCCCGTAGGACACATACTAATGCGACAACCAGACAACTTCACTAAGGGACAGAGTATCTTGAGGTCTTTCGACAAGAAGCTGAGTGACTTTATACTCCAGTCTGCGAAGAGAACACGACGAGTAAGAGGTATAAAGCCCCCTAACAAGAGAACGTACCGTATAGCTCATTCTGATAGCTCTAGGATAGTACACAGTGACGGAGGTATAACCCCACTACGATAATGCCACAGCATAAACAAACATTGCTGCGTAGGCTCAATACAAAGGCGAGTGATTTGCGAATGCCAGATGAAGACTTGCGTTTAATTATTAATGCTGAGTACGAAAAGACTGGTGGGCTAAGAAAGGTTAAAGGTTACGAACAAGTAGGTGACACAATGACTGCTGTTATATCTCAACAGTTTAACGATGAGGATGATTGGAACTTAGGTGAATTTTCCAGTACTGAAGTAGTAAATAATGAGGTTGTACTAGAGGGGGGGATAATCTCACAGACTGAAACAGATGATAGTTACGAAGTGCATGGTGATAACTGGATAGCACAAAGCTTTAAGGCTACAGGTACTAGTGTAACCAAGGTTGCTGTACTGATTGATAAAATACTTGGTGCTTCACTTAATCTCTATGATGATTTCAATGACAACAGTATTGACCCAGCTAAGTGGACCACTACGGGTGATGTAGTAGAGGCAAACTCACAACTTGAACTTGATTACGTAGATAGTGGAAATAAAACATCTAGAGCTGATACTAACGGCAAGACAGACGGGGACCCTCTTAAAGGAGGGAAATGGTTTCAATCAATGTCAGCCACAAAGTCAGGAGATAAATTTGTATGGTGTGAGATTACAGACGGCGGTAACTTCCTTAGAGCACAGTTCTTAGTAGATGTTGGAGACTTTCAATTTATTACTGGCGGCTCTTATGGAACTAAAACATCTAGATTCACTGGTACATCTGGAACAGTAGAGATAAAAGAAGATGGTGGAGATATTAAAATGCTTTTCAACGGTGTAGTCAAGCTGACTATATCTGGTCAAACTATAACAGCTAACTCTCATTTTGCATGTAGCGCAGTAAGCGTATCAGGTGACACAAGTGGTAGAGGGACCTTAGTAGTAAATGATCTGTTTTTCTACCAGGATGTAACAGAATTGACAGACTTGGACGTAAGAATAGAGGGTGATTCTAGCAGCGCACCTGATGGTTCAGCTATCTCTAATGGGACCGCCACTATAAGTGATACTGATGTGTCTGAGGGATCATCTGCCTTTATAGAATCTGTTTTTGGCACAGCACCTGCGGTAATTGCAGACACTACCTACTGGATTGTATGGAAGCAATCAGGTGGAGACACTAACAATCTATATAGGATATTTAAGAAGAACAGTAATGTATATACGAATGGAAACACCTTAATATCTACTGATGGAGGTTCAGCCTGGGAAGCTGATGGAGATGCACCGTCTGACGTAGCATTTAAAGTGTTCGGTAACTTCGTAATAACGGGCACATGGACTACATCTGACTTAACCCTAGCTACTGGACAGACCCTAACACAGTTAGTAATTGGACACGCAGACCTAGCTGCGACAGATAAAATAGACAGAGTGGATATAGTTAATACCTCTGATGTTATTCAGTCTAGTTATATAACAGATATTATAAGTGGCTCAACAACAACATTAAGAGCAAGCGACTTTGATAGCGGGTTTGCATTTACAAACGGCAATACGTTCAGAGTTAAACTAACACTAGCCTCTGGCGGGACCATCACCCCTCGATTACAATCATTGAATATAGACTCACCAGAGAAAGCCGTGCTTCACTTATCCCCACACTATAAGTCTGACGGCACTAAGTCTCTGCTAGCTGTGGTAGCTGGCACAGTATTTAAATTAGTCTCGAACGTTTGGACTAGTGTATTTACAGGTCTTACTTCAGGGCAGACAACAGACTCTACTACGTTTAGAGCTTCTAAGGGGACTATACTAGAGACAGGTGATGTAGCTAGTGCAGACTCTACTTCAGTTACGATTACGTTTAGCCCAGAACCAGCACCCAATGTACACCAAGGTAGAGCTATTAAAATAGTAAGAGGAAAAGGATCTGGACAGGTACGCATAATCCAATCAAGTACAGGTACTACGACTTCAACGACCACATCTACCACAACCTCTACTACCACATCGACGTCTACTTCAACAACAGTAACTTAAACATATGTCAAAATGTTCACATTGTAATAAAGGGTTTGAACCTACTAGGGGCAGTAAGGCTAAGTTTTGTTCTTATAAATGCAATGGTTTATATAGTGGTGTAATTAGAAGACAAAAAGCAACTGTTATTAAGAGCTGTCTTTGTTGCGCTAAGGAATTTAAAATTATGAAAGGTAAAATTAGAAAAGGGGAAGGTAAGTATTGTTCATATTCATGCTCCGCTAAAATGACTAAAAATAGCTGGAAGGGTGACAATGTTAGCTATATGGGATTGCATGCCTGGATAAGGAAAAAACTTGTGGATCCTAATAAGTGCGAACATTGTAATAAAAAGAATGGTAGATTTCCTAGTGGTTATCCCTTCTTGCAATGGGCTAATAAGTCAGGTGAGTATAAAAGAGACAAAGAAGATTGGTTAAGGCTCTGTGTTAAATGCCATAAGGCATATGATATGGATAGAAAGGAGTTACTATGTGCGCAGTCTTGAACCTCGAGACCCCATTCGATGAAACCCCAGACTCAAGCTCAGACTATGAGATATATGATGTCGATGATTACTATATCCTCGGCAACTCCATTGACAACACCTTAAAGTCAGACGGTTCCAACTTTGAGGATCTTGAAGGTGGTGCACCTAAAGGCAAGTTGTTCACCATCTACAAGGACATGCTAATGATAGCTGGTGATTCTAAATTCCCTCACAGAATATGGTACTCACACATAAGGAACGGAGAGGGTTGGAGCTTAGACACTGATTGGATAGATGTCAGACCTGAAGATGGTGGAGTGATTAACTTCTTCGGCATACAAAACGACGAACTTATAGTTGGTAAAGATAATCAGAAGACATACGGTTGGAGGATATATGAGGATGGGGACCCTTCTAACTCACGACTAAGGTTAATAGAAGACGACAAGAGTTCTATCAATAAAGACACAGGAGCTACGCTTGAAGATGTCCTATACTACTTAGACCGTAACCTAATAGGTAGTATACCCACTGGAACTAAGGGTGGATTGTCATTCATTGTTCAAGAAGTAATCAACGGGATACAATCATTCGATAATGTTTCCGTAGGAGTTAATAATGGAAAGGTATACTTCTTCCTAGGGGATATCACAATAAACATCGGCGACGACGTAGAATTGTCAAATGCTATACTAGTACTAGATACAGTAAACACTGCGTACTACCTAAGAGACAACACTAACGCTAGAGTTTTCTCTAAGTTCATAGAGTCAGATGGTTCAGAGAGATTGTACTTCGGAGATAACGAAGGGCGTGTGTTTAAGATGGATGAGGGGACTCAAGCTGGGAATAACCCTATCCACATGAGAATTAGAACGAAACCGTACTTCAGAGACAAGGGAAATAACATAACAGTAAGCAAAGTAGGGGTGATAATGGACGACCCAGACGGAACACTTGTGACATATAGAACAGTTCTACATAAAGGTTTCACTAAGCCAGTTGGGACTGTAAAAACTGAACCAATAGAATGGTTTGAATTAAAAGGTGCTGATGGTCCCTTGTTCCAGATGGAGTTCAGTCACTCAAACATAAATGCTAGACCAGTGTTGAATGGATTTATAATAATCTACAAGGAGGAAGGGGAGGTACAGAATGACTGAGATAATAGATAATAGAGAAGGAGACAACATGAGTGATGATGTGGAACAGAAGGACGAGCGAGATTTTACCCAGTTAGCTCAAACAGAAGAGGACATTGACACAAGGATAGAGTTGATTAATTCAGCGTCCAATGCATCAATACCCGCTGGAGGATTGGTCCCATTCGCAGGTGATGGATCAGAGGAACCTCCTACTGGATTCCTATACTGTGACGGTAGCCTTATAAGCAGGTCAATATACTCAGCCTTGTTTACGTCTATAGGAATAGCGTATGGATCGGGTGATGGTAATACTACATTCGCATTACCTGACGCTAGAGGGAGAGCGCCAGTTGGTACTAACGATGCAGGACTGCCTAATGGGGCGGATGGAGCACGTACAACACGTAATGAAGGTGATGAGGGTGGAGATGAAACCCATACATTGATAACATCAGAGATGCCAAGTCATACTCACGGGGTTTTTGTTAAAGATGGTAACGGTTCTAATGTCGGTGGCGGTGGGGCTAATGCTCTTGCTACTGTGCAGACTGGGAGTGCTGGAAGCGACGGAGCTCACGCGAATATGCAACCGTTTTTCGTTGTAAACTACCTAATTAAGACATGAACACTAAATTTGTGCTAAAATAAGACTATGGCAAATCAATTTCAACAACTAGAACGGCAATTTCAGGACTTCTTTGACACCCCAGAGGGGATACCTTTCGCAGATGCATTTAACCCAGTAGAGATTGACTCATTCGAAGACCAAGCAGGAGAAGATGTATCAGAGTTCTTTGGTGCTAACTTAGAGAACGCTTTAAAAGGTATACAGCAAGCAAAAGACCAGTTCAAAGAGTCCAGAGCACAAGCAGAGAGACAAGAGGATGAAGCATTTAAAGATTTCCAGGGAGTACAAGACAGAGGATTTGCTAAGGCTTTAGGTAGAGCATCAGGCAGGTTCGCAGGTAAAGGGACAGCTACTAGTGGAGCCAGGCGCGATACATTGGGA
>SDBT01021603.1_pt1 | contig 10060 bp, 7 predicted proteins | sample 2277101 | NCBI WGS metagenome assembly SDBT01 (sample SAMN10404973, study PRJNA504765) | marine sediment metagenome | isolation source: marine sediment core GS10_PC15, 103 cmbsf | place: Arctic Ocean: Southern Knipovich Ridge | collected 2010
TCTCTCTCTTCGTCAAAAGTGACATAGGAGAGAAGATCTTTGAGGGGGATCCATCGACCTTGAATGATCTCCTCAGATTGAAGAGTATATTGTGGGGTGACCTCCGCTAGATAGAAGCGAACGCTCTTGTCAATCAGCTCTCCTTCGAGCTTATATTGATATGTTTCGACGAGATAGGGATGGGGCAGGTAGCGGATCACTTGCATGCCGGTCTCTTCTAAGAGCTCCCGCTCGGCGCTCTCTTTGGGAGATTCTCCTCTCTCGCCATGGCCTTTGGGGAAGCCCCAATGTCCCCCATTTTGATGTTGGATCAAGAAGAGTTCAAAGTAGTCTTCACGATAGGTGAGAGGGATGATCCCGAAGCAGTTACGTTTCATCATAGCGGGAGAAGAGTACGCCTGCGTTGTGGCCACCAAATCCGAGGGAGAAGGAGAGGGCTACGTTAACTCTATGATCCTCTGCTTCATTTAGCACGGGATCGAAGTGGCTCAGCAGCTCTTCTGGCTCTTTCAGGTTGATTGTAGGATGCAGTTTCGAGGTGTTGATCGCTTTTATGACAGCGATCGCTTCGATACCGGCAGCGGCACCTAAGCAGTGGCCCGTCATCGACTTTGTTGCATTGATCTTGATGTTCTTCGTATGGTCACCAAAGACTTTACGGTATCCGTTTAGTTCACAAAGATCTCCGGCAGGAGTCGATGTGGCATGGGCGTTGATGTAGTTGACATCTCTCTTATCGACCTGTGCATCTTTGAGGGCGGCTTCAACGCAGGTGACCACGCCAGAGCCATCTTCAAGGGGGCGTGTGAGGTGGTAAGCATCGCAAGAGACGGCGCCGCCGAGGTACTCTCCTAAGATGGGAGCTCCCCGCTTTTTGGCGTGCTCTAATTCTTCTAGGATGAGAACGCCTGCTCCCTCGCCAATGACAAATCCATCGCGGGTTTTATCCCAGGGGCGCGAGGCCTCGGTGCATGCATCATTTCGCTTAGAGAGGGCTTTCATCGCGACGAATCCAGAGACTCCGATGGAGTTGATGGAAGCTTCAGCGCCGCCACAGATCATCATATCTGTATCGCCACGCTGGATGTGCTGCGCTGCTGAGATGATGCAATAGTTGGCTGTGGAACAGGCTGTGGAGATGGAGTAGTTAGGTCCAGTAAATCCATAGTCCATCGCCAGCATGGCACTGCCCATATTGGGAATAATGAAGGGGACAAAGAAAGGAGTGATGCGGTTATACCCCTTTTCAAGAAGAGTCTTTATACCTTCTTGAAAGACTGTCATTCCACCCATGCCCGATCCGATCAGGATACCGCAGCGGGATTTATCGAGCTTTTCAATAGCCTCAGGTGTGAGGTTGGCATCTTTGAGTGCGTTCTTCCCGGCAACGATTGAGTAGCGGATGAAGGGGTCGGCGCGCCTGGCTTGTTTCTTCTCCATCAGATCCCCGACTTCGAAGCCTTGGACCTCTCCGGCAAAGCGGGTAGGATACTCCTCGCAAGGAAAGGAGGTGATCGGCTTGATGCCGCTCTTTCCAGCAAGAAGACTTTCGTAGAATTTATCGACATCCATACCGAAGCATGAGACGACTCCCATTCCTGTCACAACAACACGCCTCTTATCGCTCATTTCATACCTTGTAGATTTAGATCGAGGTCGATCACTTTTCCATCAGGCCATAGCCGTTCTAGTTGATATTTTTCCCGCATCTCTGGGGTGAAGAGGTGGATGACGATTTGAAAGTAGTCTAAGACTATCCAATCCCCATTTTGCATACCATCGACTTGAGAGGGCTTCTGCCCGATCTCGCGCATCGTATCTTCAATTCCTTTTGCAAGGGCGATCACATGTCTATCGACGTTTCCTTCGGCGATCAAGATGGTGTCGGTGATCGATGAGATTCCGCGCACATCAATAGCGATAATATTTTCGCCTTTCTTCTCATGGATCGTCTGGGCGATGAGGTGAGTCCAGTCTGAGGGTTTTTTTTTCATACCAACACTATGATTTTTTGGTACAATATAATCCATTTTGAAGAATGTAGTCTACTACTTTTCCCTGGAGTAGGTGGCCGCAATATAGCCTTTTTTTGAGACGCGCTCGTACGGTTGTACTGCTTATATCTAAAGCTGGAATCTGAGTCATCCCCTCTTCTAATTTCAATTTAATATCTGTCGGCAGTCGATTTAATTTTTCTCTATCAAAGCCAAAGCGCGTGCCAACAAGTGGCTGGGCTAGGGTTAAGAGCTCATCGACATCTTTCCATTGATCGAGAGTGTAGGCTGCATCTTCGGCTAAGATGAGATAGAGTTGATCGGCCTCGATCTTTCTGATCGTATCGATGGTGTAGGAGGGAGGAGGGCGCATCAGCTCTGCCTCATACGCCTCGAAGGGAGGCAGCTCCTCTAAACTTAAGCGTAGCATGTTCATCCGATGGTGCGGCGCTGCATGGGGGGGGCTCGCCTCTTTTGTCGGTGAGAGGAGGGCGGGAGAGAAGAGAATTTGATCGAGTCCCTTCTCCTCGAGAAGTTGAATAGCTAGGTTCAGATGTCCCAGATGGATCGGGTCAAAACTCCCTCCGAAAAAGCCTACTTTTTTCATAGAACCTCCCAGAGTCTCTCTCTAGAAATTTTTTTCATTTTGGCGTTGGGGTTGACGACGACAGCTCTCCCCGCAATGGAGAGTAGGGGGAGATCTTGGATACTGTCAGAATAGGCTGTCACTTTTTGGAGATCTGTCTGGAATCTCTCGGTGAGTTTTTGGATGTAAGAGGCTTTTCCCTCGCCAAGCAGTATCGAATCGATCGAGTTGAATTTTCCTTCCCTGTCGACGGAGTAGACGGAGGAGCCCCACTCACTGACTCCTAGATATTCTGCGATAGGGCCGACTAAGAAGGAGGGGCCATTGGATAGAATGACTGTATGGTGTCCTTCATGTTGCGCTAAGCGGAGACGGGCAAGGGTGGGATAGTATAGGAAGCGGAAGAAGTCCTTTTTGAGAAAATTCTCTACCTCTTCTTCGACTTTGGAGAGCGCTGAGCCCTTAAGAAAACGCTCGAAGACCTTCTCATGTAGCTCTGTTAAGGAGAGATCGAAAAAGTAGTATCGGAGGGAGTAGAGAAATGAACGGAAAATGGATGTAGGGCGGTAGAACCCTCTTTCAATAAGATAGCGATAAAAGAGGAGGCCGCTATTGGTGCGAACAAGAGTGTGGTCAAGATCAAAAGCGCTAATCTTCATTCAAGATGGGTATAATTTATCTTCGATCTTCTGCAGCGCATCCATCTCTTCTTGCAGACGGATCTTTGCACTGCCGAAAAGTTCACGATAGGTCATGGCTTTTTCAAAGTCAAGAGTAGCCTGCGATTCTTATGATGGGTATAATTTGTCTTCGATCTTCTGCAGCGCTTCTATCTCTTTTTCCAGATGGATCTTTGCACTGTCGAAAAGTTCGCGATAGGTCATGGCTTTTTCAAAGTCAAGACTCGATCCACCCATCTCTTTTCGGTAGAATTCCATCTGCTTTTTGATCTCTTCGTAGAGAGTTTTTCTCTCGTCGAAGAGCGCTTCTAGGTCTTGGTCGGAGGTGGCCTGGTCCATCTTTTTATCGAGGATGAATCCATGGAGATCTGAGAGGTCGCGCTCGAATTGGAGGGTCTTGGAAGGGGATAAGGAGAGTTCTTGAAGCCCTTTTTTAAGGCTCTCCTCCTTTTTGAGGAGATCTTCTAGTGAGAAGTTGGCCTCTTTTTCAACGGCTTCTGTGAGCGTATCTCGGAGCTCATTCTCTCTCTTCATTTCGGCTTCGCGCAGCTTTGCTTTTTTACTCTTGATCTTATCGAGAGCGGTGGCTCGCGCTTTTTGAATTTTAGTGCGCAATACTGTGACTTGGTCTCTGTTTAGGGAGAGGTTACGCATCTCATCTTGAAGACTATCTGCTGCATCGGAGATCTTTCCGCGCTCGGGGCTCTCCTCTTTTTCGCAAACCTCCATGAAGGTGGCCACTTTTTCAGATAGCAGGTCGAAGTTCTTCTTCTGCTCCTCCGAGCGCTCGCCCATCTCTTTTTTATGCTCTTTCGCCTGCTCCTTGATCTTGTCCCAGCTCTCATTGAGCATCTTTCGGGTCTTGCTGAAGGATTGCGTATTTAGAGTTAAAAGCTTGGCCAGCCCTTGGAAGCTTTTGATCTCATCACGGATCACATAGTGAGGGGCAGAGGGCTTGGCTTCTCCCTCGGGAAATCGCTCTTTGACGAAGGTTTCAACATCGAGAATGAAGGCGTCGCTCACTTTTTTTACAAGCTCCTTCCGCTTGGGAAAGAGTCGATCTCCTAACTTGGAGAGGAGTTTTAAGATGCGATTTTTATGGCTGATACGCATATCGATCGTTAGAATCTCTTTGCGGAGGCTATCGAGACGCAGAATCAAAGTTTTGAGAAGCTGAAGCTCTCTCTGCGCGTTGGAGTAGTCGTTCTCGCTCTTTATTAGTGATTTAAGGGTGTCGGGAATTTTGAAGGGGTGGATCTGCTGGAGCAGGTCGTGATAGTTTTCTATCTCCTTCTGCAACCCTTCAATGGCAAGCTCGATCTGCTCGATGGAGAATGCGGATTGCTCATCTACAATCTCTTTGAGGCGACGCGCTTCATCGACGAGTCCAATGAACTCACTCCAAAGATGGTTACGCTTTATGGGGTTTATCTTCTCTTTGAAGAGCGAAGAGCACAACTTTTTTGCATCCCAGAAATCTCTGAAGTTACGCCCTTCAGCCTTTCCTAAGATTGAGCGCATAAATTCAATAGCGAGTTCAATTTTATCTTCGACCTCGCTCTTCTCTCCTATCGATGCAGAGAGCGCCTTGAGGGCGGCAGAGCCCCCTCCCACTTTGGGTTTCGGTTTAGGCTTAGATTTTTGAGATGTTTCGGACTTTTCTGATTCCATCATTCCAGCTTAAGATAATTTTTCATAAGGGGAGGTAAACAACTTATTCTACCTGAATTTCGATATAAGGGAAAGAGTTATTGAGCATAAAGATAGTCAAACATAAAATGATTTTTTACTTGCTTTAGGAGATCTGTGAGAATGAATGCTTTGAAGGCTCTACTTTTACTGGTTTTTACCTTCACTTCTTGTTTTGCAGGGAATATTAAAGACCATCCACTGCTTATAGACAAAATCGAGTTTTATTACGTCAACCCCAGCCCTAAAGCGGCAAAACAGATCATCAAAGAGGCATCAGATTTAAGCTGTATCGATTATCTCAGTGGAGTCATCACTGCACTTGCCAAGAAGTATCCCAAAGAGATCGTAAAATGGATCACAGATAGCGGTGTTAAGTTTGAAGAGCACCCTGTTTTGATCCATTCTCTTCATCTTGGGGGGGTGCAGAATGACCCTATTCAGTTGGCCTTAAGGGCGCATTGGCCTGTAAAAGAGCTCTTATCTCTTGCAGATAAAGCTCGACCTTTTCTCGACATTCCCGCTAATTTTCTGGGGGCTGCCCAGTATATGAGTAACCATTTCTTCATTACAGGGGATGTGCGGTATGTCAATAAAATCATTGATATTATGGAGTTTACTCCTATTGAGTTGAGAAATTCCGAAGAGACGCAGCTGTTAAAAGAAGAAGCGAAATTTATATTGCGAGATCTCGTTTTCAAACACCATCATATCTATCAACTCCTCCTTGCAGAGGCTAAAACTAGAGAAGGAGAAGCGCAGGACACTTTAAAGGGCATTATAGAAGAGCTACATCAGCTACACACACACTCTCTCTCCCATGAAGAGAAGATGTTCAAAGGGATCATTTTAGTCACTGATAATTCTGACTTTGATAGACAGTGGGAAGAGCTGCCCGTCAAGAGAGGCCCTTTTGGCAAATCGATCTCCTCAATCCCTTATCCTATAAAAGAGATAACTGTCAGGATCCATCTGCTCTTTACTGGCTATGAGTTGGATAGGGATCTGAATGCCCACGTCACTTGTGATGTCGAGATGTTTAACCCTCAAGGAGCTAAAATAAGCGAGCGCCATAATATCCCAGCAGTGCTGAGGAGACTTCCCAGTCGCTTTTTTGTGCAAAAAATAGAACAACCCATGGGACTAACATTTGAAGCTTATGATGAAAACAGTGAAGATATCTACCTTCCCGGCACCTACACTATTGAAGCCACCCTTACAGATCACATTAGCCAAAAAGAGATAAAACTCACTCAAGCATTTGAGCTCTTGTCTAACGAACGAATCAATTCAATCCTTGATCCAACAATTGAGGACAAAAACTAGCTCATGAAATATCGTAACATCTTACTTTTAATGAAGCTGTCATGAGAATGGTTCAACCATTCCGAAATTTATTGAGCATAAAGATAGCCAGTCGTAAAATAACTTTTCACTGACCTATCAGGAGGCAAGACGATGAAGCGATTTTTTTTTCTTCTACTGGTTGGAATAATGGCCTTTTTAAATTCAAAGGGTGAGGCCGCCAGGTTAGACCCGGAATCTCATGCTATGCTCTCAAATCCAAAATATGCAAAGTATATTGACGTCCAATGCTACTTGGTCACCCGAGAACAACTTGGCGAGCTCTTTAGCCAAAAAGATGGAGATGTCACCCAACTCCCAAATGACAAACTTCCACTCGATAATGTTTATCTTCTCATTAGATGCAAGAATAAAGGAGATCATATGGCTTTTGGAGTCTTGAATTGCTTTATACCCAATAGAGGTAGCCCTCTCCCGATAGAGATTGATTCGATGAGAGCAAATATGAACTATTATAATGATAGTGCCGTCTATATCAGATACGGGGTCAGTAGGAAAAATAAAAATATTCCTCAAATCAGATACGAATGGGATTGCCTCTACGTGATGTAAGGAGATAAAATGAAAAAACTCACCCTCCTACTCCTTGGGTTTCTCGTTCACTCTTCCTTATTTGCAGACTATTCATATGATAAAAACGGTAATATTGCCTCTATTTACATTCCTGGTAATGGTGAGGTTCATTATGAATACGATCCTGTTCAGAGATTGACAGAAGCCGACTATCCCAACGGCACCCATTTTTCATATACCTATGACTACAACTCCAATCTCAGATCTATTCAAGGACCGGAAGGAGTTACGGCCTACACGTATGACAAGCTAAACCGCATTGAAAAAGTTCTCCTTCCTGATGGAGATCGAATTACCTACCGACACGATCTTATGGGAAGAGTGACCCATTTGACCTATCCCGACGGGGAAACCGTAGAGTACCAATATGATGATCGAGGACGGCTTATTACTCTCAAAGAGAGCAGTGGCTCTACCACCTACGAATATGACGATCTCACCAATCTTGTTGTAAAAGAGACTCTCCCCAATGGAACCAAATCAGAGTATGTTTATGATACCACTCCTCAAATTCTTGAGGTCTATCACCATGACGCGCATGATGCTCTTATTAGCCACTTCACCTATGAATACAGCAAGACAGGTCATATCACCCTGCGAATAGAAGAGAACTCTTCATCGATAACAACCACTTATTACACCTATGATGATCTTGACCGCTTAATCAGTGCTGAAGATGACCAGGGAAACTATGAAAAATACTCCTACGATGGTGCTGGTAATCGCCTCTCAAAATCTACACAAAATGGAACCCTCCATTACAGCTACGACAGTAAAAACCGTCTTATTCAGGCGGGAAGCACAAGATATGAATATGACAGCGTTGGAAACCTCGTCGAAAAAATATCCCCTGAGAAGAGTGTTCACTACTCCTATGATCCGACAGGTAGACTTACCGCCTACTCCGATGGGAAAAACCATGTTGAGTTTTTCTATGATGGAGAGGGAAGGAGAGTCTCAAAGAGGGTCAACGGCAGAACCACCACATTTATCAATGACCCGCACTCACCTATCAGTCGTGTACTGGTTGAAAAAGACCAAGAGGGCAGTGTAAAACAAAAGTATATCTATGGCCACTCCAGGATCGTGCAAAAAGGTGAGCTTGGAACCCACTATTTCCTCTATGACCAACCTGGGAAAAGCGTCTCAAAGCTAGTCGACCATCAAGGTAAAAAATACTCCTCAATAGACTACGACTCTTTTGGCAATCAGTTGACCAAGATTTCAGGAAGTTCTTACCTCTATAACGGAGAGGAGTATGATGAAGAGACGGGGCTCATTTTTCTTCGTAATCGTTACTACGATCCAGAAATCGGACGCTTCATCTCACCAGACTCAGTACTTGGAAACTTAAGAGATCCTCAAACACTCAACCCTTACGTCTTTGTTCGAAATAGTCCCCTCTCTCTGGTCGATCCTCTAGGACTCTATGCTGTCAAAGTCCCTTTAACCTTTTATGGAAACCGTTCTGGAGCTTTAACGCCTGAAGGCAGGTCTCTATTCGGTCATGGTTGGATCGGAGGTGTCGATGCAGAGGGAATCCACTTTTCTCAAGGAGCGTGGCCCCACGGACATATTGAAGAAGAAGAAAGCATAAGATCTCTCTGTTCTGAAACGGTTTCTATGACGGTTTGGGTCACGCCTGAGCAAGCACTGGCGGCAAGGTTTGCTTCTAGTGAACCGAGATGGACTGGAATGAATAACTGTATTGATCACGTGGTAAAAGCTTTCGATACTATTGGCTATCCCCACCCAAGTTTTAAGCCTTCACCAATTGGGATCTCATCCCCAGGTATCTACTGCGACTGGCTTGTCCAGGAGAGCACTCATATCCACCCTGACTTTTTACCACAGGAAGGAGACATCCTTGTTAACTACTCTATGCCCACTCCAACGAATCAGATGATCGAGGCGTCGGGGAAATTTACATATTCTCATTTTAGGCCCAACTATGGAGGGGTGTTATTAGATAAAAGTGCAGAGTTCTTCACGGAGCTCAGTGATATTGCAGGAGTCATATACGATCGGCAGATGGGGCAGGTGATCCTCTATGGAAGAAAAAATCTCAGATTACCACATATGGATGTGGATGATTTAGCTGTGGCTGTGCGCTCTATTTATGGGCTGGGAGGTAAAGGTCGAGAAAGTCCAGGGGTTTCGATGGAGCCAGGATTCAAAGATGGAAAAAAACATAAGGGCTGTATGGTTGTCTCTTATTTTGGAGAGACGGAAAACACGCGCTTTGGACAGGTGATGTTTGAAGCAGATAGAGTTCTAAAGATCCTCTCCACTGGAATCGATAATTACACAGGGAAGAGGGTAACTTCCTCTGTTCCGGAATATCGCACTCTCCAAGAGAGAAGAGCAAGGGGGAACTCTCCCCCATCTAACACCACTTGTCGGTTATGGTTTGTTCCCAAAAAAATCTCCCTCTCTGAGTCTCCAGATGGAACATCTATGTTCTTTAGTGAAGCACAAATGGAGGTGCTCACTGAATCAACACTTAGAAAAAAAGGGGTGGTGGAAGATCGCGCTGCAGAAAAATTTGCACGTCATTTCACTCGATATTATGACCAGTTTTCTTGGGAATATCCCATTTTATTAGACTTGAAGAGACTCGGAAAAATCACTGCGATTGTGAAATGGATCGATGAAAAAAACTTCCCCTTCGATCTCTCATTTTTTCAGTCGTATACTCCCGCCTACTTTGAAACGACAAAATACTCTCCAATCATAGCAAATATGGTTGCGAATCAATATCTTATGGGAGGGGTTGTCTATACCTTGAATGAAGACAACTATCGCGTCTTGGAAGATGAGCAAGCGGAGCAGATTAAAGAAGAGATTTTGAGGCAGCGTCCCAATGATGAAGCGTCTAGTTGGGATTGTGGAAGAGGCTTTACAGCGGTTGCAAGGCAGATTGAAAAAGCGCTTAAGGTGGGAGAAGTAAGAAAAAAATTTGTAGATCTATCCTATCCAGGCTTTGGAAAAATCCCCCTTGCTTTTGTTCGCACCTACAGCTCCTTTAATGATGAGAGGTTCCCTTTTGGAAGGGGATGGGATATCACCTTAGCAAAGATTCGTTTCAATCGTGCTCCCGCTCCTTTCAGCTTTAGTGATGGCACACAGCTCTTGCTCTACTCAGAGTTGATTCTCCGTTTGGAGGGGGTTGA
>SDBT01021604.1_pt1 | contig 10060 bp, 8 predicted proteins | sample 2277101 | NCBI WGS metagenome assembly SDBT01 (sample SAMN10404973, study PRJNA504765) | marine sediment metagenome | isolation source: marine sediment core GS10_PC15, 103 cmbsf | place: Arctic Ocean: Southern Knipovich Ridge | collected 2010
TACTATTTAACTCGATTAAATCATACAAAAACTTGAAATACTACGAGCAGACGCTATTCAAGCGTCAAGGGACATAAATCGAATTGCTGATTAAACACAGCTGCTTAACAACTTGCTCTCTGAAAATATGGATCAAGCTCGATCGCTGGTGCCAGTCAGCTGGCTGCTATCAAGATGTCAAACGTGAATCCGTATACATCGTTTTATCTGAATTCATCGCTTTGAAGGTCTTAGACCCCATACAACGTAGCTTATCTATGCTTGTGCCGCCCACTGGCACTATCCGAGCTTTCTTAACGGTTTCATACAACTGGCCTTGCTCGATCTTCCATACGCCATGTACCGTATCGAGCACATCAGTGGGGTCATCTTGATTGATGATTTTACCCGTAAAAGTGCCATCTTTATTAAATGTTGTGGTGCCGCCATAGGTATTTTGGCCCATTGGAAAGGTTTCACTGTCTTTCCAGGTGCCATTTATCATTTCCCGATAGTGCTTATCAGTTTGCTTAATACAATCTGTCGCGGCAATAGACACTGTTGCAGGGTAAGCCTCAACTAACAGACCAGTACAATGTTTTTTATTACAAGCTGTGTTTGCCGCGGTAAAAAATTTAGACTGAGTAGATGGCTGTTCTAGAATTTTGACCGCCGGCTTATCACCATTGTTTTTGGCTAATGGATTACCCTGTGCTGCTGATTTTTGATACCAGTATCTAGCTTTTTGGGGATCCGTGGTTACACCGAGCGTGTGGTCATACATGAAACCTAAGCTATTTTGAGCATCAGCATTGCCTTGGTTTGCAGATTTTAGAAACCACTTCATGGCTTGCGTGAAATCATGCTCACCATGAAGGCCTTTCATATAAATTACCCCTAAAATATTTTGAGCAATCGGATTTCCTTCTTTTGCATCGATGACAATTTTTTTGTAATTGTTTAGTGAATAATGTGTGTTCTGGTAAGGAACTGCATATACTGCATTAAACGTGAGTGTAAAAAACACAGCTATAACAGCAATTGAAAGTCGGATTAATTTAGTGCTCATTAAATTTTATCTCCATTTTCAGATTCATCGGATAGTTTGCGAATGAGTTTGTATACTGCATTCGCGGTTTTTTTATCAGTGAATGTTACCAGAATAGAGCCATTTGTTCAATTAGAGATCTGGTCGGTGACGCTAACAAGCCATTTCTCCGGTTAAATCGGTGCGCAAAGTGGGCCATCATGCCTGTTTCTTAGGAATGCATGCAACTGGGTTCACTAAGTTGGACACTTGATTATTGCCAGCGCTCTATCAAGTCCATTAAGACTAATGTTGCCTAAAGAAAGTAAGTGATTTGTAAAATGTAATTTTGAGACTTGACCCCGGAATCTGCTACTAATGCAGGTTATGTGTCGAATGCATTAGTCAAAATTCAAGATGTTGCACCTATACTATCACGGTGGTATAATAATATACTATATTTCTGAGAGTATCGATTATGCCATTTTATGAAGCAGATTATACAAATCAACCGGTGGTGGAAACCAAGCAACTCGAAAAGTTGATTAGTGATTATTTAGCTAAAGAGAAAGAGATTGAACAAAGCGGTGAACGCCCTGAATGGATGGTCAACGAATATGTGTATCAGCTAGCGCCGCTGATGGACAATCTGGATAATCTAATCTACGTTTTGGCCTATCATCCCGATATCTTTAGCCCAATGTCATGGGCGAATATTGCAAAGCGCAGCCCAAAACTGGCAAGAGCAATTTTATCTAATCATTCTGTAGCTATGCGTTTACGTGATCATGCCGCATTAAACCATATGTGTATGCACTGTCCCGAGATTGCTCGCATGGTGATCGCCAAGTTTGGTGAAGACGGGATTGTTAATCAAGTTGTGATTGATTTCTATGATGGAGATGAGGAACGCGCCAACTATGATCTTGAAATCATCAAGCATTTTTCTCTGCAAAGTAATAATAATCGATCTGAATTGGATAAAAACACACGCTTAAAGATTATTAATGAAGAAAAGTGTTGGTTCGCGAGTAAAAATAAATATCAACCACGACCACGCTATGTAAAGAATAAGTCGAGGTTGCCAAAAAATGCATTTGAAGAGAAGCAAAAAAATTCAGGTGATACTGAGTTAATTAGCTTGTCTGATAAAGGTGATAGTAATAACTCGAATAATGAGCCTGCAACGGCAAGTCAATCATCTCAGAATTCAGTACCTAGCCAAATGTTGAATCGAGTTTCCCAAGCTGAAGAGGACAAGGTTAATCACAAAAAAATATCTGAGAATGCGTTTGAAAAAGCGATTGTTAATATAGAAAAAATATTTCATCAACAAACAGGGAATAGGTTTGTGAATGAGGAAAGCAACAATCATAAACCTCTATTCGGGTTTTGGGGATCATCGCAGAAAGAGACACTAGATATTATAAATACCGCGCAACAAGCAATATTAGATATCGGTCATCACATTGAGTATTGTGATCTTCATGTAGAGACAAAAATAGAATTAGTGACTCGATTAAAGCAGAGTATCATCACGCAAACTCAGCCAATACCAAATTTAAGGGGAGCAAGCGCTACCTACACCAAGCTACTAAAACTGGAAAAAACCATACGTGCCGACTCAAGATTGAAACTCATACACGACACAGTTAAAGATTTAGAATTTCCGGATAACTATATGTTTAGTCAAGATAAAAAAGAAAAAATGCTTAAAACGTGTGAAGATTCTGGCTCACATCCAGTCAGCTGTAAGTTTTGTAATCATTAACCAGCATGTTCTGCCCATAAATATGAATTCGAGTCACTGGTACTTAAAAAAAAGCAGTATGTCCCTTTATTTTTTTCACTATCTTACTTGGGATTATGCAATTCTCAATGCTCCTTCTTTTCATGAAGAAGTTGATATTTTGAGATCACAAAATGTGATCTCAAACATAAAGGGACGTGGTGGTCGTCGTTATGCTCCATTACATATGAATTAATTGGCGTAGGTGGGATGATTAAACAGTAGGTCGTGTGTTCCGGTCACATCATCGGCAAGATTAAATTTAAATCAATCAGTTAAGCACTAATTGAGTACTGTTCAAATTTTTCTAAGCGAAATAAAAGCGAAACTCGGGTGTTCGAATGACATGTGATGAGGATGCTGATGATGAGCAGACACAGATAATTTCTGTTGGAACTCTAATCAGCTGCAATCAGGCCATTGATTTTTTCGATGGCGCGATGGCTCTCATCAGGCGTTAAGCCCTTGAAGGCTCGATATTTTTTGACCCCTTTCCCACGAAATATTAATGCAGACAAACCCACCAATTTCTGGGTAACTGATTGATAGTAGTCGACGGTAGATAAGATATTATAGGGCATCGAGTGCTCATGAGTTCCGAGTGCCCCGGTTCTAATGACGATTCTTTTATTGGTGATAAATAAGCATGATCGGCGCCTTATAAAGTAATTTAGGACAGTAGACAATAGAAACATGAAGAAGGAATACTTAATGACAAGCCATAGCAACCAGTCTGTTAGTTCAGCGCGAAACAGAAACATCATCAATGCCATGAAGCAAATAAAACGCAACATCGACGCTAGACCAGCTTCGAAATGTTGGCTCGGTGATGGGGTTATAATTGCCAATATTTCTTCATTGTCTTGGAGGTTTAGGTTATGCACGTTTTTAATCCAGTATAATGATATGCTTGTTGCAAAAGAAAACAATTTTAACAATGTTTGCCTTGCCTTGCAAGGTGAGCGTTTCGCTTTAAATCTTTTCTATCTTTTTCGGTTAAACGATTACCGTTATTGTGGCGGGCTATTTGGGGGGATAGGTCACCCTGTATCTGCGGCAAAGGATGTTGTTAATATTATCTTGCAGGGTTTGGCAACGCTATCATTTTTCCATCAATATCCAATCCCATGCGTCATCTAATTGTCCTTTAATATAGCTTCCCGAGCGGGATCCAAGCTAAGACGCGCATAAATAGCCGTAGTACTGATGTTCTTATGAGCTAGTGTCTCTTACCAATGATCGATAAATTCGCCCCAGTAGCCGTGTCCTGTTCGAATGGTTGTTTGGAATCAGAAACAAGCCACAAATTAACTCTGATGTATGCAAGCATATTCAGGTATTGTTGCTAATTCATCGGTATACGGAAAATAACACGGCCAATGATAATCATGTGCGATAACCGGCATGATACTATTAATCAGTCCTGCGCCTCCTTCTGAATCCACCATAATTGCAAGGCCCTTTCCGGCATTAGGAAACATAATGACTTCTGAGAAGTATCCAAAATTATGGCCACCCTTTCGAAAATTTAAATTCATCCCACGGCCATTTACTAGCACACCCAAACCAAAGCTAGAATTTTTTTGTCGGGTTAACATCTCCCTGGCAAGTGTTTTGCCTAAATGGCCGCTCTTATTTCCGTGATAACTTGCAGCAATATCTAAAATAAACTTAGCTAAATCGGTTGGTGTAGACCACATGCCACCTGCAGCACCGATAGCAAAGTTCCGCCAGCCACCTGGCACAGGCTTAGCAGGATAATTTTCATATGCGAGTACGGCCTTTTTTGCCAAAGGCTCTGGTAGTGGAAATAAAAAATAACTATTGTTCATGTGTAATGAATTTAATAGATGTTCCCGCATAAGCCGTTCAAAGCTTGGTATTTTAGCAACATCGATTAAGACGGATTGCAACACTTGAAATCCGCCGCCAGAATAAAAATAGCGAGAACCAGGTTTATAAAAAACACGAATTGGTGGGGTGTTTGCCGGCGGCTTGCCATTCAATAATTGAATTTGGGTTGGTAAGTTTTCACCGATGGGGTGACCCGGAAAACCTGCTACCGATAAGCCAGACGTCATACTCAATATCTGCTTTAATAAAACAGGATGATTTTTTGTAAATTTATTATTCGGTATTTCCCACAAATCTAAAACATTATTAACGGGTTCATTTAACTTTAACTTACCAGCTTGAACTAATTTCAATGTGGCATAGGCACTCACACTCTTACTAATTGAAGCAGCTTGAAATAGAGACTCAGTTGTCACATGCAACTTAGGCTCAATCGACAACGCATGTGCATAAACAATTTTATTATGATCAATGATGGCATAACTCACGACCGGAACGTGATAGGCTTTCATCAAAACAATAAGTCGTTGGTTAATAGCATTCACAGGTGACTTGTTTAGGCCAAACGTCGAAATACTATAAAGAGAAAGAAAAAGAATAATAATTTGATATAAAAATTTTCTAGTGTTTGTATGAGGACGACAGCTAGCCATATAAATAGTCTCCGTTGCTTCCAACTTCCTACCCTGGACTGGAAATGTTAACACATGGAGCCGTTACTGACATTGCTCTAGGCATCCTGCGGCATTGATTAACTACCAAAACGACTACACCAATTTCTTGAATGCGTTTTACTCTAAGGCGATGATTAAACAGTAGTGTCAAGTGGCACGCACTTGGTTCTTTTATAACCTTGCAGTGGGCAGGAACCCTGGTTCGATGTCCTTCAGTTACATTGCTGAAGCACATAACAACACCATGCGTATTCATTTACAATCAAAGAAAAAAGGGGTCAATACCCCTTGTGGATGATAAATTTATCTGCCAAAAAAAACAGGGGTCAGATCCAAACATCTAACATTAAATGTTAGATGTTTGGATCTGACCCCTGTGCTTTCTTGGGTTTTAATCATTCCTTTCACCCATTCAGTTGGCCAAATGGGAGAGTCGGATTTGCTCTCATTATTCACGTTACAGCTCTTTTCAAGATCTGGCACCTTGTACTTTACCTTTGGGGTGAAAGGCCGCGGTTACTGGTTGCTGGTAAGCCCACATCTTCATCGTGAGATGGAGTTGTGTTCTTATCCCACATACTACTTGAACTACTAGTAGATCCGATTTGATTCACTTGCATTTTTTCGTCTTCCTCTGCTTGCGGCAACTCGGTTTCATCTTTTGCTTTTCCTCTTGTAGCTTCAGCATTAGGCACATCAACTTCTTCATTCGAATCATTTGGTTCAGTGACATCGTCACGAGAATCAATAATCTTTTTCAGTTTAGCTAATTCTTCATTCGCACTAGGTGGTTCAGTGACTTCGTCACGAAAAACAATAATCTTTTTCAGTTTAGCCAATTCTTCAATCGCATCAGGTAATTTTGTGACTTTGTTATTGTGAACATTAATCATTTCCAGCCTGGGTAATTTTTCAAGCGCACTAGGTAATTCAGTGAGTTGGTTATCTTGAACTTCAAGCTCCACCAAGTTTGCTAATGCCCCAATCGCGTCAGATAGCTCGGTGAGTTGATTCTTGTAAACTTCAAGTTTTTCCAAGTTTGCTAATGTCCAAATCCCATCAGGTAGCTTGGTGAGTCGGTTGTTGCCAACATTAAGCTTTTCCAATTTAGTTAATTTTCCAATCTCATCAGATAATTCAGTGAGCCCGATACTGAAAGCCACAAGCTCTTCCAAGTTTGCTAATGTCCAAATAGCGACAGGCAGCTTAGTGAGTGGGTTGCTAGCAACACAAAGCGCTCTCAGATTGGTTAATTTTCCAACCGTATCGGGTAATTCAGCGAGTTGGTTATAGTGAACTGCAAGCTTTTCCAAGTTTGCTAATGTCCAAATAGCGTCAGGTAGCTTGGTGAGTCGGTTGTTGCCAACATTAAGCTCTTTCAGTTTGGTTAATGCCCCAATCGCATCAGATAATTCAGTGAGTTTGTTACCGGCAAGCTTAAGCTTTTCCAAATTCACTAATGCCCAAATGACGTCAGGTAGCTCGGTGAATTGGTTACCAGAGAGATTAAGGTAATGCAGCTTATCTAATTTTCTAACCGTATCAGGTAATGTATTGAGTTGGTTATAACCAACTTCAAGCTTCTCCAAGTTTGACAAGTCCCCAATGGCATCGGGTAGTACAGTAAGTTTATTAAAGTTGAGATCAAGTTTTTTGATGCTTTGTTTTTGCTCATTACTCATGCTAGCTAGAATATCTTCGAGTTGTTTTGAAGTGCATTCGGTAATTTCAAGATCTGACAAATCAACAGATGGGTTATCGCTGGATAATGTATTTAAGAGTGTATCTGCAGTAAATTTTGGCATGATGAAAGGTATCCTCTTTTCGAGTTAATCATTAAAAACGGCTTAATTATAAACGATCATGCCAAAAATTGCAACCTTTTTATACTAAAAATAGACGCCATCATTTGACTCGGCACATGTCGTTCTCGAATTCCTAGATCAATTGTGACATCAAGCACTTATGTAATTACCACCTCATTGCATTTGCGTGCGTGGGATTCTGATGAGATGTTACGTAAGGCCTTGGCGTCAGGGGTGATCTAATAATTCGAGAGGGACAGGTCAAATCGCTGTTTGAAGCCGTATTTTTGTCTAATATTTTTCATTTATAGAGATGGCTTCTCCGTTTTTATACTTCTATACAAGCATTTTCTCGAATTTACCATTGTCTAATAGAAAAAGTTTAAGGGGCACGTCTTTGATCTGCTGACCTTGGTTATTAGTGTGACAAGGTCAGCAGATCAAATACGTGACCCCCTAACTATGCTTCACTGCTGTTCTCGAGAGGATCAAGTCACACACTGTTGTGGCGACAGGGGTGGCAAGGTCGTCTTATCCAGTTTTATGATTGGGTCGTTTTCACAGGTTTGTTTACAGTCGTAAATGGGCATCGTTTTATCTAATTTTAAGTTAATTGTAATCGATAATTGTACACATAAGACGCATTTGTGTCAAATTTGGGCGCTGTTGCAAAAACATATAATCTCCTCGTCTTGTTATCCTAGTGGCTCATGCCAGCACTAGAGGAGGCTGGGTTCACTTGCTTTGCTTCCTCCTTTGCAAGCGGCTTTTGAGTAGAGTTGGTGACTTCGTCAGTTGCAGTTTTTTCTTTTGTATTCATCGTTAATTTTGTTAATTCTCCAACAGAATACTTGCCGGTTGATGTCGAATTGTCATTAGCTGATTGGAGGTGCTTTTTGGGAATGAGCTTATCAGTCAATTGTTCAATTGTCGGTGACACCAATTGTGGGATAACAAGAGAGCTACTACCGAATTTGATAGTTTCATCATTAGCATACTTAAATTGCTGAGCATGGCGTTGCATATAAGGATGTTGGCAGGTTTCACCGTCAACGTGACAAATTAACACTTCATATCCAGCATCTTTTGCCTGTTTCACATAATCCTCAAAAAATGCGGGATCTTTATTCATATCACAATAGCCAATGATTGGCACTTCTTGATTAATAAGAGAGGTTATAGCATTTGGATTACGGTTGTTAATAAATTCATCTCTAATTTGTGGCCACTCCCATTTAGATTTTTCACCATTATGCTGCTTATCATGATCAACTTCTTTCTGCACTTGTGCAATATGTGCATCAGAAGAGACAAGTTGACAATCAGATTCTGCAACGCCGCATTCTTTAACCAAATGTTTTTTTAATTTTACTGCTTGATGGTTATAGCCACCTAGACCTCTAAACACAACAAACTGCTTTTTAATCATTTGATCATGAGCACCCTTAGAGGAAGATTTAAGATTGTCCCCTGCTTGGAAGAAAGGCGCATAAGCCTCGCTGCGTTCTTCCTGAGTGTAGGCAATATATTCTTCGAGATTGTCGAAGGTGATTTCAAAAGAAATTTGGTGTTGAAATATCACATTTGCGCCAGAAGTTAATTCGACCTTTGAATAACAAGTACTCGGCAACTTTTTCTCGCTGTCTTCATAATAGTGACATTCATCACCAACATTTAACTTACCAGCATTCTTACCAGATGTATAAAGATAGCAACACTCACCTTGAAATACTGGCAAGATGGAGTCTTGTTCAAATTCTCCAGCAATTTTTCCCAGCGTTTTAAGGCTTTCACTTTTAAGTAAGTCAATCAATGTAGATGCATCTTTGGAGATGAGCACAATACAAGACAACTCGTCGACTCCATAATTACCGAGAACATCAGTATAGGAGAACCTCGTGTATTCACTAAATGAAAAACCAGCTTCATTGAGCCTATTTTTTAATTCTTCATGACGCTTACGGTCATGTACGGTAATTTTTCCTTGTTTCTCGGCATCTTTATTTGTATTAGTGCCAGCAGAAATCAGCACTGAGGCACCATAATTATTTAAATAAATTAATTGGTCGATATGTTTAAACTTAAATTCTCCTGGCTTCGATGCTTTAAGTTTTTTAAGTAATTCTGGCTCGTCTTTCTCTGACAACCGAAAGTCTGATGGATTTTCAGATTTTGACTTTTTAAATTTACGCATAATGCTAATTTCCTAAATGATTAACGAAGAATATTTGTTTGCCAGCAGATGACATAATTAATATTTATGGATGCGCCCAGACCAGCCAGTAAGTTCATTGGCTAATGCTATCATGAGTATTTGTTTTGGTCAAATAGTAGCCTTCCCCAATACGGGGCGATTTGACTATAGCGAGCAACCCCCAGGTTTTTAATTATTTGCAGTTATAAGGTCGAGTGTTGATTATTAGACCATCTTAACTGTATGGCAAGATTAATTAGTGTATAATTTAACGTGTGATAGGCGAATTGCTATTTAAGCGGCTGCGAGGACTAAGAATCCCTCGCGAAATAGGCTATTCGCCAGTAATTTGTACCGTACTAAAGTCAGTTGCATAGGAACTCGAGACGTACAGGTCGAATTTGTTATTGCTCACCTTTGACGGAACCATAAAGATTGGGATGGCTTTCATGGGAGTAATCATGCGAGAGAAAAGTTGTGAATTCAATGTGGTTATAATTTGACCTGTAACGATGGGTATGCTAAGCTAGCCGCATGAATATCGAAACCAATCAGGGGAATTTAAATAAAGCGGCAGAGTTGGATCGCAAACCAGCGTTAAATAAACAAGAAATAAAAAAACGGCTGCCAGATGATGAAACTGCACAATCAGATAAAAAGACACTTCCCAAGGACCAAGTTGTTGCGTATACCAGTCAATGTCAGAGTAAACGAGACCATTTCGAAGATCGCTATTGC
>SDBT01021605.1_pt1 | contig 10060 bp, 9 predicted proteins | sample 2277101 | NCBI WGS metagenome assembly SDBT01 (sample SAMN10404973, study PRJNA504765) | marine sediment metagenome | isolation source: marine sediment core GS10_PC15, 103 cmbsf | place: Arctic Ocean: Southern Knipovich Ridge | collected 2010
CTCTTGATTTAATAAGTAAAATGATGAAAGTTACTGTTGAATGTGGAGATTATTTAGATAAAATCGTTATCGATTTGTTAGGCGAAAGAAAAAATGTAAAAGAATACAATAATCATATAAATAAACTCGAACATGAGGTAGATATTCTTAATATTAAGTTAAGAGAAAGTTTACAATATACGGATTACGATCTTAACGCTTTTACTGTTTTTACTGTAGGTAATACTATTGACATAATAGAAGCAATATCAGACGCAATGGAAGTCGTAGCTGATTATATTATGTTATTGCTAATGAGTGCTGATGTGTTATAATGTATTTTTTTTATACTCCTCTTTACTTAGATAAATTATATCATAGCATTCCAATATTATTTGGATTTAAGTATTTACTTTACCTAAAATATCATTGAATTAATAAAAATCCAATAGAAAATATATAATTCATTTGTGTTCATTATTTTAATTAAGGAATCGAAAAAAATATTGAAAAAGAAATGGATCATAAATTTATTCATCCCATAGAAACACGTTATCGGACGGAAATAGCAAAATTATTTACAGAAGACAAAAAATTAAGAAATTGGATGTTAGTTGAAGCGGTTTTAGCGAAAGTTCACGCGAAATTAGGAACTATACCAAAACAAGCAGCAGAAGAGATCGATAAAGCAAGAAAAATCGTTAAAATTGAAAGAGTTAAAGAAATAGATAAAGAAATACATCATGATCTTATGGCCATGGTAAAAGCTTTAGCAGAGCAATGTGAAGGAGATGCAGGTAAATATATCCATTTAGGAGCTACTAGCTATGACATTGAAGATACCGCATTTGCCTTACAGTTAAGAGAAGCATTGAATTACATCGAAGCATCCTTAAAAACGTTGTTAATGGAATTATTGAAAATTATAGAAGAGAAAAAAACATTAGTATGTATTGGAAGAACTCATGGGCAACACGCAATTCCAACAACATATGGGATGAGGTTTGGAGTATGGGCTTATGAAATAGACAGACATCTTGAGCGAATATCCGAAATATTAAAACGTATTTCCTTTGGAAAGATGTCTGGTGCTGTTGGAACAATGGCTAGTTTTGGGGAGAATGGTATAGAACTACAGAACATGGTGATGAAAGAATTAAATCTAAATCCAGTATTGATTGCTAATCAAATAGTTCAAAGGGATCGTCAAGCGGAAGTTATCTTATTAACAGCATTAATTGGCCAAACGTTAGCTAAAATCGCGAGAGAAAATCGTGTATTACAAAGAAATGAGATAGCTGAGATGTTTGAACCATTTAAGAAGAATCAGGTGGGAAGTTCAACGATGCCGCACAAAAGGAACCCCCATAAATCAGAGCGGATTTGTAGTTTAGCAAGAATTGTGAAATCTAATGTAATTCCCGCGCTGGATAATATAATCTTAGAAGATGAGAGAGATCTTACGAATTCTGCTTCAGAAAGGGTCATCTTCGCAGAAAATTTTATATTCCTTGATTTTATGATAAAGGAATTAACTAAAATTATTCAAGGTCTCGAGTTTGACGAAGTAAAGATTGAACAGAACCTTAATCTTACAAAAGGTGCAATTCTAACAGAAAAAATTATGGTTGAACTAGTCAATAAAGGAATAGGACGACAAGAAGGACACGAAATTTTAAGGCAAGCGGCAATAACAGCAAGAGAAAAGAACTTGGACATGAAAGAAATATTGATAAACAACAATAAAATTAGCACTAATTTTTCTGAAAACGAATTGGATGAAATTTTAGATCCTCACAATTATATAGGAAAAGCTATTGAACAGGTAGATAAATTACTTAAATTTCTTAAAAATAAATATAATTTTTAAGCTGAAAAATGGCTGATAACAAAAATATTTATTCAAAATTAGGTGTTTCATCTAAAAAAGAAGATGTCCATAACGCTATAAAATCAATAGATAAAGGGTTATTTCCAGGAGCCTTTTGTAAAGTAATTGAGGATATTGGGGATAGAGAAGACTATTGTTCAGTGTTTCATGCCGATGGAGCGGGTACAAAAGCTAGTTTAGCTTATATGTACTATAAAGAAACAGGAGATATTTCTGTATTTAAAGGCATTGTTAGAGACGCAATGGTTATGAACATAGACGATTTTTTATGCGTTGGTGCCACGGACAATATTTACTTTTCTAATAATATTGGAAGAAATAGCAATTTTATAAAAGGCGATGTGATCAGTACAATTATAAAGGAATATCATGCCTATAGTGAGAAATTAACCTCCCTTGGTTTAAATGTGACTATGTGTGGGGGAGAAACTGCCGATGTGGGAGACTTAGTTAAAACTCTTATTGTAGATGCTTCTGCTTTTACAGTTTTAAAGAGGAAGGATGTTATAGATGCTAGTAACATTAAAAAGAACGATGTAATTGTGGGTTTGGCAAGTTATGGAAAAGCTTCTTACGAAGATGAATACAATAGCGGAATTGGAAGTAATGGTTTAACTTTAGCCAGACATGGGACTCTGTCTCATGAATATTATGAAAAGTATCCCGAATGTTATGATCAAAACATTGATGAAAAATTTTTATTTTTCGGTCAAAATAAGCTTACAGATGAAATAAAAGAGATTGGATTAACTGTCGGTAAAGCTTTATTATCACCGACCCGGACTTATGCCCCTTTAATTGTAGAAATTTTAAAAGATTTTAGGAAGGATATCCATGGGATAATTCATAATACAGGGGGAGGTCAAACAAAGATACTAAATTTTGGTAAAGGAATAAATTATTCTAAAGATAATCTTTTTGCAATTCCAGAAATATTTGAAATAATACAGAGATCTTCAGAAATTCAATGGAAAGAAATGTATGAAGTATTTAACATGGGGCATAGGATGGAATTATTATGTGAGGAATCAATAGCAAAGGAGATTATTAAAATTGCTAAAAAGTATAATATTGATTCAAAAATTATCGGTCAATGTGAAAAATCCCCCTCTAAAAAGAAAAATTTCCTCGAAATAAAATCTAATTTTGGTTCATTTAATTATAATTAAAACTATTATAAGAATGTAGATTTGACTGAGATCTTCGATTTAATTTGTATTGGAGCAGCTCTGGTTGACATGGTTGCCCTTGTAGAAAGGCATCCAATAGAAGATGATGAGGTTTTTGTTTCTGATTTAAAATTAATGTCAGGAGGAGCTGCAGCAAATACAGCATATGCTTGTGCGACTTTAGGTTTAAATACTGCGTTTATTGGAAAGATTGGCCTTAATGATACTTTTGGTGCTAAAATTATTAGTGATTTTAAGAATGTAAAAGTAGCGACTAAATTAATGAAATATTCAAAAGAAAATGGTACGGGATTGGCTTATGTAGCTTTAAATAAGGAAGGTGATCGTAGGATATATGCACATAGTGGTGCTGCTAATTATCTTTCAAAAGAGGATATAATTGAAGAAGAAATAATTACCGCCAAGGTTTTATTTTTGAGTAGTTTGAGAAATCTTGAACCATTTATTAAAGCGGCAAATATAGGGAAGAGTCATGATATCCCTGTAATAATGAATCCTGGGATGTTAATTATAGACCAAGGGATTGAAAATATAAAAATACTGCTTGAAAAAGTTGATATCTTGATTTTATCTCAAAGGGAATTCATAACATTAATGACAATTAAAGATACTAGGTTGAATATAGAAGCCAATCAAATAAAGATAAATGAGCTCTTTAAATTTGGAATAAAAATTATTATTATAACCATGGGGAAAAAAGGTGCAACCTTATTTACTCAACTCCAATCAGAAATAATACCTGCTATTAAGGTTGATGAAGTAATAGATACGACTGGGGCAGGAGATGCGTTTTCTGCTGGTTTTATTTACGGATTTGTTCAAAATCGAAGTTTTCAATTTGAAGATTTAAAAAATAATGTGAAGGGTGGAAATTTCGTAGCAGGAAATTGTATCCAACAATTAGGCGCGAGAAATGGGATACCAAAATTAAAATAATAATTAAACTATTTCATTTTTCGATTTCTTTTCTATTTATCAAATTGAGTAAATATTGTCCGTGTAGTTTTTTATTTGCTAAATAAGAACATTCCACTTTATTATCTTTCCTATTTCTATGGACTATTTCAAATATAGTTATAGTATGTCCAAGATTTATATCATCTTCGAGACTATAAATGATTAAATTGTCCGAATAATATTGAATTTGCTTATGTTCTTTTCGAGCATTTTGAATTTCTTTTTCTACCTCATCAAAGAACATTTCTCCTTTATTGTATGAAATGATATCAATTGTAGGAAAGATTTCAGTTTTATCCCCATTATTTATTTCATATTTCTCCGTTGTTATTCCCCTAAATCTTTTTTAATAAAAATTTTTAACTTTTTAGTAAATTAATGAAAGTCTGTTTATAAAAAAAATAACTAATATTATATTTTTCGTGATAATAGAACAATTAATTTGAGAGATTTTCAAACAAAAAAGTTTATAATATTTCAAAATCAATAATTTTTTAATTTAAATGAATACTTTATTGAGAGAATTAATGTGGAATCAGTTGAGAATCAAAAGATAATATTTATTAAGGAAAGATTTAGATTTGTTGCTGAAGTATTTCTCGTGTTTTTAGGAATTTTCTTATTTTTATTAATTCCTAGAGTTCTGTTTCCATTACTAGTTGACGAAAACAACATTTTTTTTGGTCCTATATATTACCTTTTAAGAGCTATAGCTATTCTAATTGCGTTGCCGATTTTCTTATTTATTTCTAATATCCTATTCGAAACTCAGAAAAAAAATATTATATTAGAAGAAGATGTAACTCCGGCATCAGCCCACATAAAATTATATTCTTTTTCCAAAGAAAATTTTAGATATCAATTGTTATATGGGATATTAATTTTATTTATCGTGTTTATACCATTAGATTTTCTTGGCTATTATTTATTTCCGGCAACATTAGAATATACTGCTGTTGCTTTGTCATCTCAATCAACAGATTCATATTTGCTGGCAAATTATTCAATATTTCTTTTCTCTGTATTGATTATCCAAATTAGCGTTGCGATATATGAAGAATCTCTTACAAGAGGTTTTTTAACGATCCGGGGATGTGAATATTTCCATAAAATATCTGCTGTAATTATACCTTCATTATATTTTGGACTCATGCATTTCGCTTATTTTCTTAATCCAGCAAGCAGAAGTTTTCCTATATGGATTTCTTTTATATGGTTTCTCCAAACTTTTTTTGTAGCAATATTATTATCAATCTTTATTATTAGAAAAAAGAAGATATTTCCTCTGATATTTGCACATGCATTAAATAATATAATATCCGCTCATGCCGTATGGAATTATTTACAGGGTAATGATTTCATGGTTGTAACAATGTATCTTTATCTTCCGTTATTAATTGTGAGTTGGATATTATTTATTTGGCAATTTCCAAGAATTAAAAATGGTATATCTGATGGTTTTTCAGAGATAAAAACATATTTTAAAACCAATATCAATAAAGGGGAATCTAAAAGTGATATATATTTCCGAATCTTATTTGATATTGCTATTGGGCTTATAATTTTATTAATTGGATTATTTATTTTTGCTGTTTGAAGGGGATTTTATTTAATGGTGAAATTTGGGATAATAGCTGACACACATATAACAAAAGAAGAAAATCCTCTAAAGGTTAAGATGTTAATTAATGAATTACAGATAGCCTTTGAAGAAGTAGATGAAATAATTCATGCTGGTGATGTTACGGAAGATTTCTTTTTATCGGAGTTAAAAAAAATAGCTCCTGTTAGATGTGTTAAAGGAATTTTCGATAATATAGAACATTTACCTAATTTTATAAAAGTTCAAGCTGGAAAATATAATATTGGAGTAATTCATAAATTACCTGAAGATCTAGAGTCCTTCTTTAAGAAAAATGAGTTACATATCTTAATTTATGGTCAAACTCATCAGCCACTAATACAAGGGACTGCTTATCATACGCTATATATTAATCCAGGATCTCCAACAGAACCAAAAGCGCCTCCTCAAAAGAGAGGTTTTGAGAAACCCGTGGCAAGACCCAGTGTGATGACTTTGAAAATTGATAATAATGATTTATTATCAACATTTTTAATAAACTTGAAAATTTAATACAGTGGTTCCTTTCTTAATTTTTCATAACTTTCCTACTAATTTTACATATTATGAGTTTTAAAACTATAATAGGTATAAATAGATCTTTAAATCAATGTATATTAATTAAGAAATTACACATAAAATTAAAATTCATTTTTGAAGTAAATGGTCATTATGGAAACTCTAATAGTAAATTTGGAAAATGTTAGTAAAAATAATCTAACTAATATCGGAAGTAAGGCTGCTAATCTAAGTAGATTAGTTAAAAGCGGTTTCCCTGTTCCAAAGGGATTTTGTATTACGACAGAAGCCTATAGTCTTTTTCTGGAAAGCAATAATCTTACTGAATTAATCCAAAACTCATTAGCTAAAATTGACTACAGTAATTATGACACAATAAAAAATTGTGAAAAAGAGATTCACCTTGCTATTGGAAATAGCACTATACCTCAGCGAATACTTGAAAAGATAAAATTAGAATACGATAAGTTGGATTCTCCTAATGTGGCAGTACGATCGTCTGCAACTGCAGAAGATTTATTAAATGCATCGTTTGCGGGTCAATATGACACATATCTTAATTTAAAGACTCTTGATCAAGTCTTCCAAAATGTAAAAAAGTGTTATGGTTCAGTATGGACAAGCAGAGCTATTTCATATAGGCATGAGAATAACATACCCCATATCGATGTAAAATTGGCAACAATTGTACAGGAAATGGTACCTGCGAAATGTGCTGGAGTACTTTTTACAATGAATCCTGTTTCAATGAACAAAAATGAATTAATAATTGAATCTAATTTCGGATTAGGAGAATCTATTGTATCAGGGCAATCCAGTCCAGATCAATTCACCATTCTAAGAGAACAAAAAAATAAGTTTAAAATTCTTGATAAGCAAATAGGGAAAAAAAATATTGCAGTATATCCTAAAACATTAGAGTCAGAAAGTGGGATTACTTATAGAGAGCTTTCTGAACAAGAAAACATACAACCTTCGCTTAAGAACAAAGAAATAATTATACTATCCCAAATTGGTACTCAAATAGAAAAGCTCTTTAAATCACCTCAAGATATTGAATGGGCGATAGATCAAAATGATAAGATCTATCTTTTGCAATCTAGACCAATTACTTCTTCAGGAAAAATTAAAACTGAAGATGACCTATACTGGACTAGGGGTTATTCCGATGATTACTGGAATGATCCATGCACACCACTATTTTTTGACCTTTTAGGAGATCAGATTACTAAGGTTGTAAATATTGAGTTAAATAGCATCATGGGATACTCAGATATGGATAAGATTCTATTAAAATTATACAACGGTCATGTATACTTTAATTTAAATGTATTAAAAAAAAAAGTAGAATATGAAATTCCTAAATATACTCGTAATGAGGATCTTCTAAACTATTTTCCAGAAGGATCCGGGCCATACGGAAAAGAAACTATGAAAAATCTCCCTTTCCGAACTCCTAAACGTATATTTTCGGAAATCCGAATTATGATGCACGATCCAGACGGGGGAATAAAAAAAACGGCAGATAAATATGAGATTTGGAGTGAAAATACTTTTATTCCTTATTGTTATAAATTCGACTCAAACTTAGTAGCACTTTCAACAAACAAAGATTTGGAGGGCTTAATCGACTTAGCCAAGGAACTTGATCAAATAATGGTAGCTCATTTTCGTCTTATCCGTTATGGGATACCAGTGCATAATTTAGGAATGAATTTAACAGTCCGATATATGTTGACTCGTTTTCTTGGAAAAGAAAAGTCTTCTCGTCTTTACCCTATATTAATATCAAATTTAGAGAACAAATTAACCGAGACAAACGAGGAAATTCATAAATTGGCTTCGATAGTCCAAAATTCACATAAGCTTAAACCAATCATACTTGACAACAAATCAGAGGATCTATACGATTATATTTCTTCGGATAAAGATCCCGAAATTCAAGATTTTTTCAAAAAATTTAAAGAATTTCTAAATGAATATGGAGATCGTGGATTTTCGAGAGAAGCTTTTTATCCCAGATGGAGTGAAGCACCTCAATATATTTTTGACATTATAAAATCATTAGTAATGGGTCAAGAACATGAATTTAAACGAATAAAATCTGATGATTTAAAGTATCGAGAAAAAATAGCTAACTACACTGAGGCAAAAATCAGATCTTTACGATTTGGATTAATAAAATGGAAATTAGTTTCGACTATTTTAGAATTTTGTCGTCAGTATATTATATTTCGAGAAGATCAAAGATTTAATCTTGATCGCTGGATTACTAGAAATAGAAAAGTTTATTTGGAAATTGGAAATATTCTTGTAGAAAAGGGGCTATTTAATGAATCATCAGATATCTTTTTCTTACATAAAAAAGAGATTAAAAAAGTAATTTCAGGGAGTTTTAAAGCTGATATATCCTCTTTAATAGAAAAACGACGAAATAATTTTTTTAAGTTTGAAGACACGATTCTACCTAAATTTCTTCACGGAAATCGGGAATTTGATGACATTTTTCGGTATAATAAAGATAGTGTTTCATTTAAAGGAATTTCTGCGAGTCAAGGGATCTTAACTGGAAAAATTCGTGTTCTTAATAAGATCGAAGAAATTACAAGTGTACAAGCTGGAGAAATACTAGTTGTTGCTAAGACTGATCCAGGATGGACCCCAATATTTTCGAAGATAGGTGGTTTAATCACAGAAACAGGAGGAATTCTCTCCCATGGCGCAGTTGTGTCTCGTGAATATGGTATTCCCGCAGTTACAAACATACCTAGTGCTTGTCAGTTCTTTAAAACAGGCCAAATTGTAACTATCAATGGATATAGTGGTACGGTTACAATTAAAAAATGAATTCTAATTTATTCCTTAATCAAAAAAAAGATTAAATAGAAAATAAGTTTAATAAAACTAATAATAAAATTTGGTAGATGAAAAGTGAATCATATAGAAGATGAATATGAAGGAGTAGATGGTATAAAATTATATTATCAAGCTTGGCTTCCAGAAAATCCTAAAGCTGTTGTGCAAGTCATTCACGGCTTTGCTGAACATTCTGGTAGATATAAAAATGTTGTGGATCAATTAGAGCCTAGTGGTTTTGCAATCTATGCTCACGACCTTAGGGGTCATGGTAAATCCGAAGGTGATCAAAACTACGTGGAGTCAATGGATCAATTTGTCGAAGATGAGAAAAAATTTTACGATGTAATTAAAAAAAAGCATTCAAACCTAAAGATCTTTATGCTAGGCCACAGCATGGGAAGTGGGATTGCTATGTATTTCACGAAAAAATATGAAAGTCTCTTAGCGGGATTGATACTTTCTGGAACTGCTAAATATTTTGGAGGTGAGTCAGGTAAAATAAAAAGAGCTTTTGCAAAACAGACCTCAAAGACTTTCCCTAAATTGAGGGCTAGTTCGGGGGTTGATCCTCAGCTCTTGAGTCATGATCCTGAAGAAGTCGAAGCATACATAAATGATCCATTAGTAAATTATAAAAAAATTACAGCTCGGCTTGGATGGGAAATGATTAAAAGTTTTGAAGAAGCTCCTGATATTGTTGGAGATTTTAAACTTCCCGTTCTTATTCAAAGAGGGGCTGAAGACAGTGTGATGACAGGAACAGAAGAATTAAAGGATGCTTTTACAGTTAGTGATTTAACATATAAAGTATACGATGGGTTATACCACGAAATCTTCAATGAATTAGAAAAAGATCGTAAGAGAGTTTTAAAAGACTCGATTGAATGGTTGGATAAACACATCTAAACTAATTGATTATATCGATATAAAAAGTATAGAGAGTAATAAATGGAACCTATCACACATTCTATTAATTCGGATCATCCTGAATGGAATGAATCCTATTATTTAGCATTTTTTAATAAAGAGTATAATATTGGAGGA
>SDBT01021606.1_pt1 | contig 10059 bp, 7 predicted proteins | sample 2277101 | NCBI WGS metagenome assembly SDBT01 (sample SAMN10404973, study PRJNA504765) | marine sediment metagenome | isolation source: marine sediment core GS10_PC15, 103 cmbsf | place: Arctic Ocean: Southern Knipovich Ridge | collected 2010
TTGTTTTAATAAAATTTGTAAAGAAGAGTTAGTAATAATTGGTTTTCCATATTCAGATTTCATAAAATCTCCCACATCTTGAGTAATAGTGGTTACTCCGAGCCAGTATTTTCTGGCTCTTTTAGCCATGCCATATAAAAAGGAAGCTCCATCTTCTGATTGCATTATCCACCAAGCCTCATCTACCACCAAGATTCTTTTTTTAAGCTCAGACCTGACTTTATTCCAGATATAACGCATAACAATAAACATTGCTATTGGCCTTAGTTCATCTTCCATGTCTCTAATTCCAAATACAATTAAAGGATTATCAGTTGAAATATTGGTTTTTTGGTTAAAGAACTCACTGAACGTTCCTTTGGTAAACTTTCTTAACCTTCTTACTAAAGAATCAGTTCCTTCCATGGTGTTGAGAATTGCCTCCAAATCTTCCATTAAGGGAATATTTTTTTCCCAAGTACTTGGATCACTTTTAATAGTAATGTCTTTGGCAGCATAGGTTTCAGTAAGAGCTTGATCCATAATAGAGTCTTCTTCAGGAGTTAGTCCTCCCAACATAACTCGCATTAAACCAACTAAATTAATAATATTAGATCTTAAAATATCAGATGGTTTTTCATCTTTTCTTGGAGCAGGTAAATCAAAAGGATTAATGTGGTTTGGAGATCCCAAAGAAATATTAAAGAAAGAACCACCCACAGCATCAGATAAGAATTCATATTCATTTTCAGGATCAAGAATAATTACATCAACCCCTACCATTAAAGAGCGTAGAACCTCTAATTTGACTGCATACGATTTTCCTGATCCACTTTTGGCAAATAAAATTGAGTTAGCATTTTCTAAACTAAATCTATCAAAAAGAATTAAAGAGTTATTATGCCTGTTTATTCCATATAAGATTCCTTCGTTTGAACTTAAATCAAATGAAGCAAAAGGAAAAACAGAAGAAAGAGGTCCTGTATTCATTGAGGTGTGAACTTGAAGTTGATCTAATCCATAGGGGGCACAAGAATTAAAGCCCTCTCTTTGCTGATAAAGAGCAGGTTTAATATATATTAAACGAGATTCCAACATTGATCTTAACGTGTTCTCAATGTTTTTTAATTCTTCTTCTGACTTGCCATAAGCAGTTAAATAGATGCCCAATTTAAACATTCTTTCTTGAGCTGTTTGGAGTCGGTCTCTTAAAGTTTCTAAATCCTGATAAGCTATTCGAAGAGTGGGCTCCCTGATTAACCCTTTTTCCTGCCTTTCTGAAATCTCGGCCTGAACCTCAGTCACCCTTCTTCTCAATTGTTTTAAAATCGTTTCTGTTTCAATCGGGTGAACAAAAATGGAGATATCCATTGGGTCATCAAGGTTAATGATTGGAGAAAACCAGCCAGTGCTTAAATATCTGGGATAGGAAAAAATGAAAAAAGATTTAGCAAACATTTTGCCAAGTTTTAAGTTGTTAGAAGAAATAGTGATTGAAGAAGGGGCAATGATGTCGTTAAGTTCCATTGCTTTTTTTTTAAAAATCTTACTAGTATCTTCTTTAACCAATTGATATGTTCTTTTCTTTTTTAAAAAAGGTATTTTCATTTTATTAATTCGGTATGTATTTCAGGATAATATCCTATTTCAGCTTCTTCTGGATGATGTAATGACCAGAAAAGCTCAATTAACTCAGTAGTGTTTAAAGGAATACATTTTAATCCACATCTTCTTAATCCCATAGAGACAAATTCCATTCTTTGCCAAAGTTGAGATTTTGCTCTTTGAAATTGATCGTCGATTTTTGAGGTAATGCCAGGAATTTCGATTGAAGCAAAGGGAATTATGACAAAGAAGTTCTTAGACATAATAGAACTTCCAACAATTAATTCTTTGATAAAACTTCTGTATCCCGCTGTTTGAGTTTTTAAGAGTTCGTTTTTTTGCTCTTTTTCCAACCCCTTTAATTTATCCAAGTACCCAGTAATATTAAGTTTTCTAGATTGAACTACTGTTTGAAGAGAAAAGTCTAAAGAATTCAAAAAGCCTTGGAACTGGTAAATAATGGCATTCTGTTCTTCTACTGATTTTAAGGCAAAATTTAAAGAAGAAACCATAATTACCCCTCTTAGAGCTTTGTTTTTTAAAACAACCACCCCTTGTTTGATTTCTTTAACTTCTAAAAATTGTTGAGTTGATGCTTTGGCCATATTATTCTGGCTTTGTTTCAATTTCAGCCCTTAATTTTTTTAACTGACTCCTTTCAGCTATTTTTAAAGGAGTTTCTTGCTCTTTTTCTGGTTGTATTACTGTCTTTTTTTTCAAAACCTTTATTGGGGCTTGGCTTTTTTTCCAAAGATACATTTTGGGAGCAAAGTTAAATCTTAAAAGGTTTGATAAAACAACAGGCAAGGATCTTCCTTGTACTTCTAAAAATGCTAAAGCCAAAGCGCCTCCGCCCAAAATGACACTGGCTATTACGAAGACATAAAAAGGGGCAATATTATAAATAAAAAAGCAAATAGCCCCAGCAATTGCAAGTAAAACAAATTGCTTAAAAGTTAATGGACCAACTATTTTTGCTTCGTGTTCAATAAATTGAGGAACAGTAAATCTCATATTTATTCAATAGATTCTTTATAAGCGTCTTTTCTAGGGGAAATAGAGGGTTTTTCTTCGACAGATACAGTGGCTTTTGGCTTAGTCGAAGCAGTAGTTTCTATTTCATAAAGTTCATTCAAACTATTCTTTACTGGATAAAAGATAAGGCGGTTAAGTTCTTGAGTAACCTTTTTAGCAATCCCTTTTTTTAATTTTAGTTCTTTGTCTAAAGTTTCCTTAAGATCGCCTGGTGGCAAAACCCCAACTAATACCTGGCCAACACATTCAACGATAGAGTTAAGATTTTCTAAAATTTTATTTCTTTTACAAACATCATAGATATTCTCACCAGTTTCCTCGGCAAAAAGAGCATCCTTTAATTCCTCAGGAAGCTTGTCATGTAGTTTCCAAAATTGTTCTGATGTATATTTTTTAATCACCATTCTTTTTTATTTTTACCCTAATATCTTTAATTTACTGCTCTGAATTAATCCCAAATTGCAAAATGTTTTATACGACCCCTGGAGTTGTTCCTGGAGGTTCTTTTGGAGGTGGTTAAGACGGATCATTAAGCCTGTCTGCCCAATTTAACATTGCTCTACCAGCTGGATTGCGGAAGGCCCATCTAACCAGTCCTGGATTTTCCTCGTAAATCCTGTCTAGCTCACCTTGATCAATTGTATTTAGCCCCTTTGGTTCATATAAAGCAACCTTTATTGTTTCTTCGTCAAAATTGTTTTGAAGAGCTCGTAATTGAGATGAGCCCATTTTCCGTGATGCCAATCGAAAAGGCAAAGATTTTACAGAGCTTTTAGTAACTTCAGCTACATCTTTCGAGCTAAATCCTTGAGCATGTAAAACTCCAGCAGCTTCATCTGGTGTAACTTCAAATTCCTCAACTATTTCGCGTATTTTTCTTCCAATCTCTCTTCTTTTTTCTCTTTTTTCTTCGCCCGTAAGACTAACTATTTCAGTCTCTATTTTTATCGCAGCACTGATTTTGTTGGGTTCAGCGTCATTAAGGTCGCCAATTTCTTTTATATAACGAGGATTATTTGCAAATTTATCTCGAATTGCCCGCATTTTTTCTCTGAAACCTTCAGAGACTCTTTGATAGCTACCTTCTCTTTTCATTGTACTTGCCCAAACCAATTTTTCTTTATCTTGTGTTGAGCTATCAACAAAATTAGCTTTATCAGTATCAGTCATTTGATCCCAACCCTTTGGTTTAGAGGTTCTTCTCTGTTGAGCCCCGTATTCAATCAGGCCTGGCCTAAACGATCCAACTGCTTTACTCAATCCTGCGGCCCGCCTTCCAGTCCATCTGAAAAATTTTGCCCTTGTTGTCTTTCCCCCTGCCTCTGCCTGTTCAGCCCTTTCCATCAATCCTTTACCCATACTTTCACCCCACCTTGCGGGACGAGCCAATTGTTTTTCTGCCTCTTCTGCTGCTGGCCCCCAAACATCTCTTTTCATTGTTCTTGCGCTTGCTATCTTCGTAATGCCACCCGCAAAACTTTTCCCATAATTCAACAAGGTATTAGCCATTTCAGGAGTATATTTCATGCTGTAAAAAGCAGTTATTCCCATAAAAACAAGCATAAATAGATAGTTATAGATAAAACTTGGTAAAGAACCTCTTCCTGTGTTTATATCTCCTCCCCAGTTAAGAATTGCATTATTTCCAATTGTTGAAAAGAATTTTAATCCTAAACCCGTTAAGAAAGTTGCAATTATTCCCAATATTAACCACTCCATGAGAGTTTTGCGCCACTCTTTCCAAATGCCTTGAGTTTGAGGCAGAATATAGCTGAAAAAAGCTAAAGGAGCAAAAATGGCCAAAATCCAAATCATAACTATTCTCATTAAGAAAAGGATGAAATAGAAGGAGAAAATGCTTCCAGTAAAGAAATTTATAATTATTAAAAATAGTCCCTTAAGAAAAACACCCCCAAATGCAATGTCAGCAAGGAATGTACTTCCAATTATTGAAAGTGCCACAGCATTCCAAAAAGGAATTTGAGCGCTTGCTATAGCAGCTGCGGGAATAAGAAGAAACCAAGCTATAACACTCTTAGAACTGATTATAAGTGGTTGGATAGCCAAGGTAACCAAATTTTCTCCAAGTGCATCTAAAAGAGTACTTTGAAAAATATTTACAATATCTACAAATATTTGAATAAAAACTAAGCTAAAATTGACTAAAAGACCAATTATAATTAGCTTTGGCAGAGCTTTTTTCATTTCAAGAGTACTTAACCCTAGAATATGGGCTAAAGCAATAATTACAAAAGCTAAAATAAAAAAGAGATTAGTCAAGCCAAGAGTAAATTGCCAACCAGAGGTAACAAGAAGATTTGTTGCCCCAATATTAATTGGCAGATTCATTGCCCACTGTAAAAGATTGGCTGCGGTAAAGACAAAAGCCTCTGACCATACAATGAGTACAGCAATATAGACAATTAATCTCAAAACTGTGCTATCTATAAAGTCCAAAGCATCTAATTGAGTTTCGGTAAGATCAAAAAGCCCAACATCTCCGATTCCCCAAAGAGCATCCGCGCGTTTTAAAGGAATAAAAATACTAAATAAAACAATAAAAGAGAAAAGAATAATTTTTAATCTTTTATCTGCCATTATTTTAGATAAGAAACTTTTGATTTTTTTGAGCATTTTTAAATTTATTTTTTGTTGTTTCATTAGTCAAGGTTTTGTGATTCACATGTTCCTATTCCAGCAGGATAGTTCCACATACAACCAGACCCAGTTTCGCTCATGAAACAGGATAATTCATTCTTGCATTCATTGCAATTTGTATTGCACGTTGACTCAACACATAGCCAGTTTTGCCAAACACAATTGGCAGAGCTGATTATACAATCTGTTTCTTGACCACACTTAGAGCAACTTGCGTCACAGGCAGAAAAAGCGTCTCCTGCTGAATTTTCAACACAAACTATGGGATCTTTTATGCCCAAGGAATCAAGATCAGGCAAGTTGGTGTAAGTTTGAGTTATTAGGCCTGTGGTACAGTTGTTTGACGAATATAATTCTGCCCTGCAAAAGCCACGAATCTCAATTGATAGAGCTTTTCCTCCTATCTCACTACTATATAGGCTTCCAGATTTTTGTCCTGGTAAAATCTCAAGTGAATTGCCTTGAAAATTAGTTTCACTATAAACAATTACTTTTTCACAAGGATCAGAAGTGTTTGGTTTGCCCACATCTATGGGTATCAGATTTTCAAAAGCAGATCCTATGTCCTCAGGTATTCTTAAAGTAGTTAATTCGGGGTTAATAACATTAAGAATAAGAAAAGAAGACAAAAGAAGTAAAAGTCCAAAAAGAGAAGAGTTAATTTTATCTCTGGCTTCTCTCATTTTTCCAGTATCACCGGTTGAGGTTAGATATTGAAACCCCGCCATTACTAAAGAAATAAAAGCTGCTAATCCTCCCAAAGATATTCCCCACTCATAGAAGTATTTAACCATTTCTGATATATTGCTTTCACCAGTTAGTCCGGTATTTCCCGGTGAAACAGGCCAATCTAATCCTAATTCAATAGATTTTTTTTCTACTGCTAAACCATTAGATACAATTCCAAAAAGACCAAGAAGAATTAGAGAAATAAAAACTTTCTTGTAAAATCTTTTCATTTAAATATTATAGCACAAAAAACATTTTAAATAATTATACCAATTCTTTATTCTTTTAGAAATAAAAAAAACAGGACTGTAAAGTCCCTAGGGTACTAATTGGCAATTTTTCAAACGTGCGACTATACTGTATCTAATCGTATTAGGATAAAACGGCAAAGGATCAGGTACTCCTGGATAGAATTCTCCTTGTACAACAACTACATCTGGATATTTTATAGAAGTCACTGCTTGAAGAACCTCCTCAGTAAATGGCAAATAGATGAAGATGTCTTTGGGGTTACTTTCATCATCGGTTCCAAACAGGATTACTAGTTCATAGGTTTCATTGTCTTCTGCTTTTTCTCTTGCTGATACTCTGAAAACCCCTCTTACTCTAATAACCTTACCCGTTAGATTTTCCATTTTGTCCTCCGCTTCTCCGTAGTGACGAACATAAGCATCTATATAGAGGTCGTAGAGCTCAGAAACATTCATTGTAATTATTTCTGAATCAGGAATAGGCGTTGGTTCAGTTGCATTAAGCTCATCTGTATGTTCTGATGTTTCTGAAGAGGTATCAGTAGTATTAGTGATTTCAGGTGTTTCGTCTGGTTCCGGCAAAGTTGCATTCGTTGGCTCAGAGGTTATTTCGGTTTCATTTTGTGTGAGTTGATTGTCAATAATGCCTATACCTGGCGGTGGCGGCTCATACAATATCAAGAATCCAATACCACCTATTGTGACAGTTGCTATGACAGCGATCGCTATCATCTGGGATCTGTTAAGATTGCCAAACGTTTTAGTGTGCTTTCCATTCTCCAATTTTAAAGCTTCCTACTTTCTTTTTACCTTGTTTTTGCCTATTTGTCAAACAGTTTAGGGGGTTAATTCAATTGAATCAAAAATCTCATTTGCTTCTTGTTTGAATTTTAACCAATCTTTATCAAGAGTAATAAAACTAATTAGATAAGCTTTTTTATTACTTTCTTCTGTTTCAAGAAATATTATTTTTTCTTTAGAATAAACACTATAGCTTTTGCTTTTTTGATATCTTGCCTCAAAAGTAATTTGATTGTTTTCAGTTTTTGATTCAATAATTTCCATATTCCATCCCTGTTCAAGATTGGCTTTCTGCATTTCATTAATAATTTGCTCAAAAGATTTTTGGATGTTAAAAAATGCTTGGTCAACAATTAATTGAGCAAATTCTCCACTAATTTCGAATCGTTGAGCCAAAAGCAAATTGGTTAAGTTGTATTTTTGAATTTGTTCATTTGAAACAATTCTTCCTAAATTTTCATTCGGTGTTTCTATCCACTTCAAAGAATACTCTATTTTTAGTTTTTTGTCTGGACTGATGAATTTTTTACTACTCTCTTTTTCTGTTTGAGATTTAAAAATTTGTTCAGATAACAATTCTTGAATTTGGGATGTTATCTCTGAAAAATCTACCTCACTTACTTGTTTTAATTGTTGTTGTAAAAAATAGTTGCATAAAACAATAATAAGCAAAAAAGCAATCATTAAAACTACAAGAAGTTTTATTACTTTATTCATTGTTTTAGAAATTAATTTGCCACCATTGGCCAAAGATTCCAACTTGGTAACCCAGAAAATTCAAAAATAGATTTATGAGCATCCAGGATATAAAAATAATGGCAAATCCTTTTCCAGCTGCTCTCCAAGCACCTCTAATGTCAATTATCAGGGCAGGAGCTCCTATTGAAAAGTAAAATATCATTGCTGTGGCTACCACCAATAAAAGCAAAATAATTAGGGTTACTCTCCATAAGAGAAAATCAAGAATGTTTCTTAAAAGAATAAAAAGATGTTTAAATTGGCAAGGTTCTCTTTCGTCCCAAGGAGTATCTGGATTGTATGAACTTCTGCCACAAGGAACTAAGCCAAATTTAGCAGGGGGAATAGTTTGGTCTAGGGTAAAGTTTTGAACACTTGGTTCTCCTTGTTCATTACAATTTTCATCTAAACAAGCTTGAATTTGCCATTGATATTCTCCTAAACAAGCCAAAGAAACAAAATAGGAATTACCGGTAATGGTTTTTTCTTCTTTTTTGAGGGGGCAATCGCCGATTTCCTCTTCTGCTTTTTGAATGTAATCCAAGGTAAATTTAAAATATTTTGCATCTGAATTCCAAGAAAACCCTTTAGGCATTTGATAGGTAAAAAGCGTTTCATCATTTTCTGGTAATAAATTTAAAGGAGCAGAAAGTTTAAAAGTTTTGAAATATTGGAGCTCTGTTTTTTCTCCACATATATTTCCTTCTAAATCTGTGCAGGTTGTTACTTGCCAAGAATAAGTAGTTTCTTGCTTTGGTTCTTTTGAAGCGGGATCGTATTTAATTAAAACAGAGTTTTCTATAGAATCACCATTAGCAATCAATTGTCCATTAGAATAAAGCCAATAGTTATAAGATTTAGCGCCCGAAACACTATTCCAATCTAGTTTTATTGGAATTGGAACATTAAGTGCATTATTTTCTGGAGATGTTAGTTGAGGGGGAGCGCCAGTGGTTTTAAAAACCCACTCTTGGTCTACTGGCCAATCTTCACAATCTAATCCTTCATAATCCCAACAAGGCTTTATTCTCCAAGTATAAAAAGTGTTTAAAGAAAGAGTTGGATAATCAAAAACTTTTTGGGAAAGATTGACATTACCAGTAAGTTCTCCTGGATTTTCTTTATAAATATCATAAACAAAAGAATTCATTCCTGGTTCATATTTCCATTTTAAAATGACTGGAAAACCTACTGCTTGTTCACCATTAAGGTCATTGGGCGGAGACTCTAATTGAAGATCGGGTAATGAAACCAAAGTAGTGTCAAATCCCCATTTTTGACCAAAATCACTGCAATTTACTCCATTTTCATAAATGCATGTTGCCAATTCCCATCTATATTCTGTATCTTTAGTAAAAAATCCCTCATTATCTTGAAAATCAGAGTATAGAGTATCTTTAGCAGGATCATAATAAGGTGGTGGTCTATTTTCCGTCCTTATGATTTTTGAGTCACATTGACCCCCAAAAGTAAGGGAGGGGTGGCAAACTTCTGCCTCATTATCTATATAATACATCCTAATTCTAAAAGACTGGGCATCGTCAACATCACACCAATCAAGGAATACTGGGATTTCAACTCCAGGTTTAATTTCTTCTTCTTTCCAATCAGGGTCAGCCGGTAAAATGGGCTCTGGAGCAGAATTAGTCGTGAAATCCCATTCGCTTTTAGAGCTACAGTTAGTGCCATCTGTATTACAGCAAGCACTTACATTCCAATTATGGGTTATTCCAGATTTTAAAAAACAAGCTCCTTGATTTTGTGTTGGATTATATTCAGAGTCTTGAGTCAAAGCTTTTGAGAAATTACCAGTAGCAGTATTATCTATTTCAATCAGGTATGATTGGAAACAATCTTCTGAACATTCTTTTAATACTTCATCTTCTTCTTGCCAGCCATTTTTCCATGCTTTGACATTATCCCAATCTAATTTTACTGGCAAAAAGATATTATTAAAATCTTCTGATTCTTCGGGCTCATACTTTTCTGCTTCATAAGATTCAGGTGGAGGAGTAGGGTAGTTTGGATTATTATAATATCTTGGATTCTCAGGAGTTTCTAAACATGTTCCAGCACAATCACAACTACGAGTAGATTTACTCCATTCATTGCTTCCAGAGCAAAGCTGCCAATCTAGGTCACACTGCTCAATAGTGGATGGTGTGTCATAATAAGGGCTTCCATCTTTTTTCCATGTGCCCTTTTTCCATTTTCCTCCGCCTAAACAACTTACACTCCGAGTATAATCTTGATAAGCCCTTCT
>SDBT01021607.1_pt1 | contig 10059 bp, 9 predicted proteins | sample 2277101 | NCBI WGS metagenome assembly SDBT01 (sample SAMN10404973, study PRJNA504765) | marine sediment metagenome | isolation source: marine sediment core GS10_PC15, 103 cmbsf | place: Arctic Ocean: Southern Knipovich Ridge | collected 2010
GTATAACTTCCCTTTTTTTGTAGGGGTGGGTAAACATTTTCTGATGAAATCAGAAAATGTTTACCCACCCTTGATGAATAGCGTTATCTCGTGAGTGGGAAGTTATTCTTTTACAGCTACTAACCTATAAGCCCATAGCCCCATCCTCCCTTGTTTCTTTCTCAATCCTCTTGAGTTGTTTCTTTATCAACTGTTTTTTCAGACGGCCTAGATGATCGACGAATAGCACGCCATTAATATGGTCAATCTCATGCTGTAGAATACGCGCCAGGAGATCAGTCGCTTCAATCCGAACTTTTTTCCCGTCGAGATTCAGGGCTTCTACCGTAACACTTGCTGCTCTCTCAACCTCACCCCTGACGTCCGGCACGCTAAGACAACCCTCTTCAGCATCCGCCTGCCCCGACCGCTCCACGATCTCAGGATTGATCAGCGCCATCGGTTCGGAATCGAGATTGAGCGGCTCTGGATCGAAGACAATTATCCGCTTTGATATGCCCACCTGGGGAGCAGCAAGCCCAACTCCGTCCGAATCATACATCGCTCTGAGCATATTCTCAGCAATCTTCCTGATATCGCTCGTAATCTCCTCCACTGGTTGAGCTACCGCACGGAGTATATCTGAACCATATTTGCTCAATTTCAGATTTGCCATCGTTGTTCTCCAGATTCACATATAACACTCAAAATCGTCCGGACAATAATGTTATTTCTAGATTCTTGATACTGGATGCTGGATTTCTGGAACCGGGAATCAAGTATTGAGTATCAAACATTGGGTATCCAGAATACGGTATAGTTGGTCGACGCGGCATGATAGAATTCTCCGAAATATCTTCATCTCGTGTATGCAACCAGTCCCAGAACGCAACAAAACCTGAGAAGAGAATAGTTAAGCCACCTACCGCATTCCAATCGCCCTTCTCCAACTTCGGCGCGACCTTTTGCTGACTGATCATTCCCACACCTCTTATAGCCAGATAGCTATGAATAGCAGTAAAAGGCAGCGATATGGTGAAGACTATCTCAAACCGATGTAAAGCGCTTTCGTGATAGGGTTCCGATGCTATCTGATCGTCCTGATCGCCTGGCTGATACGTTTGTGCGAGCGAAGTAAGCGGGAAGAGCAAAATGCAGGCCACAAGGCAAAAGATACAGGACACAAGACGTCGGGTGTCTAAGTCCAGAATCTTCCTGCCGTCTTGAGCGCCAAACCCGATGTAGTGTATCATTTTTCCTCCTTCACCTTCCCGGACTGCGGCGTCTGTAGGGATTCAGCATGGCGGGCGCGCCACACAGCAATAGCTATCATAACCGCAAGAACAATTACTATGGCAATTATGCTCACAACCTGCGAAGTAGCCAGGCTTCCTATACGCTCCTCTGGCTCATAGAAACGCAGAAAGTCGATGAGAAATCGGTGTACCGAATACATAAGAGCAGTGATAAAGAATAATTGCCCTGGATACCTGGCATATCTTTGTAGAAGTATCAGTATTACAAATAAACTAAGCAAAGATAATGATGAATAGATCTGAGTTGGGTGTACTTTTACGAGCTTCATTCCGTATGCATACCAGGCTGCCGAATATTCTGGAAAAGTTATTCCCCAGGGCAGTGACGTTGGCTTTCCAAAACAACAGCCAGCGAACAAACAGCCAATTCGCCCTATTCCCGTTCCCAACATTAGCGATGGAGCAACAATGTCAAAGACTTTGCCTGTTGATAGCTTCCTCCAGCGTATGTACGCAAGTGCCGCTGCAACTGACAAAATAAAGCCTCCATAGTACGCCAGACCACCTTCCCACACTTTGAAGAGATCCCAGAAAGAAGAATAGGTGTTGGGATGCTGCAATACGTGGAAAATCCGCGCGCCCAGCACCGCCCCAATTAGTATACAGAGGCATAGATCAAATATCATCTGGGACGGTATGCCTCTCTTCTCAGCCCTGCGGCCGGCGACATACGTGGCAATCAAGAACCCGATAGCTAACATTAGCCCGTAGCCGCGAACGGGTATAGGGCCGATCATGAATAAAGTTGGTCTCATTATTAATCCATTAGTCTATAGGTTTATGGGGCTATGATTCTTCTAGTGAAGGGCTAATGATCTCTTCTGATTGGTCCCCATTATCTACAGACTTACTCCTTTCAAACATTCCTAGAATCAACATGACTGCCCCAGCAACAACACAGGCATCTGCGATGTTGAAGGACGGCCACCAGCGAAGATTAATAAACCACCAGCGAAACTGGAGGAAATCTGTGACATAGCCAAATATAATTCGATCTGTAAGATTGCCTAACGCTCCGCCCAGAAGCAAACCAGTAGATATTTTCATCCATCCGCTCGCTTTGAACTGCCTGTAATATACGAATATGAAACCGATAGCAACAAAGCCGACAATTATAAAAACAGGATTCCACCCCCGCAACATTCCAAAGGCCATCCCAGTGTTCTTTGCATAGGCAATGTGGAACCAACCCTCGATCACCCTGATCGTACCGCTGGTAGCAACAGTTCTCCGGACGATGGACTTGGTTAGCTGGTCGAAGCATATAGCAAGTGCAGCGACAATAATCATGGGCCGTATAGCCTTGATTTCTTTCATCAAACAACCTCTATGAATGTGGGTCTATGAGTCTATGGGTCTATGAGATCCTTAGTGGTTCAATCGGTAAATTCGTATCGCCAAAATACCCGTAGGGGCACGCTGCGCGTGCCCGGGCACAAGCATTGTGCCCCTATGAATAACAACACAGATTTGCCGATTAAACCGCTTAGATATAGTAAGTTCCGCCTTCCAGTATGTCAATACAGCGATAGCATAGCGTGGGAAACTGTTCGTTAGTTCCTACGGTGTCCGAATATATCCAGCATCTCTCACATTTCTCACCTGTGGTGCGACGGACTTCGATTGCCAGCCCTTTGACACTCTTTGATTCCCGAATTCCATCGGGAACAGGCACTTCTGGGGCATTAAGCCTTACTCTTGAAACCATAAATATGGTCTCAAGATCGTCAATATACCTGTCCAGAAGGTTGTAGACATCCTGTGAAGATGCGTAGATCACGACAGATGCTTGAGAAAGGCTGCTGATTTCTTCTTCCTGGCGGACTTCCTCCGTAATTCTGCGTATTTCTGACCCGATTTTCAGAAGATTATCCCACCGGTCTCCCAACTCATCGTTCAGAAAATCCTCGTTTACGTGGGGCCAATGAGACAGATATACACTGGGGCAATCCTCTTTGACACCGGGAACATAGCGCCAAATATCCTCTGCTGTGAATGAAAAAATCGGAGCGATCAATCTGGTCAGAGAAGTAAGCACCTCGTATATCACCGTCTGTACGGCTCTTCTGCTGCTGGACCATCGCGGATATGTGTATAATCTCCGTCTCACTATATTGAGATAGCGGGAACCCATATCTACAGAACAGAAATTGTGTAACAGTCTATAGAAGAGGTCAAATCGGTAGGCCTCAAGAGCTTCCGTTGCTCCGCTTATAAGCTTCGCTAACCTGTGAAGAGCCCAATGATCGATCTCGTCTAAATTAGCGTAATCTAACCTGTCAGTTTTTGGATCGTAGCCAGAAAGATTACTTAGAAGAAAACGACACGTGTTTCTGACGCGTCGGTAGACCTTTGAAACTGCTTTAAGACGGGAGTGAGATATTTTCAGGTTTTTTCTGCAATCCGCCGAAGCTGCCCAGAGTCGAAACACATCCGTGCCAAACTCGTCTAAGAGATCCGGAATGGATGGTGTCTCATTCTCAGAACCGAAAACTCTCCTGCCATCCTCATCTACCACGTATCCATGTACCAGGGCGGCTTTGAAGGGCGGAAGTTCCTCGATGGCATTGGGCAACAGCAATGAAAGCTGGAACCATTTCGCATTCTGGCCGTCACTGCTCACACAAACATCCGCAGGCCCTGGCAAGTTCTTGCTTTCGTTGGAGTTGGCGCTGTAACCCATAGCTGATATAAACTGTGAATCTAATATATCCATTTCCCATCGGAAGTTTCTTCTACCACAGCGGCTGCATACAGCGTCATCTGAGAGAATATCGTCAGGTTTTGCGGCGAGCCACTGTTCGACGCCCTTCTTATTGATCATGTTTCTGGAAGCGTTGATGCTCTGAAGAGCATCGAACTGAAGATTACATTCATTGCAGTAGAAGGCGGGCGCAGGCAGTCCCCATGTCCGCTGCTGCGATATTCTCCAATCCGATCGGTTGACGATAGTGTCGGAAAGCCTGTCCTTGCTCTGATCCGGAAGCCAATTGACTTCCTTCACCACCTTAAGTATGCGCTGTCGAAGTTTATCGGCGGTCGGATTTAACGTCCACTTATGGGCAGCCCTGAGAATTATCGGTTTTTTACAGTATGAGCAGTATGGGTACATTTGCTCCACCTGTTCGGAGACCAGCAGACATCCCCTTTTGTCCAATTCCAGAGCGATGAGTTCGCTGGATTCAAATGCGTTGAGACCACAAAACTGCCCGGCCTCCTCTGTCAATCGCCCATCCTGATCCACAACAACGATGGCATTTGGATGGCGCTGTTGCCTGACTGCATACCTTTCCCTGTTATACCCTGGCGCGATACTCACGCAGCCGGTACCGCAGTCTAATGAAACATGCCTATCAAGGATCACATCCGAATCTCTATCGAGAAATGGGTGAGCATACACAGTTTTATCAAGCTCCAATCCCTTCATCTGCCTGACTATTGTATATTTCCCTTCTGTTTGTCTGCCTGCTATATCCTCCACCGCGCTGGCAGCCATTATGAGCACCTCGCTGTCCTCCGTCTCAACCGCCACATAATCATGATCAGGATGAACAGCGATAGCTGTATTGGCCGGCAGTGTCCACGGTATATTTATCCAGGTGACTATATAGGCGTCCTCTCCCAATTCCTCCAACCCATGAATCACCGGAAATTTCACACACAGCGACAGTAATCCATAGGGCTTGTATTCGACTTCCGTTTGAGTAAGATCAGTCTGACAGTTGATGCACCAGAGTGTCGGTTTGGCACTCTTGCGCAGGAAACCTGCTTTGTAAAGATTCCCAAAGGCCTCAATTGCTCTGGATTTATACTCAGAGTCTGAAGTCAGTACCTGTTCGTTCCAATGAGCGAAGATCCCCAGTCTCTGAAATTCATATTTCTGAAGAGCTATATACTCCGAACACAGGCTCTGACAACGTTCTCTCACTTCAGACTTAGATATTTCGTCTGTTTCGTCCTGCAACAATCGCAATACTTCGCTTTCGATAGCTGGAGTATAGGAATTCCACCCCGGAAAATAGGGGACATTGAATCCCCGCATTGATTTATACTTAACTATTATGTCTTTCAGTATCATGCTAAGCGCGTCATCAATGCAAACGTGGCCATAAGCGGGTTTCGGAGGATTATATAGGAGAAATCCGGGATTCCCTTCGTTAAGCTGCTGCCGCTTTTTATAGACGTCCAGATCCCTCCATAAGTTCAGGATCTCCAGATCTGTTCTGGCAGGATCAGCCTTCATAGGAAAGCTTGTCTCAGGTAAATTCAGAGTTTTTCTGTAATCCATCTCTTGATACTCGATACTTGATACTCGATACTTGGTACTCGATACTTGATACTCGATACTTGATAACCAGCATCCAGAATCCAGCATCCAGAATCCAGAACCTACATTTGTCCGATTATTTCACTCACAAGCCTGGTTAGCTTAGGCTCGGTCTCGTTAGCCACCTGGATGATCTCATTAATATTAGCTGTCCCCAGTACGTCGGGTGTGCATTTGTCGGTGATACAACTCAGCCCCAGCACTTTCATTGATGAATGTACCGCTACAATAACCTCCGGAATGGTGGACATGCTCACAGCATCAGCGCCAATTGTCCTGAGATACCTGTATTCCGCCGGTGTTTCCAGATTTGGCCCTGTTACTGCTACAAAGACTCCTTTTTGTACTCTGATATTATCTTCCGTGGCTATTCTATACGCCAGATCCACCAGATCGGGAGAATATGCGTTATACATATCGGGATACCTGGGGCCGAGAGTATCATCGTTGACGCCTCTGAGCGGGTTATCAGGCATTAGATTGATGTGATCAGTGATGATCATAATGTCACCAGGATCGAGTTGTTCATCCATTGAGCCTGCTGCGTTGGATACGATAAGCGTATTGGCTCCCAGTGCTTTTATAACCCTGATGGGAAAGGTGATCTCCTTCATGGAGTAGCCTTCATAGTAGTGAAACCGTCCCTGCATGACCACTACTTTCTTATTACGAATGGTACCCAACACGAGGTTGCCGGCGTGTGCCTCCAGCGTAGATACGGGAAAATGCGGGATATTCTCGTATGGGATTTCCAGGCTGCTCTCTACCTGTTGTGCCAGCGCGCCCAATCCTGTACCCAATATGATGGCAATCTCAGGGACAATCTTTGTCTGCTCTCGAATATATTCCACAGCATCATTTATCTGGTCTTTTAGCTCTAGCATACTTACTCTCCCACTTAAATCCTATCCGAAAACCGTCGGTTGAGTAGGCGCAGCCTGTATCGAAACCAGGTTTTTGGATAGACACACTTATTCACCGGGGTTCGCGGTAAGGTTTTTCAGGTGTTTTTCCAAAAGCTCCCTGTATTCAATAAGAAAGCGCTCTTTTTGGCCCCTCAGTCTGGATATTTCACGCAGCAGCTCCATTTCTTCCACCTTAGCCTTTTCCATAAGTTCCGCAGCTTTGGCGCTTGCCTCCTTCAGAAGCAAATCTTCGTTTCTACTGATTGATTCATCAGGACTTTCCTGTTGCTTGGGACTGCCCTCATGAGCTTCATCTGTGGCTTTACGAACTATGCTATCGGCCTCTTTTCTGGCTTCACTGATTATGCTTTCAGCCTTCTTTCTAGCTTCCCTTATTAAGTTACCTGCCTCCTGCCTGGCTGCCATCCCGGACTCATCCGCTTGCCCCGTCTTACCATCTATAGCCAGTTGGGCTTCCAGAGACTCGATCTGCTCTTTCAGAGATGCGTTTTCTCTGACTAGCTTCTCATAATCGTCAGCGATTCTTTCGAGAAAATCCTCCACCTCGTCAGGATCGAATCCACGGAGGACTCTCTTAAATTCCTGCTGGTAAATATCTAATGGCGTGATCCTCAAGAGATTCTCCTCTCCTCACAGTGAATCAGGACAGCAATATTCTCATAATAATCGACCTGAATATCAACAGGAGTATGGTGGCAATAATAGGGGAAAAGTCAAGTCCTATGTTACCTGTGGCCTTCACCAATATTCTTCGGATTGGATATAAAACTGGTTCAGTAAGCCTGTATATAGCGCGAATTGCTGGATTATATGGATCTGTTCTCACCCATGAAATAACAACTCGAGCCATTATAACAATAATATAAATCTTCACGGCAAAATTTATCAAATCTGCCATGAGAACTATAATGTTATTCATTTTCTATTTTCCCCACTTACACTTAGTACCTGTAAAAGTATAACTTCCTTTTTTTTGTAGGGGTGGGTATACATTTTCTGATGAAATCAGAAAATGTATACCCACCCTTGATGAATAGCGTTATCTCGTGAATAGGAAGTTATTCTTTTACAGTTACTTAAGACATCTGCTTCGAGCGCAGCGCGGCTGCGACGACGGCATCAATAATATCGGCGCGGACACCTCCGCGCTCCAACTCGTATAATCCCGCGGCAGTGGTGCCGCCGGGCGATGTTACTTTGTTTCTCAACACAGCGGGATGCTCACCTGTTTCAAGAAGCATCTTACTGGCGCCAAGGACTGTCTGCGCAGCCATAAGAGAAGCATCCGCATAGCTTAATCCCAGTTTCACTCCTGCATCTGTCAGAGACTCAATCACGAGAAAGACAAACGCCGGGCCACTCCCACTTAAAGCGGTAACTGCATCCATAAGCTTTTCTTCCTTGACTACGATTGCTTTTCCCACAGCCTGAAATATCTGCTGTGTTTTCCTTATATGTTCCTTGCTGGCATGATTGCCCGGACAGATGGCGGCCATCCCCTCATAAACCATAGCCGGCGTGTTTGGCATGACGCGCACAACGGGAGAATCGGCCTGCAAAATATTCTCTATAGTAGCAGTGCTTACGCCAGCAGCGATGGAAATGCACCATTTGGGTTGACTCAGGTCGGAGGAAATCTCCGATAACACCGAATGGATAACGTTAGGCTTCAGTGCAATCAGGACTATATCAGCTCTCCTGACCAATTCACGATTGCTCTCCACAGCGGCTATCCTCAACTCATTACTCAGGTTACTCAGCCTATCCACGTCCAGGTCACTGGCGAGTATATCAGCCGGCGATATAAGCCCTGCGCCTATAATACCTCTCAGAAGAGCTTCCCCCATATTCCCAATGCCAATAAATCCCAATTTCTCACCATTCATCGCCTATCTCCAGACCAATCTTTAACTGCGATATTTTCTATTCCCCCGATCTATGACATGAGAATAATATCATAATACATAATGTGTTTCAAGGTTATTTTTGCTGTGGAACGGAGCCAGGCCGAGTACCCCAGGATGCACTTGTTGAGGTATTCAACGCCAGATGGGTATGTCAAAGAGTGATTTTTGTTGACTTGGTAGCGAAGTTTTTGTAAAATATCGACGGCGAGAGTTTACAGGATTTACAGCAATGCGTGGTATGTGATGGGTAAATGTGCGAGGGCGGGTAACACAGGATGCTCAAAAACAAGTCAGATCTTTTAGCGTTCGGCATAATATTTGTGCTTATCACTCTGTCATATATACCAGTATTCGCCTCTGGGGACAAGTTGAATCTCAATAACGATTTCTTTCAGTATGCTTCCCGGCATGAAGCTGTGAGGAAGAGTATTCTGGAATACCATACGTTCCCGTTTCGGTCGCATTGGTTTGGTGGCGGCTACCCAACCCTGGGCGATCCGGAAGATCCATCGCTGAATCCGCTTGTGCTGCTATCCATCCTTTTTGGCACAGTTATGGGACTCAAGCTGATTGGATTCCTGGCTATTCTGGTCGCAGGATTGAGTACCTATGCGCTGGCACGGTATGTTTTGGGATATACCAGGTGGGGCGCGCTTTTCTGCGGGGTGATCTTCGGGTTCAGTCTGTTTGTGCCGCTGCGCCTTGAGGATGGGAACCCCAATGAGGTATACGCCGCCTTCCTCCCGCTGTGTTTGCTTTTACTCGGTCTCGCATGTCGGGGACGAAAGGTCGCCCTTCTTATCCTACCGTTCGTGTTTTACACCATGCTCTCCGATGGGAAGCTGACCTGTCTTATGGCGATGTTCTACATGGGAGTGCTGTGCTTGCTGAACATTATTCCCATATTCAGCACGTTTGATCCTCAGAACTCGACGAAGCGGGTCGATATCCGACCGCTGAAGCTTCTGCTTCTCACCCTGGGCATCACTTTACTCATCGGCATGATGCGCATCCTTCCGGCTCTCGAACTGATCAGGGGCCGAGGCGGTCTGGGGAACATGAATCTGTTCTTCTATCCGGAATCATACAAAGTCATTAGCTACAAGTTCCAGCAGCTCTGGCAGGAATTGGTAGGCTGGGATGGAAGGCAGGGATTGGTGACAATTGGCTGGATTCCGGTAACCTTGTTCGGGATTGCGCTGTTCGCTTTCTGGAGGAAATCGCTGCCCTGGGGCATCTCTCTCGTCCTGTTCGCATGGCTTCTGCTGGCCGATAACGCGCCCATCGACCTGTTCAAAGCATTGTGGCATCTACCAGTATTCAACGCGGTGCGCCGGCCATATAAGTATTTCAGTTTTCAGATCGCCTTTACATTCGCCATCGCTTCAGGCCGGTGTTTCATATTGCTGAAGAAGCTCCGCCCGCGATGGCTGGAACATGCCATCGCGATAGTTCTGATCGTTTTCGGGATAGGATTTCTATACACGACTTGGAGGGATATCTTACACCAGGCAGAATCCCCCATACATTCTAAGCTGGCATCAACATATCCAGGACTTCATCGCATGACTTTCCCTCCGAAAATAGACGCTTGCTCAACTCCA
>SDBT01021608.1_pt1 | contig 10058 bp, 7 predicted proteins | sample 2277101 | NCBI WGS metagenome assembly SDBT01 (sample SAMN10404973, study PRJNA504765) | marine sediment metagenome | isolation source: marine sediment core GS10_PC15, 103 cmbsf | place: Arctic Ocean: Southern Knipovich Ridge | collected 2010
AAGTAGCGTTGATTCCAGCAAATTATCCGATATGTACAAGCGCTATTCCGAAGAAGTTATCCAGTGTTTTCGTGATAAATCTTCTATAAAAACACAAGAAGTATTTTCATCTGTTCTTGCTCCGTAGCATTTTAAGCACCTTTTGCTATGAATATATTACGTCTTTAGTAAAATCAGTACTGCTTAATTTTATAGGAGGTTATAAGTTGCCTAAATCTAGATTATTCACAATTTTTGAAACATGTGCTATATTCGCTCACACTGGGACACCATAATGACAATAAGTAATGATGGTAAAAAACTATTAAACGACATCTTCTCAGCATCTTTCAAATCTCCGAATGGCATGGATGCATTGCGGTTTCGGGCTGATAACGAGCAATTTATATCTGAGCTGAATCAGCTTGAACATCTTGGCTATATAGAACGAAAGAATGACCGATATTTCATAAAGCCATTAGCACTTGCTCAGTTAGAAAAGGATAGCCCTGATACACGTAGCATATTGCACATATGCAGTCTAGTGTTTGTTCTGCTGCGGGGCGTATACAAGGACAATCCTGGGCAAAAAATCACTGTTTCGGATATTTCAAGAAATACGAACTTGCCTGAAGATGATGTTATGGTAGGTCTCAGAATTATCATTCAAACACCAATTCTGGGAGGCTACACAAGCGATTTCTCTAGAGAGAGCGCGTACGTTGCACCATCGGAAAGCATTCTCAAATACAAATCGTTTGAAGACATTTTACAGCAGATACAAGAGTGGGCGAAGTGTAGAGACAGCCAATACCGCGAATCCAAGAAACTTACCCACATAAGGCCAAAATATCCAATTGAACAGGAAATTTCATTATCTACAAGCAAAACAAACTGGGAAGCCATTGAGAATGAATATGACGTCAATAAAAGAAGCTTTGGAAGGAAGATCAACTTCGTTTCGGATAGTCATAAAAGAGAAATCATATTTCGTGATATTGAGCATTCATTTGAATTAGCATTTTTAGGCTTGTCAAAGCCTGCTGTCATTTTAGCTGGTGGTGTAATTGAAGAATTATTAAGACTATATTTAAAGCATAATAACATCTCTCCGCCATCCAATAGCTTTGATAATTATATTAAAACCTGTGAACAAAATGGACTTTTGAAATTAGGGGTTTCTCGTTTATCGGACTCAGTAAGACATTTTCGGAACTTAGTACATCTTTCCACAGAAAAGACAAAAAAATATACCATATCAAAAGCAACAGCAAAAGGTGCAGTCTCTTCCATATTTACTATTGTCAATGATTTCTAGAATATTTTTCACCACAAGGGGGTGGGATTTGAACCAACGGCCTGCGGGTTATGAGCCCGACGAGCTACAAAACTGATCCACCCCACAACAGAGGTAAAGGGTAGTCAACGAGATAGCACCGACTGTCAAAAGTAGGCGATTTTAAGCACATTTTAGCCCGTATTTTGCCCATGAGGATAAGTCTGTTATTTCCTATTTGACCCAAATTTTATCTTGTAATAGAATAAATCTAAGTTTGATGATGGAACTTAAGCAAAATAAGAGGAAACATGGCTTCAATTAACGATCTTGAAAAACGATTATGGGAAGCTGCCGACCAGCTTCGTGCTAATTCATCTTTAACTGCACAGGAATACTCACAGCCTGTCCTGGGACTTATTTTCCTGAAGCATGCGGGTCATCGTTTTACAGAAGCGGAAAAGGAACTTGCAAAGGCAACTTCCAGTGAGAGGCGGACTATTGGCAAGCTCAACTACCAGGCCAAAGGTGTGATGTATCTTCCTGAGAATGCTCGCTATTCGCATTTAATCAACCTTCCAGAGGGATCTGATATCGGGAAAGCTATAAATCAAGCTATGGACTCCATTGAAGCAGAGAATAAAGATTTAGGTGGTGTTCTTCCTCGCGATTATAACATCTTTGAGAACACACTCCTGTTTGAACTGTTAAAAATCTTCAACGGTATTCCTATGGATGTTGAAGGAGATGTCTTCGGGAAGATATATGAATACTTTCTCGGTAAATTTGCCTTGACAGAGGGGCGTGGTGGAGGGGAGTTCTTTACGCCAACATCAATTGTAAGGCTTATCGTAAACATCATCGAACCTTTTCACGGAAGGATTTATGATCCCGCTTGTGGGTCGGGAGGTATGTTTGTTCAGTCTGCAAGGTTTGTAGAAGAACATCAGAAGAACGCAGCAACAGAAATTAGCGTTTTCGGTCAGGAAAGCAAAGAAGTGAACTTCAAGCTGGGTAAGATGAACTTGGCAGTGCATGGCTTATCCGGAGAAATTCGTATTGGGAACACTTATTATGAGGACCATCACCAGAGCTTAGGGCGATTTGATTTCGTGATGGCAAATCCGCCTTTCAACGTGAACGGGGTGGATAAGGAACGGATAAAGGATGATCCCCGCTATCAATTCGGTATCCCCAGGGTAGATAATGCTAACTACCTTTGGATTCAGGCTTTTTACTCTTCACTGAATGAAAAAGGAAAAGCAGGATTTGTAATGGCGAATTCTGCTGCTGACGCACGACAAAGTGAATTAAATATAAGAAAAAAGCTTATTAAAACCGGACATATGGATGTTATCGTAGCCACATCATCTAACTTTTTTTACACGGTTATTCTTCCTGTGACTTTATGGTTCTTTGACCGAAGGAAGCCTGATGACAGGAAGGATAATGTGCTTTTCATTGATGCCAGGAATATTTACAGACAGATTGACCGTGCCCATCGTGACTTTAGCCCTGAGCAACTAGAATTTCTAAGCAACATTGTAAGGATTTATCGGGATGAAGATGTGGAAACTCATATGGGCAGCCAGGCAATGTTGGATGAACGTTTCCCAAATGGTATTTACCAGGATGTGAAGGGTCTATGCAAAATGGCAACACTGGAAGAAATCGAAGCCCAAGGCTGGAGCCTTAACCCTGGGCGCTATGTGGGAGTCGCAAAACAAGATGATGATAGTGCAGAATTTGCTCAGAGGTTAGAAGAACTAAATGAAGAACTAGAAGTTTTGAATAGTGCAGCAAGAGAGTTAGAAGAGAGAATATCAAGAAATGTTATTAAGATTATGGAATAATTTTTTAAATGATAAAAAAATTTGAAGAAAACTCAAAGGTGCTTATTGCTGATGTTCTTTCACCAGTTCCAAAGCAGAAGAAGATAAAAAAGTCTGAATATCAAAAAACAGGATTGATCCCTGTAATAGATCAAGGATCAGATTTCGTTGCTGGATACACCGACGATTTGGACCGTGCTTACAGAGGTGAGCTACCAGTTGTAGTTTTTGGTGATCATACAAGAGTTTTAAAGTTTGTTTCGTTTCGTTTTTCTGCAGGTGCAGATGGGACGCAAGTCTTAAAGCCAATTCAAGAGTTTGATGAAAGATATTTTTATTACTCTTTAGTCGCCTTAAATCTTAAGAATTATGGCTATGAAAGACACTTTAAATATCTTAAAGAAGAAAAAATAATATTCCGTCCTCTTCCCATCCAACGCAAAATCGCTGCCATTCTTTCTGCTTATGATGATCTGATTGAAAACGACACCCGCCGTCTCCAAATACTAGAAGAGATGGCCCAACGATTCTATCAAGAGTGGTTTGTTCATTTTCGCTACCCAGGCCATGAAGGCGCCAATTTTGTGGAAAGTAAGTTGGGTAAAATTCCTGATGGATGGGATGTAAAAACACTCGAAGAAATTTCCCGGAGAATTACTGACGGTTCACACTGGAGTCCAAAATCTATCGATCAAGGCTATCCAATGGCGTCAGTTAAAGATATGCATAATTGGGGAATTAATATCGAAAAGTGTCGCACGATTTCTGAAGGAGATTTCAACAAGCTTGTTAGGAATGACTGTAAACCTATGAAAAATGATGTTCTTATAGCAAAAGATGGCAGCTATCTAAAACACATATTCGTAACCTACGAAGAGATAAACCTTGTAATTCTGTCATCAATTGCAATTATCAGGCCAAATGAATTAATTAAACCACGATTACTTGCTCATTATCTTAAACAACCAAATGTAAAATCTAGGATGACTGGTTTTGTAACTGGAGCGGCACTCCCAAGAATTATTCTTAAGGATTTTAGAAAGTTCCTGGTTCTATTACCTCCTATGGAATTGCAAGAAAAGTTTAACGAACTAATAGAGCCAATGTGTAATCTTTGCGTCAAGGCAGTAAAAGAAAATATAAATCTTCGTCAAACTCGTGATCTGTTATTGCCAAAGCTCATTTCAGGCAAGATTGATGTATCGGAATTGGATATTGATATTGGGGAGAAATATGAGTCTTTACAGTAAAGACGCTGAAGAGGCTTTAGAAGAAGCCACTATACAACACTTTAAAGCCTTAGGCTGGGAAACCATCCACGCCAAAGATGAAATTGATGGCGATTCCACACTACTCGGCCGTGAGCACCAAGGCGAAGTAGTCTTAAAGCGATATCTCTTACCTGCCTTAAAAAAATTCAATCCTAATATTCCAGAAGTAGCTCTTGACCAGGCAGTTAAAACACTTCAACGTGACCGATCAGCGATGAGCATCGCCATGGCTAATCAGGATATATACAAGATCCTAAAAAATGGTATTCAGGTGAGCTATCGGGACAAAGACGGCAATGACACTACCGAACGAGTGAAAGTCATTGACTGGAATCATCCTGAAAACAATCATTTCCTCCTAGTAAGTCAGCTGTGGGTAAATGGCGATCCATACCGTAAACGACCTGATCTCGTGGGCTTTGTGAACGGACTGCCGTTGATTTTAGTGGAGCTTAAGGCCCCTCATGTGAATGTTCAACATGCCTTTAAGGATAATCTGCGGGATTATAAAGATACTATTCCCCATTTGTTCTGGTATAACGGCTTCGTGATTTTATCCAATGGAGGCCAGGCCAAGATCGGCTCGACCACCGCCCCATGGGAACATTTTAATGATTGGAAGAAAATAAACAGCGAAGGTGAGGTTGGAGTCATCTCTCTTGATACGGTAATTCGTGGCACATGTGAGAAAGGCCGTGTTCTGGACATCATAGAGAACTTCAGCATATTCCAGGAGGCCCCCGGTGGACTTATCAAACTGGTAGCCAAGAATCATCAGCATCTGGGCGTGAATAATGCCATTGAGATGGTACAGAAAATCCGCCATAACAACGGACATTTGGGTGTATTCTGGCATACACAGGGATCTGGAAAGAGTGTGTCTATGATATTTTTCAGCCAAAAGATCCTTCGTAAAATGCCTGGCAACTGGACATTTGTGATTGTTACTGACCGAGCAGAGCTCGATGACCAGATTTATAAAACCTTCCAGAGTTCTGGGATCATCACTGAAGGACATGTTCAAGCTACTAGCAGCCATCATTTACGAAGACTCCTGAAGGAAGATCACCGCTATGTCTTTACTCTAATCCACAAATTCCGAACAGAAGATGGTCAGAGGCATCCTGTTCTGTCAGATAGAGACGATATTATAGTAATCACAGATGAAGCTCACCGCACCCAGTATGATGTTTTGGCTCAAAATATGAGGGAAGCCCTGCCTAATGCGGCCTTTATTGGCTTTACAGGAACACCACTCATCAAGGGCGAAGAAGAAAGAACTCGTGAGGTCTTCGGGAATTATGTCAGTATATATAACTTTAAGCAATCAATTGACGATGGTGCTACTGTTCCTCTTTTCTATGAAAACCGGCTTCCTGAAGTTCAACTCACGTCCTACGGGGAAGAAGCCCTGAATGATGAGATGAACCGTATCATTGATGATGCGATGCTAGACGGAGAACAGGAAAAGAGACTAGAAAGGGAATTTGGGCGGATGTATCACATTATCACTCGGGATGACCGTTTAGAGAAGATCGCTGAAGATATCGTGAAACATTTCATGGGCCGTGGTCATCGTGGAAAAGCTATGTATGTAGCCATTGATAAAGCCACAGCTATCAAGATGTTTGATAAGGTGAAAGACCACTGGAATAAGGCAATTGAGGACTATAAAAAGAATATCAATGGAGCCAAGGGAGATGAACTCGTAGTCCTGAAAGACAAAATCAAGTTTATGCAAGAGACAGATATGGCAGTGGTGGTTTCTCCGGGCCAGAATGAAGTGGATGAGATGAGAAAAAAAGGTATAGATATCCGCCCACACCGTAAACGAATGGTAAGTGAAGACTTAGACATCAAATTTAAAGATCCTGATAATCCCTTCAGAGTAGTGTTTGTCTGTGCGATGTGGATGACAGGATTTGATGTACCGTCCTGTTCTACGATTTACCTGGATAAGCCAATGCGGAACCATACTCTCATGCAGACTATAGCCAGGGCGAACCGTGTATTCCAGGACAAGACCAACGGCGTCATTGTGGATTATGTGGGAGTGTTTAGGAACTTGGAAAAGGCATTGGCGGTATATGGGGCTGGAGAAGGTAGTAAAGATCCGATTATTAAGAATAAAGATGATCTGAAATCACAGCTTATCCAAGCCATTGATGATATGAGAAGCTTTCTAAAGCCCTTTGGTGTGGATATGGAGGTTATACGTCAGGAGAAAGATGTTTTCCAGCGTGTAGCTTTGAAAGATGATGCTGTGGATCGTATTCTGATCAATGATGAAACAAAAAGGGAATTTCTACGAAAAGCAGATTTTGTGACTAAGATTTACAGGGCTTATTTACCAGATCCTCTTGAGCCAGAGATAGGAGAAACAGCCTACCTGATAAGAAAGATTGCCAAACACATTCGTTCCCTTGATCCTGAAGTAGAAATAACTGATGTGATGGCCAAAGTAGCTGCTTTGTTAGATCAATCAATAGAAGGATTTGAGATCATAAAACCTAAGGCTGGATGGAAGCAATATGACCTTTCAAAGATTAATTTTGACGAATTGAGAAAGAAGTATGAAAAGGGGAGAAGACGAATCATCATTGAGCAACTGAAGAACTCCATTGAAGCCATGCTGGAAGATATGATCAAAATAAATAATACTCGATTGGACTATAGGGAAAAGCTTCAGGAAATTATTGATGAATACAATCATCCCTCTGTCAATCTGGATGAAATATTTAAGAAGTTAGTGAAGATAAGCCAGGAATTAAATGAAGAGGAAAAACGGTATATGCGGGAGGGCCTAAAGAGCGAGGAGGAGCTGGCGGTATTTGATATTCTCACCAGACCGGATATGAAGCTCAATAAAAAAGATATTAAACAGGTGAAGAGTATCGCACGTTCACTCCTGGAAAATCTCAAAACTCAAAAGTTTGTGTTGGACTGGAAGAAAAAACAACAGACCAGGGCGGGAGTGAAATTGGCAATATCGAAGTTTTTGGATCAGCTGCCTCGTGTTTACTCTAAAGATCTATATGATAAGAAATGTGATGCGGTGTATCAGTTTATATATGATCTTGGATTAGAAGCACCAAAGGCAGCTCGCGCATATTCTTATCATTGAGGGAGAAGAGGTGGACGGAAGCCAGAGACCTTGAAGTTTTGGTCAAGGACAGAATGAAGGGTAACTGAAAAAAATTGTTGAAGAATATATAGAATCCAATCCTGAGATTCCATTATGGCTTATAGATTCAAGAGAAAAATTCGAAAATTATACCCCGAATCTAAATCAGTATTAGATAAAATTGAAGATAATGTTAAATGGATGAATAAATATGAAACTCCTATTCTTCGTAATCCTACGCCGTATATAGAAGCAAGTGTTCCTTTTCGATCTAAGATAATTTACTTCACTTCTATGCTACGTTCTCTAGAAATATCAAGATCGTTCATTAATGCCTTTAATAAATTTGAATTTTTTACTTCCGCTCTGCTTTCACGATCTGCCTGCGAATTAGGAGCTTATTTATATTATGTGGATAAAAAATTAAAATATCATCTCAGCAATTCAGATTGGCCTATGATTAATTCAATATTAAATAAATTTGTTATAGGCAGTCTTGCAGTAGGAGATACGAGGCCTGTTAGGTCAGGAGATGTAATAAGAGAAATGAGAGGAATAATTCCTCGGTATGCTGAAGCTTATGATGATTTGTGCGAAATTGTTCATTTTAATGTTGGGGGAAAGTCGTATTATCAGGAAATCATAGATGATACTCATGTGAGATTTATGTTGAAAAAAGGATTTGAAGAGGGTGATGAAAGACTAATATTGAATCCAGTAGTATCGATGCAGGAGATAATAAAACACTTAGAAACGGCTTTTTTAGAAAGAGAATTTCCAGAACGACTTATTCCACAAACCTGAAAACTGTGAAAAAAATTAATGCGAGTGGAAGCCAGAGATCTAAAAACCCTGGCTTCCCGAATTAGTTGACATAACATTTCTTATGCAAAATCCTATCTAAACCTTTCATTCTAAAGAATTACCACAATCCAGTATTTTGGACTTTTTTATCCCGTTAAATATTTAAAATAACGGGATGAATACATAGAAAATCTCAGAAAAAGGTATGGCAGAAGGTTGATAAGTACAACTCATATGCTCAAATGGGAAATTGGAAATAATATTAATGTTTCCTCTTGCCCGAATATGGAAAATCCCTTTTCTTGATTTCCCAGACTTTTGGCTTCAGGCTTTCTATTTCAGCCTGTGAGAAGTATCCCCATTCTTCTTCAAATCCCTGGACGTATCCAAACCAGATTGTATCGGGAATCGAATTCCCGTTTGCCATGACGCTTATTTGTTCTCCTGTTTTCTCGGTAGCGAACCAATACCAACCGTTCCAAGACTCCCAAGCCCGTAAGATTTTTTTTCCGTCGATGTAAAGGTTATCTCCCTTTGCTTTGAATATTGCCATTAATATCAAGTCTTCAATAAAGCTAATTTATAAAGAATTGTTCTTTTATTTTGCCAAATCTCGCGATATTAGTTTAAAAGGCCTAATTAAATCAACCTTATATCTTTATGATAACCAGACGTTGAAGAATAGGAATAAATCTCAAAAAATTCTCTTGATAGTTTTTATTAGCAAATAACTTTGCTCAGTTCCTATTGAATAATTTAGAGAAAGAGTAAGGCTCATTGTGTAAACGACCATGCTCAGTCCTGCAAACTTTTGACTCCTAATTTAACCTGTGCTATATATTTAATTCCGGCAAATAGGGGAGGGAGGATAATTTCCGATTTAATTGACCTGCCCCCCTTGATATCGGTACAGGACGTAGCTGCATACAGATATTTAGCCTACTTTTTATTTTAAATTAAAGAAAAAATTTGCGACAAGCCTTAAAAAGCGAGAGCATGATTGAGCTGGTTGACCTAGTTTGCCTTTTATATCATGAAGCAAGGAATGTCCGTCATCCCATAAAGGCAGGAAAACTTTCAAATAATTCCAAATATAAAAAACTGATTAACCTACCAAACAATAGAAATCAAGCATGGAAGGATATGAGCAGAATTCGAGAGAAATCGTTACAACTACATACAGCTATTGAAATTAAAGATGCATTCCAAAATGAGTTTGATTTAAGTATTGAAGATCTCTTACAACTCTACAGAAAACCTTGTTGGAAGCATTCATTATATGGTGGAAACAGGTGGGCTCCTATCTGCATGAAGCTCCTTGAGCTAGCAAGTATTTTTGACTCTATCGATGAAAAACAAAGGTGCTTCTCAATAAATGAGATTAAAGCAATGGAACATAACACAGGAACGGTGTCAATAAAGCTTAAGGACCTTAAGAATTCACTTTTATAAAACAGGAAATCACCCCTAAATTCATCCATTAAGGTCATTGACCTTTCCCCATGTCAAATGTAATATCAAAAAAAATATTTTTATTGATGAAGGGAAAAACCATCAATGACACACTGTGATCTAAATAAAGCTCACTATATAATAACAGGATAAAAAAAATGAAAAGATTAATTTACCAAAACAAAATATTCACCCGCCATGATTATGCATCTGAAAATGAATTTGAAAAATTGATAATCCAATACTCCAAAGAAATATTCGGCATAAATTCTGTCTACATTGATATCAAGAAAAAAATAGGTGTTGATAATATCTTAACA
>SDBT01021609.1_pt1 | contig 10058 bp, 14 predicted proteins | sample 2277101 | NCBI WGS metagenome assembly SDBT01 (sample SAMN10404973, study PRJNA504765) | marine sediment metagenome | isolation source: marine sediment core GS10_PC15, 103 cmbsf | place: Arctic Ocean: Southern Knipovich Ridge | collected 2010
CCGCCGCCCCATCTTTTAAGGAAATACATCATGGCTGACGATTGTATAATGGGCACAAAGAACGAGCAAAGGGTAATAGCTTTGGAGCGTGATATGGGAAAGATTCAAAAATGGATAGTCGCTTTAGTATTAGCATCGTTTTCTACGCTATGCACTGCAATTATCGCGTTGGTAGTGGTGCTTGTAGGGAAATGATTAAATGTCCGGCTTGTACGGCATTTTGCTGGTTATGTACGGCACTTACTCGGTTAAGCAGTTAGAGTATGAGCTTAACTGGCATCTTTTTAATGGTTGCTGGATCGACGGTAAGAAATGGAACGACGAAGATGTTAAAGAATGTTTTGAGAAGTTGATAAATGGTAATGGATACCGCAAGGGATAGATAAGTGGCTCAATACTATGTAAATAAAACTGGTAATGACGGTAACGACGGAAGCAATCCGGTTGACCAGGGCGGCGGCGTTGGCCCTTGGCTGACATGCGGTTTTGCTGTCGATACTATGATTGGCTCGCACGTTGAAGCTGATGTTTTAACTGTTGGGGATGGTACTTATATTGAAATAGTTGGCGGTGGTGATTATTGGTATATAACTGAGGATTTTACAAGTGGTGGATTAGTAATAGAGGCCCAAAATTCGGGCAGCGTAACTATTGGGGGTGGAACCGATGCTTTGAATAGCGTTTTTCTTGCAACAGCCAGTTTTATCACTTTTGATGGTATCAATTTTACTTACGGAGCCAATAATTCGAGTAATGTTGTAGTCATTGAGAATATGTGCAGAAGCATAAGGTTTTTGAATTGCACTTTTTCTGACTCCGGCAGGACTGGTTCGGATAAGTTTATAGTACGGATGACCTGCTCCGGTGCTTCTTCAATGGTTGATACTTTATTTTATAATTGTACTTTGACTTTAACATCTGCTTCAACTGGCACAACTTCAAAGGCAGCCACTCATGCAATCAAATTTAACGATACTGATGATGGAGGACAGGCTTTCGCCAACAGATTCTCTTTTGTAGATTGTACCATAAATATAACCGGAAATCATGCCGGATTTTTACACGCAAACGAATCTATAAATGGGTTAATGCTTGACAACTGTACGTTAGTGCAAACATCAGGAACAGCAGGGACAAGAGCATTCGACATCGGTGAAGATGGAGCTGCGAACTTAAAGTTGTGTGCTGGGCCGGTAGTTCAGAATTGTACCTTTACATTTACAACGACGAATCATGGGGTATTGTTTGGTGCTGGTGTCTACGGCGGAGTTTTTAGAAATAATATCGTAAATGGTAGTTCTTGTAATTTTGTTTTAGTCCTAAAGGTCAATCCCGGCACGCAGGTTCTTGATAACATTGTAATTGGCGGAACTTCTGAAACTTTTATATCGAGAGGATCGTCAAATTGTGTAATAAAGAATAATATCTTTTATGGTGGTCTGATAGCGGCACATCTTGACCAGATAAGCACTTTCGACGGAGAGCTTGGCACTTTTACAAATAATATATTGTACCCAATAAATACAGGCGGCGATGCAAAGTGTTTGTATGTGGATGATGTTGATATAAAGAATTGGTACGTCGATTATAACTGTTATTGGGGCGAATCATCAGGGACAGTGTATCCGATGTTTTCTGATGGAGCAAATAAAACATGGGAGCAATTAAATACATGGTGGGGAACATACGGAACGGAAGTAGGGAGGATATTTAACGACGATAACTCTGTGAATGCCGACCCTTTATTTGTTGACGCGGCAAATGGTGATTTTAGACTATTGTCAGGCAGCTCGGGCCTGAATACGGGCAAGAATACTTTGAGTATAGGTGTTTGGCAACAAAAACAACGAGGTTCATTATTAGGGGCAATGAATGTATAAGAACGTAGCAGGTCAATATATTTTTGTATTCGCAAGGGATATTGTCGCTGATGCCCCAAAGACCGGCGACTCTGCTAATATCACAATAAACATCACCGGCGATAATGAGGCGTTAGGTGCTTCCGGTAATTCTGTTTCTGAGCTTGATGCTACAAACGCAAAAGGTATTTATAAGCTGGCCCTGACACAAGACGAGACCAATTACGATATTATTGTTTTCACGGGATTGTCAACAACCGCCGGAGTTGAAATAGTACCTTTGATTATTCAGACGCAAACGGTAATGCGTGGAACTGATGGAGTTAGTTTAGTTGTTCCAGATACTCAAGGAGTTATTGGGGCACATACTAATACACTGGCACTTATTACGAACAATAATATAGACGCATCGCACGTTACTACTGATGCCTTAATAGCGTCGCAAGCAGGTCAACCGACTTTAGATTAGGAGTAAATTATGCCTTGTCCAGACTATGGGATCATAGGTGAAAATTTAACCTTTACGATACAGGCAAAGAACGGAGCCGGTACGCCTACTGACCTTGACGCCGATGCCAAGCCCACTTACTCGGTATACGAAGAGGAGACGGGGACGGCGATAGCTACCGGGACAATGGCTAAACTCAACGACGCTGGAACAACTGGCTTTTACAGCGAGACCCTTGCACTCACAACAGCGGCAGGGTATGAGCTTTATAAAACATATACGATAAGAACTAAAGGGACGGTTGAATCTATCGCTATTGTTAAAGCGTTCTCGTTCTATGTAGTCGGATCAACGATAGTCCCTACCGCGACGAGTGGGGCTTTGACAACTTACGCGAAAGTAAAACAATATCTCGGCTTGTCCAACGACGACGATCAAGACTTAATCGAGGCTTTGATCACACGGGCGACAAGTCAAATACAGAATCACACGGGTCGAACACTGATAAGCACGACTTTCCGGGAGCGTTACGATTCTATAGGGCAGGAAAACGAGGTAATACTCAGAGAATCGCCGATTATCAGTGTAAATTACGTTTCTATAAGCACCGAAGATGCTTTGAGTATCACAAATACAAGCTCAGACGCCTACAGGGCGGCGGTTAGCGTTGAGGACTCGACTTTGACGGCCCCCACAATGACGTTAGAGGTGTTTGGCGGGGCAAACGACGGCTCAAACTCGTTGACCCTATCTTCGCTATCGGCTCAGACTGTTACGGGGCTTGTAACCGATATAAACGCCTTGGGCGGCGGATGGGCGGCGGTAGCCGGCGTTGCTCCGCTTTGGGATCCGATCGAAATACTGCCGATGGGAAATAGACAATGCCTGAATAATCTAATTTACGCCCAAATACCCACCGAGCCAGAATGGAATTATAAGACATATTCAGACCAGGGCGTTTTAGCTCTCGAATTTAATGTTACAAAAGGCGACTTGATCGTGATAGTAAAATACACGGCGGGATACGCTACGACACCGGCTGATTTAGAGCAGATATGTATTGAGCAGACAAAGGTACTTTACGACTCTTCGAAGAAAGACGCTGCTGTTAAAAGCGAAAAACTCGGCGATTATTCTTATACATTAGCGGATGAGAGCAGAATGACAAACTTATCATCATCGTTTCAAAGAAGATTAGCACCTTATATGAAAGCGGAGAGATATGCTTACTGATATGCTTGATTTAACTTTAGATGTAACGCAAGTCGGTAATACGCAGAACGCGACTGGTATGGTCGGCGGGAATACTAAAGCGTTTACGTCGAGATTGTCGAGCGTAGCGTGTTCTTATAAGAGGTTGAATAGTTCGGAACTTGACGAGTACGGTAAGCGATCTATTTTCGTTCGGCATAGATTTTACGTTGAAGCAACGGCGGCGAATCAGGCGATCATCGAGAGCGATAGAATTACGTTCGATAGTGGTACTTTTGAGGTGAAAAATGTTTATAACGTAGCCGGCAAAGGTCGGTTGCTGCAAATTGAATGCTTGAAAGTTGAATAATGGCAGATAACATTAAATGGTTTGGCAGAGAGTTTTTGGTAAAAGCTTCAAGGGTAAACGAGGACGCTATGAATCGAGCCGGCTTTTTACTTGAAACGGATATTAAAAAATCGTTCGGTACGGGAGCGAGCAATCCCGATGTAACGGTACGCCGGACGAAAAGCGGCAAAAGGCATCGACCATCCGCCCCTGGGTCTGTACCTAATGTTGACGATGGGATTTTAAGGGCTTCGATAATACATCAGACAGAAAAAAAGGGTGTAGATATTATAGGTAAGGTTGGCTCGGCTATCAGTGTTATTAAAAGCAAAACAGGATCGGATGAGGATTATGGATTATTTCTTGAATTGGGCACGAGGTTTATGGCCGCCCGCCCGTGGCTTCGACCAGCGTTAGCAAGGACAGGAAATCAAATACTAAAGATATTTAAGGATGCGAACGGAAAATGATTAACGCATTAGGCTCGGCAATCTGGAATAGATTTAACGCAGAGAATACTTTGCAAGCTGCCCTTACGGGCGGCCTATACTTTGGCTCCGCTCCCGATGATGCGTCTTATCCATTAGGCACTTTTAATATCGACGGTATTGTCCGCGACGAGATCATGGGATCGTCAACGGGTACGAGTTCGGAGGGTATCAATAAGGCCGATATACGGATTCAAGTTTACAGCGATGCCCTTGACGGCGGGACGGCGATTGGTATTTTGATGGATAAGGCGATAGATTGTTTCGATTGGTGTACTCTGACAATTACAAGTTTTACAGCTATAAAAATGGGCGGCTCGATAGTCGCACCGATAATATATACGGACGAGATTTGGCAAGGCAGTTTGCTTTACAGTGTATGGTTTCAAAAAACTTAATTAAGGAGTTTTATTATGGCAGCAAAACACGGAAAAGGTGGAAGTGCGACCTTTACAGGGTTGACTTTTGAATTACGAGATTGGAGCTTTGATGCAACGGCAGACGTGGCGGAATCTACTGTTATGGGTGCAGCATCGAAAACCTATTTAGCAGGGTTCTTGGATTGGACGGCAACGTGCGAATTAGTATTACCCGCCGCCGGTGTTGGTGTTTTAGCCACCGTTTTAGGAGCGGTCCCGGCAGCGTTGGTTTTATTGACGGGTACGGGTGGTCGTAAATACACAGGAGACGCTATCTGTATTAGCGTCGGAGCGAGTTCGTCAACGTCAGACGTAGGGAGTGCTACCTATAACTTCCAAGGGTCTGGTCTATTAGTTGAGACTGCTGTTTAAGAAAGGTGGTGCCGAATGGCGGCTTTTCATGGAAAATTAGGAAGCGTTACTTTTGATACTTCGTTGGATGAAGCTATTTTGTCCGTTACGAATTGGGAAATAACTGCTATCGCGAGAGTAGCGGAAACGACGGCGATGGCGGCTTCGTCAAAAACTTACGTCGGAGGTTTTTTGGGCTGGACGGCTACCGTCGAATGCAATGCGGACGATGCAGGGCTTGACCCTGATTTAGCGACCGATCTTACCGACGGAGACGGAGCGAATCTAATACTCCACGGGTCGACGGCTGGAGCGAGTCTCGCGAAAAAGTATTCTGGGACTGCTATTGTTATCGATATAGGATTTACGACGGATCGAAATGACGTTGCAAAACTTATATATAGTTTTCAAGGATCAGGTGTATTGACAGAGGCGACAGATAGTTAAGGGAGCAAAATATGGCAGCTTTCAAGGGTAAAGATGCGAATGTAATATGGGATGCAAGCACAGGCGGTATAGCAACCTTGGATTTAATACAATCATGGTCTGCGTCCGCGACCCAAGATGTTGTGGATATAACATCGATGCAGGACACTTGGGAGACCTACACGGGAGGTTTTATCGACTTCACCGCTTCCGTAGAGTGTTTACTTGATACATCGGGGTCGAGCATACCTTTAGCGGCCGGCGGGACGGAAGCATTAGGCGAGGATACGCCCGCGAAGCTGGAATTATACCTACTGCACGACACCGGCGATTATAAAGCTATTTACGGTAGTGCTATTTGCACAGCGGTTAGGGCTACTCAAAATAAGGATAACGTGGCAACAGTAACTTACGATTTTCAGGGCACAGGAGTCTTAGCTTATTGGGATGCTGCAACTGTAGTTGTATATTAAAGAGAAGGAGTAGAATTGTGGTAACAACTGATATTGATGCTGCCGTCGGTGCTGACGGGATAGAGTCTATTGAATTAAATGGAAAAGACTATCGAATTGCACCATTCGGGCCATACTTACTTGGCGAAATAATAAACTATATTAAAAAGAGGAAACGTTCAGAGATAATTGCAACAGCTAACGAGATAGGCGAAAAGTCTTTTGTAAAAGTAAGTGAATTCATAAGCCGTGAACTCAAAAAAATAAATGAAGATTCGCTCGACGAATATCTTGAAGATATGGATATTATTACGCATCTGGTTTATTTCAATCTTAAAGTATGGCAACCTGAATTAACATATCTTGATATGGGCAAATACTTTTCTATCGAGAAAATCACTGAAACGGCTGCTAAGATAATGGATGATTTGCCGAGCGACACTAAGGATGGTGATCCGGAAAACCCCAAGAAGCAGGAGCAAAGCGAGCAAATTGGTCAACAGCAATAGCTCTGCTTCTGCGATTCTACAAAGGTGCGATAACATTAAGCGATATTAAAAGTATGAGTTTCAGGACGTTTCATTGTTACTACAATGCTATTGACGAAATTATGAAAATTGAAAACCCGAAAGAACCGGAAGAAGAACCAATGACCGGAAGGATCGGAGCCTTAGCGGCAAAGACAATGCTTGGGAGTAAAAAGAATGGCTGAAAAATTAGGCGAAGCGTATGTAGTTATAAATGCAAGGCTGAAACCGCTAAAGGCCGGCCTTGCTAAAGCCCGAAAACTCGTTAAGAGTTTTGTTTCATCGCAAGTATCGCTTATAAAAAAAGCGTTCGCGACTATTATCGACATTGTAAAAAAAGCTGTGAGTATTATCTGGAAAACTGCTAAGTGGGGAGCCTTAGGATTTGTTGCTATGAGCGTTGCGGCGGTTAAGTTTGCGATGGATGCGGAGGAAACGGAAAACCTTTTTACTGTTGCTATGGGGAAAATGGGCGCGTCTGCCCGTAAGTGGAGCGATCAGATGGCAAAAGCACTCCACCTTAATAGAACTGATCTAAAAAAGTATATAAGTTCATTACACCTTATGCTTGTTTCGATGGGGTTAAATGAAAAAGCTGCATTCAAAATGGCTAAAGGTATGGTTGAGCTTGCTCACGATATTGCGTCGTTGCGTAATTTGAGACTTGAAGAAGCCTTCGAAAAGATACGCTCCGGAATAACCGGTGAGATGGAACCGTTAAAACGATTAGGTATTTTGGTTGGCGATGAGTTTGTTAAGGAAATGGCTTTAACCAAAGGTTTAAGCAAAAAAGGCCAAACTCTTACTCAATTACAAAAAATATATTTACGATACCAGGCTATGGTTGAGCAAACTACAGCCGATCAGGGGGATATGTTAAGGACAGTCAATGATTTGACGAATGTTTTACGGCAAGTACGTCAGCAAGTGAAAACATTAGCGGAAGCATTCGGCAAAGGATTATTGCCGGTTGTTACGGAAGTCTCAATAAAGTTGCGGGAGTTTTTAGAAAATGGCGGAGCGAGAGCGGAAAATTTCGGACAAGCGGTCGGAAAAGGTTTGAACAAAGCAATTGATATGTTCAAAAAACTTTTGAGTACGGTAAAAGAATGGGCTGAAAAAACAGCAGCATCATTCGTATTCGTTAAAGATATAATGGTAGCGATCGCGGATTGGTTTAAGTCTGATTGGATTGCAGCCATAAAAACATCTTTAACTGCTACGCTTCCTATATGGCAAGCATTTGGCGAGGGTATTGTAAAGATATTCAAAAAAGTAGCGACAGATATTGAAAATGCTCTTGTAACCGCACCCGCAAAGGCTTTTGCTAAATTCAGATTCATAAAAAGCAGGGAGAGTTCGCTATTAGCCGCAATTACAGCAAAAGAGGGGGCTCAAGGCTCTTTAGGTATGTTTCCGTCGGGGGAACAAAGACAACGAGCGAGAGCGACTGCTACGAGAGAAGCAGCGGGCATTGATTTCGGTAAACAATTTCCGTCAATAGAAACGCAATCGATCAAAAGTTTAATGGCTGAAATAGCGGCGGATATTAAAGCTGCTGCATCAAAGTCATTTGATAAACTACCGTCAGTAACTAAAGATGCTATAGCGAAAGCGTACGATAAGTTAAGGAAAACTCTTGGTAAAATTACAGAAAAATACGAAAGTAAACGTAACAGATTAGGCGAGGAGTTTTGGGGCAAGTTAGGTTTTCCAACAGCTAAAAAAGGAGGGTTAGAACCTCTCCCCTTCCCAGATGCCGGGGCACCGAAAGGCGGGGGTGGCAAAGTAGGTTTTGTTGGATTAAAAGAGGCGTGGAAACAAATAGCCGGCAGTGCTAAAAGTCCTATGGTAATGGCACAGAAAAAGGCAAACGAGTTTTTGAAAAATATCGATCAGAATACAAAGAACTTATCTGGCGTTGGAACTTTTGTGGAGTAATCTTTATGGCACTTACTATTAGTTTTGAAAGAGCGGCCGGTTATCCTAAAGAACATCTCGGTAATGTTTTTAGTGAGGGGGAGAACCGTGTTACCGATAAATTATATTGCGTATGGGATGATAGGATCGCCCTTGCGTCCGAACTGCTCGGCTCTGTTACCGCCAATACAGTTAATTTACCGGAAGAATATACTGTTGGCACAGAGTTTTCAACTATCTATGCTAAAACTGTTGATATTGAAGGTATAGGGTTCGATAAAACTCTTTTACAATTCACGAAGGCGGCGTTGACTGTAACGTATGGTAAACTTGACTACGAGGTTACGAACAACCCTATTGGGCCGTATTATGTCAGCGAAAGTCTTGAACCGGCAGCGGAATTTATCACGCTTAGCAAAGATAAATTATATTGGTCTAATGACCAGACAAGCCCGCTAACTGACATCGAGGCCCCCGCGAAAGTAATACGCATGGTTGATTGGGTTTATACGATTCATGGTAAAACACGTGTCCCGGATTGGGTATGGACACACATCGGCAAGATCAACGATTCGAGTGTTACGTCGAGTACGCTAAATAGAACGTTCGCGGAACGAACTCTACTTTGCGGCAATCCATCTTTAGAGAGAAATTGGGACACGGACGGAACGCCGCGTTGGCAGGTAACTACACGATTAACTTACAGGCCGGATACATGGAATAAATTTCCAAGAGCAAGTGCGAATGGAACATTATCAATGTCATCAATTTATGACGGTGCGGGTACGGAAAAGCAATTTTATGAAACAGCTAATTTTTCGAGTATTATCGAAATATGAGTTTATTACAAAAACCTTTTAAGAGAGTAAGGGCTTTTCTTGATAAACCGAGTGCGAAGGAATATAATCGCATAGTCAGCTTACTTGAAAAAATTGCTCGTTCTAATTTCAGTAACGGATATGTTGATTCGGCCGGTTATCATACAAGGCGTACGCAGCCCTTGCCTACGCCGACAATACGCAGAGCAAGAACGACAGCAGCGGCGGGAGCGGCAGCGACGATCGTTTGTAGTCTCTATGATAGTAACGGTGTCGAACAGACTTCGGGTGATGAGTTTGAGGTTACAGTCTATTGTACCGTTACCGGTTCGGCCAATCTTAATGAGGCGATACCAGCATTAGAGAATGATATGGATATATTTGTTACGCTACAACCATATAATACGACGACGTGGAGATGGTATTGCGTCCAGATATTCCAGTCTATGGATAATTGTTAAATGGCAAACAAAACAATCTATGGTTGCATAAACACGTCAACAGGTGTGATAACATTTGAAGGCGAAGCCTGCGATAGTGGCAATTATACGGGCTGCATTGAAACAAGTGGTGTTAAAGAAGGAATGATAAAAGTTATAATCAGCGAAACAACTTGCGATGATACATATTATGGTTGTATCAATACAACAACTGGTAAGTTTCAACTAACAATCCCAGATGATTGTTGTTGTGGATGTGAAACCATAGAAGGTGACTTTTCAGGAACTTGCTGTTGGGCTGAAGACCAAACACCACTATATGTCATAGCTACGATTTCGGGAATGGTACCTTGTAGTGGAGAAGACCCTG
>SDBT01021610.1_pt1 | contig 10058 bp, 8 predicted proteins | sample 2277101 | NCBI WGS metagenome assembly SDBT01 (sample SAMN10404973, study PRJNA504765) | marine sediment metagenome | isolation source: marine sediment core GS10_PC15, 103 cmbsf | place: Arctic Ocean: Southern Knipovich Ridge | collected 2010
TAGGAATGCGGGGCCAAAAACAGATACAGCTTTGCATCGACTCTTAGCTCACGGTCGATGGCAACGCTGCCCCCTATTAAGCCGCTCCTTTCTTTCGGAATCGACGGGCTGAAAATCTGCTCACATACATTGATTGTATTTGGGCCGGTTATACGAACAATCGCCCTTTTCTCCAAGGCCGGAGAACTGACAGCTACGATAGTGTCACTGAGCTCGTACATTTGGCATTGCGGTAAGAACAGCGGTTAGGAAAAACTATCCGCTATACGCTATGTTCGGAAAAACGGTTTTGGTTTTTTCTTTTTTACTTTCCCGCCGGTTTTGCTCGTTACAGCAACCAGGCCGGCTGACTCCTGTCCTTCTTTTTCCCGAATGTGCTTTCTGATAACGTGCTGCTCAATAATGCCGGCAAAGGTACTTGCCATAATATACAGATTCAATCCCGACGGTGCCTTGTACAACAGCAATGGGAACATCAACGGCATCATAATCATCATCATTTTCTGCTGTTGAGCGACCTGTGGATTGGCCGACGCCGCGGCCTGGCTCGGCATCAGTTTCTGCTGCAGATAAAATGCCACACCCATCAGAATCGGCAAAAGGTTGAGCGAATCGACCTTCCAGCCCAACAACGGCACTGTCAGCGTTGAAAATCTCACCAATGCATCCGGGACCGAGAGGTCGGTAATCCAGAACGGCAAAAACGGCGCACCACGCAGTTCAATACTGGCGTATATTGCGCTATACAACGCAATCCAAATAGGCATCTGCACCATCATCGGCAGAAAGCCCATAATCGGAGAGGCACCCTGCTCTTTGTAGAGGGCCATTATCTGTTTGTTTATTTCAGCCTTATTGCCGGCGTGTCTTTTCTTTATCTCCTCGGCCTTCGGGGCAAGCTTGCTGAATTTGCTCATCGAGACCTGGCTCTTTTTGGTAACCGGATGCATAACAAGCCGAACCATAAAAACCAGTATGATAATGACCACGCCGTAATTGCCGATAAAGCCGTACATCCATCTCATTACCGCTAATACCCCAAATGCCAGCGGATTTATAATGGTGGCGGGACAGCAAAAACAGGGCATAAAATCTATCGCCTGGACAAAGCCCAGCTTTTGATACAGCTCGTTTCTGTCAAAGAGACTCTTATCTTTGGGTCCCAGATACAGTTGGAAATTATATGTTTTTACGCTGTCGATCTGGCCAACTGAGGCCAGAGTGCTCGATGCAATTTTAAGGTCCAGTCCAACGGTCTCATCGCCGCTTTCAGCCAGGCCATCAGGGTCGTAGAACCAGCCTGTTTTGTCTGCCACCCATTCGCAGAAAACCTCGCCATTATCCGCAACGGGCACCAGTATAGCAGCGAAATACTTATTGACCGCCGCAGCCCAGAGAAAACCGGTGCCGGCTTTCATCAACCGTCTATCGTCCAGACCTTTTGCCTTGCTGAGCTTTTTAATGTCAAGCCTTACGCTGCTGATTTGGCCCTGCAAATCTCTAAAGCCGCCCACAACCTTTCTCATATCGGCCCTGGCAGCCTCTCTGCCGATTCCGGCAGGCCCGACCAAATTGAAACGCACTTTAAGCTCGGAAGCCATAAGATTTTCAACAGTTACATCGCAATCCAAATGGTAGCTGTTGGGCATGACCCTGTAGGTTTTATCCAGCTTAAGAGCCGGCTTGCCGGCGCCGTCTTTGATTAACGCCTCAAAGCGAGCCGTCTGAGAACCGTCATATCCGGTTTCAATATAGAAGCTCTTCCAGTGCAATTTATCCAGAGCCAATTTCAGTTGCTGCTGAACAAATACGAAATCTGCGTTCGCCATCGATAAAATCTTGCTGCCGTCGGCCCGGCTCACGGGCGAGAGAATTACTAACGGCTGGGGGTCTTTATAATCACGGTCATCGAATTCGCTAAGGGCCGCTTTCTCAATGGCCCCACCCTTTGAACTCAATTCCAACTGGTATTTGAAACCGCTCTCAGGGTCCAATGAGCCGAGTGTAACGTTTCTGGCCGGGGCGTTGTCGGCTCTGAAAGTGGTAAAATCAGCTGCTTCCAGCCGTGCACCCCCTCCAGCAGGTACTTTTACGATATCGGCAGTTTTCGCTGTTGTCTGCTGCAGAAGGATACAGCGAGACTCTCCCGCAGCCTGGCTGCCATTAAAGAACCCGGTCTGGACAACAAGCCAGCCGCAAAAAGCTAAAAAACCAACAACAATCAAATATAAAACAATCCTCATAGTCTCGCATCCGTTTTTTGTGACTAATTGTTTTCAATAATCAATAGTCAATAATTAATTTTTTACCTTCCGTCCCGCAATCTCTCAGCCTGGAAGTCGTCCAATTGGCCGATTGCCGTTATCTTTTCCATTGTGGTTTCAAAATCGTACGCCAGCCGAACAAAGTTCACCTCATTTTCATTGACATATACATAGCTTGCACGGTTGTCTTTGTCCCTTGGCTGTCCAACTGAACCGATATTGATAATCGCTTTTTCGTCATTGATAATCGGATAAACATCGTCCAGCTCGTCGGGCAGATAGAAATCCGGCTCATCAAGGAACACGCCCGGCAAATGGGTATGGCCGACAAAGCAGATATGCTTGACCCGCTCGAACAGCAAGCTTACCTTCAGCGGATTGGTATAAACATCATCGGGAAAGATGTATTCATTAATCGGCCTTCGCGGTGATGCGTGAACAAAATCTATTATTGCCGCATTTGTTCCCAGTTTTGTTTTCAGCGTCTGCCTCATCGGCAGCTTGCCCAGGAAGTCCCAGCGACTGTTACGGCTGCTCGTTGCCTGCTCAGTTTCCAAAACTTCGCGGGTCCAGAAGCTCGCCTGCTCTGCTCCGTAATTAAAGTTTGTCGGCTCGTAAAAGACCGCATAATCGTGGTTGCCCAGAATGCACCACCTGGTCTTCTCTATAATCAAATCCAGGCATCCCTCGGGGTTTGGACCGTAGCCGATAACATCACCCAGGCAATAAATCGTCTTGATGCCGCGCTCTTCAATATCAGCCAGCACCGTCGTCAAGGCCTCCAGGTTCGAATGTACATCACTTATAACCGCAAACATACACTTCCTTAAATAAACAAAGGCAACTCTTATGTTATGCAAAAAAATACTTAATAGCAAAAAACCTGTAAAAACGCCAGAAGATTTATTGACTTTTAGAGAAACGGGCTGAAACAGTGAGACGGCAAAACAGACTGTCCAACCGTCCAAATATGGCTTGTTTTGACTGCCGGTAGTGTTATAATACCGCATACGAAATACAAGATACGAGAGACGAAAATGGAAAATATGACGCTTCTTGAAACTCGCCAGCTGGTAAAGAAGTATTCCGGTCGAGCTGTCGTCAACGAAATATCAATTACGATAGCTCAGCGCAGCATTGTCGCCCTTTGCGGCCGTAACGGTGCCGGAAAAACCACCACCTTTAGAATCATTATGGGTATGATTGACCCTAACAACGGTGCAGTGATTTTCCGGGGCCGCGATATTACCAAACTGCCAATGTACAAACGGGCTCGGCTCGGCATTGGATATCTTTCACAGGAGCCGAGTATATTCCAGAGACTCAGTGTACGGGACAACCTCTATGCAATTCTGGAAACAATGTCTATCACCCGCGCCGAGCGCAACCGAAAAGCCCAGATGCTAATCGAGCGTTTCGCACTAAGCGAGGTCGCTGGCAGCCAGGGCAGATTCTTATCCGGCGGCGAGCGAAGAAAACTTGAAATCGCCCGCGCAATGGTAACAGACCCCTCCTTGATTCTCCTCGATGAGCCGTTTAGCGGTGTTGACCCTATTGCCGTTGAGGATTTGCAGCACGAGATACGCCGACTCGTTGCAAGCGGCGTCAGTATTCTCGTTACCGACCATAATGTCGAGAGAACACTCGAGGTAGTAGATAAGGTGTACATAATCGACCACGGAAGGGTAATAGGAGCCGGCTCGCCGGCCGAGATTATTCGCAACGAAACAGTCAGGAAACTTTATCTTGGAAGCACGTTTGACGGCGACGAATTCAACGGCAGATAACCACCGGACAAGCAAAACGAGTCGATGTTAATCCTAGTCTAAATCGGGATTTTTAAGGAAAAGATAGATGATTGACATTGAGAAATGTCAGTTAACGCATTACCCGACCGATGTATTGGCCAGGCGCGCCAAGCCGGTTGGAAAAATCGACGACAACATCCGTCAACTGGTAGAAAAAATGACGGATATTATGCTGGAAAATAAAGGCGTTGGGCTGGCAGCTACGCAGGCTGGCGTGCCTCTGCGGATTTTTATCATATCACTCGACGCAACCAAAGAGACCGTCAAAGTTTATATAAACCCAATTATTACGCCAATCCCTCCGAAAGCAGGGACCTCGCTTGAGTCAATGGAGGAAGGCTGCCTGTCAGTGCCCGGTGTTGTAACGAAAATGCGAAGATACAAAAAATGCAAAGTTACCGCCACAGACCTTGATGGCAACGAATTTACCGAGGAAGCTGAAGGACTTTTGGCACGGGCCCTCCAGCACGAAAACGACCATCTTGAGGGGATGACCATTGCTGACCATATGGGTTCAGCAACCAAAATCGCACATCGAAGGCAGCTCAAAAAACTTAGAGAAGACCACGAAAAAAAGTAAAAAGCAAAAACGCAATACGAGATACGAAAAATGAGAATAGTCTATCTCGGCAGCGGCCAATTCGGCATCGACTGTCTAAATACCATGGCAGAGTCAAGCCATAACCTCCGACTTATTGTCACCCAGCCTCCGCACCCGGCTGGTCGGGGCAGAAAGAGGCAGCCGACACAGGTAGCCTGCTGGGCCAAAACCCATTCGGTGCCGCTTATCGAAACGGAGGACGTAAACGAACCTGCCGTCATCGAGAGAATTGCCAGGTTTCAGCCGGAGCTTATTGTGGTAATTGCATTCGGCCAGAAAATTGGCAATCAACTGATAGTGCTGCCACCCAAAGGCGCTATAAACGTCCACGCCTCGCTGCTTCCGAAATACCGCGGAGCTGCACCTGTAAACTGGGTGATAATCAATGGCGAAAGCCAGACAGGTATCAGTATAATCAGCCTGGCTGAAAAAATGGACGCTGGCAAAATCCTCGCCCAGGCAGAAACCGAAACGCTCGCCGACGAAACAGCCGACCAGCTACACGACAGATTGGCTCAAATGGCAGCACCACTGCTGCTCAAAACCCTAAAGCATATCGACAACGGAACAGCCGTCTATACCGAGCAGAACCATTCCAGGGCCACTCTGGCACCAAAATTGAAAAAATCAGATGGTTTTCTAGACTTCAGCGAATCAGCCGAGGCACTTCGAAGAAAGATACTTGGGTTTTGGCCCTGGCCCGGCGCTTCGGCAGCTTATCTATCAAAAAAGACGACTAAGTCCGAACGCGTCGCCATAGCAATGGCCGAGGTTGTCGAGACCTCAAATCCGAACGAACTGCCAGCGGGAACACTCGATGAAAACTTCAATGTCATCTGCGGCCAGAACGCCCTTAAAATCCAAAAAATTAAGCCTGACGGCTCACGACTTATGGAATTTAGGGACTTCGTCAACGGACGACAAACTCAGCCCGGCGATATGTTCGTAAAAATAGATAAATGAAATATGGCCGCCGAAAGACCAAAACCCGCACGCAATCTTGCAGTGGAAGTCTTAAACCGCTTCGACCCGAAGCGCAATTATGCCGGCCCAATCTTAAATAAACTACTGCACCAAACCAACGAAAAGCAGCGAGCTACCGACCTTGTCTTTGGAACGATAAGAAACCGCTCCGCCATTGATATGGTGATAACCAAATTAGCCGAGTGCCCTGTCCAAAGGGTACCTGCCAAACTACTTAATATCATCCGCATCGGGGCGTATGAACTTATTTATTGCCCTGCAACCGCCGAGTATTCAATTGTCAACGAAGCGGTTGAGAATACAGGGGCAATTGCCGGCAAAAAACAGACCGGCTTTGTTAATGCTGTCCTGCGGCAAATCACCAGGCACATACAAAACCGCCAAATCCCGCTGCCGCAAGCCAATGCGCAAAGAGTCCTTCCGCAAACGCCCCTGACCGGCTGCGAATTTGACATCTGTTTTCTGCCGGAGCCAAAAGTTTCGCCGACCGATTATCTCAGCAGCGTTTTCTCACTGCCCAAATGGCTCGTAGATGATTGGCTCGACCGGTTTGGATTCGAAAAAACACACCAAATTTGCTTTGCGAGCAATCGTAAGGCCAGTATTTACATCAGGCCCAATACCATAAGAACAACAAAACAGCAAATTGCTGAAAAATTTCGTCAGGCAAATATTAATTTTGAAATATTGGCCGGCGCCCCATTTTGCAATTTATCGAAAAATGGCAACCCCGGTGAAGCAATGATAAAAATTAAAAGTCCGCGAGCGGTAAACCAGCTTCCCGGCTTTGCCGAAGGGCTTTTTAGCATTCAGGATATAACCGCTTCGCAGGCGGTACGAGCTCTGCAGCCGCAGCCGGCTCAGACAATCCTTGACCTATGTGCCGCTCCGGGCGTAAAGACCACGCAGTTGGCTGAGTGGACCGGCGATTCGGCAAAAATTATTGCAACCGATATCGACAGCGAACGGCTGAAAAAGGTCAAAGAAAATACCGCCCGGCTCCGCCTAAACAGCATTAGTGTTGTTGCGTATGAAGAACTGGCGAAAAAAGCCGCCGAAACCGGGCCATTCGATGCGGTTCTGCTGGATGTGCCGTGCTCCAACACCGGTGTATTAGCAAAACGGCCCGAGGCCCGCTATAGAATAAAGCCGAAGGCAATAAAGGAGTTGACAAAAGTACAAAACAGCCTGCTGGCGGCCGCCGCGACAATGATAAGTCCGCAAGGGAAAATATGTTACAGCACCTGCAGTATTCAAACCAGCGAGAACGGACAGCTTGTAAGACAATTTCTGCTCGAAAACCAAAACTTCGAACTTGAATCCGAAAAGTTGACTCTGCCGTCAGCGGAAGACTTTGACCACGATGGCGGATACGTGGCCATCATCACAGGAAAATAAACACCGCCCCTTTCGATTGCAATAACAACCATAGCAGCATTAAATGCTGTTGAGTTTCCGGTTCTTTCAAAATCTATAGGCGATTACCTTTTTCTGAGGTGTTTTTATGAGAAACTGGTTGTCAGGGTGGTATCATCGAGATGTTGTCGGATAAAATTTAGAAATCCAATCCACAGCTTTTCCCCAAAAGGAACTTACGATGTGTAAAACCTGTTCAAAATAAATTTTTTTTATGCGTAAGGTCAATACCGACAGCAACCTCTAACAAGTGGAAAAGAAATTTGTAGAAATAGGATTGATTCATTTTGTCACCGTCTAATAATAGCTCTAAAGAATTTAATTTTTGCTGAAGATTAATCCGTTAATTAGGACCTTATTTGCAGTTTATGGCAAAACGGCAACCTTTAGGAGGGGCCAGTAGCAATGCAAACCACAATCACGGATGAGGCTTCCCGCCAGGCGGAGTCCCAAATAAATGCTATTAACGAAACTCTTGCTGAGAAGCTCGGGCCGCAAAAGTTTCGAATATGGTTCAAAAATTCAACCAGACTGACGCTCACCGACGGATATTTGAAAGTTGGTGTGCCGAACCTTTTCATAGCAAGCTGGATTGAAAACCATTTTTCAAACGAAATCAACCACTCGGTCCAGGCCGTTACCGGAGACAGCCCAAAGATTACTTTTACCATCGACCCGGAGCTTTCCGGCCACCAGAGACGCACACAACTGGATTCCCAGGCACAGTTAGTGGAAAAAGCACAGAACAGATTCCACAGTCGAAAAACAAAAATACAACAGTATCCTGAAAAAAGACTGAAATTAAGTCTGGATACATTCGTCGTCGGCTCAGCCAATCAATTAGCCTACAACACTGCAAAAGCAGTCGTCGACGAAGAAAAAAGTCCCTTTAATCCGCTGTTTATTCACGGAGGATACGGGGTCGGAAAAACACATCTGCTGCAAGGGATTTGCAATGCAGTGTGCAAAAACCGGCCTCAAACTAATTGGCTCTATCTCTCAGCGGAGGACTTTGCCAATCAGTTTGTGCTGGCCTTGAAGACAAAAAAGCTGGAGGCTTTCAGGAGTCGAATAAGACAAATGGATTTGTTGGCCATCGACGATATCCACTTCTTGGCCAGCAAGCCTTCAACGCAGGAAGAATTCCTGCATACCTTCAATACAATCGATTTGGCAGGAAAACAGGTGGTAATGGTTGCCGACGCCCGGCCGAAGATGATAGGCCAGTTGTCCGAAAAGCTGGTTAACCGGTTCGTCTCAGGAATGGTCGTCAAGATAAATACGCCGGATTTTCAGACCCGATGCCAAATCTGCAGACAGTATGTAGCAATGATGAACAGGACTATGCCGGAAAGTGTGATAAGATACATCGCCGAAAATCTGAGAACCAATGTGCGGGAACTGGAAGGGGCGCTGCTGAAAGTAATTGCCTTTGCGGCACTGAAAAATCAAAAAACCAACCTGGCTATGGCCAGGGAGGTTCTGGTTGAACATCTGGCCAGGACAGACCCCATTGTACACATATCAGATATCGAATCGGCCGTCGCCACCTATTTCGGCATAACGCCGGCCAATATACACTCCTCAAAGAAGAACAGAACCATAGCGCTGGCAAGGCACTTTAGTATGTACTTAGTCAGAAAGCACACCAAAATGTCATCTTCAGAGGTAGGCAGATTTATGGGCAATAAAAACCACGCCACCGTACTTCTGGCCTGCAAGAAGGTCGAAGAGCTCATCAGGCAAAATGCGATATTGCACTGGCACAGCCCGGCCGGGGACAAAATCTCAAAAGCCAGGGCCGTACTTACCCGTCTTGAAGAGAGTATCTCCGGCTAAGGGCGCCATTCAAACAGAACTGCCCGCTTACATAACAGCCGGCAGCGCGCGTCAAAAGCTTATTGCTCTTTATAAAGAAAGTTTATCGCTCGCTAAGCAATTCTCTATTTACGGTGATGCTGAATGTGAAGCAACCTTTTTCATTTTCATTATTGGGATTCGGGCTTGTCTGACTCCCGGTGTGTCGGGCTCGTTTGTGTTGGTTCGGAGCAGCTGGTCTGCGAATCAGGCTGCGAGAGCAAGCCGGTCGCAACGCAGGGCCGGTCTTGCGATTCACCGGCGACGGCAGGCTGAATATTTGGCTCTGTCGCTGCCTGCAATTGATTGTGTATGAGTTCGGCTACTTTCCTGTAGTCTTCGGCTCCGTGACAATTTTGCTCGTATTCGAAAATTGTTTTGCCATAGCCAGGCGCTTCAGCAAGTTTGATATTCCGTCGGATGTAAATCGGCAAAACTTCAGCTTCTGCCCACGCACAGTTAGTCCCACGTGCATTATTGAGGAAATTTTCGATATCCGCTTTGACCTCATTTGGAAGCGATGCTCTGCGGTCGAACATGCACATTAAAATCCCTCCAACTTTTAGCGCAGGATTGATTCTTTTGTTGACAAGCTGGATGGTTTGCAGCAGTTTCCCAAATCCCTGCAGGGCCAGGAAATGGGGTTGAAGCGGAATTAAAACCTCATCGGCGGCAGCGAGGCCGTTGAGAGCAAGCAATCCAAGCGAAGGAGGACAATCGATAATAGAATAATCGAATTTGTCTTCAACTGACCGCATAGCTTCTCGGAGAATGGTTTCCCTGCCGACCACACTTACCAGTTCGCTTTCGGCTCCGACCAGATTGATATTTGCAGGCAGCAGCCAAAGATGTGGACGCACGAGCAGGATTGCTTCTTCAAATTTGGCTGATTGGGTCAGGACCTTATAGGAGCCGGATTCAACCGTTTCGGGTTCTAATCCAAGATGTATTGTCAGATGCGCTTGAGGGTCCAGGTCAACAACAACCACCCTCAGGCCGGCGCCGGCAAGTGCTGCTGCAATATTGGCCACACTCGTGGTCTTTCCCACTCCCCCTTTTTGGTTTAATACTGCGATTGTTCTCAATCCGTCACCTTACAGCCAAAAAATGAAAAGGTATTATCTTTTA
>SDBT01021611.1_pt1 | contig 10058 bp, 12 predicted proteins | sample 2277101 | NCBI WGS metagenome assembly SDBT01 (sample SAMN10404973, study PRJNA504765) | marine sediment metagenome | isolation source: marine sediment core GS10_PC15, 103 cmbsf | place: Arctic Ocean: Southern Knipovich Ridge | collected 2010
AAATTGATATAGTCACTTAATGGTGAATTTGATGGATCAAGACACCAAAAACGTAATGTGGTATGAAAAAGAGAGGTAGGTTAATCATATTAAACACTATAATTCAATTCTGTAATAATCCCATCGTTCTGGATCAAATAAAGTCACAAACTCCGCCTTTTCATTATTTTCAACTCTTTTCTGAATTACGTCTCTGAGAGCGAAACTTGTAAGATACTTGAATAACTTCGCATGTCCTTGCATACTGAACAAGTGACGCAATTCGCTTCCACCTTTTAGTCCCCAATAACCCATTTTGATAGAAAGGGGTTCTAAGAAAACCGTGTTATAAAGACCATAATTCTCATCTTTGATTTCAGGACGAAGCTGGTAATTTTCAAGTGGCCCTCCTTTCGCAAATCCAATTATCTCTCCATTGCAATCATTTAATCTCAGTGTATTAAGAATGACATTAGGATCCTTTATTGATTCTCCAAATCCTTCAGACGCAAATCGTAATGGACTTGGTAATTCTTCGTAAATTGAAAAAAGCGTTTTAATAAATTCTGGGTCTTGCCTTTTGGACATTTTTTCAATAATTGGTACAAGTTGAAGATTTTCAAACAAACTATCTGCTTGTATTTGAATTTCTTCTTGTCTAAGTTTCATAAAAGAAAGGACATTATCAAAAAAATTTTTCCTCATGTGTTTTGGTAATGATTGAAGAACACGATTACACATATACGTCTCATTGTTAAGCAACTTTTCAAAATAAGCTACAGACCTACGTACAATCGTTGTTGGGGACAATGCTAGGGCATGGGCATTCATCTTTGCCATATCCATTGCCTTTGAAAAATCTCCTAAAGCTTAGCCACTTACCCGGTCGACTATGGAAAGAAACCAGCCTAATTCCAAATGATGTTCTTTTTCGAATTCATCGTTCCTTGTTAATTCAGATTTTTTAAAGCATTGTTGAATTTGTCTTTCTGACTTCTCTTTTAATTGACCCGCCCAAGGATAAGTGGTTCGAAGAATTAATGCCTTAACAATTTCAAGATCTAAATTAACCGTTTCAATATGTTTTCTAAGATTCTTATCTGTTGAGATGAATTTTAATACATTATCTTCATGTGGCTTGTCAACACTTTTCTGAGGATCAAAATCATGAAACAGGGAAGCAGTATATAGATATTTCAAATCTTCTTTAGTAATTTTATTAATGACCCCATCTCTCTTTGCAGCTAGTAGTGAGATGTAGGTTACTTCTAATTCATGATTGATATTATGATAACCATAATAATCTGTTCCAAGACCTTGACTCTCAAATAAATTAATAGTATAATCTAGCATTTCAGTATAACCAACATCATTCAATCCTCCTTCCACTAGTAAACCAATGATCTCATTTTTTAATGCTGGAGGGGTGGCGAATTGCTGCATTGCAGATCAATTAATATTCTAATTTTTAAAGATGTGGGAGCAGCATTCTCAGTGACAAATTCCTTGGATGAAAAATTATTGGAATTCTTAATGCGGATTCAAGAAGAGAAAAAACTCGATTATTCATTATTTATTGACGACAAAACCTTTGCCCTAATTGACGCACAAATAATCAAATCCTCCACACCTGTAAATCGTCCAACATGGCGAGGTGGGGTGTATTTTTCTAAAAACTATGTTTATAAAATAAAGGGAATAATTAACGACCCTTCTATAATCCCATTTTTATCTACAACGATGCTTGGGCCAAATACCGAGTTTTGTGATATTTTAGTTACCACAAATGCTAACATTGAGAACAAACCCATTATTTTTAACCTGTACACAAATCTAACTAATAGTAAGCAATCATCCTCTACAGTGGAACTTAATATGACTATAATTAGACTTGAAAAAAGGTAATTTCAGCCTAAGAAACTTTGAGATATTTATCATATAGTGTTCTGCGTTCAGGGTCTGATAAAATTTCATGGGCTTTGTTAATCTCTGTCATTTTGTTTTCCGCATCTTTATCTTTTTTCTTGTCTGGATGTAATTCTTTAGCTAATTTTCTAAACCTCTGTTTAATTTCATCTTGGGTTGCACTTTTTTCTAATCCGAAAATTTCATAATAATTTGGCAATGATGCCTCTTTAGCAGCTTTTCTAAATGCCTCATCATCTTCGCTTGACTCTGATCCAAATTCTTCATAATCATCTGACCAATCAGAATGATATTTTTCATAATCACGGTTTTTTTGTGAGAAAAAACTTCCTTTGTCATAAGTTGTTTTTTTTCTGAGAATAATATTTCTGCTCATATAGATGATTATTCCAAACACTACCAAAATAGCTGTAGAAAAAAGAATTATCTTTTCTTCATCAGACATAATTAACTCATTTTTTGCTTTTGTATCTAGCCCTTCTTCTCCGTAAGCAACGCTAAAGAAGGAAACAAGTATTAGTATTAGACAGATTGGAATTTTCTTCATTGTTAAGATATTCTAAAATCTTCTTTAACTGTATTTAACACTACATGGGTAATTGTGTTTTCAACATTTGGTATGGCGGAAAGATTTTTTACAAATACACTCAGTTCTTCACGTCCTTTGAATTTTGCAATTACCAAGGTATCTGTACTTCCAGTAACATCATATACTGCACAAACATTTTCCATTTCTGATAACTTCTCTTCAACTTGAATGATTTTGTCCTTTTTTGCTATAATTTCAATAATGGCAGTTAAATCATAACCTAATTTTTCGTGATCAAGTAAAGTTGTGTACCCTCTTATGATTTTCTGCTTTTCGAGTTTCCTCATTCTAGATAATACTGTAACTGTAGACATGCCAAGTTTTAGTGCTAATTGCCTTGCAGATAATCTAGCATCAACAAGTAAATTTTTCAAAATTTTTTCGTCTATTTCATCCATACTACATTTTACCTTTGAGATTAAAATACATTTAAGTTTTCACGATAAAACTAAATGAATGTTTAATCGGCATTCATTTTCATACAATATTGGTTTATTCATATAGGTGATATTTTCAAAATCATTGTATCATGGTCTTGAAATTTTATGTTTAAAACAAATCTTAACCAATTAACTTTGTGAATCAAATCGATGATTTAATTAAAAAAGGGAAAGCAAAACTTGATGAAGGGAAATTTGAAGATGCGTTAGGATATTTTGAACAAGCACTTTTACTTGATCAAAAAAATCCTGAGCTTTGGAATAGTAAAGGAGTTGCCCTAAGAAGTATTGGGAGATACGATGAGGCAATTGAATGCTTTAACAAATCCCTAGAAATAGATCCTCGTGATAAGGCCGCCTCTTAAAATTGCTTTTGTGCTGAAATTAGTCAATGTATATTACAGTTGAATTATTATTTTCAAATAATGAAAAAAGATTTTATGAAATTGTTAGACCGTGCATATGATCACTGTGAAGAAGGGAACTATGCTCAAGCGCTGAAGTGTTATGATGAAATTCTTCAAAATGATCCCCATAACATTAAGGCCTTAGTTGATAAAGCTACTACACTTCAAAATCTTGGAAAATTAAAAACCTCAATCAAATTTTATGAAAAAGCATTGAAATTAGATCCCAAAAATATTGATGCCTTAACAAATAAGGGTTCTGCATTACATACCTTGGAATTATATTCCGACGCAATTCGTTGTTATGATGAGGCATTAAAAATAGATAAAAAATGTGCTATGGCTTTTGCTTACAAAGGGCTATCTTTAGGTGAACAAGGGAAAGTAGAAGAGGCTCTGAAATTTTTTAAAAAAGCCCTTTCGCTTGAAAAGAATTATGACATTGCTCAAATCAGTAAAAATATTGCTAAAGATCTTCTAAAATCAATCCAACACGAAAGAGCTACAAAGTCTAAAACACAGTAACATCGCCTGGTGCTGACTCTCTTTTTGGGTTCTTATGAAGTTCAGAAGACTCCTTATGAACACTTTGCTGATGCTTTCTTAACTCTTCAATATCCTCAAATCCTTCATGGCATAGATAGCATTTTGGCTTATCTTCATCTACGAGTGGAAGCACCATTCTTAGATTATGATCACATCCATACTTATTTTTTGAGTTTTTCTTCAAATTCAACAAAATTCTATCTAGATTTATCTTGAATTAAGGGAATTTGTAAAAAAGATCAGCCCGGAAAAATGATTTGATAATATAAGATAATTACAATCTTAAGACGAAATTTTATATTTACTCACGAATGGATTTGTGTCGTGTTAGAAGAACTGGTTGGCCAATCTGGAGCATTGGAGCGAGCAATCGCCAATGAGGAGCTTTCTTTTGAAGACGGAATGGAATTGATGAATTATGATAATTTGCATATGTTAGGAGCAGTAGCTGATCTTTCTAGAAAAAAACTGGTAGGAGACACTGTAACTTTTACATCATCTTACTATCTGAATTATACCAATATCTGTGCTGCCAGTTGTCAAATGTGCGCATTTTATAGAAAAGAAAATGAGGATGATGCTTACACACTTACCCCAGAACAGATTGAACAAAGAGTAGCTATTGCAAAACAAATGGGTGCTACTGAAGTTCATATAGTGGGAGGATTTCATCCGAAAGCTCCCTTAGATTATTATGAATCCATGATGAGAATTATCAAAGACAATCATCCAGAATTAAAAATAAAAGCCTTCACTGCAGCTGAAATTTTTTATTTATCAAAATTAACAAAAAATTCTGTTAAAGAAATTCTTTCAAGACTTAAGGCTGCAGGTCTTGATTCCATGCCAGGTGGGGGCGCAGAATTATTTCATACAGATGTTAGGCAAAAAATTGTTAGGGGAAAATGCTCAGGTCAAGAGTGGCTAGACACAATTGAACAAGCACATACTATGGGGATTAAAAGTAATTGTACAATGCTTTATGGTCATGTAGAAAAACCGGAGCATGTAATTGATCATTTAATCAGGATTCGTGACTTGCAGAAAAAAACCAAAGGTTTTATCACTTTCATTCCACTTAAATTTAGTTTAGATAACACCGAACTAGAGAAGGAAAAACTTGTCACACATGAATGCTCATCAGTTTATGACCTCAAGATAATTGCCATATCGAGATTGATGTTAGCTGGTTTTCTAAACAATATCTCTGTTTATTGGGTAGCATATGGCCTGAAATTGGCCCAAGTAGCATTAGCTAATGGAGGAAATGATCTTGTTGGTACTGCTTTTTCGGAAGAAATTTACCGAGCTGCAGGAAAACCAACTAATTCATCTGTAATTGAACTTGCAACAATGGTGAAGGAGGCTGGAAGACTACCTGCACAACGTGATACTTTTTTTAACATTTTAAAAAAATTCTAACTCTTTGGTTTTAGATATTTTTTTAGAGATTCTAGTTTTTCTTCAAGCTTTACATCTTTGTCTTTTCTAGAATCAATTTTTAAAACTACTTCAACTCTTTGTACCCCCAAATTATGTATGGCTTCCAAAATTTTTTTTGATGCATCAAAAATTTTGTCAACATTATCAGATTCAAGAATGGTTCCCATAGGTGTTACTTCATAACGAATCCCATCTAGATCTTGAATTGTTTCGATTCCTTTTGCTATGTAAAAACTTGCGCTAGTTGTGTTTGTACCCATTGGATATACACTAATTTCAGCATGCATCAATAATGATTCTTTGTTTTGTTCTAATTAAAACATTTTACAATCTATGATGCTGGCTTTTTTTCTATTTTTTTTGCTCTGTCCTTTCTTTTTCTTCTTGCTCCAAAACTAATTAACACTAAAAGAAAACCCATTCCTATCAAAATTCCAGCCAAAGCATTCATGTCCTGGTTTTCTCGTTGTTTTAGCAAAAAATCTATTGTTTCCTCTTCGCCCATTTCTGTTGTTCCTATAGGAATAACTGAATTGAGATATAATGAAATTGTAATTCCTGCTATTAGCATTGTAATTCCCCCTGAAAAAATTTTTTTGTCTACTAAAACCATAGATCCAACTCGTAATTACTGTCAATTGTATATAGTATTTTAAAATCTTGTAACTTGAATTAAGCAATCTTTAAAATAAAATCTGGTACAAGGTTTTTTTGTTTTGCCATCTGGAACATTTTTCTAATTGATTTTTCGCCCATTGTGCCCATGTTCACCGTTACATCATTTACGTACATCTTTACAAATTTTTTAATAAGCTCCCGTGGTTTTCCTCTGCCGTATTTCATTGCATAGTCGATTGCCTTATCTTGATGCTTGAGTCCATATTCTATTGATTCTTGTAGAAAATTGTCAAATTTTTTGATGGTATCAAGCCCAAATCCACTCTTCATAACATTGACACCTAATGGAACGGGAAGGCCGTTTGTTTTTTCATCCCACCATTTTCCAACATCCAAGATTTTCTTATTCCCTTCCTGTTCGTAAGACAGTTGAGTCTCATGAATTATTAACCCTGCATCAACTTGATTATTTTTAACTGCTTTTGGGATCTCATTGAAATTCATTTCTATAAAATCAAATTTTCCAATCATCAATTGTAAAAGCAAAAAAGCTGAAGTCATTTTTCCTGGGATTGCAATCTTTGCATTTTTGAGTTGTTCAACATTCATAATTTTTTTAGCTGTCACAATTGGACCATAACCTATTCCAAAACTTCCCCCACTTCTCAAAATTGTATAGTCTGGAATGTATGTACATGCATGTACCGAAACTGCAGTGACGTCCAGTTCGGGATTGAGAGCTTTTCTGTTTAATTTTTCAATATCTTCTATTACATGTTTTATTGTAAAATCAGTCGAGTTTACCTTTCCATTAAACATTCCATAAAACATGAATGCATCATCCGAATCTGGAGTATGCCCAACAGAAATTTCCACGCACCTTTTCATTTAGGTGGTAATAAAAATCAAAAATACTGACTTTTTGATTGGAAGTTATAATATAGTAACACTTGTGAAACCACAATGTGAAAACAATAGAAGCATATGAAAAAGATATTATTCTACAAACACAATTTTTGCAAATCTTTAAACCCCAATCGCCCATTTCAAAAGTTTCTCAACAAAAAACCATTTTTTGTGGCAGTGGTGATTCATTTGCAGCAGCTTTATTGGCAGAAGCATTTTCAGATTTGAGGGTTCGTGCTGCTGACCCTTTAGAACTAATCAAAAATAAACAGATTGCAAAACTATACAATGTTTTTTTGGTTTCAATTTCTGGAAACACAATTTCAAACATAAAGGTCGCAAAATTTGCACGTGAGTCAGTGGCAATTACTTCAAATCCAAAAAGCAGACTTGCAAAGGCATGCAAAAGAACTATTGATTTAAAATTTCCACATTCTGATGGTATTACAGGAGGTAGTCTAAGCTTTCTCCAAAGTGCATTAACATGCATCTCTCTTGTAACAAATTTCACAATGCTTGATCATCCACAAATTTTCAAGAAAGCACTTGTTGAGGCTAGAAAAGTCAAATTCGCAAAACGAGTGTTTCTTTTAGGAAATTTACATACATATCCCTTAGCAATGTATGGTGCTGCAAAATTTTACGAATTACTTGGTTTGGATGTACATTATGAAAGGATTGAACAGTTTTCTCACATGGGTTTATTTTCAGCAAAAAAAGCTGATACTGTAATTCTTTTGGAAGAGAAAAATCCTCATAATGAGAAGCTTGTAAAAAATCTTAAAAAAATAGGCCTTAGAGTATTTCATCCAACTTTTGGCACAAACAATAAAATCACACAATTTTTGTTCTATACATTCTTTACTCAAATGATTCCTTTGTTAGAAGCAAAAAGAAAGAAACAAAATGATTGTCACTTTGTAACTTCAACAAATCTTCGAAAAGTTAGCGACAACATGATTTATTGATCTAAATCTACACAAGATTTAATAGCTAAAGAATTTGGATTTGCGAATATGAAATACAAATCAACTGAACAAGTAATGAAAATTATAAAAAACAAAGAACAGATCCGAAATTTTGGAATTATTGCTCACGTTGATCACGGAAAGACGACTATGAGTGACAGTCTTCTTGCAAATTCCGGAATCATAGCTCCCTCTTCTGCAGGAACAGCCCTTGCACTTGATTCAATGAAACAAGAACAAGAAAGAGGGATTACTATTGTCCAAGCAAATATTACTCTACATTATATCAAAGACGAAAAGGAATACGTCCTCAACATGATTGATACGCCCGGCCATATCGACTTTTCTGGCAGGGTAATACGAAGTCTTAGGGCAATTGACGGTGCCATTGTGGTATGTGATGCTGTTGAAGGTATAATGACACAAACTGAGACCGTGACAAGAATGGCTCTTGATGAGAGAGTCAAACCTGTTTTGTTTATCAACAAGATTGACCGACTAATCAAGGAGCTGCAACTCACTCCAGAAAAGATGCAGGAAACCCTTGCAACTGTGATTTCTAACTTTAATGGATTAATTGACATTTATGCTGAACCTGAATACAAAGAAAAATGGAAAGTCTCCATTCAAGATGGAAGTGTGACCTTTGGATCTGCAAAGGACAGATGGGCAATTAACGTCGAAGTAATGAAACAAAAGGGAGTTTCTTTCAAGGATGTCTATAGTGCATATCAGGAAGATGGGGATCTGCCTGCTCTTATAGAGAAGGCGCCTCTTGCTGAAGCCATTTTGGGAATGGTAGTAAAACATCATCCTCCACCACATGTTGCTCAAAAGTACCGAGTCCCAAAGATCTGGAAAGGTGACCTTGATTCTGATATCGGAAAGGCCATTTTGAATTGTGATGATGATGGTCCGACTGTTATGATGATTGTAAACATGGCTTTGGATCCGGCAGCGGGTCCTATAGCAATAGGTAGATTGTTCTCTGGCACCATAAAGGATGGACAGGTGATTAACATAATTGACACAAAGAGAGAAGGAAGAATACAATCGGTTAACTTTTTCATGGGAAACCAAAGAGAAATGGTTGGTGAGCTTTCAGCTGGAAACATTCCGGCACTTTTAGGTTTGCCTGATGCGAGAGCTGGACAAACACTTTCTACCGTTAAAGGAATTCAGATGTTTGAAGGAATCAAGTATGTTTCAGAACCCGTTGTACAGATGGCTATAGAACCAAAACATCCAAAAGACTTGCCAAAACTTGTCGATGTTTTACGAAAACTCACCATTGAAGATCCAAATCTTGTTGTCAAAATTGATGAAGAGAGTGGTGAAACCATCATTGCAGGAATGGGAGTTTTACACCTTGATATTGCAACTACTCTGATAGCAGAAAACAAAGTTGAAATTATTACTTCTCCACCTTTGATTAACTATAGAGAAACTATCAAAGGCTCATGTGAGCCAATAATGTCAAAATCACCAAACCGACACAACAAGATATTCATGAAAGTGGAACCATTGGAGCCTGACATTGCTCAAATGATAAGAACTGGTGAGCTAAGTGATATGAAAGACAAAAAAGAGATTGCCAAAATTTTACGAGAAAAAGGGTGGGATCCGGCCACTGCTAAGAACGTATTGATGTTTGATTCTAGAGGGAATGTAATGATTAATGGAACAAAGGGTGTTCAATTTATTCAGGAATCAACTGATTCAATTTTGACAGGATTTGAAGATGTAATGAAGGAGGGACCTCTGGCAAAAGAACAAATGAGAAACTGCAAGTTTATTTTCCATCACTTTGTTCCACACGAGGATCCCGCACACCGAGGATTGTCACAATTAGGTCCTGCATCTAGACGTGCATGCCTGGGTGCTACATTGTTAGCTCAACCAGCTGTTTTGGAACCCATTTTGGGAATTGAGGTAAGAGTTCCCCAAGACTTGGTTGGTAATGTTGCCTCTGTTTTGTCCAGTAAACGTGGAAAGGTTCTTGACATGCAACAAAAGGGAGTTGTAAGTATTGTAATTGGCGAGGTACCAGCTTCAGAGACTTTTGATCTTTCAGAGGTTATGCGTGGTCAGACTGCTGGCAGAGCACTGTGGAATACTCACTTTAAAGCATGGAGTGAAATCCCAAAATCTCTCCAAGCTCAGGCCATTTCTGACATTAGAAAAAGAAAGGGATTGGCACCTGATCCACCAAGTCCTAATGAATTCATTGACAAAG
>SDBT01021612.1_pt1 | contig 10057 bp, 8 predicted proteins | sample 2277101 | NCBI WGS metagenome assembly SDBT01 (sample SAMN10404973, study PRJNA504765) | marine sediment metagenome | isolation source: marine sediment core GS10_PC15, 103 cmbsf | place: Arctic Ocean: Southern Knipovich Ridge | collected 2010
GGCCTTGACGAGTTGTTAATTAACCACCATCAGCCCATATACCGTTCATCGCGGTAATGAACCAACCGTCGTCACTGCCATACGTCAGGGTAACAAAATCGCCCTTGTCAGCCGTAGCGCCGGTATTGGTCAGCTTGTCGCCGTCATTGAGGGCCGCGGCAAATCCACAGCCACCCAGGACTTTATCGACAGCATTCATATCCACATGGATCTCAGTACCGTCTGCACCGAGGTTCATAATGGTGTAGGTCGCACCAACCTCAACGGCTGGCAGCGTGATAACCACCGCAGCGGTATCGACCGTAATCAGTGTTCCAATATCCACAGGCGAAGTCAGAGTATGATTTGCACTATGGTTTTCGATAACGCGGGAATCGGCATAGAAAGCTCCCGTATACGTAATCACGCCCGAGGCTGTAATACCGACGTTTAACGCTGTGGTGGAACCAATTGTGATACTGCCATCGGTTGTGGTCCCGGCACCGGCGTCAATAGTGACAGAGCCGCCGGTAACTCCTACACCACCGTCAATATTGACAACGCCGCCATTCCCGGCAGTTCCGGTAGCACCAGAACCAGTAGCACCACCTGTTAAATTCAAGGCACCACCAGCACCGGCAACTCCAGTCAGGGAAGCTCCACCAATACCGCCAGCTATACTTGTAGCACCACCAGCGCCGCCAACTTTAGCAGCAGCACCAATTCCACCTGCGCCACCAACTAATGCAGCAGTTCCACCAGCAGCACCATTATCAGCAGTAGTGCCACCTCCACCGGCTCCGGCTGTTATAGCTACGGTTCCAGCGGCTCCAGGATCACCACCACCAACTACACCAACTACACCGGCTCCGGCAGTAACAGAAGCGTTACCGCCGCCACCAGCGTTTCCGGTTCCGCGGGCTACGCCACCAATACCGCCAACAGAGACAAAAGCACCGCCAGCAGCACCGTTGTTGTCAGTAAGAGCAGCACCGCCAATACCACCGGAAATATTCATCTGGCCACCAGCACCAGCAGCAGAGGTTGCCGCGATAGCAATTCCGCCAGTACCACCCTGTATTGTAGTAGCACCACCAGCACCGCTAGTCCCACCGATTCCACCTGTAGCACTGAATGTTGCACCTACTACAGTTGTGGCTCCGGCATTGGAGTTGTCACCCCACGCAATAGAATCGGTAGTGCCAAGGTCGATGTCTAAAAAGACCTGACTACTAGCCGAACTGAGTATTTGGAAAACATCGTCTGTAGCAGCCGTAACAGTAAAATCAATATTATCACCTGCTACAGCAACATCACCTGTTGAGTTTCCAATTGCTGAATTTGAGCCTGCCGTTGCTGTCATAGTTACAGCTTTGGCGGTAGGAACTACCATAGTAATACCGCCAGCAGTTGATTTTAGATGAACAGAAGCTGCCCCAGTCCCGGTAACATTTTCGATAACAATACCGGACGAGGTACTTCCGTCAGCGTACAGATTGATAGCATCGGCACTGTTTAATCCAGACCACAACTCAACACTACCAACAGTAGCTGATATTTGAACTGCTGCCGCTGTAACAGTTGTCGATGTACCTTGGTCATTGAGAATGGTGATAGCTTCAGAACTTCCACCAGCTCCGGCTGTGTCAATTACGACAGCCCCGGCGTTATTCTCATTACCTCTGATATTGACCGAACCACCAGTATTGATAATTGAAATATCTTCGCCACTGGCACCGGCTGTCGTAATGTCAATATCGGCATTAGATGTAATGTCAATACCGCCGACAGCAGTTGAAGCATGAATTACAATTGCATCCTCAACACCTTCGGTTGCTTCCAGAGTAATCGAACCACCGGTATTGGTAAGAACAAAGTCCTCACCTGGAGCACCGGCAATGTCGATAGCAATGCCATCAGCAGCATCAATATCAAAAGCACCGTCGGAAGCATTCATGCGAATAGCGTCAGCAGCCGTTCCGGTTGATGTCAGAAACAGACTGGCGTTAGGCGTTGTACCCGCAAGTGCGATAGTAAGGTCTTGAGCGGTACCTGTAGCAGTCAATGTGATATTGGACGCAGCAGCATCCATGGCTATCGAGTTGACGCCAGTAAAAGCGTCAAGATCGCCAAATGCTATTGTGGCCACATCACTATCTGACGTAAGAGATAAAGTGTTATTAGTGGCAAAACCGAAACTGACATCCTCGGCGCCGTCCATAAACTGTATCTCACCGTCCACGTCGTTGAGGATTGTGGCATCGTTTCCGAGTGTAATACCGGCAGCGCCAGTAAAATCAGCACTTGCCGCCGTCACAGCACCGGCAGTCGTGATGCTCCACGTATCGCCAGTGCCCTCGATATCGTTTCCTGACGTACCTTCGATATCAATGCTATTACCAATACCGGCATTGGTAATTGACAATACTAAAGCGTTATTCGTCACATCGTCGTAATCAAGAAGAAGGGCATAGGTTGAAGCGATTTTGTTATCATCAACCTCAATCTCTACCCCGCCGGCATCGGCTTCGATCTTCTTGCCTGCACCTGAACCACCTGAGTCATAGGCTGCGTCTAATGTTCCAGAAGCAGCAGAGGCCGTAAGATCGACCAACCCGGCGGAAGTCCTGACATACAGGTTGTCATCGTCGCTGTCGTAATAGACAGTACCTTCGACGCTACCGATCGGATCAGCAACCGGATCAAAAAGGAATTGATCTGCTTTTGGAACAACTACAGTAAAGTCCCATAGTACCATTCCAGTAGCACTGGTAAGAGTTAAGGTATTTGACGTAAAGGTGAAGATCAAATCCTCGTTAGAATCTGCATCTGTGATCGTCAATGTGGCATTGGTATCGTTGTCGATAGTCAGGCCATTGCCAAACGTAATGGAGTCACCACCCTCCAAGCCCATGGCCTCGATAATGTCCGTCACCTCATCAGCCCATCTGGAGTGTAGATCGCCGCTTGGATTTCTGCTCCAAGCGTAACTGTTCGCCCTACCTGCGGGGAATGGGACCGTCATAGCTCCAACAGCGATGCTAGACACCCACAATCCAAGGGCAAGGGCTACTATTACTATTCGTTTTCTCATATTCTTATCCTCTTATCTTCCTAGCCTCAAGTTGGCTTCTTTTGGACGCCGAGTTCGCCGATGGGGTGCTCTGAGAACCAGGCATCAACCGGGGTCGCTGTACCGGCCATAGAGTTCGTATCGGGCCTGTAGAAGACACCAATATACCTCTTGAGTTCAGCCTTGTAGAAGCCGATAGAAACTGTCTTACCCTCCATCGCCGCCAATTCCGTAGCGGTCAGCAGGATACAGACCAGATACTTCGGGGTTGCGGTTATGTTGGTATTGTCCGAACTACGAAGCTCGATCCAAAGACCTTCGGCAGCGCCTGCATTACTTGCGCCAAAACTCAAGTTCAGCCATCCCATAAGCATGCCATCCGTGACAATCACAGCACTTGCATTGTCTTGCTCGATGTCCCAGATGTTACCGCTGACCACACCCGTACTGGTTAAGCCGGTGAGGTCTTGTCCATCGCTGAATAGAAATGTGTCTCTCATAATATACTCTCCTCAAAAACGCTGTTAGTAAGTCAGCTATCAGGTTATGGCATCTTCGTCTGCCGCAAGAATGGTCTCGTCCAGAACGCGAACAGGGATACCCAGGAACGTGGTCACCGGCTTGCCGAATACTTCCGTACTCGACCAGTTGACGTTAGCCTTGTCCTTTGCCCGGATGTCGATATCGGACTTGACAAAGGGGTTCATGTACATACGGGTAGCGCCAATGTTGAACCGGCCATGATTCAGCAGCCGGATAAGTATGTCCTCGTTGAACGTGCTGGAAGTGCCCGACGTTTCGATATTGGCCACGCGGGCAAACTTACGGTCATCGGCACAACCGAGACCGGCATACATCAGGAACTGGCTGACCCATGCGTAGTAAATCTTGGTGACATCCGCAGGATTTGTCTGGGTTATCCTTTCCTTGCCGTGGTCGCGTACTGTGATACCGAACGGGCCAAGCCGCGTTGTCGCGCCTGGATATAGGCCAAAACATGCGTTCGGGCCGTATTCCACAACGTAGATGCTCGAAAGATCGCTGCCGGTCCCGCCATTGTCCCAGGTGTAGGGATATGTCTCGGTTCCGTGGCCGGGATAACTCAGACCACTAACCCGTCGCGCAAAGCCGTCGAAAAACTCGCTACCATCTACTTTGGTGTCGTTGAAGATGGCGTTGGCAACATCTTCCATGAGACCGGCGATGTGGCCTTCGTCTTCCTGGCGGCGGACTTCCTTGGGGTTGACAACGGTGTCAAGGTGGGCTTCGTCGATTTCGCTCCGCTGCTCGAACAGAACGATATCTTCCATGATCACCTGAGTTGTGGTGATCGTCGAACCTACACCCTGGTAGAAGTTGCGCCGAGTGGAGGCAGGACGCGACACGGTACGGATAACCCGATGGCGAAGGCCCTGATTACCGGGGAAAAACGGCACGTCCATGAGTAAATCCGGCACACCACGCTGGTCCATAACATCGAGTATGGGCAGAATGGTCATGCCGTCCGTCGAGCGTTTCGCACGCTCAAGTAGGGTGAATTTACTATTTACATTGAACTCGCTCATAACACCTCTCCTAAAAATGTTCCGAAATTCCACAACACTTTTTCGGAGAGGTGTCCGCCACCATTGGCGGGGTCTCCTGACGTTTTAAGCCTGCGTCGGCTCACCGGGTTACGCCCGGAGCAACGTTCAGGGCCGGACAAAGCATCCGGGGTATCTGAATATATCTCTTAACTTTTCAAAGGCTGCTGATCGGTGTCCGTCTCCGGGGGATCAGCTGGTTTGTTTGTCAGTCAGTCAGCCAGCTAGGTACTACCGGCTGCGTAGTCGGCTGCGTAGTCGGCTGGCGATCATTCGTGGCAGCGGCCCTCAACAACTCATCCACTTCTATCTTGTTAAGGTTAATGATCCGGGCGTGCTGGTTGATAGCCTTGGTATGCCGGTTTGAGACCGCTCGTAGTGCGGCAATATTGTAATACAACGCCGCTTTCTCCGATGTGCCATAAGCCTTAACCCATCCAGGCGGCGGTGTAAGTAAGTGTGACTCCAATGTCCGTACTTGAGGGGCTGACGCTTCTGCACATCCGCCTATCGTCAGCAGTCCGACACATATAATGCTGCTCAGTAGTAGAGTTTTCATTTTGTTTACCAGTCCTTTCGCTCGGCCATCATTAGCTTGGTTCGTCCATGCTCTTGTAATCGAAGTGGCTACCGGGTACAGCAGCACCCGGGGAAGCATCGCTACTGGGCGCCGTGTCCTCTTCGATTTTCTGTTTGAATACGAAGCCCATCAGCTTAACGATCATCGGGTGATTCTTCTGGCCCGATTCGTCAAAGTAGGCTTTCAGGCCCGGCACAACTTCATCGGCCAGGTCGTATGCCTTGCCAGCCTCGCCGAAGAACTTATCAAACTTCGTCTGGCCCATCTGAGCGATCATTTCCGCTCTTGTCTTGGCGGCATCGGCTTCCTGTTTTTCCGCGAGAGCCTTCTTTGATTCGATGTCGGCCTTCTGCGATTCGGCGAAAGCCGCTTGCTGTGCTATCGTCTGGGCAACCTGCGTCTTTACCATCTTGTCAAGCTGTGTCTGGGTCAGTCCTGCTTCGGCGGCTGTCGCTTTAGCTGCCTTTGCGAAGTCCTCAGACCACTCCACGCCATCAGGCAGATCGGCAGGCTTGTCCAGCACATACTTATCCGCCGAATCGGGTACGCCCAAGTGCTCATTGATCTTGGCCGTGGTCTCCGCCTTCTGCTCATCGGTGGCATCGTCGCCGTGTAGTGGTATCGCCCGGCTAAGCGACTGACGGGCCTCTATCCCGCCCTTGAGGGCCGATGGTAGGTTTTCGTACCTGGCAAGCTGGCCAAGTGCCTTTTCGTCAAAGCCGTGCTCTGCGGCATCTAAGCCAGCTTCACCCAGCCATGCCGGTGCTTCCACTGTTCCAGTTGTTCCTTCTGCGCCTTCACTCATGGGTACTGCTCCTTTCGTTCAATAAAGCTGTAGTCAATTTGCTGACATTCACTGTCCGCATCGTCTCGTCTCGTTTGATAACACCACAGGCTTGCAGTAATACAAGCCCAAAGTTCCTGTTGGCAACAGCCAGATCATCGCCCACATCAATAGGCTCGAAGAAATCCAGCAACTCCAACATATCGGCCATCACTTCAGCGCCACTACCACTGCCGAGGACCGCCCTAAAGCGCCCTATCCGCCTGTCCGTGGCCTCTTGGAGCGTCTGGGGTAAGATATCTTCCTGATATGGATGGACCGGATGGGTCGTCATGCCTGCACACCTCCTGCAAGTACGTCAATAGCCGAGCCTGGCTCAATCTCTTTTGACAGCTTCGGTACGGCGTCGGCTGTTGCTTTAGCTACCTCCATCTGCTCTGCCCGCTGCTCCTGTGCGGCTATCCGCTCCATCGTCGCGGCGAATTCCTCATCGGTGGCAATCTCCGTTTCCGGCCAGTCGAGTGATCGCAATATGCGTGGGATGGTTTCACCTATCTTCAGCCTATGCCGTTCTTCTGGTGCTACCTGCAACAGCGGCCCGACAATCGACATCGCATCCTGTATCTGACGCATCATAAACATACGCTGATGAGCCTGTGGCAGCGGTCCCATATATTCTACGTCGATAACGCCATTCGACATCTCTGTGATTATTGAGGGGACTTCAGGCAATCGCCCGGCCCGGAAATCCATATCAAAAGTTCTGTCGTCAAGATCATCCAGAGCGTTCTCAAGTGCATCTGTCATGGGGGCAAGCAATATCGCACGTTCGCCCACCTTTTCAATGATCTCCGTGGCAGTCATAGCCGTTGTGGCACGGCTCAACATCAAAAAGAAGTCTACGTGGAAATGTTGCTCAACGGCAAACTTCACCTCCCTTTCACGCTCCAGGCCCAACGGCAGATTGATAGATTCCAGTATCGGCTTGATAAATTGTTTCTCGTCATCGACATAGTTCCGCCCACCGGGATTCAGGTTCACCCGCGAGCGCAACCCCTTCTGGATCAACATCGCCGGATTCGCCGCGCTCTGCTGGCCGCGTGAATTGGTTTTAACCGAAGCATTCCATCCCGCAGCGTCGGCCAGTGCCTCACAGCCCAAGCCCCATCCATAATCGCTATCAGACGGCTTGAGACCCTGCCAGCGGATGTAGGGTTTCGTATGATAGCCCTTCATCCGCAAAGGCTTTCGCTCCTCGGTAGTAGCTTCCACGGCTATATGGATTGAGATATACGCACGCTCGGGCAACCCACGTTCGCCCTCAAGTATCGGATCATCCTTCAAGTAACATGCGTGTATCAGCTTATGCTTATTGAATGGATGTTCTTTAAGATCATCCTGTATTCTCTTCGGCAGATTTTCCTTGCCGAACTCTTTAGCCATCTCGAAGGCAGTCTTGCGGTACTGACGATGGAATATGCCAGGCTTGTAGAAAAGCTCCTGGGGGTGGAACGTCTTGAAATCCCATTTGCCGTCCTCATCTTCGTCCACCCATAGAGTTCCGTCGCCGATCGATGCGGCGTCACGACCCCAGACGCCGGTCGCTGTATAGAAATTACTCGCCCGGTAGCGAGCAAGTCGTATATCACGGCTTTCCTGTAGCCATTCCAGAGCCTCGGGAACCTTATTCAACTCTTCTGTACCCATGTGGTATCTAAGCCACTTCAGCGAACGATTCACCACATGGCCTAGTATGCCGTTGACGTACCCGCTCAAAGCCTGTTGAGGTCCGCTGGTATAGACTGCCGTACCACGCGATTGCTTTGTGGTGGCATCAGTGCCTTTTGCGTCCCATTCAGCCAGGTCTGGCCGGAAAAAACGTATTACCTCTTCCCAGAGTGGTTCAAGCGGCCTGCGAGCGTCTTCAAGCTGACTTTGTCGCTGGGTTATCCGCTGCCAGAGATTTTTTGTCTCATCAGCCATGTTCTATCCCAATACACTTGCCAACTGTGGCGTATTCACCGCAGGTTCCAAGCCCAGCAGCCCTCGACTCAGAAACGTACTACGCCCGGCAGCACGCCTGTTACGCTCTTTGATCGACGCCTCCAGCGGTCCGATATCCGCAGGCCTCGGAGGGGGCGCCTGCCTTCGGGGGCTTGGTCCGCCTCCACCGCCGCTAAATATACTCATATCAATACTCCTAAACCATTTCACTTGGATACTGGGCAAGTGGATACAGTATGTTTTCAGGAGACCTGCGTTGTGGATAAATCGGCCCTATACAGTCTGCATACGGGCGCAACTTCGGTCTACCATAGAAGCCTGTCGAGCCGAGCGGGCGAATAGTTGGATCGCCGCGCCCTACGTCACAGTTACCGCCCCTGACGGGGATTCCCAACGAATCGAGTTGATGCGAACCGTCAGTAAGATTCCCTGATTCACTGCCACCCGAACCCGTAGTTACATCCGTGCAATTGTCTATAATCGTGTTGGCCAGCACCCCCGCCGTGCGGGCAACCCCTGCGGTGGCATACTCAACGTGACAGTTGGTCACCGTCCCGGAGTTGACTATTCCTGTCCAGTCACCTGCCGTAGGACTACCGGCAGGAGCGGTGGTAGTGTTGTACGCCACCGATGTGTTAATGGTGGCCCCAACCGTATCGCGGTAGGTCGTAAGGTAGGCAGAATCAATCACTTCCCCGGACTCAAGTGTCAGGGCAACGCCATCGACCTTGATCGTCTTGCCCGACAGATCAGAGGCCATCTGCTCGTCTACCTGCAAGGCCGTATCCACATAGACCGTACCCGACCTGTTGGCTATCGTACCCCTGTCTACAAACTGCCACGTCGCGGAGAAGCTTACCGAGCCGGTTGCCCAAAGGGTACCGGCGTCCAACTGTGTGTAGCTCTTGCGTGTTGTGGCTGTCCATACCGAAGCATCGGAGCGGGAAATCTTGATAGCCAGCCCCACGGTCCTGCCGCCCCACATTTCAATCGAGTTAGACAACCCCGCAAGCCCGGCATCATTATTCAATGCCGCCAGCGCGCCAACGTAAATACAGGTGCTCCCGCCGAGACGGGCAAACCAGAAGCCGTTAGTTTCGTTCGCGAATCCGTCAGTGTCGTTCGCAAACATGGAGGCGTAAAGAAGAGTCGCCGTGTCAGTACAGTTGGTAAAGGCGTGGCTCGAAGCCATCAGGCCGTCTGTAAACGTAAAGGTGCGAACAAGATCAGCTTTCTTGGATGACTGCCCCCCGTCGTCAGCGCGATAGACGTCAGCGTCTAACGTCAGAAGAATGCTTGTGCCTGTCGTGTCACCCGGATCGCCGCCCGTAGAGATCGTGCCCCATATATCTCCACCGCCGTCGATTGTCAGTGTGGGAGTCGAATATGTCTCGTTCGAGTGAGCGGGACCTGTACAAAAGTTACTGTCCGCGTTAAACCTCAAGGCCACATCGTCCGATGTCCCTTGTGTTTCCAATAGCCGGGATCGCACCCACTCCCAATCAGCATCGCCAGGTGTTGCCGCTGCGTAGGTCACACACGGCTTCGTCCCTCTGTTTGAGAAATCACCGCTCCCCTTCTCTGGGTCGTAGATCGCAAAGCGGTTATCGGTATTGTCGGCGTTCGGATAGAATCTGATTGCCGTCGCCCCATCCGGTGGGATAAACCTCTGATAATTGGCTTGTCGTAAGGCATCAGTATACCCAAGGCTCCCATTACTGAAAGACATCCATGTCAACGCCGCTATGTCGCAACGCTTGAGGGGTACTTGCACGCCGGATATCACCCAGTACACATCGCAATCGTTGGTGATAATACTGTAGACGTAGATACCGACCTCGATAATCGCCGTACCGGCAGCGAAAGCCAATTGGGCATAATCGCTGCCAATAGTTGCTCCCGCCGTATCCCACCGCGAACCGTACCCAGTCCTTTCGTTATCGAAGGAGGCATTATTCCACGTCACACCGACAGTGGTAAGGGTCGGGCCATCGTATTCAATATCGGTAGGGACCGCAGGAGTGCCAAGCTCAAGGCCGTTGACGCCCCATTTG